>LWDU01039458.1_pt1 | contig 185235 bp, 170 predicted proteins | sample 727161 | NCBI WGS metagenome assembly LWDU01 (sample SAMN04566230, study PRJNA314399) | hydrothermal vent metagenome | isolation source: deep sea hydrothermal plume seawater | place: Mexico: Gulf of California, Guaymas Basin | collected 2004-07-11 | reverse complement strand
CGAAACGGAAATCTAGACCAAAACTTTGCCGGAACTTTCTTGGCACAGGCGGTCTTGTCGTTCTAGAGCAATCGGGAGGCCGCCCGGTTCTACCGGGGAGGCCTCCCGATTTTGACCGCTCCGAGAATCTGATGAGAACGCCCTCAGGCGAGCCGGTAAAACATCACCAGGGGGACATGGCCGGCCTGGCGAGAATGGATCCAGCCTCTGAATTAGCTCTTTCGGAGGGGATGGACCTGAAGAAGCTGACCGATTCAGAATGTTAGGATATCGCCGAGTTCAGCTCTCGGCCGCCGAACATGAAGCGTATGGTCTCGCGCGACTTCCCATGGTCTGCTGCGGGTCAAAGAGCGCGTTAGCCCCGCTTACTCATTCGGCGGGCTCCTATTGACCTAGTCGTCGCGAAACATTCCGGACCTCCAGCCCGACACAATCAAGACGGGTGAGGGCACGAGGAAATCCAAATCCACTGAACTAACATGTCGTGATTTCGCGATCAGGACAGAGCAGCTCGTTCCCAAAGGAAGTCGACGCAAAACATTCGTTGTGGAGTTGGTTCTAGTCTCTGTTGGATGTGTGGGAAATGGAATGGATCTAGCTCGAGGAACGGCGACGCTGTCGCTTTCTGAGACATCGATCGCGCTATTCAGCCTCCGAATTTCTAACGAACATATACCCTCGTATCAGCCCTTCTCTCGTGTGGTTACAGTACATCCGTTCGGAGGGATTAAGCAGACCTTTGAAACGGATCTGCCCTTTGAAACTGTTCGGGACCCTTCGAGACGATATACTCGGAGAACCACAAGGCTGATCTAGCCAATTTCAGACTGACCTATCCTGTGCTCTTCGATCGCAGAGTCCGACTCGCTCCGATTCTTGCACCATAAGTTGCGCAGCCTTCAAGTACTTATGCCCGTGATAGGCGAAAGCCAAGGTTCAGCCGACACACCCTGTTGGGCGACCTCTTGAGAGATGTCGTCGCGAATTCGCGCTTAGGGTTCTAGCCCCCGTGACTAACGCAGTTCCCAGCTCGGCGTGATGCCGAGTTTCTCCATCTTGGCGTAGAGCGTTCGCCGCCCGATTCCAAGAAGCCTGGCGGCGGCGGATCGGTTGCCGCCGCATTCGCGAAGAGCCTGGGTGATCCGGTACGCCTCGGCGAGGTCGAGCCAGGCACGGAGCGTTTCCGGCCGATCGTCGCGAGCAATCCTGGCCACGCTGGCCGATGCGCTTTCGACGAACTGGGCGAATTCAGCCAGATGGTTGGGCGTCGCTGCAATATTGGGTCGTGATGGGATGAATCTGTTTTCCTGGGGAGTGAACTCCATGACTTTCGCCTCCGGTCGCCTGGTTTGAGGGGTCGAACCCAGCCAAAGTGCTGCATATCGTCTGATCTTTGAAGAGTTAGAGCAATGAACGTTCCAAGCGAAGCCCGTGTGGGCCAATCCATGCAGCTCGAGTCGAAGCGATCGGGCTCCTCAACTACAGGCCGACGAGAACTTCATCCGTCCGATCGGACGCTTAAAGCCGAGGAGTCCATAAAGTTGAGCTGCCTATTCTGCAGGCAAAGCTTGCCTAAACTTCAGGCAAACCAACTCTCGGCTTTCGAGGATGAAGATTGTGGTACCGTGCGACTCTAAATGGTCTCCCGCGGGTCACTGGGCGCGGTAGACTCGCTTTACTCAGCCATCCAGCTTGGTCGCGCCTTCATTGCGTATCCGAGCTGGACCAGATCGGAGATGTCGAGTCATGAAGAAGATCGAAGCGATCATCAAGCCATTCAAGCTCGACGAGGTCAAGGAAGCCCTCGGTCGGATCGGAGTCGAAGGGCTCACCGTGACCGAGGTCAAGGGTTTCGGCAGACAGAAGGGCCATACCGAGCTCTATCGCGGTGCCGAGTACGTTGTCGATTTCTTGCCGAAGATCAAACTCGAAGTCGTGGTCACCGCGGATCTGGTCGACAAAGTCGTCGATGCGATCGTCGATGCCGCCAATACCGGGAAGATCGGTGACGGCAAAATCTTCGTTCTGCCCCTCGAAGAGGCGATTCGTATCCGAACTGGAGAGCGTGGCGCCGAGGCGGTCTAGTCCCATCGCGTGCCATTGCGCAGCTTCGAGAATTCTACATCTGAATCATGCGGCCAGACCATGTCCGGGCGTTCAGGCATTGGCCATCCCAAAAATGGACATGAACTAACACTCAGGGAAGGTCTCTTCCAGATGTTGACTCGTTTCATTACTCGATCAGAGAGGGCTTGCGAATTCTCCTCTAAGGTACCGAGCGCCTTGTTTGTGCTTCTCGTTGGCATATCCATGACGCTCACAGTAGTGAGTAGCGATCGTGTCTCTGCCGAGACCTTCCGAGAGCTCCTTTGGGGCGATACGCATCTGCACACCGCGTACTCCTTCGATGCTTTCTTGAACGGCAACCGCTCTGCGGATCCCGACACCGCCTATCGCTGGGCCAAGGGCCTCCCGGTCATCCATCCCTACCATCGCGCACGGGTCCGGGTGAAGGACCCGCTCGATTTTCTCGTCGTGGCCGACCATGCAGAGTTTCTTGGTGTGATTCGGACACTCTACTACAACGTGCACGACGGGCCGGGCGCCGCATTTGCAGAGCAGGTGCGGAATGCCTTCGACAATGGACAGGGCGGCGCGATGTTCAGAGACGTGTTGCCGATGGGCGTTGTTGCACCCGGTGACACGAAGGATCCCATCTCGGATGAGGGTGCACCGAATGCGCTTCCGATCGCAGCGTTCGGTGAGCAGATTCGTCGAGATACCTGGGCGGAAACGACGGCGGCCGCCGACCGACATAACGAGCCGGGCAAGTTTACCGCGATGATTGGTTGGGAATGGAGTTCGCTTCCATCGGGTGCAAATCTGCATCGGGTCGTGATGACTCCGGCCGACGGTGAGACCGCTCGAACTTTCATGCCCTTTGGATCGGATGAGAGCAGCTATCCCGACGATCTCTGGGCCTGGCTGGACAAGACGACGCAGGAGACCGGCGCGGAGTTCGTTGCGATTCCGCATAACTCCAATATCTCCAAGGGGTATATGTTCGGCGAGACATCGCTGAACGAAGCCCCCTATACCACGGAGAGTGCGCGAACCCGTGCGCGCTGGGAACCCGTTATCGAAGCAACTCAGTACAAGGGTGATTCCGAAACCCATCCTGAGTTGTCGCCCGAGGATCCTTTCGCCGATTTCGAGGCCTACACCTCGTATATCCAACAAAATCGCCAGACCTACGTCGCGAACAAGGGCGACTATGCACGTTCAGCGCTTCGCCGGGGTTTGGAAATCGAAGAACGTGTCGGCGCGAATCCATTCAAGTTCGGAATGATCGGAGCGACGGATTCCCATTCGGGTTTGTCGGCTTACGAGGAAGACAATTTCTGGGGGAAGATGGCGCTGGATTCCACTCCCGAAACCAAGTTGAAATATGGCGTGGGTCGTGGCGTGACGGGCTGGAATATCGGTGCCGGCGGAATCGCGGGAGTCTGGGCGGACGAGAATACCCGCGAGTCGATATTTGCGGCGTTCCGACGCCGAGAAGTGTATGCGACGACGGGGCCGCGAATGAAGGTTCGCTTCTTCGGCGGCTGGGACTTCGACAAGAAAGATCTTGGAGCCTCGGATCTCGCAAAGCCCGGCTACTCCAAGGGCGTCCCGATGGGTGGCGATCTGGCGGGCCGACCTGAGGCGCCGGGCGGTCTGCGTGGACTCCTTGGCCGTGCCGCGCCGGAAGCTCCGAGTTTCCTGGTCCAGGCCGTGAAGGCGCCGCGTGGCGCCAACTTGGACCGTGTTCAGATCATCAAGGGTTGGATTGCCAGTGACGGCCTCTCCCGGGAGCGCGTCTTCGATATCGCATGGTCCGACGATCGAATGCCCGGCGCTTCAGGCTCTCTGCCGCCAGTCGGAAATACCGTTGATCTTGAGACTGGTCGCTATACGAACGACATCGGCGAATCTGAACTTGTCGTCGTCTGGACCGATCCGGACTTCGATGCCTCCCAGCGTGCCTTTTATTACGTGCGTGTTCTCGAGATTCCGACGCCTCGGCATTCGCTTCTCGACGGAATTGCCCTTGGCACGGAACCACCGAAGGAACACCCGCCGACGCTTCAGGAGCGCGCCTACACATCTCCGATCTGGTACACACCCTGAGAGCGCGATTGCGTGCCTAACAGCCTCGCTCTAAGCCCTCCATCGTCTCACGTTTCTCTGTGACGGGACTGCTCCGCGAACCGAGCGTCCACTTTCTGGCTGTGGGCCTGATCCTATTCGGTCTGTATACCTGGTCATCGGGCGAGCCCGAGACACGCCGGGAGGACGATCCCTACCGCATCGTCCTGTCGCAAGAGACTCTGATTTCCTTCATTCAGGGAAAGACGAAGAATTCTGATTCATCGCAAACCCATCGTCTCTTTGAGCAACTCGATGGCGATGCTCGGAAGGCATGGGTCGATCGCTATGTGCGGGAGGAAGTGCTGGTGCGAGAAGCACGTTCGCTTGGTCTCGATCGAGAGGACTCGATTATTCGGCGCAGGTTGGCGCAAAAGATCGAGTTCCTGACCCTCGGCCTACTCGAGGAAGAATTGCGCCTCGACGCCGGCGAACTCGACGCGTTCTATCAGCGGCGTGGCGAGGAATATCGGATTCCCGCGACACTGACGTTTACCCATGTCTTTGTTGGGAACTCCGGCGATTCAGGTCGGATCAAAGCGGAGTCGTTGATCGGCAATCTGAATGCGCAAGGCATCTCATTTCGGGATTCGGCGGCCCTGGGCGATCGATTTCTCTACAACCGGAACTATGTCGATCGAACAATCGAAGAAGTGCGTAGTCATTTCGGGGATGAGTTCACAGATGAACTCGAGGCGGTCGAGCCAACCGCTTCGACCTGGACGGGGCCCCATCGGTCTTCTCATGGCTGGCACGTCGTACTCCTGACGCGCCGCACGACCTCGCGAATTCCAAAGGCCGAAGAAATCTTGGGGCCGTTACGGGACGATGCCATGCGAGCGAAACGTGAAACAGTTTTGGATCAGGCTATCGATGCCCTCGTCACCAAATATCAGATCGAATTGATGCTTCGCGACGTGGATTGATCGGGTACTCGCGCCGAGCCTCTCGGTGACTGGGACCTTCTGTTAGGTCGCCCCAAAATCCGGAGCATTGAAGACGAAGCTCTTCTCCTCGATCCGTTCGGCGATCCTCCAGCCCTGCCGGGTTCGGCGATAGTGGTCGATATACCAGAGTCCACAAAAAAAGATGTGACTGTCGTGTCCCGGGAGCTGCATCTCCTGGGGATTGAGGCACAGGATGCGACCGATTGCTTGATCCGAATCCAATTTCGCCCCCTCGCCTCCGATCGCCGATCGCCCGAGCGAGATTTGAATATTGGCATTCAGATGTTGAGTGTTCGGAAAGATTTTCATCGCGTTGTGCAGGAAGGCGATCGTTTCATCGAGATTGCCCTTCGAACCGCCGAAAGCGCTGTAGTCAATGAAGGCATTTTCACAGAAGATTTCTTCCCGGAGCAGGTCGAATTCCTTGGCGTCGATGATTTGCGCGTAGCGATGGACCAGGTCCTGAATTTCGAGCCGATCCGAAATCTCTTGGAGCGAAAGCATTAGTCGAGGCCTAGCACCTGCTCGATTCGGTAGAGGCCGGGGGGGCGTCCCAGGAGCCAGCCCGCTGCTCGAACGGCCCCGGCTGCAAAATGTCCGCGATTGGCGGCTCGATGCGTGAGTTCGAGGCGTTCGCCACGGCCAATGAAGTAGATCGTGTGCTCACCGGGGTTGTCACCGCCACGAAGGGTCTGAATGCCGATCGCACCGTCGGGCCTTGGGCCGGTGTCGCCCGCGCGCTCGACGATGAGATGATCCGACAGCGTCTTGTCCTGTCCCGCGGCCACGGCCTCGGCGAGTAGAAGTGCGGTGCCACTGGGCGCATCGCGTTTCAGGCCATGGTGCAATTCGAAGAGTTCGGCGTCGTAGTCATCGCCGAGAAGTCGAGCAGCTTCGCGCGCGAGATAATTCAGGACATGCACCGAGACGGAAAAATTCGGCGATTGCACGACCGGAATTCGCTCGGCAAAATGTTCGATTTCGCGAAGGCCTGCCTCGTCGAAGCCCGTGGTTCCCGTGACATAGGCAACGCCGGCGTCGGCGGCGGCTCGGAGGTTGGCGAGGGTGGAAGCGGGGACAGAGAAGTCGATGACGATGCCGGATCCTTCGAGCGCTGCTTTCGGATCACCGTGCAGAACGACTTCTGGCGACCCGCCCCCCGAGTTTCCGGCAACCAGGACTTGCCCGATGTCGGATCGGTCCGAGCGTTCGAGTGCGCCTGCGAGGTGCAGGGCGGTAGCCCCTTCGAGGGCTGCTCGGACTTCGAGGCCCATACGGCCCTGGGCACCAACGACCATGACGCCGGTCGATTCCTTGTTAGGCCGAGAATGGGTTTTGGAGCTCATTGGGCGATCCCTAGATCTTTCAAGACAACTTTGAGGTGCTCGAGATTCGCATCGCCGATCGGTGTCAGCGGCAAGCGGATCTCGTCGCTGCACCAGCCCAGCGCGGCACTCGCGGCTTTGACCGGAATCGGATTGGTTTCGCAGAAGAGTGCATCAAAGAGTGGAAGCAGCTCGAAATGAATCTGCCTTGATCCCTCGATGTTGCCGGCCTGAAACTCCCGAACCAATTGGCTCATCTGAACCGGGGCGACATTCGCGGTGGTCGAGATGACGCCTTTCCCACCGAGCGCGAGAAGCGGCAGTGTCAAACAGTCATCTCCCGAGACGACGGCAAAGTCGTTTGGACTCTTGGCGATGATATGCGCCATCTGGTCGAGGTCGCCGGAGGCTTCCTTGATGCCGATGATATTATCGAGTCTGGCGAGGCGGGCGACCGTGTCGGCAGAGATATTGGACGCCGTGCGACCCGGGATGTTGTAGATGACGACCGGAAAGGAAGCCTCTTTCGCAACCGCCGCATAATGCGCGTAGATGCCTTTCTGGGTCGGTTTGTTGTAGTAGGGCGAGAGCAGGAGCGCGCCTGAGGCGCCGGCCTCTCTTGCATGAATCGTGAGTTCGATCGCCTCTCGGGTCGAGTTGGATCCGGCGCCCGCAATGACCGGCACGCGGCCGGCGGTGGCCTCGATCACGATTTCGACGACGCGCCGATGTTCGATATGCGACAGCGTGGCCGACTCGCCCGTCGAACCGCAGGGGATGAGCCCATCGATGCCCGCTTCGATCTGCTTTTCGACGAGAACGCGAAGCGCTTCTTCATCGACCTGACCGTTGCGAAACGGGGTGATCAGCGCGGTCGAAATTCCTTCGATCATATTCGTTTCCATTCTACGTTCGCCTTGCCTCGTCCCAGACTCGAGACGCTAGTCCTCGTCGAGTGGCCATTCGCCCGTAAACACGAACTTGGCCGGACCGGTCATCCAGATCGATGAATTCTTGTCGGCCCAGGCGAGTTCGAGTTCACCGCCTCGCAATTCGATGGTGATCTCTCGCTCGACGACGTCACGGAGCATGGTCGTCACGGCGACGGCACACGCGCCAGAGCCACAAGCCAGGGTTTCTCCAGTGCCACGTTCCCATGTTCGCTGACGAATTCGGCTACGCGAAACGACCTCGATAAACTCGACGTTCACGCGATTTGGAAAGGCCACATGATGTTCGAGGGCTGGACCCACGCGATCGAGTGGAATCGCGTCGATGTCGTCGACTTGAATCACACAGTGAGGGTTGCCAATCGAAACCGAGGATGCGCGCAGATCTTTCGGTCGATCGGGCCAAAGGTCATTGGGCAGATCGATTGGCACCTCGAGAACCGGGCCGAGTCCAGTGGCGAGAGTGGTTGGAATCTTCTCGGGGATGAGAATAGGGAGCCCCATGTCGACGGCGACTTGACCGGGTCCCGCCCAGCGCGGGCGAACGATGCCGCCGAGTGTCTCGACGCCTATTTCGTCGGCCCGGGTATGGTTCATGTCGCGCACGTACAGATAGAAGGCGCGAATGCCATTGGCGCACATCTCGGCCTGACTGCCGTCGGCATTGTAGATGTCCATGCGAAACTCGGCGGCGTCCGATTGGCGAACGACCAACATCTGATCGAAACCCACTCCGAAATGGCGATCCGAGAGGTCACGGGCCAGCTTCGGGAGGTCTTTGGGCAGATCGTCGCGAATGTTATCGAGAACGACGTAATCGTTCCCAGCTCCATGCATCTTGGTAAAGGGTAAAAGGCCACTCATCGTGTGTTGGCTCCCGAGCCGCTTGGGCTCGAACAATTTGGTCTAGTCGCTAGTCGGTCCGGTCCGTCTCATGGTCCGCATCCTTGCGATCGGATGATTCATCAGCGGCCGGGGCGATCGCCTCGGACTCCAGAGTCTCTGTCCTTAAAACGGACACAGCTGGGTCAACGCGAACGGGGCTGCCGTACCGCCCGCATCCGGACAGTGTACCCGCGATTGAAAGAATTGTGATCGTGAACGTGGCGAGCCGTCCAAACCGAACTGCCGGGAGTCGCAGGCTTCGAAGCGCCGCGAGCTGTCCGCGGCGAGTAGTGCACGGCGAACTCGGCCACCGCGTCACAAGTCTTCCTCGCGGTCCGCTGCTTCGAGGGCATCGAGCGCCCCGAGTTCGGTTGCAATTTCCGTCTCGACTTCGGCAAGTGCCGTTAGGACGCGATCCTTCGACGTCCCGCCAGCCAGGTCGCGACTTTCGAGGCTCACCTCGAGGTCGAGGAGATCGTCTGCGCTGGCGCTGAAAGCCTCGTGGAAAGACTGCATCTCCGCCTTCGTAAGCGACCGAAGGTCGACCTGCTCTCGCGAGCAATGCCCGACGATCTGGCCAACGGCTTCGTGGGCGTCTCGAAAGGGAATGCCCTGTCTCACAAGGAACTCCGCGAGATCCGTCGCCAACAACATCGGATCTGAAGCCGCCTCGGCCATTTTCCCGACGCGCACGTCGAGGGTGGCCAGCGCGCCGGCCATGACTTCGAGGCAATCTCTAATCGTCGTCACCGAATCGAAAAGCGGCTCCTTGTCCTCTTGGAGATCGCGGTTGTAGGTGAGGGGCAAACCCTTGAGGACCGTGAGTAGCGTGACGAGATTGCCAATCACGCGCCCGCTCTTTCCGCGGACGATTTCCGGTACGTCCGGGTTCTTCTTCTGGGGCATCAGGCTCGAGCCGGTCGAATAGGCGTCAGCCAGTTCGATGAACCCGAATTCCGTTGTGGACCAGAGCACTAGTTCCTCGGCGAGTCGCGAAAGGTGGACCATGGTGATCGCGGTGTTCGACAGATATTCCAGCGCTGCGTCGCGCGATGCGACGGTGTCCAGGCTATTTCGCGTCGGCCCGACGAAGCCGAGTTCCGCAGCGGTCTCTTCGCGTCCGATCGGCAGGGTCGAGCCTGCGAGCGCGCCGGCGCCGAGCGGGCAGCGCTCGATTCGTGCGTGCGCATCCCGAAAGCGTGAGGCGTCCCGGCCCAGTGCCTCGGCGTGGGCCAACCAATGATGTGCCAGGCGTACGGGCTGCGCGCGCTGGAGATGGGTATATCCCGGCAGCACCGTGCCGATATGTTCTCTCGCGCGTTCCACGAGCACGCCGCGAAGGGCGAGGATGCCGCGCTGTGTAGCCAGCGTGACCTCCCGCAGAAAGAGCGCCAGGTCCAAAGCGACCTGATCGTTTCGTGACCGGCCCGTATGCAGTTTTCCAGCGACCGGTCCGAGATGATGTCGCAGCCGCATCTCGATATTCATGTGGATGTCTTCGAGTGCGGGATCGAAGGGAAACTGATCCTCTTCGATCTCTTTCGCGACGATGCCGAGCCCGCGCAGCAGTGCCTCGCTGTCCTCGTTCGAGATCAATCCAGATTTGCCGAGCATGCGAGCCTGGGCGCGGGAGCCGCGAAGGTCGTGGCGCGCCAACACGCGATCGAAATGGATCGATGTCGAAAAGCGTTCAACGGTCGGATCGGTGGCTTCGCTGAATCGGCCACCCCAGGGTTTGTTTGTACTCATGGCGACCTACTCTCGCGGTTCGAACGCCAGCGCACAAGCGGACCAGTGTGGAATCTGCTCGGGTCGGACTTCAGTGGTTCCCTGGCCTTCAACCAGTCGAGTCCTCAATCGTGAACGCGAGCGCCTGTGCGGGTTCCATGACGGAACTAAGATCGCGGACTTCGCGACACACGGTGTTCGCGAGTGGCCAGCCAGGTACTGTCCCGTGGGGCCGACTTGTGACCGCCGGCGCGTCACTCGCTGCGGGTCCACCGATTCAAGTCAGGTCGCGTTGATAGGAGACCAGAATGGCGAGGGCCAGCAAGAAGACCGGTCGGCGGTCGGCGGAGGAGGACGATTCAGATCGGTCGCGCGCGCTCTTGCGGGCGCGAAGAGTTGGACTCGTCGTCGTCGCCTTGGCATTCGTTTCAGGCCTCTGGTTTGCGGGCTGGCTTCTTGAACTCGATCGAAAGGTCGTGTCCCGCTTCGAGGGCCGGCGTTTTTCCTTGCCCTCCCGCGTCTATGCAGCGCCGATCGTCATCTATCCCGGCGTCGACTGGCAGCGACTCGATCTCGGTGGATGGCTCGCACGCATGGGGTATCGCCGGCAGCCCGAAGCCGGACCGCTCGCCGTGGGCCACTACCGCTGGTTGCCCGGTCGGCTGCGCGTGCATCTGCGCGGATTTGATCACCCCCAATTGCCAGAGGGAAATCGCAAGGTCGAATTTAGCTTGGAGGGCGGCCGGGTTCGCGAGATGCGAGATGATTACGGACAGCCTGTGGCCGTCGTCTCCCTCGAACCGGAACCCATCTCTTCGTTCTACGGAACGAATCGGGAGCAGCGGGATCTGGTTGAGATCGCGGATGTCCCGGCGCATCTCATTTCGGCGATCTACGCCGTTGAGGATCGTCGTTTCGAGGAGCATCACGGCGTCGACCCGAGACGGATCGTGGGGGCGATGCTCGTCAATCTTCGTGCCGGGGGGATTCGACAGGGCGGCAGTACTTTGACCCAACAGCTGGTGAAGAATTTCTTCCTGACCCCCGAGCGTACGCTTCGGCGGAAGCTGACCGAGGCGGTGATGGCACTCGTGGTCGAGGCTCGTTATGCCAAGTCCCAAATCCTTGAGGCCTATCTGAACGAGATCTATCTGGGTCGGCGCGGGTCGACGGCGATCCATGGTGTCGGGGAGGCGTCGCGCTTCTTTTACGGCAAGCGGGTGGTGGATCTTTCCCTCGATGAGTCGGCGCTGCTGGCGGCGGTGATCCAGAGTCCCAACGGCCTGAGCCCGCATCGGCATCCCGAGCGGTCGAAGCGTCGTCGGGATCTCGTTCTGAAACTCATGGAGAAGCAGAAGCGCGTTTCTGCCCAGGACGCGCAGCGCGCGCGGGACCGTGACATCAACCTCGCCGCCGTGTCGCTGGAGTCTGGACAGGATCGATATTTTCTCGACGAGTTGGCGCGGCAGCTGCCCGAGGTCTACGACGAAGATCTGCTCTCGGTCGAAGGGCTGCGGATCTATTCGACCCTCGACACAATGGTTCAGCGCGCAGCCATTCGTGCCCTGCACGACGGACTCGAGGCCCTGGAATCGAGACTCGGGCCGGTCGATGTCCCGGACGGGGAAGTGCCTCCTCGCTTGCAGGGATGTCTGATGGCGATGCGTCCCCAGACCGGCGAGATTCTGGCGATGGTCGGCGGTCGCGACTACGCGACCTCCCAATGGAATCGCTGCACGCTGGCGCGACGACAGGTCGGGAGTGTTTTCAAACCCGTCGTTTACGCCGCCGCACTCTCGCCGCAGTCGGGGCCGATGCTCACCTTGGCGAGTCAGGTCTTGGATGAGCCCATCGAGATCGAGACGCACGATGGTGTCTGGGCGCCCGTCAACTACGACAAGAAATTTCGCGGTCCGGTTCTGGTGCGTGACGCCCTCGAACGTTCGCTGAATGTTCCCGCGGCTCGGATCGGTCAGAAAATCGGGATCGGCAAGATCGTCGAAATGGCTCGGCGACTTGGCATCGAGAGTCGACTGCCTCCCGTTCCGAGTCTGGCCCTGGGCACCGCCGAGGTTTCGCCTCTAGAGATCGTGGAGGTCTACTCGACTTTCGCGAACCGGGGGCTGCGGCCAACGCCGCGAAGTTTCATAGGGCTGCTCGATGATCGCGGAGTCGGGCAGGAGCAGTGGCCACTGGCGGGCGCGCGGCGTGTACTCGATCCCGGGACCGCCTATCTGATTACATCACTACTCGAAGGCGTGGTCGATCGCGGAACCGGCGCGGGCATTCGCGCACGCGGGATGCGCGGGCCCATCGCGGGCAAAACCGGGACGACGGACGACGAATACGACCTCTGGTTCGTTGGCTTCACACCGGAGATCGTGGCGGTCGTTTGGGTCGGCTACGACGAGCCGCGCGCGATCGGTGTTCCCAGCAGTCGCGGGGCGCTGCCGATCTGGGCCGACTTTCTGGCTGAGGTGACGGGCGAGCGAGTGCGCGGTGTCTTTGCTCGGCCCAGCGGGATCGAGGAGATCGAGATCGATCCGAGAAGTGGAGCGCGCGCCTTGTCGGGTTGTCGTGAGCATCGTCCCGAGGTTTTCCTGTCGGGGACCTTGCCGCGCGAGACCTGTCCCAGCGGCGGTGGACGTCCCCGAGGATTTCTGGAGCGCTTGTTTGGGGACTGAGGGTCGCGACAACGTCAGCACTCTATTTATGTGTACGGATTTTCTTTGTGTGCCCTTAAGAGGCACGCCGCGAGCGCTCACCCGGGCGTCATAGCTCCACCAACCTGAATGTGCGAGGGTGCGGAACCTTGATGAAGTCTTTCCAACAATTCATTCGATGGGCGGTCGCAGGTTGGACCGTGCTGAGTCTCGCCGCTTGTGTCGGTCTGGAATTTGGCGGGAAGCGTGTCGCGCCCGAGGAGCCACTCACAGTATCGGGGGCGCTTGGGCAGGTGGACTCGACGCGTGACGCTTCTCTGCGCCTGGTGATCGAGGGACTCGACGAGGATACGGCGGGTCATCCTGCACGGGCCTTGGCGAGCTATCAGCGCGCCGTACGCGTGGATTCCACGAATGCCTTCGCCTACCTCGCCCTCGCGCGGCATCATCTCGAAGCTTCCTCTCCCGAAGAGGCAAGCGCCTTCCTCGATCAAGCACAATCGCTTTTCGAGAGCAGTCGTGGCCTCGGTTCGCGAGTCGACGTCTGGGGCATCGGTCTGCGTGCGGGAATCGATCGCCAGCTCGGCCACCGCGACCAAGCGAGTCAGCGATTCGAGACGGCGCGAGAACTGTCCCCCGAGATCTGGGATGACGAACGATTGTCTTCCCACGAGCTCCGGTAGGTCGAGCGGGACAGACAGGATGGCATTCGATTCGCGATTCCCAGGCATGCAGGGGAAGTGGGTCTCGTTTCTGCCCACGGCCTTCGCAGTCGCTCTTGTCGACCAGGTTGGGAAATGGCACGCCACGACGACGCTCGAACTCGGGATGCATCAGTCCCTAGTTGGGGATCTGCTGTGGCTGGTGCATCTCCCGGCGACAGGCGATGCCTTCGGCGTCCTGCATGGCTCGACGCAAGGCGCGCAGCTTGCTGGATTCGCATTGCTTTCTGTTGTCACGACGATCGTGATCGGATTCTTCTATCGCGGCCTGGCCCCAAGGGAGTTTGGGAGCGCAGGGGGACTCGGCGCGGTTCTGGGCGGCGTCCTGAGCCATTCGATCGATCGCATTCGTGTGGGGGCGAGCGTCGACTATCTCCATGTGGGTGCCGCCGCTGGGGACATGCTTCCCGATTTCAATTTTGCGGATATTGCCATCGCGTTGGGGGTAGTGACCCTCATCGTGGAGTTGTTGGCGACGGAAATGGCAGCGCGCGCGTCGGAGCGTCCGCGCCGCTAACGCTCAGAACTCTTCGCAAACGGATTATTCTCTTTGCCCACCGACTTCGTGGCTCATGACCTCTAACGCGTTCGCGCCGCGATGGTCATGCGCCTCGAAGTGTGCGACTCGCAAGAGGAGTCTGATTCCACGTCGCCGCGTTGCCAACGGTCGAACACGGCGGACTTTCCTCGCGGCTCAATCTTTTTTCACCTCGGCGACGCGCGCTTTTTGATTGAAATCCCTTTGTCTTCGCATGGCTGCCCTTGCTTGCGCAGACACACTCTCGTGTATGCGCAATTTTTGTTTACGCAGGCCCTTCGAATTCGTTGACATGTCTCGGGACCTTGCGTTAAAAATTGTCTACCCCCTAGGCCTCGTGGATCACCACTTCAAAGACTCAAAGATCCTTGAGCCCGAGTTCGATCGAACTCGCAGAGCATCATCGTTCGTTTCTATGACCGTTTTGGAAATTGGGACTTGCATGTCGAGTTCCGAGAGAGTAAGCGGCACGGTGACAGTGTCTTAACGATGCAGTGTTCTATGTAGTCGGTTGGCTCTCGCAGTCTAGGAATCCGTTTGTGATCTCGTGGATCGCAGCTGGATCGCCGGGGGGGGTGTAGTAGCGTCGTAGGTCTCAGGCGAAGTCGCGGGGTCACCGCAGCTTTCCGATCGCGACGACCGGGGTGTGAGGGGGGAAGTGCAGTGCTGAAGATTTCCATCAAGCCGAAGAGTGAATACGCAATCCAAACAGTCACGAACGCTCTGCGCATGTTGGAAGTCTTTCACAAAGAACCCGAAATGGGTGTGAGCGATCTCGCACGCCGACTCGACCTGCATAAGAACAACGCCTTTCGCCTGCTCGCGACTCTCGAACTGGCTGGCTACATCCAACAAACTCCGAAGACCGAGCTCTACCATCTCGGGCCTCGCTGTCTCGAACTCGGACATGCGTTTGCGCGGAGTCATGCCTTGATCGATCAGGCGCGCCCGCTTCTGGAAGAACTGGCGATCGAGGCCAGCGAGACGGTGCATCTCGGCGTGCTCAGTCCGCATAACGCGCATGGACCTCAGTCCGGACACGAAGTCGTCCATCTCGATGGCGTTCTGCCCGAGCAACTCGTGTTGACGGGTCTGCGGGTCGGAACCCGAACACCCACGCATTGCACTGCGCTTGGGAAAGTGCTCCTGGCGGGGGCTGAATTTGACTTCTTCGAGAAGACTTTCGAGCGATTTACCGACTCAACGCGCGTGGACCCGGCCAAGCTGGCCGACGAATTGCGCGCGGTCGCCTTGCAGGGCTACGCGACGGATCTCGAAGAATTTTCAGCTGGGCTGCATTGTGTGGCTGCGCCGGTTCGGGACGCATCGGCTCGGATCGTGGGTGCGATTTCCCTGTCTGGGCCGAGTTTTCGGCTGACAGAAAAAATTCTCCACGGCGAAGTAGCCGACGCTGTCACCCGCGCGGCAACCCAACTCTCACAGAAACTGGGATCTCCGATCTGATGAATTTCGAACTGGACGACGAGCTGCTGACCCTTCAGGAGACGGCTCGTCGATTTGCGGACGAGGAAATCATTCCCGTCGCCGCGCAATTCGATGTGAGCGGCGAATTCCCGACGGAGATCCTCCGCAAGGCCTGGGAACTTGGACTGAGCCATACCTTCATTCCCGAAGAGCATGGCGGGGTCGGGCTCTCGATTCTCGGATCATGTGTCGCGGTAGAAGAAGTTTCCCGCGGTTGTTCAGGGATGACGACCTCGATGATCAGCCAGGATCTTGGTCTGACGCCGATCTTGATCGGGGGCTCCGAAGATCAGAAGCGAGAATGGCTCGCGCCCTGTGCCGATGAGTTCAAGATCTTTGCTTTCTGTCTGTCCGAACCGAACGCTGGCTCCGATGTGGCCGGCCTTCAGCTACATGCTGAGAGAGATGGCGACGACTATGTCCTGAACGGAACCAAGGCCTGGATTACGAATGGCGGTGTTGCCGATATCTACACCGTGTTTGCGACCCTCGACCGGTCGACGCGCCATTCGGGGATTTGTGCATTTGTTGTTTCGCGTGATACCCCGGGCCTGACCCCAGGCAAGAAGGAAGACAAGATGGGTCAGCGGGCGAGTGATACGTGCGTGATTCATTTCGACAACGTGCGCGTACCGGCAAGTCAGCGGCTCGGTGCAGAAGGCGAAGGCTTCAAGCTCGCGATGGCCACCCTGGATCGAACGCGGCCCTTGATCGGAGCCCTCGCCACGGGCATTGCGCGGCGCGCTCTTGAAGAGAGTCTCGCCTACTCCGCAGATCGAAAGGCCTTTGGACAACCGATTGGCGACTTCCAGGCCGTGCAGTTCATGTTGGCGGATATGGCGAAGGACATCGAAGCAGGACGCCTGTTGACTTATCAATGCGCTTGGCTGCTCGATCAGGGACGGGCGGCCTCGAAGCAGTCGTCCATGGCGAAATGTTTTGCAACGGATTCCGCGATGCGCGCAACCACGGATGCGGTTCAGATCTTTGGTGGGAATGGCTACACGAGGGAGTATCCCGTCGAGAAGCTGATGCGCGACGCGAAGCTCATGCAGATCTATGAAGGCACGAATCAGATTCAGCGTGTGGTGATCGCTCGCGAACTTCGACGAGGGTGATCGCTCGCTTCCGTGTGCGCCGAGAAGCGCACGATCAGCTGTTGGATAGATTGGGGATGGGTGCCTCAGTTGGGTTTGTTGCTGGTGGGTTGCGGGTGTGAGTGTCGGTGTAAGTGTTAGAGGGGGTTGGGGAATTCTGCGGGCTTGGGAAACTGTCTTCGACATTGAATGGAGCAATTGATAGACTCAGATGCCTTTTACGGGTATTCCCGTTGATGCAATGTTGGTGTTGATGTTGCTGGAATGCTCTTAGTGCCCGTGCCCAAGCCTGGCTCGGGGCATAATTGAATAGTCAAAGGATCCCCTCCGTGAGTCTCGATAAACAAGCACTCGAATATCATGCTGCTGGCCGTCCGGGAAAGATAAAGGTCGTTCCGACGACACCTTGTGCGACGGCCGACGATCTTTCTCTGGCGTATTCGCCGGGCGTTGCGGCGCCGTGTCTCGCGATCGAAAAAGATCCAGAGGACGCATACAAATACACGGCCAAGGGAAATCTCGTTGCCGTGATCAGTAACGGCAGCGCCGTACTGGGCCTCGGAAATATTGGCGCGCTTGCCGGTAAGCCGGTGATGGAAGGCAAGGGTGTTTTGTTTAAGCGCTTTGCCGATGTCGACGTCTTCGACATTGAAGTCGATAGCCAGGACCCCGCTGAGATCATTCGTTTTTGCGAAATGATCGCGCCGACCTTCGGCGGCATCAATCTCGAGGATATTCGGGCGCCCGAATGCTTCGAGATCGAAGAGAAGCTGAAGGCGAGCCTCGACATCCCCGTATTCCACGATGATCAGCATGGCACGGCGATCATTTCTGCCGCCGCGATTCTGAACGGACTCGAAATCCAGGACAAGAAGATCGACGAAGTGAAAGTCGTCTTTTCCGGCGCGGGTGCTGCGGCCATTTCCTGCGCGAAGCTCTACAAGGACATCGGCGTGAAGGCCGAGAACATTTTGATGTGCGATAGCCGCGGTGTGATGTGGGAGGGTCGTGGCGAGGGGTACAACAAGTACAAGGACGAATTCGTCGTGGAGACCGATGCACGAACTCTTGCGGATGCAATGGTTGGATGCGATGTCTTCGTCGGATTGTCACAGAAGGGTGTCGTCACGAAGGATATGGTGAAGAGCATGGCGGACCGGCCCCTGATCTTTGCCATGGCAAATCCCGATCCTGAGATTACGCCGACGGACGCGAAGGCGGCTCGATCGGACGCGATTTGTGCGACCGGGCGGTCCGACTATGCAAACCAGGTGAATAACGTTCTGGGATTCCCCTTCATCTTCCGTGGTGCGCTCGACGTTCGAGCCAGCAAGATCAACGAAGAGATGAAGTTGGCGGCCACCTATGCGCTCGCCGAGTTGGCCAAGCGTGGCGAGGCGGTTCCCGAAGCGGTCAAGAACGCGTACCCGGGTGAGAACTTCGATTTTGGTCCCGAGTACATCATTCCGAAGCCCTTCGATTCTCGCGTGTTGCTCTACGTTGCACCGGCGGTGGCGAAGGCGGCGATGGACTCGGGCGTCGCTCGGCAGCCGATCGACCTGCTCGAATACGAGAAGAGACTGAACCAGACGATCGGAGAGATTGCATCTCTCTGATCTGACGCGACCTAACGTGATCTAGGATCTGAAAGTCATCGGCCGGTGACCTCACGAGAAATGAGGACTCCGGCCGATTTTTTTTGTGCGAGCGGACTTCTATCCCGTTCCCATCGGTAGCGTTGCCAGAAGCTCCTTGGCTTCCTTGCGGATCGTGAGCAGGGTTTGGGGGTCGAGGCCGAGGCCATCGATGGCATGTTTGATCGTTGCCTTGCTGCTCTTGTCGACAGAGGTATGCGCGCTCACGCAGTCGCGTTCCGAGTCAGTCATTTCCGAAAGCGAATCGTTCTCCTTTGGGATCACGCCGGCGCCTAATGAATGAGCTACTTCATTTGCGATGGCGACTGTCGCCGAGAGAAGATGAATTTCGCCTTTGCGAATGACCTGGTGGTGGTTCGAGAGCGTGATCTGGATGTCTTCCGGTAGTTCCCAGATGCCAGCCATGAGTTCGCCGGCGCGTTGATCGATGAGACTGTCTCGTTCGAAGAGGTCCACGACTTCATCGATCTCGACATCCGCCCGTCCGCTCAAACTCATGAGTTCGACGGCGACGGCGGGCAAGGTGGGAGGTTGATAGTCCGGCGCTTCAATACATGCCAGGAGTTGCTCGACCATGGCCTCTTCGTCGAGCAGAACGTCGTGGCCCGCGGAGATCGTTACGCGGCCATCTCCGTACCCTTCCTCGCCCTTCTTCTTGCCTCGTTTCAGAAATGCCAACTGGAGAACCCTCGTTTGGAGTACACGCTTGATTGGAAGCCACCCACGCGATCGGCTCACACGCGCGAAGCTTGAGAAATCGAATCATCCGCGTGTGAGTTGTTCAAGGGTTCTGCCGAGACGTTTTTCGCGGTGAGGTTTTGGCGCCAGGGACCCTAAAATCACCGCAGCTATTCGAGGCCGCCGTCAGGAATTAACGTCGGACATGCCACTCCTATTCAAGGGACCGGTGGAATGATTAGACGAGTGTTGCTTACAGGACCTTCTTCTGGAATCGTTCAACTCTTTCGCAATCGTTCGCGGCCCGGCACCAAAAGCTAGGCGCGCACGCAATCAGCCGATTGCTGATCTAGGTGAGGACTGCCAGGGAGCCAGCATGCTGATTCGAGACTACGACCCCGAAGATGCGAACGAGGTCGCTGACCTCTTTCACGATTCGGTTCACGGGATTGACTCCCCGACGCTCTCGCCCGCGCAGCTCGAAGCGTGGGCCCCGACACCTCCCGACTACCCGGCCTGGCGCACGCGGCTTACGATCAAGATGCCCTATCTCGCCTGTTCGGATGGGAAAATCATCGGCTTCATCGAGTTGGAAGCGGACGGGCATATCGATTGTTTCTACACCCATGCCGATCACCAGAGGCAGGGCGTTGGAGCAGCCCTCTACGCACATCTACTCGCCCAGGCGGGAGTTCGCGAAATCGTCGACCTCTATGTCGAAGCGAGTGAAATCGCCAGGCCATTTTTCGAGAAGAGTGGATTTGCGCTCGGCAAACGGAATCGAATTGAGCGAGGCGGCGAGATCCTGACGAATTATTCGATGACTTTGAAACGATCGGGCGGTTCGGCTGAGGGCGGCGCATGAGCGGAGCTGTGGATTCAATGGCGGGTTTGCCAATGGCGTCGCCTGACCCGGGCGAACCCGCGTGATGCAGGGCTTCGCAGCCTTTGACTTGGTCGTGACTGGAATGCTCGCCCTCCCCCCTTTTGCGCATCTTTTCGTTCGGTTTCTCTACGCAGCGAACGATTGGCTTCTGGGTGCTGAATCCATCTCGATCGTCCCGGCGATTCCACCGATTGGTTGGCTCTTCTTCAACCTTGCCGGGGCAGCCATGCCGTTCGTTCGCCTCATCCTGTGCGCATTTCACGAATAGCGTTCGTTCGCTGCCGAAAATCCGGATGAATTGCTAGGGCTGGCCGTCGCGATTGGCGACTGGGCTCTCAGCCACCGCCGCATCCTCTTTCTTGCGTCGGGCTGGCTCAAAGAACCACGCGACGCCGACGCCCACGAGGTAGAGAACGATCATCGGGCCGGCCAGGAAGATCTGACTCACGATGTCAGGTGGCGTCAGCAATGCTCCGAGAATGAACATGGCGACGACCGCGTAGGGCGTTCCAGCAAAGAGTTGCTTGGCCGAGACGATGCCGGTGATTGAGAGGAAGAAGACGAAGAGCGGGAGTTCGAAGGCGATTCCAAAGGCCAGGAACAGGCGAGTCGTCATACTGAAGACCTCTTTCATGGTCCACGCCGATACGACCCATTCATTGTCCCAGCTGTTGAAGAACTCGAAGACGATCGGAAAGACGGCGGAGTATCCGAAGATCGCGCCGCCGGCGAAGAGTCCGGTGGAAAAGAACACGAATGGGAAGATGGCACGGCGTTCGTTGTCGTAGAGGCCGGGTGCGATGAATGACCAGAGCTGCCAGAAAGTGATGGGCAGACTCAATACAAAGCCAGAGAGAATCGCGCATTTGATGTAGGTAAAGAAAATTTCGGTCGGAGCGATGGCTTGGAGGCGGCTGTTCTTAGCGCCTAACGCCTCGGTCGCCGGGGCGAGCAAGAAGCCAAAAATCTCTTCTGCAAAATTGAAGGAGAGCGCGGTTCCGAATGCGATGGCCCCGACGATCCAGCCGATTCGCCGACGCAGCTCAGTGAGATGGTCAGAGATCGGGAGTGCGCGATCATCCACGCTGCGGATCCGCCGGTTTCGTCGCAGAGACCGGCACATTGCCAAGCTCTGAGTCTGCCGGCTCGTCGTTTTCCTTGGCGTCGTGCGGCGCGTCAGAGCCCTCGCCGCTGACCGGTTCAGCGTTTTCAACTTCCACGGCGGCTTCGTCTACGTCGTGATGCGCGTGGTCGTGCTCCTCGCCGAGGGGAAGTTCGCCGGCCCCTTCATTTGCAGGGTCGCGCTTGGGCGTGTCGAGATCGTCGCCCGCTTGGGAGGGACGGTCCTGCGATGGGTCGGAGAGGTTGTTTTCTGGACGATGGATCGTCTGGTTTCGGGTGGGGTCCTGGCGCAGGTCCCGCTCGAGTTCATCGAGGGCGAGGCTCTGTCGAAGGTCATTGCTGGCGCGACGGAATTCCGCGAGTCCGCGACCCATGGTTCGGGCGAGCTCGGGGATTCGCTTCGGTCCGAAGACCAGCAGCGCGACGACAAGAATCGCCATGAGTTCCATTGGACCGATTCCAAACATAGATCAACAATCTAGCAGGTCGGGCAATCGTTTCTCTGGGCGCGCACAATCCCGTCTGGCCGACTGGGTGTGGAGGCGGGGGGGCATGGCAACCGCCTGGTCTATTCGCCACGACCCTGGCCTTCAGCGTGACCCCAAGTCGTCCAACACAATGTTGGGAGTCGGCCGGCTTCCCCGATTCGAATTGGGCGACCCCCTTGCCCGAACTCACCGTGAGCCGGGCGGCCAATTTTGTTCGCCGCGCTTCCCTATCTGCGAAGCGCAGTATTGCGGCGGCGCACCCGCATCATCGGACGTTCGCCACTTTCTCGAAGCATCGAAATGCCTGCTTCCGCGCGGCCTTCCTTGGTTTCTCGACACCAGACCACTCGTGCGAGCCCATCGATGGAGACCCTGCCATCGATATCTCGAAGCGTGATCTGAAGAAGCTCACCAGGCCAGACACGTTCGGCGAGATCGAGCCCGAGGCCGCCTTCTGAGCGATCCTGCGTATAGGCGACGTGTCGACCTTCGTTGGCCAGTCGACGCGGATATCGGCTGTATTCGACGACGTGAACGGTTTGTTCGCGAGGCTCTGCACGCGTTGCCGCATAAGTGGTTTCGCGTTTGAGCGCTTCGCTCTTCTGAAGTTGGCTCGCCGGGTTCATGCAGCACCTCGTTTGTTAGTTCTAAAGGATTCTTCAGGTTCGAAATCGATTGAACTGAGTGATCCAGCCGCGCCGACGGCTTCGAGTGCACCGCCTTCGGCCAGTCCGCAAAAGAGCGTCACTAGATTTGGATCGAATTGTCGGCCGGCTTCGCGGCGAAGCTCTGCCAAGGCCTCTTCCCGAGTCTTCGCCGTCCGGTAGGGTCGTTCGCAGGTCATGGCATCAAAGGCATCGACGACTGCGATGATGCGTGCAGCGAGTGGGATATCGTCGCCGACTAGCCCGTCCGGGTAGCCCTTGCCATCATGGCGCTCGTGGTGATGACGAACCGTCGTCGCCACAGGGATCGCCAGACCCAGAGGAAGCAGGAGTCGTTCGCCGACTGCGGGATGGTCATGAATCGATTCGAGTCGCTTGGGCTCCGGCATGATATTTCCGGACAGCAGATCGCTGGCGGCGCCCACCTTGCCAATATCGTGGAGAAAAGCAGCCATTCGGACGTGTTCGCGTTCTTCTCGGGAGAGACAAAGTCGAGTGGCTACGAGGTCCGCGTAAAAGGCAACGCGTCTTACGTGACCGCGCATGTAGATGTCTCGACTCTCGATCGTTTCGGCGAGCACTTCGATAAATTCGATGGTTCGAGATCCGCCGACTCGCGCGCGACCGGCTTCCGGACCGAGAATGGGTTCCGTCAAAGCGGCTCGTAATCGTTCCTGAGCGAGGGTGCTCGCATCGAGTTCTTCGAGTACGACGTCGGCATGTCGGTTGGTCCCGAGAACGCGGCCGATGTCTTCGAGAAAGCGCACCATTCGACCGCGGCTCTCGCGTCGTGCGAGCGCTTGCTCGACGGAGGCCGTGACCTGTACGACATCAAAGGGCTTGGTTAGATAGTCGAAAACTCCGTGGCGAATTCCTTCGACTGCCGTCTCCACCGATCCGCAGCCGGTGATGACGATGATCTCGGTCTGGGGAAACTCGGCGCGGATGGTTCGCATGAGTTCGTCGCCCTTCATTCCGGGCATGTTGAGATCGACGGTGACGAGATCGATCTCGTCGGTCCTGAGAATTTCCAGCGCAAAGGCTCCATCTTCGGCGGTGCTGACGTGGTAACTGCCCGAGAGAATCATGCGCAGGGATTCGCGCGGCCCGCGCTCGTCGTCCACCACGAGGACCCGCGGTTGGCGTGCTTCCGGGGCCTCTGATGGAAGGGCTGGCTTGCGCTCGAGATTTTCTGGAATCGCTGACATACCCGCTCATAGAGCAAGCCACATGCCATGCCAGATCGATGTGCAGATAGATCGGCAACTCATTGAAAACAAACGCTTATTTTGCATCTATTATTAAGGAAACGCGTTCGCATTAAGATCGACGCCAGCGCGAACGTAGTGCCGTCCGACTCGGCAATGAACGTCCAAGTCTTTGTTATTAAAGATGAATTTATGATGTTCGCATCTGAACGGACAACCATGGGCTCGGGTACAGGAGCGTACGGCTGGTGATCAGTCGATTGGGGCGTCTTCGGGTAACTCGATCCCGAGCTTGTCCATCTTCAGTTTGAGAACACGACGCGTGATTCCCAGGGCATTCGCCGTGCGCGTCTGATTCCAGTGATGGCTTTCGAGGGATTCTCGGAGAATGTCGGTCTCGAAGCGCACCACGGTTTCGTCGAAGCTTCGTTCCCCCTGGCGCCATTGTTCGCGCAGTGCTTCGGCCTGTCCGGTTCGCCCGATCGAAATTGGAAGGTCCTGCACGTCGATTGTGTCGGCTTCGCATAACGCCAGTCCGTGCTCGATGGCATTCTCCAGTTCACGAACATTGCCTGGCCAGCTGTACCCATCGAGTGAGCCCAATGCGGCGGCGGTCAACTGCTTGCCTTCCCCCTCCGCGGATCGGGTCAGAAAGCTGGTTGCCAGTAGTCGAATATCTTCGCGTCGATCACGCAATGGTGGGAGTTCTACGGGAACGACATTGACGCGGTAGAAGAGGTCTTCCCGAAAATTGCCCTCGGCGACTTCTTTGGCGAGGTCGCGATTGGTCGCGGTGACGATCCGAACATCGACCTTGATCGTCGTGCTCGAACCCACCCGCTCGAAGCTTCGCTCTTGCAGGGCCCGCAATAGTTTGACCTGAACAGCGGGATCGAGTTCACCGATTTCATCGAGAAAGAACGTGCCGGAATTCGCGGATTCGATCCGTCCGATCCGGCGATCCGTTGCTCCCGTAAACGCGCCCTTTTCGTGTCCGAAGAGCTCGCTTTCGATCAGCTCTCGTGGGATTGCGCCGCAATTGACCGCGATGAAAGGTCCCTCGGAACGGGTCGAGAGGTCATGAATCGCCCGGGCGACGAGTTCCTTTCCGGTTCCGCTTTCACCGGTCACGAGTACGGTCGCTTGGGATTTCGCGATTCGTTCGATGTTTCGGAAAATGCCGCGCATGACCTCGCTCTTGCCGATCATGCCGCAGAGTTGTTGTCGGTCTTCGACTTCGTCGCGAAGGCGCTCGACCTCCTCCTGGAGTTCGCCCTTTTCGAGCAGATTGCGAACCTTGATTCGAAGCGCATCGAGCTCGAAGGGCTTCGTAATGAAATCTGCAGCGCCACGCTTCATGGCCTCCACCGCGGCGTTCACCGTATTCGTCGCTGTCAACACGATGACGGGTGCCCTAACACCACGCTCTGTGAGTTCCGCGAGTAACTCGAGGCCGCTGCGTTCCGGCATGACGAGATCAAGCAAGATCAGGTCCGGTGTCGCGAGAGCAACCTCACGCAACGCCGAATCAACATCCCCGGCGATCGTTACATCCCCTTCAGACTTGAGCAGCATGCGCAGCGATTCCTGCACGCCCGGTTCATCATCAACAACCAAGATTCGCGACATCGGTTCTTCTCTCGTTCGGGGGGCGGGCCGCGATAGTACTGCGCTTTCGCGATCTTCTCCCTGCGGCGTCCTCGGCGTCCTCGGCGTACGGGAGTACGCCTTCGGTCCGAGGATCGCGAAATCACAGCACTCTTGTGGCCCGTGCCCGGGTTGGCAGTTGGGTTTGGGCGAATTCGGACGGCGGAGAATCTAAGTTGGGGTTTGGAGATCGACCAGGATCAGGGTTTCTTGGGCGTCGGATGCATCGATCGTGAGGGTGCCGCCGGAGGCGGTGACGACGGTTTCGGCGAGCACGTACGCGAGGATATTTGATTGGGGGGCGAGTTCTGGGAACCCGCCACTGCTGGCGGCACCGGCCGTTGGATTGTGATGACGGAGCAGGATGCGGAGTTTGGGCCGGCCATCGGCGGCTCGCGGGAGATGTCGAGTGGCCACAAAGAGGTCACCTCGTTCGGGCAGTGCCTCGAGCGCGTGATCGAGAAGTCCCGCCAAGGAGACCTGGAGGCCCTGGGCGTCCGCCCAGGCGAGCGGTGCATCGCGCTCAAGTTCACGCAGGACGAGTAGGCGCCCCTTCGCAATGCGTTCGCGTCGCTGTTCGAGCAATTCTTCGATCAGGGCCGAGACATCGACGGGTTCCGGCTCAAATTTCTCGCGTTCGGCCACTGCGGTCAGTCGCGAAACGACGTCACTGATATGGGAGACGTCGCGCCCGACGAGTTCGGCGAATCGCTCGCGAAACGTCTCATCCTCAAAATGCTTGGGTAGCAGTTCGGCGAAAGTTCGAATCGAGACCAGGGGATTGCGAATTTCGTGCGAGAGGCTTCGCGCAAGTCGACGCCAGCCCTGTCCTTCGTCCGATTCCCCGGATGTAGTTTCACTTTCGGGCTCTTTGGTGGGCTCTTTCGCGAGATTGAAGGAAGCCTCGCTGAGAAGCGTACTGTCGTCGGGCGCAGGCTCTGCGGCGATTTCGTCATTCGCGAAAATCGCTTCCTCAATTGCGTCGAAAGCATCTGGCTCATTCGGGTCTGGCTCGTGACGCGCGGGGATGGGCGTTTCTTCAAAGGAGCCGGGCATTCCCGTCGCGTCAGATGTTTCGGTGTCCAGAGTATCGGTTGGAAAGTGCAGGTCGACATCTTCCAGGACTTCGCGACTGGAAGCCGCGAGGCTGGTGCGAAGGACGGCTTCGAGTTCGCTGCGATCGCCGGTCCACGGATGCGCTTCGAGGGTGAGCAGCGCGCTGTCGGAGAAATCCCTGGTCACACCGCCCACCGATTTCGTCCACTCGCGCGCGACGTTCGATGCAAACACGCCCAGCGTCTCAGGATGGTCGAGGAGTGACGGAATCTCGATTTCGAGGGGGGCGAAGGCGTGTTCGAGACTGCTTTCGAGTCGATCCTCGAGGCCGCTTGGACCGGCGGTTGTGATCCATCGGAATCCCGAAACGTCGAGTTCGATGCCCGCCGAGCCGTGGGCGATCAGTTCTGCGACCGCCCGCTGCTCTGCGGCAGGAAGCGCATCGATCTCATCGATCCAGACCCGGCGCAGCGGCTCGCCCATGCTTCGTTCAGCCTCGCTGATGCGAAGAGCGATCTCATCGCTCGAGCCGAGCTCCCTGCCACTGAGTCGCAGGACCCGCCCACGAACCTGATGATCCCGAAAGGTCTCGACGTAGTGACACAGAAGCGAGCGGCCGCTTCCCGGAACCCCGCGCACGAGTAGCGGCAGGTTGGCGAGGGATGGGTCAAGGGCGCGCAGCAGACCGGGGACTTCGAGGCCGCCCAACCAGAGTGAGAAGCGTTCGCCAACGCGCTGTCGGCGCTGGCGCTCGGTAAGACTGGCTGCGTGTCTTTGTGATGTAGCGGCGGATATGAAGGCACGCAGCGTCCGCGCACTGGGCGCGCCCTTTTGAATATCGGGTCGCAGCGAATGAAATAGGCGTTGGGCCTCATCGGCGTCGGCTGCCTTGGCGATCAAGAGCCAGCGGGTCTGGGAGAGCTGGGCGCGTTGGCGATGGGCGAAATCGAGTTCGAGTTCAAAGTCGCCAACGAGACCGAGGACGACGGCCTCGGGTGCCGCCGCGTGGACGAGACGGGCATCGTTCGGTTCGGCTGCGAGGATGTTGGTTTGCGCAAGCCCAGACAGACGCGCGAGAGCGGCGCGCTGTTGTGGGCTGCGATGAATGATCCAGAGCTTCGGCATGACTTCCAGTAATCGAGCGCAGGGACTAGTAAACGGATGAAGTGGAGGCAGACTACCTCGTTCACCACGGCGCAAGCTACGTGCCAATCAAGAGTTTGCGAATTGGGAGTTCGAGTGAAGTGCAGCTCGCGGTTCAAGCACCTGATATACGTGGTGTTCTGGGTCATCAATGGGGCCGGGCCGATCTTCGAGGGTCGGGTTGGGCGCAATAATTTCTCGAAGACGTCCCGCGCGCGGGCACATGCAGGGAAAAGATTTTCCAGATGGGCATCGGATTCGTCATCATCTCGGCTGTATGATCGGCTTGAGCGCGGCCGCCACGTACGGGCAGCGCGCGGCGTACTGGATCGCCCATGGATCTTCTCATGTATGGCAGGGCAGGTTGATGAGCAGGCTGGATTCAGAGGCAGAGGATGAGCAAGGACGCGGTCGCCTCGGCGGTCGCGTCCGCACGGCTCGTATGCAGGAAATCGATCTTGTCGCCGCGCTCTGGGGGCTGATTACGGAACATCATGCTGCCCTCGATCCGCTCTTTCGGATGCGACGGGGCCCGGTAGCCGACGGTGAATTGCGGGAGCTACTGCGTGGGCTACATCGCGATCCGGATGCTGAAATTCTTGTCTATGACCGCAATGGGACGCCAGAGGGCCTGTGTATCGTTCGGATCGACCGTGCGCCTCCAATCCTCGAAGAGACCGAGCGGGCCGAGATCACCGACCTCGGGGTGCGACCGGAGATGCGCAGAAAGGGCGTCGCGCGGCAACTCGTCGAGGAGGCACAGTCGTGGGTGCGAGATCGCGGCGTCGCGCGCATCGAAATTCAGGTCGCGACGGGCAACCGAGAAGGCCAAGCCTTCTGGCGCTCGATCGGGTACGGCGCATTAATGGACGTGCTGCATAAACGGCTGTAAGTTTGGCCGCCGGAGCGCACGACAAGCGCCCTAACAACCACCCCAATCCCATTTCGCGCCCAAGGCAGAATCCAAAGCCATGTCCAAGAACGAATCGACCCCTCAAAAATCCTCTGGAAGTGAAGAGAAACTGAATCCGATCGCGCTCGCGCTGCGCGAGAAGCTTGAGGAGGCGGCCCCCGAAGTCCTCTCGATGCTGTCGGCCTATGGTCGCCGTCTCTACTTCCCCAAGGGTATTATTTCCCAGACTGCGGAAGCGAAGCAGAAGGCACATCGTTTTAATGCGACGATCGGGATCGCCACGGAAGCGGACGGCCCGATGGCGCTCGCGTCGATTTCGAATCAGCTCGGCGATGTGTCGCCAGCGGATGCCGTGACCTACGCGCCTCCGGCGGGCCGCCCGGACTTGCGAGCACGCTGGCGCGAGAAGCTGTTGGCGGAAAATCCGTCGCTGCGTGAAAAGAATTTCGGCCAGCCCCTCGTGACCAGCGCGATCACGCACGGTCTTTCGCTCGCGGGCGAGCTTTTCCTCGATGCCGGCGACGTTGTTTTGATGCCGGACAAGCTTTGGGGCAATTATCGATTGTCCTACGAAGTTCATCTCGCCGCGAAGATCGAGACCTTTCCTTTTTATGCCGGGGAGTCCGAAGGCGGCGGGCTGAATACGCAGGCGTTCTCAGAGCGGCTCGCAGAAGTGGCCGAGGGCCGTGAGAAAGTCGTTGTATTGTTGAACTTCCCGAATAATCCGACCGGGTATATGCCGACCGCAGAAGAAGGTGCAGCGCTGGCGGATACACTCGTCGCACAGGCTGAAAAAGGAACGCACCTGGTCGTGTTATGCGACGATGCCTATTTCGGACTCTTCTACCATCTCGGTGGCGAGTCGATGAGGGAATCGCTCTTTGGAATTTTGACGGGACGCCATCCGAATCTGCTCGCTGTAAAACTCGACGGAGCGACCAAGGAACTCTTCGTTTGGGGTTTGCGATGTGGCTTCATCACCTTTGGTCCGGGTCGACCGGAGACGTCGGAAGTCGTTTGCGAAGTGCTCGATGCAAAGGTTCGTGGGGCGATTCGTGGCGGTGTATCGAATGTGCCGCAGCTGTCCCAGACCCTGGTCGAGCGAGCGCTTGCCTCTCCGACCCTGGCCGCAGAACGCGATGAGAAGTGTGAAGTGCTGGCTTCCCGGGCTCGGCGTGTTTTCGAGGTCGCCAATGAGTCCCGATTCGCAGAGAGCTGGAAGGTCTACCCCTTCAACAGCGGCTACTTCATGCTGGTCGAAGTGCAGGGTGTCGATGCAGAGAAACTCCGTCTGCATCTGCTCGAGGAGTTTGGCGTCGGCTTGATTGCAACGAGTCCGACGGATATCCGCGTGGCCTTTTCATGCCTCGAGGAGCAGGATGTCAAACCCTTGTTCGAAGCCATGCATCAGGCGATCCAGTCGCTCCAATCATCTTCATCGTAGTCCGCGGAATGTAAGTTGGAGGATGGACCGGGACTGTTAGTCGGCGGTATCTCGAGTTTCGTCGTTTCCGAGACTTGCCGCTTTAGTCAAGGATTCCGGGATTTCGAGCACGTCGAACATTCGTACGATTTCCAATGTCAGTTCGATGCTCTGATCGAGGGTTTCGACGCGGATGGGCTCGTCTGCGAAGCAGCGAGTTCTGACCGGGGATGTCGAGGAAGCGCCGCCGGAAGGCTTCGTCTTCTTGAAGCGCGCGGGCAAGGTCGGCGAAGCCGGAGCGATCCCATTCGGGAGGGAAGTCCGCCATCGCCGCAAACATCTCGCCGACCTCTTCGGTGACGCGAACCGGCCATTCAGCCAGCGCCGGTCGATCGCCTCTGCCGCGCCAGCGCCTGCTCGTTTCCCCGCGGATTGACCGTCGGGGTCTGGATCGCTTCCGAGAGCAGCGCGGTGGCCCGCTCTTCGAGTGAACGCTGACGAAAAATCGATCGAAAGGCCAGAAGGCCCCCGCGCCCGCGGCGATGATTCCGGCTAGGCTGAGGGCGATCAGGATGATGGATGCTTGTCAGGCCAATAATCGCCTCTGTGGTCGACGCGAACCGGGTTCGGCGGTTCGCGGCGGCTCGATCTGCCAACCTGAACGGCTTGAAGACATGATTCACCCGGTCTTAAAAATGAGGTGAAAACGATACGATGGCGCGGGATGTGTGGATTGGAACGGGTGCGTCGGAGCAGCGAGCGGGCTAAATATAGCGCCGGAGTGAGAGCCCCCAGGAGCACCGTATGCGATTCGAGCCTTTCAGCCGGGAAGGTCTGCGCAGCCTCATGGATAAGTTGATGCCGACAGAAGTGCCCAAGGCCGACGGGTCCAAGGTCGCCCGATCAGGCGTGGCCTGGGTTTTGGCCGTCATCGGACTCGTCCTTGGTTTCGGGATCGGCAGTCAGATGGGTACGGCCGAGTCGGCCGATCCTCTTATGCCGCACTCGATCCCGGTCGACGATGTCGCTTCGCTTCCGGCGCTTCCGGCTGTGATGGCTGCGGACAAGGATGCAGCCGCTGATGTTAGGCACCTCCATATCGACAATCAGCAAAGAGCTTTCGCGCCGGTGATCACGGTCGCGGATTCTCCGCCCGGACAAGTCCTTGCGAAATACGCGTCGGTCTCAATCGACTCCCTCCCAATTCATCATTCTACTTCCGAAACGACGACGCATGAGTCCTTTACTCTGGTGACTCGGGGCGAAATCGGTCTTGGAGAAAGCCTCGGGTCGTCTCTGCGTCGTCAGGGAATCTCGCCGGGGACCGTCCATCTCATCGCGACCGAGATGCGTAAGGTTTTCGATTTTCGTCGTTCGCGTCCGGGAGATCAGTATCGCCTGGGACAGGATTCAGACGGTCGTGTTCTCGACTTCCGATATTCCCAGGGCCCCGAAGAGAGCTTCTACCTCGCCTGGGAAGGCACGCGGTACACGGTTCGAAAAGAGACCGCCGAACTCCAACCCCAGATTGCCAAGATTGCGGGCGTTATAGACTCCTCCTTTTACGGTGCGGTTCTCTCGCTCGGAGAGCAGAGTGCGCTGGCAAGCGAGTTCGCGCGCATCCTCGCATGGGACATCGACTTCAGCCGGAATGTGCATCAGGGAGACGAATTCCAGATTTTGTACGAGCGCCTCTACCGCCGCAACGACGATGGAGATGAAGTCTACGTTCGCCCGGGTCGGGTGCTCGCGGGGCGATACGATGGCCGAGTCGGCGAACATACGGTTGTCTATTTTGAAGATGAGCGAGGAATCGGAGCGTATTTCCGTCCGGACGGATCTTCGGTCGAGCGTGCCTTTCTCGCTGCGCCGCTCGAATTCAGTCGCATCAGTTCACGCTTCACCCGCGCGCGCGCGCATCCAATCTTGAACGTGACGCGGCCGCATCTGGGCATCGACTATGCGGCGCCCCGCGGCACACCCGTCTGGGCGGTCGCTGATGGGGTCGTCGAATATCGCGCTCGCGCCGGCGCGTCCGGTAACCTCATCCGAATTCGACACGCCGGAGGGTATACGTCGCACTACGCTCATCTATCAAAGTTCGCTGCCAAGCTTTCAGTTGGAGACCGGGTCGAGCAGAAGCAACTGATCGGATACGTCGGCAGTACTGGATTGTCCACGGGCCCGCACGTCTGCTTTCGGGTGAAGAAGGACGGCAACTACGTCGATCCCATGCGAATTGCGAGTCCGGCCGGCGCGCCCGTCGATGTCAAAAAATTCGTCGTGTTCCAAAACATTCGCGACCAGCTCCTCGCGGACCTTGGTCCAGGGCCACTGAACAGAGCGGACGAAGCGCTCTAGTCGGCGAGCCCGTAGGACAAGCAGGACAGGCGGTTAAGCCCCCGGCGCGCCCGCTTCGAGGGAGTAGGTACTCATTGGATTTGAATGATCGCATCAAGAAGATCGCCTTGGGTCTGGCGAATCGAGAACAGGCGCATCGCGCAGGTATCGATCGCGCCCAATCGGTGGCCGACGATCTGCACGCTAGGGTTGATACGGCGATTGGACTCTTCAATGAAGTCGTTGCCGAGAACGTGTCGTATCTCGAAGTGGCGGTCAGTGCGACACGTGTAGATGATAAACATCTGCATGCTGTGGAGTTCAATCTCGAGCGCGGCCGACATCGTGCGGTGGTGACGGTGAAGAGCAAGGGCGTCGTCACCTTGGTTGGCCCTTTCCGAGTAGGTAAGAATGAAGGTCCGTGCTTGAGCTTTCCGATCGATGCACAAGAAGACATCGATGATGCGTTGGGTGATTTTCTCGAACGCTTTCTCGAAGAAGCCGCGTCGCCCTGAACCGGGTGGAGCGAGCCGATGACCTTCATGATTGACGAGAACTTTCGTCCCGCAGAGTCACTGCTTCGCGCGCTCGGCGGCGCACCGATTTTGGTGGGCACCCAGAATCCAGCGAAACTCGAAGCAATACGAATTTCCTTTGCTGCCTTTGCGGAGCCGGGGGCTGTGCTCGACCTGGTGCCGGTGGCCGTCGCATCCGGGGTTTCTGAACAACCGATCGGATACGACGAGATTATGACTGGGGCCCGCAATCGTGCCCGCGCCGCGTTCGCGGCAGGTAACGGAACGATTGCCGTCGGTATCGAAGACGGACTGCTGTGTTATCCGACTGACGAGGATTCGTCTCGAGGGCGTGGCACCAACGACGAGCGCGATGGCGCGGCAGCTTTGAACGAGGACGAGGAACTGCCTCGCGACGAGTACTACAACGTGGGTTGTGCCTGGGTGACCGACGGTGAGCGCGCGGGCCACGGGTTCTCTGCTGGCTTTTCCTATCCGCGAGGCTGTCGCGAACCGGCGATTCGAGACCGAGCGCCGATCGGTGATCTCTTTGATAAATTATGGCGGTCACGCCGCGAAGAGACTGGATCGACCAGCCGCGACGAGGCCCGAGAGCTAGCCCAGGAACCGGCAATGCCCGTCGCATCCGGCCGCCAGGGCGGCAATATCGGTCGATTGACCCAGGGACGACTTGATCGCGCTGCCTATGGAGGGCAGGCCGTGACCTGCGCCCTGATTCGCTTTCTCCACACAGACCTCTACGATTAGGCCGCGCGACCGCCCCGGCCCGAGGAGTATCCCCAGAATGAATGCCAAGGATCAACCCATGGAGGGTCGCGAAGACCTGCTCGAATACTTTCGGGACTCCGAGACGCCTCGCGAAGATTGGCGGGTCGGTACCGAGCATGAGAAGGTCGGCGTCTACGCGGACACCGGTGATCGCGTTCCGTTTGAAGGGCCCTATGGCATTGGCGCTCTGCTCGAGAAGATTGCGGCCGCGATCGGTTGGGATCCTGTTGAGGAAAATGGAAAGACGATCGCGCTCATCAAGGACGGCGCGAGTGTGACGCTTGAGCCTGGCGGCCAGATTGAACTCTCCGGTGCGCCTCTTCGTACATCCAAGGAAACCTGCATCGAGTTCAATACCCACGTCGATCTTGTGAAAGAACTCTCGGACGAATTTGGCATCGCTTGGCTCGGCCTGGGTATCGACCCTTTCCATGAAGTGTCGGATATCCCGACGATGCCCAAGAGTCGCTACGACATCATGCGCAACTATCTCCCGACGCGTGGGGGCCTCGCCCTCGACATGATGCATGCGACGGCGACCGTTCAGGCCAACTTCGACTACAAAGACGAAGCCGACATGATCTGCAAGATGCGCACGGCCTTGGTTGCAACCCCAATCATCTCCGCGCTCTTTGCGAATTCCAGCATTTCCGGAGGTAAGGAAAACGGCTTCGCATCGAAGCGGTTGATTATCTGGCGAGATACCGATCCGGATCGGTGCGGTCTACTGCCCTTCGCCTTCGATCCTGATTTTGGATACGAGTGTTATACGGAATGGGCGCTCGACATCCCCGTGTTCTTCGTCGTTCGCGATGGCACCTACCATCCCGGTGATGGCGTGACCTTTCGGCAGTTCATGGAAAAGGGCTGGAATGGTTTCCGAGCCACGCTGGGTGATTGGGATACGCATCTCACAACGCTCTTTCCGGACGTGCGGCTGAAGCGAATCATCGAGGTGCGTGGTGCGGATACCGTTCCCCGGGACCTCATCTGTGCCCTTCCCGCGGTTTGGAAGGGAATCCTCTACGACGAGGGCGCATGTGCAGCGATCTGGGAAATGCTGGGGGAAACGAATTTCGAGGACCTCGAAGCCTCTCAGCTCGATGTTGCGAAACGCGGGTTGCGTGCGAATTTTGGACAGCACAAGGTCTTGGATCTCGCGCATGAGTTGGTCAAGCATTCGGCGGAAGGCCTACGCAGGATGATGGAATTAGGTGAAGATGAGCATGACGAGCGCGTTTTCCTCGATCCGCTCTTTTCCCAGATCGAAAAGGGGATCAGTCCCGGCGAAGAGATTGCTGATCTTTGGCGAGGCCAGTGGGGGCGAAATCGCCAACGCTTGATTGAGGCAACGAGATACTGATCGCGGAAGATCGCGATTCTGCAGCGAGTAGGGTATCTAGAGAGTCGATGAGCAAACCCGACCTACCCCGAATTCTGATCGTGGACGACGAGGAAGCCATCCTCGAAACGATGACCTTTACGTTCATGGATCTCTACGAGGTTCTGACGACTTCCGATCCGACGACGGCAATGTCCATCCTCGATGAGAATCAGCCGGTCTCGGTCGTGATCACGGACCAACGAATGCCGGGCATGACCGGGGCCGAACTGCTGAAGGAAGTCTACGCTCGCTACCCCGAGACGGTGCGAATCATTTTGACCGGCTTCGCGGATTCCGAAGCGACGATCAAGGCAATCAACGACGGCCATATCTATGGCTACATCAACAAGCCCTGGGAGCCAGACGAGCTGAAGTCGATCGTTCGCCGGGCGAGCGAGCTGCATGCTCTGGCGATCGAGAACCGTCGGCTAGTCGATGACCTGAGTGACGCGAATCTCTTCCTCGGTGCTGTGATGGACAGGCTGCGCACCGGTGCGATCGCGATCGATCGGGACGGCATCGTGCGTGCGGTGAACAAGCCTGCCATTTCGTTCATCGGATTGACGGATGATGTTAGGGGTCGATCTCTCGACGATGTCCTTTCCGCACAGGATCTCAAAGAACTCGTCGAGGCGGTTCGTGCGCTTGCGGATGAGTCCGGCGGAAGTTTCGAGGAGGTCGATCTGGGCGTTGGCGAGGGGCATCGGGTTCGAATTTCGAATCAGGCCCTCATTGACGATGCCGGTGAATTGATCGGCCGGGTGATTCTCTTCAAAGAGATCTCCCACGAGCCGCTAACGCGTTATTTCGAGGAGATCGTCGGCCGGATATCCGGGACGAAGGGCGCGCTTCGAGGCGAACTCGAAACAGCCCAGGCATCGCTTTCAGCCCTTGGTGAGCGCGTGGTCAATGGAAATGTCGAATCCGCGAACATGTCGGAGCTCGGTGAACGGGTTTCGCGAACTCGGACGGCCATCGAAAATTGGCTCGATGTCGATGACGCACTCGCCCAGGATGAATATCCCGATGCCCAATTACTGCGTGACCGGTTGAACGTAGCTTCCAAGCGGTGGCCAAGGTCGGAGTCGCCCCCTCCGCGAGTGGTTGATCTCTCGCGGGCCGTCGAGGACTACTACGAGACCGGCGAGAACGCTCGCGTTCGGGTTCTGTAGTTGTCTGCCGAATTCGCCACGGGACTTCCGAGGCTCGAACTTCGCATCGAGCGGCTGCAGCTGACGTTTCGCTTCACCCTGGCTTTTCACGCACGCGAAATCCGTTTCGAAGTCGCCCAGGATGGCGGCTCCTACGAGCGTGTTTTCCCCGAGACCTTTTCGTTTCATGTCGCACGCCATGATCCGACCGAGCTCTTCCTGCAGCTCGAAGACCTGCTCAACAAGAGTCAGATCCTTGGGCCGAGGGCGAGCGCTCGCGATGCCCGAAACTTGATGACGCGAATGTTGGCTTCGGCACCGCGATATCTCGACGGGCTGTGCAACCACCTCGAGGAATCGAATCGGCTTCGCAAGGATGCGCGACTTCGATTCCATCAAGACGTTGCGCTCTTGTCACAGATCCTGATTCGTTTTAATGCGACCCACGATCTGGGTGATGGTCGACAGCTTCGGTTGGCGGATTATTCGCTGCGGCGAAGAATGTATGAGTCGCTTCGCGTGCTGATGAGCGACCGGGTGGATCCCGAATACGTCGCTGATTACGTCGCCGGTCGGGTCCAACCGGTCGATGAGAGTGACGATCCGAGTGAGAGTGGTTTCTTCCAGATTATTGAGACTGGTGAGACGGAAGCCGTTAATCGAATGATCGTCAGAATGGCGGAGCGGGCGTTCTATCTCTGGCTCGAAGGTGTTTGTCTGGACGAAGAGAACCAGGCCTTTGAAAAAGAAGACTCGCCCTTCGATGATCGCGAAGCCGAAGTCTTGTCTGCGATCTCGGTTTCGGGGGCGAATTCCATCGAGCGGAGCCGCGATCTAATGCCATTTCTTCGGCGCTCCGATCGAAATTGTCAGCGAATCCTCGGGAAACTCGAGCGTTGGTTTCTTCGGATTTACGACATCGAGCATTCTTCCGCGATCATCCAGCATGCCGCCACTCTTGCGAAGGGAGGATCGGAGAGCGATCGGGTTTTGACCTGGCATAAGCCGCTCTTCCTTGTCGGTCTTTTGGGCGTGATGCTGGCACCCTTCATTGTCGCGGCCTTCGCCTATGACCGGGCGCCTCGCGTCTTCGACATTCTTTGTACCGCCGAGGTCCTGATCATCAATGTGACCGCGTTGTGGTTTTTGCTCTTTCGATTTTGCTGGAAGCGAGATCTTTCGTTCTTTCACGCATCGGTTCCCCGAATCGGGGCTGGAATCATCGTCGGTTATCTGCCCGTGTTCCTGATCGACGAGGTCTGGGATCTCGCGAGTCGCCCGAATCTGGCTCTAGACGCCGTCGTGCTGATGCTGGGCCTGGTCACGCTCCTCTACATCTATGTCGAGATCGCGCGGCGGATCTCCGATACCGCGGTCGCCTTCTCTCGGGCGCGAACGATCTTTTTGCTGGGCGTGGTCGAAGCTTTTGGCGTGGGCGTCGCCATGACCGGACTCGTAGGGCCTTTCATGGTGGCTCGAAACTGGTCACCCACATCAGGGGAGGTGGGTGTCGAAGCTCTTCGCGAATCGATGTCGCCGATGCTTGGAGAGCTCCCGCATATCGTGGGGGTGGGACCGATCTACGCGTTTCCGTCAGCGCTGCTCCTGATGACCTTCCTCTCTTTCTTCATCGGAATTTTTCTTCAGCTGATGTGGGAAGAGCTTCCAATTACCGAACCGCTCTAAGCGATTTTCCCGGCATGCTCGAATGCATCGCATCAGTGGGTAGCGGCCCACCCTCGCGAAACGTAGACTTCGGTTGATCTGAGTGACGCCGCTACCCCGCCGCTCCCGGAGAGTTTGGCGGCAGCGCAATTCAAAGGAGATCCGATGGAGTCCGAGCACCGCCGCGTGCTCATCGTTGGCAGCGGCCCAGCCGGTTATACGGCTGCCATCTATAGCGCTCGAGCTGGTCTCGAGCCCCTCATGTTGGCCGGTCTCAGCTTCGGCGGTCAGCTGATGATTACGACCGAAGTCGAAAATTTTCCTGGGTACCCAGATGGCGTGACTGGCCCTCAGATGATGGAAGAACTACAGAAGCAGGCCGAGCGTTTTGGAACCAAGGTGCTTTTTGAAGACGCGACGAGTGTCGATTTCTCGGATCGCCCCTTCAAGGTTTCGACGGACAACAAGCATTACACAGCGGACACGGTCATCGTCGCCACCGGTGCTTCGGCGCGCTGGCTCGATCTGGATTCGGAGCAGCGCTTGTTGAATCGCGGCGTTTCGGCTTGCGCAACCTGTGATGGCGCGCTCTTCCGTGACAAACCGATGGCCGTGATCGGGGGCGGAGACACAGCGATGGAAGAGGCGCTCTTCCTGACCCGATTCGCGACCGAAGTGACGCTGGTTCATCGGCGTGGCGAATTGCGCGCGTCCAAACTCATGCAAGAACGCGCGCTGGCAAACGAGAAGATCAGTTTCGCCTGGCATAGCGAGGTCGACGAGATTTTGGGCGAGGAATTCGTGACCGGCATTCGGCTCAAAGACGTTCGCGACGGATCGACTCGCGAGGTCCCACTCGAAGCGGTCTTCGTCGCGATCGGGCATGAGCCAACGACAGAGCTCTTTCTGGATCAACTCGAGATGGATGACGCTCGCTATTTGAAAATTGAAGCCGGAACGACACGAACCTCCGTTGAAGGTGTCTTTGCTTGTGGAGATGTTGCGGATCCAACGTATCGACAAGCGGTGACTGCGGCTGGGACCGGATGTATGGCTGCGATCGATTCGGAGCGTTGGCTGGCTGAGCAAGGAATCGAGTGACGAGCGCCGGCCACCGATCCTAGAGTTCCAGCGACGACGGAAGCTTCAGGGGAGCCCACGAATGGGTCTCACGAGACAACAGTTCGAGCAACTCACGAATCGCTCACCCGACATCATTGTCGGCACCGACCGCAAGGGTCGGGTAATCTACTTCAACGACGGCGCACTCGACAGCCTCGGTTACGAAAGCGAAGAGGTGCTAGGCGAATTCGTTGGGGTCTTCTATTCGTCGGTCGAAGAGGCACGGCGAGTCAGCGAAGCCATGCGCGCCCCCGGACATGGTGGCGTCGGCGTTGCGACGACCCTGGAAACAACTTTTCTGGCTCGCTCCGGCGAGGAGATTCCGGTCGCGATCTCGGGAACTCTGCTTTATGACGAAGATGGAAACGAAGACGGCTCGATCGGCTTTGCAAAGGATCTCCGAGGCATTCGTCACAGGGACCAGCTCGCGACGCTGGGCGAGGTCGCGATTGGCCTTTCGCATGAGATTAACAATCCCCTCGCCGTCATTGTGAATCAGGCGACACTGCTCGAAGGTGATATTGCTCGACTGGCCGGAGAATTCGATTCATCGGTGGAGAACGAAAGGCTCGATGCGATCCGTCGAGAAGTCGCACGAATCGCCGAGATCATTGAACGCCTCGGTGAGATGGTAAAGTCCGATTCCTACGAGACAATCCATTATGTCGGTCCCGCGCGAATGGTCGATTTGCGCAGCGAGGACCGCAAGCTTTACACGCCCGATCCGCGGCTTCGGGGTCTTCGAATTCTCGTGGTGGATGATGATCAAGGAATTAGCCGCACGCTTCAGGAGATGCTGACGGCCGATGGCTGCACCGTCGATGTGGCCGAGGATGGAGTCTCCGCCCTCGAAAAACTATCGAGCCAGGGGTTCGATCTCGTCCTGTCCGATGTGATCATGCCCAGGATGGATGGTTACGAACTCTATCACCGACTCCAGGAGAAGTACCCTGATCTGCCGGTTTTGATGATGACGGCCTTTCACTATGACAAAGACCACATCATCAAACGCAGCCGCTTGGAAGGCCTGGAAGGCGTGATCTTCAAAAAGCCGGTTGATCCGAATCGGCTTCGGCGAACAATCGTGAAGTCTGTTCGGAAGGCCTAACAGAGTCGGACTGTGACTACAGTGCCTTTTGGTCCGATGTTTCCAGCATCTCGCGAAACGTCTCGAACTCATCGAGGCAGCGCTGCGCACTCGGCAGATCCGAACGGACGCCGCTGATTCGACCTTCGCGCTTCTGATCACTCAGATGAACGATCAGCTCGCCCCCCATAGCGTTCGCAAAGAATTGCAGCCGAACGATCTGGATTCGAAGCGGCGGCATGCGAACGATTTCGATTGGAAGCGAAATTGCGTCGCCCTGCAGATGTATCTCAAAGACCTGAACGATATTCGGTTCGTCCTTGTTACCGGAAATGGGGGCAAGGATGAAGCACGAATTCTTATCGACGGAATCACTGATCAACCAATCGCCGAAAGCCAAGCGCTCTTGATTGTCCAGCGGCGGGATGTCGAGGAACTCCGAACCAAGGACTAGCGTTCCGTCCAGGATCGTCGGACTACCAGCGATCTGAATTTCGACATCGTAGGTCCCGCGAATTTCGCTCGGCGAGCAGCCCTGCAGAAAGGTCGCGCAGGCCATTAGGGCCGCACAGAAACATGATCGCAAGCCCGATCCGATTACAATTTTTCTCAACAATTCTGATTCCCTGATGGCCGCGTTTGCCGCATAGAGCCGGGCTTGGAGTCTACGCTACTCTAAATGCGGATGATCCCTTCGCGACGCATTTTCTAAACGCGCTGTCCTCGACCTTTCCGTATGGCGAGGCCTTCTTCGTTCGCTCTGTCCTGTGGTACCGGGATCGAATCGAAGATCCGGGGCTTCGGGAAAGGATCCGAGGTTTTGCGGGCCAGGAAGGCCAGCATAGTCGGGTGCATGACGATCACGTCGAGATGCTCCTCGACCAGGGCTACCGCTTTCTCGCCACTCGCAATGCCTTCGTCGATCGAGGTGATGGATCGTCTGATCTATATGTTGAGGAAAGATGGCGTGTTATTTCGATGGGAAACGGGGTCGAATGGTTGGCGCTACCTCTTTGGAGAAGGTGGATTCCTGTGCGCCACCGGTGCCGACTACCGGAGTTGGTTTCGGCGAGGCTTTCATCCTGACGACATCGATGATCGACCTTTGATCGAAGAGAATATCCATCTGGTCGATTCGGACCTGCGAAGGGCTTGAGCCCATCCCGTTTCGCGCGTTAGGCGATAGGGATCAGGCGAAAAGCACTCTGTGGCAGCGGCTTCAGGACTAGGATGAGTGGCTACGGTTGCTGAACGATTCCGGCGGCGAGCAGGCGAGCATCGACGTTCTTCTCGAAATCCCGGAGCAAGGGCCCGCTTGCCTCTTGCAGGGCAGTCAGGGTGCCCTCTGCGAGTGCGGTGTTCACCGAAATCATCTTTTGGCCGATCGAAGAGTTCCAGAATGCGCCGACTTCGCGGAGCTCGGCTTCCGAAAGCTGGGAGGAGTAGGCGGGTGCATAGAGCTCTGCGAGAAAGTCGGGGTCATTGAATTTGGATCCGAAGGACTTGCGGGCTTCGTCGAGGATGATCGCTTGCATGGGCTCGGTGATCTGGATGCCCTGGGCGGCAAGAGTGTTGAATGCCTGCTGCGTGGCGGAATAGGTCATCTGTTCCTCGATTTCACTTCCGGCATTCTGGATCTTCAAGAATTCCGAGAGCGCCTCAACATAGGATGCATCGATCTTCTGATCGGCAATGGCCAGGCCGCAAATCGTCGTGGACATGACGAGAGAGATGAGGATTGTGAGAGCCGAGCGGCGGACGATCATGATGTACTCCAGTGCATCGATAAAGAGGGGTCGAGGAAGATCGGTCAGGGTGTCGATGACCGAGCATGGATTAATCGGTCATTCGAGGGGGTAGCATGACCGTAGCTTCTTTGTGTGCCGCCCGACGCGTTGGGAGCGTTGCTGCGAGAGTCAGGGCGCGAACTTCGCCGCAGCCCGCTTCGAGCAAGGCGTTTGCGGCTGCGTCGAGTGTATTTCCGGTGGTCAGCACGTCATCCACCAGCCACACCTGAGGTGCCCCGGCGAAGCCCTTCCGTCCGCGAAAGGCGCCTCGAATATTTTCGTGCCGCCGCTGTCCGATCAGCCTCGCCTGCGAGCGCGTGTCGTGAATACGTTCGAGCGCGTTGGGAGCCCATGGGAGATCGAGGGTTGCGGCGATTCGCTGGGCGATCGGATCGACGTGGTTGAAGCCACGTTGTCTCTGCCTGCGTGGATGCAGCGGAATGCTGACGATTAGGTCCGGCCTCGTGTTTGTTTGCCGCGCGACCTGAAGAGCAAGCTTCGTGGCCAGCCCATCGATGGCCAGACGGATCGCAGTCCCCGGTCCAAAGGGCCCCTTTGCGTTTTTGAATCCGGGGATCCAGCGGCGAAGGTCGCCTTCATATCGAGTCAGCGCATAGCAGCGATGCAGCGGGCTTCCTTCGACCAGGCATCCGGGACAGCCCTCAAAGACTGCCCGACTCGGCAGCCGGCTCCCGCAGCGCGGGCAACCGTCGACATGTCGCCACCAGGGTAGTTCCCGAAGGCAATGGATACAGAGCGCTTCGTCGCTCCCGAGATCAGGGTTTTCGCATCCCACGCAGCGCGGCTGCGTCAGTGCATCCAACAGAGTTGAAATCAGACTCAAGGCACCCACCGCGACTCCCGTCGCGCCTTCGTTCGGAACCGAAGTAGAGGGTCTTTACGCGGCGGGGTCCGCGATTTGCTCGTCGCCCTCTTCGCGGGTCTCGATTCCATCGGGATTCGGATCGACACCATCGATTTCGAGGTCGATGCGGGGCGCATCTCGCCACAAGCGCTCAAGATCATATCGCTCTCGTGTCTCTGGATCGAATACGTGAACGATCGCATCGTTACAGTCGATCAGGACCCAGTTTCCGTCGTCAAGTCCTTCGACGCCGAGGGGCTGCTCGTTGTCCCCCTTCAGCTCGTGGACGACGGCTTCGGAGATGGAGCGAACCTGGCGATCGGATCGACCGGTCAGGATGATGAAGGTATCCGCGTAGGCAGTGAGGCCACTGACATCCAGCACGATCGGGCTTTCGGCCATGCGGTCGAGCGCAGCTTCGACAATTAGGCGTGCCTTCTTTAGGGGGGCTGTTTCCGTCATTCTGGTACTCCAATTCCTTGTCTCAAGTGACCACTCACGAAGGAGCGTCGCCTGTAGTCCATTCAATTATTCGCCGAGCGATCGTTCTCGGGCGGGGGCCCGTATTCGCCACTGGATTCGATCTCTTCACGAATCGACTCAGGGACCAAGAATCGAATCGATCGATGCGATCGACAGGCATCGCGCACCAGACTCGACGATATGTCGATGGCCGTGATTGGAACGAGATCAATGCGGTGACCTCGTTCTTTGTGCCAGGCCCTGCGTCCACCGTCCTCGAATACGAAGGCCGACTTCGCAATGGCCGGGAAACGCTCCTCCAGATTGGCCAGCTGGCCAGGCGGTCGTGTCATGACCGCAAAATCCACCAGTGAGAAGAGCTCCTTCGTTGCGCGCCAATCCCCCATCTCCGCAAAGGCATCTTCCCCAACAATGAAAACCGGTGTGACATCGTCAGTTTGCCGATCACGAATCGTCTTCAATGTGTCCACGAGATAGGAAGGGCCCTCGCGATCGATCTCGATTCGGTCGACGCGAAAATTCTTGTGTGGCGCGATGGCCCGTATCACCCAATCCAGACGCTTCTCTGCGGGAGCGATCGGATCATCGCAATCTTGATTCTTATGGGGGGGAATACTGCTTGGAATAAAGACAATTTCCTCGAGCCCAAGCGCTTCGAGAACCTCCAGAGCGGCGCGGAGATGACCGAGGTGGATCGGATTGAACGTCCCCCCAAAGAGGCCGATGCGCCGCTCGTGGTCGCTCTGCTCCATTCGCGACGTCATCCGCCCCCTCATCCGCGTAGTTGGCCCTCCCCGACCAAAATGAATTTTCGCGTCGTGAGCCCCTCGAGGCCCATGGGCCCGTAAGCATGAAGTTTTGAAGTTGAAATGCCGATCTCCGCTCCCAATCCGAGTTCGAACCCGTCCGAGAAGCCGGTCGCACAGTTGACGCCGACCGTCGAAGAATTCACTCGGCGCAGCCAATTCTGGCTATTGGCATAGTCGTTCGTAACGATGATCTCCGTATGATTGGAACCGAAGGTGCGGATATGTTCGATGGCGTCGTCCATCGAGCCGACGATACGAACCGCGAGGGTTGGAGAGAGAAATTCCTCGCTCCAATCGGCTTCGGTTGCGGCGATAGCCTCGTTGTCTATGGCTCGGGTCTCATCACATCCACGGATTTCGACACCGGCTTCATGCAGGCTTTTCAGAACGTTAGGCAGAACGGTCTTGGATGCGTCTCGATGGCAGAGGAGCGTCTCGACTGCGTTACAGACGGGCATCTGACGAATCTTCGACTCGAGCACGATGTCGACTGCCATCCGTGTGTCGGCACTTTCGTCGATGAAGATATGGCAGACGCCGGCGTCATGAGCGATTACGGGAATCGTCGACTCGGCGATCACTTTATGCACTAAGCCCGCACCGCCGCGGGGAATCACGAGATCAATCCATTCATTCAACTTCAGCATAACGTCGATGGCAGCGCGATCCGTCGTCGGAATGATCGTAATCGCATCTTCGGGAATACCTTCTTCGAGCGCGGCCGCACGGAGTACATCGCCTAACACCAAATTTGAATGGATCGCTTCGGAACCACCGCGCAGAATGACCGAGTTGCCGGCCTTCACGCAGAGCGCGGCAGCGTCGACGGTCACGTTCGGTCGCGACTCATAGATCATGGCGATCACGCCGAGGGGAATCGCCATTTGTGCCACGCGCAGTCCATTCGGTCGCACGCTGTGATTGGTAATTCTTCCGACGGGATCGGGAAGCGCCACGACATCGCGCAGGCCCTGAAGCATATCGGCCCATTTGCCTTCGGATATCGAAAGCCGTCCGCGAAGTGGTCCGGAAATCCCCCTCTTCGCGGCCGTCTCGACGTCCTCGGCGTTCGCCGCCATGATGCGACCCTTCGCCTCTTCGAGTCGCTCCGCGCTTCGGAGGAGCCAGGCATTCTTTCGTTCGGCAGGCATTTCACCCATGATCGCGCTCGCCTGGCAAGCGGCCTGGGCAAGGCCTTCGATCTCGAGACGTAGACGATCGGCCGAGTCTTCGGTTGACGAAGAAGAAGTAGGGGAAGAAGGGGAAGCAGGCATGTCGGGATTCTCGTGCGGGGGATTGGAGGTTCGCCGGTCGGATCTACAGATGGAGCTGAATGAAAGTGTTGGCCTCGCGAATTAGTCCGTTGCCGGGCTAACTAGAACGAGGTCATCGCGATGGATGACTTCATCGCCATTGGCATATCCTAGCACTCGCGAAATTTCCTTCGTTGCCAGGCCGGCCAGTCGCCCAACATCGGCAGACGAATACCCGGCCAGCCCACGTGCGATCTCCCGTCCCTCTTTAGTGACGCAGCAGACCGTGTCGCCCACGGAAAAGGAACCCTCGACGCGCAGAATGCCCGCGGGTAGCAGGCTTCGCCCACGACGAGTCAAGGCACGGGCGGCTCCAGCATCGATCACGATGCGGCCACGCGTCTTCGCCGTGAAGGCGAGCCAATGCTTTCGACTCTTCAGCTTCTCACCCGGCGCAAAAAGAGTTCCGTATCGCTGGCCGCTGATCAGCCGTTCGAGAATGCCGCCTACTTGCCCATTACATAGAATGGTGGCGGCCCCAGATCGGGCGGCACTGGAGGCCGCTTCGAGTTTGGTGATCATTCCACCACTACCGAATCGAGTCCCGGCACCACTGGCGGATTTCTTGATCGCGGGCGTGATCTTCTCGACAATTCGGATGAGCGGAGGCTTGGGTTCTCCGGCTTCCGGCGCACGTTCGTAGAGGCCATCCACATCGGTCAGGATGATGAGCAGGTCCGCGTCGATGGCGCTGACGATTGTCGCGGCCAGATTGTCGTTGTCACCAAAGCGAATTTCTTCCGTCGCGATCGTGTCGTTCTCGTTCACGATCGGAACGACACCAAGTCGGAGTAATTCGAGCATCGTGCGTCGCGCGTTCAAGAATCGCTCACGATCCTCGAGACCAGCACGGGTCAGAAGCACCTGGCCGACGTGGATGCCACGCTTTGCAAACCGGCGCTGATAGAGTTCGATGAGTCCAATCTGACCGACAGCTGCAGCGGCCTGCTTCTCCCGAATCGACCCGCCCGCGTCCTCCCACCCGAGTCGATGCGCGCCAACCGAAATTGCGCCAGAGGAGACGACCACGACCTCACGCCCGCTTTCGACGAGACGCGAAACATCTCGAGCGAGCGCGGTGAATTTATGGGGTCGAAGCTGTCCATCGCGGGTGAGCGTACTGGAGCCAATCTTTACGACGATGCGCTTCGCCTTGGGGACGAGATTCCATGAGTTGAGGTCGGACATTAGTCGTCCTTTTTTTCGACTTGGCACTCGTCCAGGTGCCGCGCATTGTCGACGGCGTCGAAGAGCTCGATCAAGAGAGGGTCGAGTCCTAGAGCCGCCGCGCCTGAGACCCGCAGCGGGGCGAGCCCTTGTTTTGCGAGCCCTTCCATGAGCGATTCGATCATGCTCTCGTCATGGATCAGATCGCATTTATTCAGCACGAGAATCTCTCGTCGCTCGAGCAGGTCGGGACGATAACGCGACAGCTCCAGACGGATTGCAGCATAGTCCTTCAAAAGGTCTCGGCCCTCGATAAGCATGGCTTCGATGTCGAGTAGATGGACGAGCACCCGTGTCCGCTCGACATGGCGCAGGAATTGGTGGCCGAGGCCCGCGCCCTCGCTGGCACCTTCGATTAGTCCTGGAATATCGGCGACAACACAGCGGCGGTCATCGCGTTCAACGACGCCCAGGGAAGGAACCAGGGTGGTGAATGGGTAACTGGCGACTCGGGGGCGAGCTGCGGAAATCTGTCGCAGCAGCGTCGATTTGCCAGCGTTGGGAAAGCCGATCAGCCCGACATCCGCCATCAGCTTCAGCGAGAGCCGAATCTGTTTTGTTTCGCCAGATTTGCCCGGGGTGGCGAAGTCGGGTGCCTGGCGTGTTGAAGTCTTGAATCTCGCATTGCCCAGGCCGCCCTTGCCGCCGCGTGCGATGACCAGGCGTTGGCCGGCGACGGTGAGGTCGGCGATGGGCTCGGGCTCCTCTGATTCAATCTGGGTCTCGGCCAGCTCTTCGTCGAAGATCAGTGTGCCTACGGGAACATGCACTTCGATGTGGGATCCGGATGCACCCTTTCGATCCGACGTGCCGCCTCTCGCGCCCGCATCCGCTGCAATCTTTCGTGCCGATTTGAAATCGAGCAGTGTCGCAATGTTCGTGTTCGCGATGAAGACGACATCGCCACCACGGCCGCCATCGCCTCCGTTGGGTCCGCCGTTCGAGGTGAATTTCTCGCGCCGAAATGCAACCGTCCCATCGCCGCCTGGCCCGGATCGGACTTCGAGTAGCGCTTCATCGACGAAGAGGCTGGAGTGTTTCATGGCGATCGCCTTCACGGCCTTCAAGGCTCAAATAAGGCTCAACGAAGGCTTAGCCGGAGTCGATCAAACGAACGCGGCCTAGCCGCCAGTTCTGCCCAACCAACCGACCTGCACAGATCACTCGTTAGGCGGATCTTGCCAAGCCGAGGCAGCTATCAAAAGCAGTGACCGATGTGACTCGCCGGTCCGATCGCCTCATGCGTGCGCTCAGGATCCGATGCGTGTGCGAGGCGAATCAGTTCGCGTCGATATACGCCATGGTTCGGCCGCGTGACTTGCCGTATCGAACCTTGCCGTCCTTCAGTGCGAAGAGCGTGTAGTCCCGGCCGAGTCCGACGTTCTGACCTGGATGAATGCGAGTGCCAACTTGTCGCACGAGAATGGAGCCAGCCGAAACCGCCTGGCCTCCGAAGACCTTCATGCCTCGCCGCTGGCCGTTGCTATCGCGACCATTACGCGAGCTGCCCTGTCCCTTTTTATGCGACATCTTGATCTCTGCTTTCTACCGCTTGCTGCGGCCGAGTCCTGATTCAGGGTGACGGCTGCTTCTTCGGTGTGTTCTTTTGTGTTCCAGCGTTCTGGACGACCGGACTAGCCTCGAATTTCGTCTACGCGAATTTCCGTGTAGTCCTGACGATGTCCCTGGGTTCGGCGATACCCTTTGCGTCGCTTCATCTTGAAGACGCGAATCTTGTCGCCACGACCCTGAGCCACGATCGTGCCCGTGATCTGTGCGCCATCGACCGTCGGCGTGCCGACCTTGACGCCGTCGGCGCCTTCGCCACCAATCATCAACACATCGTCTAGCGTGATGCTGGAGCCGACATCGCCGGACAGCCTTTCGACGCGTACAGAGCCGCCTTGGCTCACACGATACTGTTTCCCACCGCTGCGTACTACGGCGTACATACTCGACCTCGATTCATTTTGAGCGCGGGATTATGCGTGATTCCGCTTCCGAGTCAACAGATTGGCTCGTTTCCGTGTTCGTTTTTCTCGGCGCCTACACAACGTCCTCACCGGTTTCGACCGGGCTGGGTTCAGCGTCGGGGACCTGTTGAGCGTCTGCGACGGGTTGAATGTCTGCAACAGCCGCCTTCGTCGTCGACACTGCCGTGGCCGTTTCCGGAGCCGATTCCTCGTTTCCGGCGGTCTCAGCGGTGGCCTGGTCAGAGATGGCCCCCAATTCCGTCTCGGTTTGCACCGGATTGCTCTCCGCGGGAGTGGCAATTTCGAGGGGCTTCCTGGCTTCGCTGTCGCCGACAGCGAGTTCGCCATCGGAATCGTCGGCTGTCGCGGTGGCAGCTGGAATCTCCCCCTCGGCAATCACCTGCTCCGTGTTACCGCGATTTCGACCGCTACGCCCCCTGCGTCGCCCATTGCGCCGGCCATCCGTGCTCTTCTCTGCGGCGTTGCTCTCGGCCTCGTCCGTGCTCTCGGGGCGGGACTCTTCGTCCCTCGCCGCATCGGGATGTCGGTCTTTGAGCCAAGGGAGGTTGAGCTCCACCGTGGTACCGGAATCGAGGACGCTGAGTTCGAAACGTTCCTGATGCATGCCAGGACGCGCGCGGATCTCGATGTCCTTTCCAATCTCTTCGCTGAGGTTGGCCATCGCTTGCTTCGATCCGGTCAACAACTCTTCTGCGACATGAGGGTTGACGGCGACGGCGACAGAACGTCCGCGAAGCTTGAGGAGATGCTTGCGAATTTCACGCAAGATCCGGAACCCAACACTTTGGCTGGACATGACATAACTCCGCCCCTCGCAATAGCTACAGGGTTCGCAGAGTATCTGAACCAGATTTTCGCGCGTTCGTTTGCGCGTCATTTCCACCAGACCCAGTTCGGAGATCTTGAGGATGTTGGTTCGTGACTTATCCGCGCGAAGCGCTTCCTGGAGTGAACGATAGACCTTGTCTCGATTGGCGGCTGATTCCATGTCGATCAGATCGATGATGATCAGTCCGCCAAGATTGCGAAAGCGAAGTTGGTGAACGACTTCGGTGACCGCTTCGAGATTGGTCTTCAAGACCGTCTCTTCGAGGTCGCGCTTTCCAACGAAGCGTCCCGTATTGACGTCGATTGCAGTGAGCGCCTCGCTCTTGTCGATGACCAGAGACCCACCACTCTTGAGCCAGACCTTGCGCTCAAGATTGGCATTGATCTCGCTTTCGAGGCCCAAGCTTTCAAAAACGGGAAGATGCTTTTCGTAGTGCTCGATTTTCGGTTTCGGATCAGCAACGAATCGTTCTACGAAACTGTTGATGCTATCGAAGACGGCTTTGTCATCCGCGACGATGCGTTTGGTGTCGTGGCCGGCGAGATCGCGAACGATTCGCAGGGGAAGATCGTGCTCTGAGTAGAGAAGTGCGGGCGCGGACTTCTCCGCATGCCGCTGTTGGATTGCAGCCCAGACCGTCGCCAGATAGCGAATGTCGGCCTTGAGGTCGTCTTCTGTAACACCGTCCCCTGCTGTCCGAATGATGAATCCAAGATTCTTCGGGCGCAGTCGTTCGACGACCTCTCGGAGGCGGCGACGTTCCTTGTCTGAGCCGATTCGGCGAGAGACGCCGACGCGTCGCGACCAGGGTGTGAGTACGAGATGGCGACCGGGGATCGAGAGACTCGACGTAATTCGCGCCCCCTTCGATCCGATGGGTTCCTTCGCGATCTGGACGACGATCTCCTGTCCTTCGCGAAGTACGGTGTCGATTCGCGGCGGTGCCGAACGCCCATTGCGCCCTCGTCCGCCGCTTCGTCGACGTCCACCCGAGCTGGGTTCGCCGTCCGTCTGGCCGGTCTCGAGGACACTCTCGAAATAATCACCCACGTAGAGAAACGCGGCTTTTTCCAGGCCGATGTCGACAAACGCCGCTTGCATACCAGGGAGGACTCGACTGACCCGACCCTTGACGACGTTACCGACGACACTCTTGTCACGTTCGCGCTCGATATGAAGTTCCGCGAACTGTCCGTTTTCGATCAGCGCAACTCGGGTTTCCCCGAGTTCTGCGTTGACCACGATTTCATTGCGCACTTTTCCGCCTGCCTGGCGACTCGTACAATCGATCTCTAGACGAGACCGACCGATTCGTACCGCCTGCGCTGGCGAGCCCGATCGAAAGGGAACATCAATCTGAAGGAACGGGTCGGTGGCTATATCCGCGCGACGGAATCCTCGACCTGATCGGCATGAGGCGATTGGTCGCGCTGATATGGGGTGCTTGAAAACGACGACGGGTCAATGAGCAATCTTGACTGCTGGTTCGCAATGCGACGGATTGACTCGATCTAAATCCTTTGACTCGTTGTCGTGACTCTCTGAGAAACGCTCGAGAGGTCTGGTGTTGCCGTCGTAACGGCACCAGACGATCACTCAGGCGCGTGAACGTTGACACTCTCCTTCACTCGCCCCTTTGATCGCTTGGATATCGACTTTCATTTCTACATCCACTTCTTGAACGAAGACTCGCACTGGGTTAAAAAAAATTCAACAAAACAAACTGCGTTGCTGTCGCGGTCATGCGAGTGCGATCCGGAAGCTTCTCAGAGAAAGGCAGCACCCCGCCGCCGTTCAACTCCCCCGGGTGATCTGAAATCAATTCGCTTGGGATGGGCAGGCTGACGCATAAGAAGCGGCAGTCATTGCAGTCCATCTTCATCGTCTGCACGGAATTTAGCCGCGCAGGGGGTGGTCGGAGTGTCCAATCGAAGTGCGACTCAAGCAAAGTGCGAATCGAGTGAGTCAATTGACTCAGACGGTTCTGATTGGCTGGACGAGGCGATGAAGCTCCGGTGAAGTGGACGGACAGCTGTCAATCGATCTGGCTGTCGCGGCCGGTTCGGCCCGGTCAAGTTGCCTCTTCCGTGGTACCCCTTCCGTGGTACATCAATCATGAGAGTCGCCGTGGTGCCGACGCACCTGCGAAATGATCCAAAACACGAACCGGCATGGCCGTGTAAACATCTTGGGTGAGAATCATGGATCTTGAACGAGCCGTCAACTCGGATCCCCGCAGGAATTTACCTTCGGTGGATCGATTGATTCAGGAAATGGGCGAGCGGAGTCCGGGGCTACCGGATTGGGCACGTCGCGTCGCGGCTCGGGAAGCCGTCGAGGAGGCGCGAGAGCGGATTTCCCGGTGGGCTTCCGACCCGAAGAATTCAAGAAACGATGGAACGGACGAGCCCACTTCGATGGAGGAGTTGATTCGGCATGCGACGGCTGTGGCGACCCGCCTCGCACGGCCTCACCCCCGCGCCGTCATCAACGCCACCGGAATATTGCTGCATACGAATCTGGGCCGGGCGCCTCTGTCCGAGGCGGCGCAAACAGCGGTCGCTGAAGCGGCCAGGGGTTATTCAAATCTCGAGCTCGATCTCGAATCGGGGCGTCGCGGATCACGCCTGGGCGCACTCGAAGCCAAGTTAATCGCGCAGAGTGGTGCGGAGGCGGCCCACGTCGTCAATAACAATGCCGCGGCCGTGCTCCTGGCGCTCAATACCCTGGCCCTTGGGCGTTCCGTCGTGGTCTCACGCGGAGAGTTGGTCGAAATCGGTGGTTCCTTTCGGGTTCCCGCGATCATGGAGCGCGCGGGGGTGCGTCTCTGCGAGATTGGTACGACCAACCGCACGCATCTCGCCGACTATGAAGAGGCCATTACGCCTGAGACGGCGCTCTTGCTGAAGGTCCATCGAAGTAATTTTGAACTAAGGGGCTTCGTGGCCGAGCCTGCGGTCGCCGATTTGGCTCGCCTGGCCGCGGCGCATGAAATCCCCCTGGTTGAGGACCTGGGTAGCGGCACGCTCCTTGACACTCACTCGTTCGGGACTGCCGGACTTCCCGAAGAAGCGTTTGCGCCGGGTCGGCTCGCGATGGGCGTCGATGTCGTCTGTTTTTCGGGAGACAAATTGATGGGCGGACCCCAGGCTGGAATCCTGCTCGGACGCGCTGACCTGATCGATTCGATGCGCAGAAACCCACTCGCCCGGGCATTGCGGGTGGATAAGCTGACGATTGCGGCGCTCGACGCCACTCTCGACCAATTGCTCGATGGCTCTCGATCGAAGGAAATTCCAGTCGTTGCTGGTCTGCAGGTGTCCGCTGCAGAGTTGGAGGCACGTGCGAAGCGCCTACTCGCGGAACTCACTCCGATCCTCGGCCGGAATTTTCAGCTCGAACTACGAGAGAGCGAAACGCCGGTGGGTGGAGGATCGCTTCCCGAGCACCGGTTGGAGGGTTGGGCTGTGGTGGCGCGGGGAGAGAAAATTTCGACCCTGGCGGCCCGCCTGCGTGAGGCATCGACACCCGTGCTCGTGCGAATTCATGATGACGCACTCTGGATCGATGTACGGACACTCAGAGACGATGAAACGTTGGAACTGGTGGCAGCCTTCTCCGCCGCAAGCCAGTAATTGACAACCCGCTCAGGAAGAATCGCGGCGCGCGTGTCGTGCATCTACGTGTTCGCATCATCTGCGGATTTACCCATCGGGTCTGGTCTGGTAGTTTAGAGCGCCCCCCCATAGCCCCCCGATCGTCCGTCGAGAAGATCGCCTTTTGGATCCATCTCGATGAGAAAGTCGAACGTGACAGCGTGCCATTGACGACATCGACCCACTCGATGGGGACGACCAACCGGCTCAACCCGACCACACCCACGCATTCGACTCGGATGCCGGGAGACCATTCGATGCCATCGGATCGCCCGGCTGGACCCGGAGCCCGACTGCTCGCGATTGGTGGTGGCAAGGGCGGTGTCGGTAAGACTTTTGTGACGGCGAATCTCGCTGCGGCTCTGGCTCGGCTCGGCAAGCGAGTCGTGGTCGTGGACGTCGACCTCGATGGGGCGAACCTTCATACCTGCCTTGGTGTCCCCTCGCCTCGAAGAAGCCTGGCGGACTTCGTCTCCGAAAGGGAGGATGATCTCGGCAAGCTTCTCGTCGATACGCCGCTTCCTAATTTAAAATTGATTGGCGCGACCCATGCCAACCTCGCCGATGCGCAACCCAGCCACCTGCGTCGAGTTCGGCTGGTACGAGGTTTGCGACAGCTCGATGCTGACATCGTTCTTCTCGATCTCGGTGCCGGCGCGCATGCCTCGGTACTCGATTACTTTCTCGTTTCTGACGACGGAATTCTCGTCTTACAGCCGGAGCCGACTTCAGTCGAGAACGCCTATTCGTTTCTGCGTGCCGCATTCTATCGGCGGATGAGACTGGCGATGGTTGGTCATGGTGTTAGGCAACTGATCACGACCGCTATGGATCAGAGAAACGAGCGTGGCATTCGAACACCTCTCGACCTGCTTCGCGAGATCGAAGCGACGGATACGGCTGAGGCCAGACGCTTTGTGGATACGATGAGGGTCTTCAGGCCACGCGTCGTCGTGAATGGCGCGCGCACGGCTGAAGACGTCAAACTTGGCTTTGCGGTCAGCAGCGTTTGCAAAAAATATTTCGGAATCGACGCAGAATATCTTGGCTATGTGAACTATGACGATGAAGCGCGGCGCTCAGTTTCGATGCGTCGACCGATCGTGGATTTGCATACCGACGCCGATGTCTCGATCTATCTCCAGCGAATTGCACGCAAGCTTATCGGTCTGCCGTCTGCGAATGCGGCGAACGCGGCACAGTCATCAACGGGCGGAGCGAATCACTCTGGCGGTCAAGCCAGTGCCGACATTCGGCAGAGACCGGTAGATCAGGATCATCGTGGCCATGAGTCCCAAGAACGATCGGGCAGAAGCCCCCATCGCAGCGATTCACGAAATCCCCTCCCCAATTCTCACCGCAACGGCGGCCAAGGAGGCTTCGCATGAGAGGGATCGACGAACTCGACTACTACGAGCTTCTTGAGATTCCGAGAAGCGCTAACGCAGATGAGGTCGGCCACGGCTATCGTCTCGCACAACAAATCTATGGCGAAGGGTCTCTAGCCCTCTATTCCGTCTTCGAGAATCATGAGGCCGCAGCGATTCGTGAGAGGCTCGATGAGGCCTACCGAATTCTCTCGGATGGGGATCTTCGCGCAGCCTATGACGCGAGTGCTCAACTCGAGAACGATTCGGTGGATGGGTCGGCGGCATCACGCGAAGGCCATGAGAGTGTCACTGGTCTTGAGAATCCGACTTCGGTTATCGAGCCCTCGGCGAGCCATTCGCCGGAGGCCCTGGAGGAGGGAAGGGAATACAACTTCTTCGAGGACGAGGGTGGTGGGGATTTCGACGGGCTCCGTCTGCGCCGGACTCGGCTCTTTCGGGGTTACGAGATCGCCGACATCTCCGATGTCACGAAAGTCAGCGGTGCTCATCTGCGAAACATCGAGGAAGAAAATTTTGTCGATCTCCCCGCGGACGTCTACGTGCGCGGATTCGTGACCGCCTACGCCTCGACGATCGGCCTAGACCCGGAAATCGTTGTGCCCAGCTATATGGCGAGGGTTCAGGAATCGAGAAGCGCGAATCACCGGAGTCGTTTTCTCGGCCGCGAGTAACCTAACCTCTGGCCCATGTCCGATTCCACAGAGGCCGAAACCGGCATCGACAATAAAACGAACGATTCTGCTGCCCCAGGACCTCTTGAATTCGTTGTCGAAGAGGACAGCGCAGGGATGCGGATCGACGCTGCCCTGGCCGAATTTTCCGGAGTTTCGCGCGCGCAGATTCGCCGCTGGATCGATGCCGGTGGCGTTCGGGTCGCGGACTCGGTGGTTCGGCCCAGCCGACGACTGGCGATCGGCGAAATCATCGAAGCCCAGCCGACGCAACCCGTAGAGATGGATCTCTCCCCGGAAGCCATTGCTCTCGCCGTGCTCTACGAGGACGCGGATCTGATTGTCATCGACAAGCCGGCGGGGCTCGTGGTGCATCCGGCCCCCGGGCACCCATCGGGAACGCTGGTCAACGCGCTGCTTCATCATTGTGGCGACCTTGCGGGGATCGGGGGCGTCTTGCGGCCGGGAATCGTCCATCGGTTGGATCGCGGAACGTCCGGCGTTCTTGTGGCGGCCAAGAACGACGAGGCGCATCAAGGCCTGGCGGTCCAGTTTGCCGAACACTCGATCGAGCGGATCTATCGTGCCTTTGTTCGTGGGCAGCCGCGGGCGGAGAGTGGGCGGATCGATCGTGCGATTGGCCGGCACCCGCGCGACCGCAAGCGCATGTCCGTCGAGTCGAAGTCCGGGCGTCCGTCGATCACTGGCTGGCGCATCCTACGGCGATATCGCAAAGCTGGAATCTGCGAGCTCGAAATCCGGCCGGAAACCGGGCGCACACATCAGATTCGGGTTCATCTGGCCGCCGCGGGATTGCCGGTCGTGGGAGACGTCGTTTACGGTCGTGCTCGCGGGCCAGAAGCCATACTTGGGCGGCCGGCGCTGCACGCGGCCTGTCTGGGTTTCGAACATCCCATCCGGGGCGAGAGACTCCGGTTCGAGGTGGGGCTTCCGGAAGACATTCGGGAGCTTGTGGCGGGCTTCGGCGTGGCCGAAGAAATTCCCCCCGGCGCGGATTCAAGCGTTCGAGAATGAGCGATCGAGCATCCATTCCATTATGCGATCCTGTTCTCATTGCACTTGGAATCGATCACGCATTTGGTGAACGGGGTAGTCAACTACCTGAATCTACAGTCTTTCCGGAACAGGTACATGGAATCGAAAGCTTCGATGCGGGGCCGGCTGTCCCGATTGTGGGTCGGCGGAAGGCAGACGTGATTGTGACCCGAAAGCCGGGGCAAAATATTGGAATCGTGACCGCAGACTGTGTTCCGATTCTGATTGCCACGAAGACCGGGCGGGCCGTAGGGGCGATTCACGCGGGTTGGCGGGGACTGTCGGCTGGGGTGATCGAGTCCGGACTGGGTGCGCTTCGCGCATTAAACGGAGCGGCCGGCGAGGAGGATCTGGCGGCCGCAATTGGTCCGGCAGCCCGGGCTTGCTGTTATGAGGTCGACGCGAAAGTTCGCGATGCTCTCGAGCAGCGGTATTCCGGGCATCTAGGCAAATTCCTCTGGCCGGGTCGGCCCGCCCGATTTCAGCTCGAACTGCCAATGTTGGCCGGCCGAATACTGGAGGCGAATGGGGTTGAAAGGCAACATGTCGGGACCGAGAACGCCATTTGCACAATTTGCTCAGGCACAAGATTTGAGTCCTACCGACGCGATGGGTCAGCGGCCGGCCGGTTGCGGCATTTCATTTCGCCCCGGTCCTACGGACGCACGGCCACCGTCGAAGAGGGTTGACAGTCGCTAGGGCTGCCCGTAGATTGAAAGCGCTCCCGCCTGTTTGCCGGCGGAGCCTCCCGAGCAGTTCTCGAATTTGATCCCCCGACGCAGATCGCCGCTCAGCACCGAAAGCAACCGAAGAACATGGCGTAGATTCGTCGAGTACTTTTGAGGTCTCTCAATTCCCTTCAACTTCGGTCTCGGTCCCGTCGATGGGCTGACAAGGAAGTCCGCGTTCAAAGCCGAGACTCAACGCAAGCTCAGCAGCAGTGAATCGCGTTCAAGCCTGCACCGAGCTGAATTTAAGCCAAGAGCCCCCGAGGAAAGCCGTCCATAGCGGAATCGAAGGCCAGCCCAAGCAGCGAGCATTTCCAAGCATTCTCAGCAATGAAAGCCGTCTTGAGAGGCGAGGAGAGGCAGACCTCTCCCGACCAGCGAGCCCTGTTCGATTTCGAGATCGACAATCCCGAAACCCAGAACAACTAAAACTTGGGTGACCTGATCGTTGTAAGACGTCCCACCGTCTCTCACCCACCGGATGCACCCGCGGTCGATCCCCGACCAACCGAAACTCCCAAAAACCAAATCGACCTAGAACCATCACCCAAAACTCACCTGAATCGGTAATTGAAATATGACGACCAATCCCAATCCAAGACCCAAACGTGAACGAAACAGTGCAAGTGCCGATCGTGGCGCTGAGGCCAAGGAGGGTTCGGGTTCACAGAACAACCGAAACCGTCGTGGACGTGGGCGGCGATCGCGGACTTCCGGTGGCGGTGGCGGTGGCGGTAGCGGTGGTGGGCATCGTGGAGGTCGCGGCGGCGAACCCCGAAGAGACTATTTGCCGAGTGATGCGGAACTGGCCGAAGAAGAAGCCACCCTCGATCGCGAGGGCGATGACGGTCAGGAAAGCGTCGTCGTTGCAGACTTGAAGCAAAAGTCTGTTGCCGAGTTGACGGAATTCGCGGAGTCGATGGAGATCGAAAATGCATCGGGTCTTCGCAAGCAGGATCTGATTTTCGCGATCCTCAGGACCCAGACCGAAAATGGCGGTCGGATCCGCGCCGAGGGCGTGCTCGAAATCTTACAGGACGGATTCGGTTTCCTTCGTGCGCCTGACCAGAACTACCTCGCCGGTCCCGACGATGTCTATGTCTCCCCTTCCCAGATTCGTCGATTCAGCCTTCGAACCGGGGACACCGTTCAAGGTCAAGTTCGCCCGCCCAAAGAAGGCGAACGGTATTTCGCCCTGCTCAAGGTCATTTCGATCAATTTCGAAGAACCCGGGCAAGCTAAACACAAGATTCTTTTTGACAACCTTACGCCGCTCTATCCCGAGGAGAAGTTCAAACTCGAGACGAAGTCGGGTGGCATGACGACACGCATCATCGATCTGATCGCGCCGATCGGCAAAGGCCAGCGGGCGCTGATCACGTCGCCACCCAAGGCCGGCAAGACGATGATTCTGAAGGATGTCGCAAATGCGATCGCGGAAGGAAATCCGGAGTCGTACTTGATCGTTCTGCTGATCGATGAACGTCCCGAGGAAGTGACCGACATGCGGCGCACGGTGAAGGCCGAGGTGATCTCCTCAACCTTCGACGAGCCTGCGACACGGCACGTCCAGGTCGCGGACATGGTGATCGCGAAGGCCAAACGCCTCGTCGAGCACGGCCGCGATGTGGTCATTCTTCTCGATTCGATTACCCGGCTTGCCCGGGCGCATAACACGGTTGTTCCTCATTCGGGAAAGATCTTGTCGGGTGGTGTCGACTCGAACGCGCTTCACAAGCCCAAGCGTTTCTTTGGCGCCGCGCGAAATGTCGAAGAAGGCGGCAGCCTGACGATCGTCGGTACGGCACTCATCGATACCGGTTCACGCATGGATGAGGTCATCTTCGAGGAGTTCAAGGGGACGGGCAATTGCGAGATCGTTCTCGACCGCAAGCTGGCTGATCGGCGAACCTACCCGGCCATCGATATCAATCGCTCCGCGACCCGTCGTGAAGAATTGTTGATGGACGAGACGTCGCTGAATCGAATGTACATTCTCAGAAAGGTTCTCTCACCGCTGTCGCCCGTTGATTCGATGGAGTTCTTGCTCGGCAAGATCGAGAAGACCGACTCGAATGCAGAATTCATGGAGTCGATGAATTCCTGACGAAGCACGACTACCGACGAACCTTGGAACGATCACTGGTTGGACCCTGACCGGGGTTCTTGACGCTGTACCCGGTACCCTTAGAGTAGCCCCGTGGCTGATTTTCTAGAACGAATCGCAGAAGCAGAGGCGCGTAGTCGCGACCTCGAGACTCAACTCTCAGATCCCGACGTCGGGAAAGAACCGCGTGCGATCGAGAAGTTGGGCCGCCGGCTGGGCGCGCTTCGGCCGCTACTGGAAGTAGGCGGCCGCTATCGCGTTGCAGTCGCCGAACTTGCCGATGGCAAGAGTTTGCTCGCAGACGATGATCCCGAAATGGCCGAAATCGCTCGAGCGGAAGTCGAAAGACTGGACGCTTCGATCGCCGCACTCGAAACCGAGCTGCGAATTCTTCTGACGCCCAAGGATCCCAACGACGAGAAGAACGCGATTTTTGAAATCCGCTCCGGTACAGGCGGTGATGAGGCCGCGCTCTTCGCGGCAGATCTCTTTCGGATGTATTCGCGTTATGCGGAATCTCTGGGTTGGAAGATCGAGACGCTCTCTGTGTCCGAGACCGACGGTGGCGGCTTTAAGGAGATCATTGTCGCCATTTCCGGTCAAGATGTTTTCAGTCGATTGAAGGCCGAGAAGGGCGTCCATCGCGTCCAGCGTGTTCCGACCACCGAAAGCCAAGGTCGCATCCATACATCGACGGTTACTGTGGCCGTCATGCCCGAGGCTGAAGAAGTCGATATCAATATCAAGAATGAAGATCTTCGCATCGACGTGATGCGCGCCGGGGGCCCCGGTGGTCAGAGCGTCAATACGACGGACTCCGCTGTTCGAATCACACATCTGCCCAGCGGACTCGTGGTGCAATGCCAGGACGAAAAATCGCAACACAAGAACAAGGCGAAGGCGATGACCGTGCTTCGCTCGAGACTTCTCGATCTCGAAGAGGGCAAGGCGAATGCCGAACGTGCGAGTGAACGTCGTTCGCAAGTCGGTACCGGCGAGCGCAGCGAGAAGATCCGGACCTACAACTTCCCCCAGAACCGAGTCACGGATCATCGTGCGGGTGTGACGCTTCACAAACTCGATGCCCTGCTCAGCGGAGAAATGGCGGAATTACTCGACGCAGTGCATGCCAGTCTGGCGGCGGCCCGTGAGGGTGAAATCATGGGTGGTCCAGAGACTGACTCGGGCGCACGGGCGTGAGCGACGGGAACTCGACTTCAGCCGCCGCGGGTGGGGCGGACCAAGGCGCGGCATCGTCCGGCGAACGCGCTTGGACCGTGCTCGAGTTGCTTCGCTGGACCACAGATTATTTTCGTCGTGCTGGGATCGATTCGGCGCGGTTGGATGCGGAAGTCCTCCTCGCACACGCTCTCGATACCGAGCGGCTCAGGCTCTATGTCGACTATGAAAAACCGATTCTTGCTGCAGAGCGGGATCGTTACCGCGCATTGGTGCAGAGGCGCGCCACCGAACGGGTTCCCGTCTCCCAACTCCTGGGAGAGCGAGAATTCTGGTCGCTGACCTTCAGAGTGACCGGCGATGTATTGACCCCGCGGCCCGAGACGGAGACCCTGGTCGAAGCCGCGCTCGGGAAGGTCGGCGCGATGGCCCAAGGTGCGCTGCGGGACGGCGATCCAATTCGAGTGCTGGATCTCGGAACTGGGTCGGGTGCAATTGCCCTCTCTCTGGCGTTCGAACTTCCCCACGCTGAAATCACAGCGACCGATCTATCTGAGCCAGCGCTACAGATTGCGACGGAAAATGCCGATCAACTGCATAAGAGAGAGAGGATTCGGTTGCTGGCCGGGGACCTCTTCGAGCCGGTCGCTTCGGAGCGATTCGACGTCGTGGTTTCGAACCCACCCTATGTGGCTCGGGACTTGATGGCGTCGCTTCCACCGGAGCTTTCGCATGAGCCCGAGATGGCGCTTTTTGCGGGGGCGGACGGGCTCGATGTGATCCGGCGATTGGTGGCCGAAGCAGGTGATCATCTCTCTCCAGGCGGTTGGCTCTTGATCGAGCTGTCGCCGGAACAGATGGAAGTCGTAATGCAGGAGCTTTTGAAGGCTGGATTTGTGGAACTGGAGCGGCATTTCGATTTGGCAAAATTGCCGCGGGTCGTCGGGGCTCGATGGCCGGTAGTATGATCGTATGGCGTCTCGGAAAATCCGGGTCGCAGTGAGAGTGGCTGGGTTCATCCGACGTTAAAATCTTCGGAGCCCGGGCAGGGAGTGAGGCACATGGCCGCCAAAGCGACTGCGAAACAGATTCGCGTAATCAAGACAGACTCAGCAAAATTTGCCGACGAATGGCTGCAAGTATGCTCGCGGCGTGAAGATTCAGTTCTTGATGTCGAAGCCGATGTCGCAAAGATCGTTTCCGGTGTTCGCACCGGCGGCGACGAAGCGCTCTTCGGCTTCATCAAGAAATTCGATCATGCGAAACTCGACGTGGTCGAAGTCGCCAATGACGAATGGGACGACGCTTGTGACGCCGTCGACAGCGCGGACCGGGCTGCGATCGGCAAAGCCGCAATGCGCGTTCGAGAATTTCATCGAAAACGAATTCCCTCGAGCTGGGAGATGCGCGAAGAAGGCGGTGGCTACATGGGCCAGCGCGTTCGCCCACTCGCTCGGGTTGGCATCTACGTGCCCGGAGGCAAGGCCGTATATCCATCGACGGTCGTGATGAACGCGATTCCAGCGTCGGTGGTCGAGGTTCCCGAGATCGTGATGGCGACGCCCCCTGGTAAGGACGGATCGATTCGCCCCGAGGTCTTGATGGCTGCACGGGTTGCCGGGGTTCACCGCGTCTTCAAAATGGGTGGTGCACATGCGGTCGCTGCGATGGCTTACGGAACCGAAAGTGTTCCCGTCGTCGACAAGATCGTGGGACCTGGAAATGTCTGGGTCGCGACGGCCAAGAAGCAGGTCTTTGGTCAAGTGGGAATCGATAGCGAAGCTGGACCCACGGAAGTCTGCATCGTGGCTGATCGAAGCGCGACGCCTGCTTGGCTCGCCGCTGATTTGATTTCACAAGCCGAACATGATGAGCTTGCCCAATCGGTCTTGATTACTCACGTGAAAGGTCTCGTCACCCGAGTGCAGGAACAGCTGAAGCGCCAGCTGGCCGAGCTCGATCGTCGGGAAATTGCGACGACGTCGATCAAGAACCGTGGTGCCATCATCGTGACAAAGAATCTTGCAGAGTCGATGCGACTTGCAGATGAATACGCGCCGGAACATCTCGTCCTCGCGGTCGAGGATCCGGAAACGACGTCGAAGACGGTCCAGAATGCCGGAGCCATTTTTCTGGGTCACTACACACCGGTCGCCGTCGGCGACTACATCGCCGGTCCGAATCACGTGATCCCCACAGGGGGAACCGCGCGATTCTTCTCGCCGCTCTCGGTCGAAGACTTCCTGAAGCGAACCAGCTTCATGAAATTCGAGCCGCCGAAGCTTCGAGAACTCGGCGCCGACATCGTTCGACTCTCGAATATCGAGGGGCTCACGGGACATGGTGCTTCGGTCGAGCTTCGGCTCCAGAAGATTCGTCGTGCTCGCCGAGAGCGTGAAGCCGCCCGCGAAGCAGAACTCTAGTCGAGGCAGGTCTTGGGTCAGGCTCCCGGCCTAGCAGGCTGCGGAAAAACTCCGGACCGAGCGAAGTGCGTCTGGACGGGAGGGGTTATTCCGCAGCTTGCGAGCGGCATCGATGGCCGAGTCGCGTTAGATTCGCGCCCGAAGAGCAAACCCGGAGTATCCAATGTCGCAGAAAACGAAGCAGAAGCCCGACAAGGGTGGTGCGACTCGTGTTGCCACGATCGCTCGCAAGACCAAAGAGACCGAGATCAAGCTTCGAATGGATCTCGATGGGTCGGGTCAGTACCAGATCGAGACGGGAATCCCCTTCTTCGATCACATGCTCGAATCATTCACCCGTCACGGTCTCTTCGATCTCGAACTCGAGGCCTCGGGCGATGTCGAAGTCGATCTGCATCACACCGTTGAGGACGTCGGCATCGCGCTCGGCCAGGCTTTTCGCGAAGCCCTGGGCAGCGCGGTCGGAATTCGTCGCTTTGGAAGTTGCCTGCTGCCGATGGCCGAGTCCAAGGTCGAAATCGCGGTCGATGTTTCGAATCGACCCTATCTCGTCTATCAGCTCGCGCTCGACAATACGCAGATTGGTTCCTTCGACGCAACGCTGACCGAAGACTTCATGTACGCGTTTTCCCAGAATGCGGGACTCGATCTCCATATCGAAAAGCGTTACGGAAAGAGTCCGCACCACTGTGTCGAGGCGGCCTTCAAGGGTGTTGCCCGCGCACTTCGTGATGCGGTTGCGATCGATGCTCGCGAGACGGGTCTGCCGACAGTCAAGGGAGCGCTCTAGGAAGATGCGCCCTCGCATTGCGTTGGTCGACTACGGCGCCGGAAATCTGCGCAGCGTTGCAAAGGCACTCGAACGCTCCGAAATGGAACCGGTCGTGACGAGCGATCCGTCAGTAGTTCGCGATGCGGATGGCGTATTGTTGCCGGGAGTAGGTGCTTTCCGAAACGCTGTCGAGGCGCTCGAGAAAGCGGGGTTGGCCGATGCTATTCGGAACGTCACGGATCATGGGCGCCCTTATCTCGGGATCTGTTTCGGATTACAGCTGTTATTCGACGAGGGCGAAGAGCACGGCATAACAACGGGGCTCGGGCGGTTGGCCGGTCGCGTGACGCGTTTTCCGGAAAAGGATGTCGACGGATCTCCACTATTGATTCCGCATATTGGATGGAACGAAGTGCGTTTCGAAGGCGATCATCCGATGCTTGCGTCGCTGCCCGCAAGCGAAGTCTACTATTTCGTCCACTCCTATCGTCCTGAGCCGACTGATGACGACATCATCGTCGGTCGCACAGATTATGGGGGAAGTTTTGCGGCGGCGGTCGCACGCGACAATATCTTCGCCGTTCAGTTCCATCCCGAGAAAAGCCAAGCAGCCGGAAGGCGGCTGCTCGACGCCTATCGGCGCTGGCTCGAGGCAAGTCGATGACGACCAAAAAAGGCGCAACATCGATTCCATTCGAGGTAATTCCCGCGATCGATCTGCTTGGTGGCGAGGCCGTTCGGCTCTCCCAGGGGCGTTATGACGAGGCGACGGTCTACGATTCCGATCCGAATAAGGTGGCTGATGAGTTTGCAGCGACTGGAATCCGTCGGCTACACGTAGTCGATCTCGAAGGGGCAAAGGCGGGTCGGCCGATCCAGGGTGCGGCGATCAAGCAGATCCTTGAAGCGGTGGGCGGCGTTCCAGTTCAGCTCGGGGGTGGGATTCGTACCCTCGATGGTGTGGACGAGGCGCTCGGTTGGGGTCTCGATCGTGTGATCCTGGGGACCGCGGCGCTGCGTGATCCCGAACTGGTGAAGCGTTCGGCCAAGAAGTATCCGGGACAAATTGTCGTGGGCATCGATGCGCGAGAGGGTTATGTCGCCGTCGAGGGTTGGCTCGAAGCGAGCGAGACGACGGCGGTCGACCTCGCGAAGAGATTCGAAGACGCTGGTGTTGCAGCCATCGTCTACACAGACATTGCGCGTGATGGCATGCTGACTGGGCCTAATATCGAAGCGACGGCAAGTCTTGCCAATGCCATTGGCATTCCCGTCATCGTCTCCGGAGGTGTCTCCAGCAACGACGATATCGTTCGTGCCGCCGAGCAGCGTGAGTGCGGTATTTGCGGAGTGATCGCCGGTCGTGCCATCTATACCGGCGATGTCGATCTGGCCTTGGCGCTTCGCCAGGTCGAGGAAATCTAGATGGCGCTGCGAAAGCGAATCATTCCCTGTCTCGACGTGGATGAGGGGCGCGTCGTGAAGGGCGTGAAATACGTCGATCACGTCGACGCAGGAGATCCGGTCGAAGTTGCCATGCGCTACGACGCGCAGGAAGCCGACGAAATCACGTTCCTCGATATTACGGCGAGTCACGAGGAGCGCGGGATCCTGCTCGACGTCGTGGCGCGAACCGCCGAGAGTATTTTTATGCCGCTCACGGTGGGTGGCGGCGTGCGATCGCTGCAGGATATTCGCGACCTCTTGAATGCGGGAGCCGACAAGGTTTCGATCATGACCGCCGCGATCAAGGATCCCGATCTCGTTTGCAACGCGGCAGCCAAGATAGGGAGCGCCAATCTGGTCGTGGCAATCGACGCGAAGCAGGTTTCGGGGCCGGACGAAGTGCCCCGCTGGGAGGTTTTTACCCATGGTGGCCGCAAGACGACGGGAATCGATGCGGTCGAATGGGCTGTTGGGGTGTCGGAGGCCGGCGCCGGCGAAATTCTTCTGACGAGCATGGATCGGGACGGCACCAAGAGCGGCTACGACCTGGAGATGCTGCGAGCCGTGGCCGACCGGATTTCAGTCCCCGTTATCGCCTCGGGTGGTGGCGGCAACTCGGCGGACCTGGCGACCGCGCTCGATGACGGACCGGAGGGTGGCCACTGCCAGGCTGCTCTGGCCGCCTCGATCTTTCATTTCAAGGAAACGACGGTCGGGGAAGTGAAACGAGACCTCTTGGCGGCGGGAATTCTGGTCCGAGAGCCCATCTCTAGCGCAGACACCAATTGAGGCGCGGGGATCCCTGCGCTAGGTTCCGCCTCCTTCGTGCATTCCTGATAGGGGTGTAGCGAAATAGTCTCATGTCAACAGAGCGATTTGGGCGATTTGGAGACGCGATCGAGGCGGTGAAGCGACCGCATGAATCGCCAATCCGAGCGTCAATTTTTTAGTCAGCAATTCATAGGCAACAACCTGCTAGCAACCGAGAAGCAATCGACCGATGCGCGGTCAGGCGATTCGATTTGCCCGCCACATAGAGGACCCACAGGACACTCACTAATTCAGGTGAGCGTGTTGAATGGGTCCCCACTGCGCCTCGATGCAGCGAGGGGAGAAAATATGCCGGTCATCAAAATCAAGGAAAGCGAGTCTTTCGAAGGCGCGATGAAGCGCTTCAAGAAGACCTGCGAAAAAGCTGGAATTTTAACGGAGTTGCGGCGTCGTGAGCATTACGACAAGCCGAGCATTCGCAAGAAGAAGAAAGAAGCGGCCGCACGCAAGCGGGCGCTCAAGAAGATTCGTCGCTCGATGAACTGATCCTCGAGGCCACGACGAAACGCGAGAGGCGGATTTGAGTCGGATCCCCGAATCTACGATCCATGAGATCCGAAATCGAGCCGACATTGTTGGTTTGGTCTCCGGCTACGTTGAACTCAAGCAGGCCGGCCGAAATTGGAAGGGGCTTTGTCCTTTCCATAACGAGAAGACGCCGTCGTTCAATGTCAATCCCGATCGGCAGATCTTTCATTGCTTTGGGTGCCAGGAGGGCGGCGATGCCATCGCCTTCCTGATGAAACACGATGGCCTGTCCTTTCCCGAAGCGGCCCGTTCCCTTGCCGGGGATCTCAATATTGAAATACCCGAGGAGCGTGGGTCGGTCGAAGTCGGTCTGGGCGCGCGCATTTTTGAAGCGAACGCCCTCGCCCAGGCGCTCTATCGCGAAGCACTGCTTGAGACCCAAGGCGACTCCGCGCGCGCATATTTGAAGTCACGTGGATTTGATGGCGCCTCGGCTGAAGAATTCGAAATGGGATTCGCGCCAGCGAAGTGGGATGCGGTCGCCGAGCGACTTCGCAAGAACCGGATCGCCGGAGACCTTGGGGTCAAAGCCGGCCTGCTCGCGGAACGGAAATCCGGATCGGGTCATTATGATCGACTGCGCGGCCGACTGACTTTTCCAATCAGAGACGTGCGTGGTCGCGTGATTGGATTTGGTGGCCGCGCCCTCGAGGCGGATCAGGAACCGAAATATCTGAACACCCCGGAGAGCCCGGTCTTTCATAAGCGGACTTCTTTTTACGGCTATCCCGCTGCGCTCGAATCGATCAGGCGGGCGGGTCGCGTGATTCTTTGTGAAGGATATTTCGATCGGATCGCTTTCGCGCGGGCGGGTCTCGGTGAGGCGCTGGCAACTTGTGGCACCGCGCTGACCGCGGAGCATGGTGCTCAGCTACGCCGGCGTGCACGGGAAATCGTTTTGATCTTCGACGGGGACAAAGCGGGACAGCAAGCAACGGAAAAAGCGCTAGCCGTTTTGCTTCCGCATGGACTTCGCATTCGTGCAGCGCAAATTCCCGGTGGGCTCGATCCCGATGACTATCTGAATAAAGAAGGCGACGAAGCGCTTCGGCAACTCGTGGATCGTGCGCCCGACGCACTCGAGTTGTCCATTCGCAACGCAGTGCGTCACGGAATTGCGACACCCGACCAGAAGGCCGACGTTGTTGCCCATGTCGCGCCTCTTGTCGCCCATGTCGCAGATGCCGTTTCGCGAGATGAGTATGTACGCCGCCTAGCGCTTGCTGTCGGTGCCTCGACAACGGCGGTCTTGACTGTCGTGCGTGACGCAACACGTGGTATGAAGCAGACGCCAGAAGTGGATGGAGCGTCACTCGGTCTCGTCCGCGATCGACGAGATCTTCCCGAAGAGCGGCAACTGCGCATGCTGGCGCGTCTCTGTCTTCAACATCCGACGCTCGTCAGTGACGAAATGGCACTGAAGCTCCATGACGTTCTTCCAGCGGGCGCATGGAAGTCAATCATTCTGCAGATCATCGAAGCGGCTGAGGGCGGCGGCGTGGATGCATTGGTAATGGAGTCACCGTTAGATGAGGAAGCACGGCTTCGCCTGCGGGAAATCGCGATGGATGACGCACCGATCGATGGTGAGCGAACGGCAGATCAGATCTTTAACGATCTGATTAGTTGGTTCGATCTTCGAAAACTGACGGCTCGTGAGAAAGATTTGAAACGAAGGCTGGCCGATCCGGAAGCAGATCATGAAGCGCTTCTAAAAGAGCGTCATACGCTGCTGCTCGAACGCCGAACGCATTTGCGCGGCGTTCGTAGTGGCCGCGCGGAAGCAAATGAGGGACAAGAGTAAAGAGTCGTTCTGGGAAGGCGGCGGAAACTTGCATTCGGCAGTACCCTAATAAGTGCCTAAGGAGGACCCCCCCATGGCCTCAAACGCGTCCACCCGGGAGTCGACAGCAGAGTCGACAAACGAACAAAACATGCCCGTGACATCATCGGCGTCCGCTACGTCTGCTGCAAAGACCGAGCTGGCCGAAGCCACGCCCGCGCGCCCGGGTGCACGCCGCGCGAAAAGCAGCCGCACGAGCGGTAACGCTGTCGATTCTTCAGTTGACAAACCGCCCGCCGCGGCTGCGAAGAAGGCAGCCGCGAAGACCTCAAAGAAGACACCTAACAAGAAGACTTCGAAGCCTAGGGGAACGTCCGTTGGAAGCGAGCAGAAGAAGGCTCGCAATGGAAAGAAGGCTCGATCCTCCGGAGCGGTGGAGGCGTCCGCCACGCCGAACAAGAAAAAGACGGAAGTCTCTCTTTTGGTCGATGAACTCCTGGTTTTGGATTCGGTCAAGAAGCTCCTCGAAGTGGGCCACGAGCGGGGCACGATCAACCGTCACGATCTTCGTCTCGCTTTCGAGGACAGCCGGCTCGGGAAGCAGGATTTTGAAGGGGTTCTTGCCCTGCTGCGTGAGGAAGACATTCCGCTCGCTCCACCCGATCCGCCGACCCAGTCAAGAGCTGAACCTGCGCGCCGCATGGCTGCGGACGACGGTGGAAGTTTCGATCCAGTCCGGGTTTATCTGCGAGAGATGGGGCAGGTTTCTCTTCTCACGCGCGCGGGCGAAGTTGAAATTGCCCAGCGAATCGAACTGGCGGTGGATGCTTATCTTGCCGCTCTGACTGGAAATTCATATTGCCTTCGTCGGATGGTTGAGGTCGGAGAATTCGTTCGCGTCGGCAAGCTCGAATTGAAAAAGGTCGTCGATGGTCTCGAAGACGAGGGTGCGCCTCCCGAAGAGGAGACGCGCGAGAAGTTCCTCGCTGCAATGACGCAACTCGAAGCCATTGAGCGGAGTTTGATCGAGCGTCGCCAATCTCTTTTGACGGACACTATGAGTCGAGACTATCGGGATGCCTGTGAAGTCGAAGTCGCAGAGCTTCACGAAGAGGCCGCGAAGATCATTCGTCGTCGGCGCATGACGCGGGAGCGCTACAACGAACTCGATCGTTGCCTGCATGAACTGCTCGAAAGTCATCATTTGCTCGACGAGCGCGCGACACAGATTGCTCAGCGCTTTGAACTTGAAACCAATGACTTCATCCTTCTCGCGGAGCATTCGAAAAAACGGAGCGCGGGCGGTAATCATGCACTCGATCGTTTGGGCGGTGATCCGGCTCCTATCCGTGAGGCGCTCGAACAAATGGCGAGCCTTCAGGTTTTTCGAAGCCGCCTCGAAGACGAGTCAGACCTGGCTCTGGGTGAAGTCAAAGAGATCAGGGAACGAGTGGACGCCACGGCTCTCCGCGCACAAGAAGCCAAGAGCGAACTCATCGAGGCGAACCTTCGCCTCGTCGTTTCGATTGCCAAGAAGTACACGAACCGCGGCCTGCAATTTCTCGATCTCATTCAAGAGGGCAATATCGGCCTGATGAAGGCGGTCGATAAATTCGAATGGCGACGAGGCTACAAGTTCTCGACCTACGCGACGTGGTGGATTAGGCAAGCGATTACACGAGCGATTGCAGATCAGGCCCGCACGATTCGCATTCCCGTTCATATGATAGAGACCATTCACAAGCTGGTTCGCGCGACTCGCCAGCTGGTGCAGGTTCACGGCCGGGAACCCCAGCCCGAGGAACTCTCCGAGGCCCTCGAACTGCCACTCGAAAAAATCCAAATGGTTCTACAAATTGCGAATGATCCGATTAGTCTCGAAACTCCAGTAGGGAAAGAAGAAGAGGGGGTGCTCTCGGATTTCATCGCAGATCCAAACATCGTGAATCCGGCGGATGCTGTCATCCAATCGAACCTGGCCGAACACACACGAGAATTGCTGGCGACGCTGGCCCCCCGAGAAGCAAGCGTGTTGCGCATGCGATTCGGCATCGGCGAACAAGCGAATCGCACCCTCGAAGAAGTCGGTCAGGACTTTGACGTGAGCCGGGAGCGAATTCGTCAGATCGAAGCGAAAGCCTTGCGCAAGCTGCGCCATCCGAGCAGAAGCCGATCTTTGAAGGGTTTCCTCGACGGCTAATGGCTCGTGGCGGCTAACGGCTCCCGGAACGGCTAAAGGCTTTCTACCCGGGCTCTTCGCGCCGCTGCCGCTTATTCCCGAAGCGTGAGCGGTGAAGTACGGAAGGCCTAACAGGGAGCGCCGACGCGGTCTTGCCAGGACTTGAAGTCTCGGTATCCGACCGCCTTTTGTCGCGATGCGACTCTTTCCAGTAGTGCCTTCGCGGCGTCCGGGCTCGGGTGAACGGCTCCGTCGAGGCTCGCTGCAATCTGATCGGCGGTCTCGGCTGCTGCGTCTTTTCCGGCGCGGGCCTCGGCCAGTTCGGTCGCATCGCCTTCGCCGACACCGAGATAGGCTTCGATCGCCGCACGGCTGACTTGGGTCGCGTGCTTGCGCGAGGCTACGATATTGCCTTTGCCCGTTACCACATTGCCGACTGAAAAGACGGTTGGGTAGCCTTCGAGGCGACCGATGTCCCAGTCCTTGAAGTCGAAGAGCTCGCCGCTCATGTTGATGCCTTTGATCGGTTCGGGAATCGATCCAATCGAACTTACGATGGACGGGGCCCGAGCCTCGAAGATTTCGTCCTGCATCACGACACGGCCATTCTCGATCTTCGTCCGACGAAATCGCAAGCCGACCAGATGGCCATCCTCGACCAGCAGTCCATCGGGTGCGCAAAGACTCTCGATCGTAAAGCGATATTTGTCGGTCGCCTTGTCGAGCATGCGCCGTCGCCCCGCTTCGACCTTCGCAATGCGCGCAGCGTCCGCTCCCTCTGGCGCACTCATGAGGGGCATGTCTTCGACCCGCCGCCGGTAATAGATGGTCGCGCCGGAGATCCCGAGATCGTCCCATGTTAGGTCATGCTTTGCGAGGGTCTTGGGGATTCCCTTGACTTCGAGTTCGAGGAGATCGGTCTCGATGCCGCGTTCGGCCAAGGCCTTAATCGTTAGTTCGAGGGTATGAATCTTGGCGACATCGATCGATGCGAGTCCACCGCCGACGATCATCGCTCCGTCGTGAACCGTGTACGAGGATTCTGCCAGGTCGCCGCGTTCCGCATGGTTGAATGCGATGACGAATGAGTTCTGGTAGACGAGGCCTTTGTCGATGAACTCATCGGCGCCCTCGATGGGCAGCGAGCGATCTCGCCACGCCCCGTTGGCCAACACCACCGCGGAGAAGCCCCAATCGTTGACCAGCTCGGCAAAGTCGATGTTGACGCCGATCTTCGTATCGGGAACGAAGGACACTCCCGGCTTCGAGAGCTTCTCGTCGATGATTCTATATTCCTTGGTGCGCAGCGCTTCGTGCCAGCGCGGTAGACCATCTTCGATCTTCCCGTAGGGTCGCGAATTCTGTTCGAATACGACCACCGTGACGCCGCGATCCGCCAACCGACTGGCCACCTCCGCGCCCGCCGTCGCCCCTCCGATCACCGCTACGAAATGCTCACTCGCGTCTTCTGTCATTCAGCGGATTCTCGCAGTTCGCCGGCCCATGAACAACGACCCCACCACCCTCATCGACTCACGCTAGAATCCAATCGGAGGGCCTGTAGCTCAGTGGTTAGAGCAACCGGCTCATAACCGGACGGTCCCTGGTTCAAGTCCAGGCAGGCCCACCACCCTCCGCACAGCACAAAGCGACGTCAGTCGCGTCAGTCAAAGTCATGGGGTCTCCGCTTCGCCGGACCAACCGTCCGTTCCACCCCGTAGCCTCATCCCGGATACCAAATCCACCCGCTCCACTACCCGGGTGCTCATCTCGGATACCCCATGCGCCCGCCCCCCCCTCCCGAGCCATCAGCTCAAGCGAGCGCAGTGGGCGTCTAAAAAGAAAAGAGCCCATTCCTCACGGAATGGGCTCTGGGATCAGCCAGTGTGCGTTCTGTCTGTTCCCGCACGGATACTGAAGGGAGATGAGTTCACAATTGCGGTTAATGAACTCAAATTCAGAACATCACAGCGCTCGAAAAACGCAATAAATACAGTGGGCTAACGGAAGAGTTGCGTAATGCCCTCAGCCGACCGACTGTTCTCACAATCCCGCTGAATCACGTGTCCTGCGCCGTGTCGTCCCCTCGAGGATTGGCATCGCGCTCTTTGCCGAAATCGGCACGATAAAGACGTTCTCGCTTGCCGTGCCACTGGGGCGGCCTGCGATTTCGAGTTGTCTTGTGGGCGGGACATTTCTCGCGGAGAGGCGGACGGAAATTTCGAGGTAACCGGTTTCGCCGGGGGACAGTCGGATCTGATGGCTGTTCCATCCCCAGGCGAGGAACGCGAATCCGCGCAAGTCCGCACGGATGATGTGGCTTCCGGCGCCTAGCAGAATCGTTTCGTATTCGTGGTTGCGGAGCTGGCCGAGTTCCCGGCCGTCGACCGTAATGCGGACGGATGCAGCGGAAGCCTGGCGATCTGCACGGTATAGGATCAGGCGGGTGCGATGGTCGGGCGGATCCTCGGGAACGCTAAATGGCGGGCCCGGTGGCGTTGCCGCGCACCCAAGAAAGCCCACGATGAGCATCCCAAGAATCAACCGCGCGAGGGGCCGGCGACGCCGGGCACGATGGGGGAGAGTGGCTGCGCTTCTACGGGTTTCTCGAGGCATTCCGGTTGGTCAAGATAGCGCCGGGTTCTGGCCGAGGCCTAAACGATCCCCGAGGGCCAATGATGTCTCTCTCTCGAGACGCGACAGGGCCGATTGGGGGGCTACGCTACGCTGCCGATTTTGGGGTCGCGGACGCTTCCTGGGTTGGCGGCGACTGATCGAAGCTGTGAGGACGATGCGTAAAGACAAGGATCGCTACTGGGATTGTCTTGACCAGGCGATGGAGGCATCGCACGGCGGACGCATCGAGGAGGCGCTGGCCTGGCTGGATGAGGCTCTGCGGGTTCATCCCGAAGGCGCAGAAGCCCATAATGGGCGCGGCGAAATTCTCTGGGACGATGGCCGAATCGACGAGGCGCTGATCGAATTCGATCGCGCGACGCTGGCGGATGGGAAATTCACGGCAGCGCATCTGAATCGAATCGAACTCTTGATCGAAGAGCTCGGCGAATTCGCGACTGCGGTTCGGCTGGCCGACGAACTTCTGGCGGGTCGGACTGAACTACCCCGACCCGATCGTCCGCTCCAGGCCGAGGTCTACTACCTGAAGAGCAAGGCCCTCTTCTATCAGGACGATCTCGAAGGCGCACTCTTCCTGGTTCGGCGGGCAGCGAAGGCCGGCGGCGAAATTGGACTCTATTGTGCGTTCGAAGGGCAGGCGCTCTTTGAGTTGGGCTCGTACGCCGAGGCCAAGCGCGTACTCGAACGAGGGATCGCGATCGACCCGGATGCCGCGCATACGCTTTATCACCTCGGACTGGTCCTCGAGCGGCTCGAAGACGGCGGCGATGAATCGGGATCGATCCCCGTTGGCATCGAAACCTCGGCGCAGGCGTTTTCCCGAGCGAACTCCCTCGAACCCCAACAGTTTCCGCTGCCTATCGATCTTGATGATTCAGGGTTCTTGGCAGCCGTGGATGCGGCGATCGCGAATCTCCCACGCTCGATCCGCGAAAAAATTGAGGGTGTTAGTTTGCAGATCGAAGATTTTCCGAATCTCGATCTAGTTCGCGGCGAACGCATCTCGCCTCAGACCCTCGGTCTCTTCATGGGCATTCCACGAACCGAGGCGCTCGCAGCAGACCAACCCCTCGATCTGGATCGGATTCTGCTGTTCAAGAAGAATCTCGAAAAGATCTGTCAGGACGAAGAGGACCTGATCGATCAGATCCAGATTACGCTCCGACATGAAGTCGGCCACTATCTCGGACTCGACGAAGATGATCTGGAGCGTCTTGGCCTCGCGTGAATCATGAGTGTTGCCCCGGAAGCGCTGATCGATCGCTTGATCGAGATCGTTGGATCAGAAAATTGTCTGGCGCGCGAAGGCGAACTCTTCGTTTATGAATGTGATGGGCTGACGCTCGATCCGCAGCGACCGATCGCGGTGCTACTGCCGGCGACGACGAATGAAGTGGCAGAGATCGTTCGAGCTTGTCGAGAATTCGATATCGCATTTGTTCCGCGCGGTGCGGGAACCGGCCTTTCCGGAGGCGCACACGCGACCGAGAATTCGGTCTTGATCGAATGTTCCCGAATGAATCGGATTTTTGAGATTGATGCGGAAGATCGCTTCGCCGTCGTCGGTCCTGGCGTCGTCAACGCGGAACTCTCGACTGCGGTGGCTGATCTCGGTCTCTTCTATGCGCCGGATCCTTCGAGTCAACAGGCCTGCACGATCGGTGGGAACGTCGCGGAGAATTCCGGCGGCCCGCATACCTTGAAATACGGTACGACAACCAATCATATTCTGGCTCTCGAGATGGTGCTTCCGGACGGACGAATCGTGCGATTCGGAAATCGCGTGGGCGAAGCGTCGGGATTCGATCTGGTGGGTGCGATCGTTGGGAGTGAAGGGACGCTTGGGATCGTGACGGAGGTGACCGTCCGACTGACGAGAATTCCCGAAGCGGTCGAGACGCTGCTTGCCATTTTCGATGATGTCGTCTCAGCATGTCGCGCCGTCGGTCGAATTATTCGCAGCGGACTCGTCCCCGCAGCTCTCGAGATTGTCGATCGCCGAACGATCGAGGCGGTCGAAGCGAGTGTCTACGCGGCGGGTCTTCCAACGACGGCAGGCGCGGTGTTGATCATCGAACTCGATGGCGATCCCGTTTGCATGGATGAAGAAATGCGCAGTATTCGAGAATCCTGCGATGCGGAGGGGTGTCAGACCATCGAACGGGCCCGAGATGATGCGGAGCGCAAGCGATTCTGGCGGGCGCGAAAAGGGGCATTTGGAGCCATGGGACGTCTGGCGCCCGATCTTTACGTCCACGACGCGGTAGTGCCGCGGGTTCACCTGCCGGCGATTCTTGAGAAGGTCGGTGAAATTTGTGACCGACATCGACTCAAACTTGCGAACGTCTTTCACGCCGGGGATGGGAATCTCCATCCCAATATTTGTTTCGATCGTCGTGATGCGGATGAGCTTGCTCGGGTGATTCGTGCGGGCGAGGAAATCCTTGAGGCTTGTGTTGCGGTGGGGGGAGTGATTTCAGGCGAGCATGGAATCGGCGTCGAAAAACGTGATTACCTGCATCTGGTTTTCGGCGAGGCGGATCTCGAACCGATGTATCGCTTGCGCGAGGCTTTCAATCCCGACGGTGTCTGCAACCCGGGGAAGATCATTCCGACGACACGTTTCTGCGTCGAGTCGAATCCGAAGGCGCGAGGCTATGACGCGGTGCCGATCGAATGAGCTCAACTGGGGGCGCTTCGAATTCTGGCTCTGGATTGAGCACGAACGCATCCAGCGATCGCGTCGAGATTCCTGGTGCGGTGCTTGAGCATCTTCATTCGCCGACGACTCCAGACGATGTGGCGGAGTTCGTCCGACAGGCGTCAAAGGATGAGACGGGTCTACTCATCGCTGGCGGCCGCACGCGACTGCATTGGGCGAATCCCGCACGCAACATTTCGACGGGTCTGTGTCTTCGTGGTCTATCGGGCATCCGGGAATTCGAACCCGAAGAGGGCGTGATTCAGGTGTGGGCGGGAACCTCGATTCGAGCCATTGGGGAAATTGCGAACGCAGAAGGTTGGGAACTCGCCCTCGATCCGCCGGGTGGGACTTCGACGATTGGCGGCACGATCGCAAGTGCGGCCACCGGCCCGCGTGCGCATGCCTTTGGCCGGGTGGCCGACGTCATTCTTGGCTTGGATGTCGTTGGTGCCGACGGCGTTCGATCGAAATGTGGGGGACGCGTCGTCAAGAATGTGACGGGGTACGACATGGCCAAGCTCTATTGCGGATCGTTTGGATCCCTGGCTGTTATTTGTGGTGCATGGCTGAGGCTGCGGCCTGTGCCAGTGGTTCGCGAGGCTTATGTTGTGAGCGTGGAGCCGGCGGCAGCCAACTTCGAGATGATTCGTTTGAAAGGGCTCGGCCGGACGGTTCGTGCACTCATCTGGACGGAGAGTCCGGGCGATGAAGGCAGACGGACCGAGGCCGCAAACGAGGCAAGGCTCGTCGTCGAGTTTGCCGGCAGCCCAGAAGGCGTCGCGTATGACCGCGAGCAGTTCGCTTCGGGTCTGGATCTAGAAGCTGTGCCGCTTGAGCGCGTGGATGCCCTGGCTGACGATCGGTTGGTCGTCGGGAAAGATCCGATTGCCATTCGTGTTCGCGTGCTCGCTTCGAAATGTGGAGAGATGGTGAGAATGCTGTTGGATCTCGGATTCTCGATTTCAGCCGATGCGGGCATTGGTGTCATTCATGCGCGAGGCCGTCTCGATCAATCCTCCGCTCTACTCGAAATCCGGCGACGGGCCAGAGGTTTCGGTGGCCTGGTATTTGTCGAGAGGCTTCCCGAAGACTGGCGTGACGACGTGGACGTCTTTGACGATTCGGGTGATGGCGCATTGGCCGCATCGGTCTTGAAGGATCGTTTTGATCCCGGGAGGATCTTGAATCCTGGCCGGTTCGCGGGGAGAGTCTGAGCCCGTGACTACTCCGAGAACAACGCGAAGTACAACGCCAAGTACAACGCCAACCACCTCCTATCGAGGTGCGCTCGAAAAGGCGCTCTACAAAGAGAGTCTCGATTGTGTCCACTGTGGTCTGTGCCTACAGAGTTGTCCGACCTATCGCGTTACGGGTCGGGAAACGGCATCCCCGCGTGGCCGGATCTATCTGATGCGTGGACTCGCCGAGGGACGTCTCGAGGATCCGAGTCTGCTCGCGGAAGAAGCCTTTGCCTGCCTTGGATGTCGTGCTTGCGAAACAGCTTGTCCAAGTGGCGTTCAATACGGTGAGATACTCGAACAGGCCAGAGCGATCGTTAGGGATTCCGAGAATGGGTTCCGGATCGCAACTTTCCTGGAACGTTTCGCGCTCCGAGGGATCGTCCCCGACCGCAAGCGGCTTCGCCTTTTCGTCAGCTTATTGTCGATTGTTCAGCGTCTCGGACTGGATCGGTTGGCTGCCCTCATCTTGCCGAAGCGAATCGGTGAGATGACGACTCTCCTACCAAAAATTCCGAAGGCCACCGAACGCCGCCGCATGCCATCGCGAACCCCGGCCATGGGAACGAAGCGCGGGCGGGTCGCGCTCTTCGAGGGCTGCGTGATGCCCGAGTTTTTTGGCCGTGTGAACGATGCCGCTCGACTTGTTCTGGCCCGCGCGGGCTATGAGGTGATCGTGCCGGAATCCCAGGGTTGTTGCGGCGCACTGCAGGCCCATAGCGGGGATCTCGAATTCGCCCATGGATTGGCGCGAAAGAATGCGCGGGCATTCTCGAATGATCTCGGGTCGGTCGACGCGATTATCGTGACTTCAGCCGGGTGTAGCGCGGCGCTACGCGAAGCCGAGAATTGGATCGGCGAAGAGGGCGGTCCCCTCGCCATTCGCGTTCGCGATGTGCTCGAGTTTCTTGACGAAGTCGACGCCGAGCTCCCATTTACGTCGTTGCCAAAGCGCGTTTGTTATGACGATGCCTGCCATCTCATTCATGCACAGGGGATCGCGGACGCTCCGAGAAGGTTGCTCTCTGGGATTCCCGATCTCAAACTCATTTCGCATCGAGATCCCGAAGCCTGTTGTGGTGCGGCCGGGATCTACAACCTGACGAATCCAGAGATGTCGAAGCAGGTTCTCCAGCCGAAACTCGATGCGCTGGCCGATGCAGCGCCCGATATCGTTGCGACGGCCAATCCCGGTTGTGCGATGCAATTGTCGTCGGGGCTCTCAGGGCGAGGTCTGTCCATGCGAATCGTGCACCCGATCGAATTACTCGAAGAGGCGAGCCGAAGCTAGCCTTTCGATCGGAAAACGATCGAATCGCGCTCCAGGCTCTTAGCGATACAAAAATGCATCTGGCGTCTTCCGCGGCGGCCGCCAGCGTGGGAATGCGCCTAACGTTAAATCATCAAGGCTTCCCCGTAATACGAGATCGAAGGGCAGGATCGAATCTCGCCCCCGAACCAATCCATAGCGTTCGCGCAGACTCTGATAGACGTGGGTGGACTCGGCTGTTGGTCGAGGATCGATCTCTTCGGTCAGTCCGAGCGCGGCCCTTTCAAGGTAGACGTCTCGGCCGGCATCGGCGGACTGGCGGGCATCGACATCGATCAGGCCATTTAGTTGAATGGCTTCATCAAGGGCAGAGGCGAGCTGGCTGAGTCGCTGCTTGGAGATCTTTCGGAACCGCGACTCCGGCGGATCGTCCTTGTCACCGTTCTCGGCGATCAAGAGGATCTCGAGCGCGCGCCCTCCGCGAAGAAGCACGCCGTCGGGATGAAGCTCACCATCGGAGGGATCGTCGTTGAGAAGTCTTGGATTCAGCCCCAGGCCTTTGGGTCCGGAGACGTTCGGGTTCTCGAGCATAAAGCTCTTCGTGATTCGAATATGCTGGGCGCTGGCGTCTTCGATTTCGGCACGCATACGGAGGCCGGCTTCCTTGCCTCCCTCCGAGTCCGGAAACTCGCGTGCCAGACCCTTTAGAATCGATGAACGATTGTCACGACGATCCACACGGTCGACACCGACCAATCGTCTGTCCGTCATTTTCTCGACCAGTTCCGCGCGATCTTCGGCGTCGAATTCAGGAATCAGATCCGCAAGGCGAAGCGCCCTTCCCCAGCGCTTCTCGTCATACTCATAATCGTATAACCAATCGATCACCTCGCGCTGTTTCGCTCCGCGAGGAAAACGCCTCAGATATCGGTATCCGGCGAGGGATGGGGCGCGCCGGAAATCCGGAGACCCTGTCCAAGGAGAGGTCAACGCACGCAGTGGGGCAAGAACGATCGTGATCGCAATCGTTGGTGTGTCGATCAAATAGGCGAGCGGCGTCGGAAGGTTGGGATAGCGCGTTCGCCGGACCCATTCGCCAGCCAGCCGCCATGCGAGTTCCTCGCGGTTGGCCGCTCGCTCGAGCCTCTCGAATGCGCCATACGGATTCTGCCATGTGTCATCGAGCAGCGTCTGCGCATGACGCGCCATTCTACTTCGATCGACGCCAAGCGAAGCCACGATTCCGAGCCTTCGCCGAGCTCCTTCATCGTCATCGCGCTCGTGTTGTTTGAGCGCCAAGAGGAATTCGGTCATTCCATGAAGGTCGCCAGCGTCATCATCGTTCGCCATGCGGAACTCCCGGTAGTCGGCGAGCCGAAAAGCGAGTCGAGAAGGATCGAATTTCTCCGTGAGAAGAGCCCGGGCAAGTGCGGCAGACATCGTGCGGAATTCATCGGAAGCGTCCGATGTCGGAATTGCCTCGAGGGATTCCAATCGCAGTCGAGTATTGCTTGCGATCTCTTCGCTCGACGTTGTTTCGGTTCTTGCAGCACGACGTCGAAGCCGACGATTCTCGTCGGGATGCGGGGCGAGGATCTGTCCGGCAGCTTTTGCATGGTGAAGTGCAAGCTCCGATTCGGATTGGTCCAGCGCTGTTTCTGCAGCTCGAACGTGGCGCAGTGCGAGGGTCTCTTCCAATAGGATCTGGCTCTTCTCGACCTTGGCTTCGAGAGTTGGCGTCAATGCAGTATCAGGATGTCGAAGCAAGAAGTCTTGCCGCAAGACGAGCGCCTGCCGATCCGTCAACGAGAGTGCTTCGTTATTCGAAAAGTCTGCGAAATAGTGGATGATGCTATTCGTCAGCTGATAGGGTGCGAGGATGAAGCCTGTGATGAGCGAACTTCCAAGAGGCTGAGAGACCGCGTTGAAGGTTCTCGCCCAAAGTCGATGCCAGTCATCGAATTGACGCCTCTTTGCGAGCCGAATGGGGTCGTCATCGATCAGTCGATCCAGGCGACTTCGAAGGCGTGGATCGAGTGCCGGCCGCCCTCGTGAACCAAGCCGACCAAGCCAACTAAACCGCGCCCGCAATTTTCGAGACTGCTCACGATCCAGGATGGGGTCATCGAGGGTCGCGTTGCGCAGGTCGATGGCGAGGGGGATCAAGGCGTCGTTGTCCTTGCCTGGTTCAATTCGGGTGAGGGCTACGAGGGCGTCCTCGACCGCGGGTTCTACGGGGCTTCCCGAGTCCGCAATTTGCTCGGAGGGCTTGGGGCCTTCGACGCCAATCGCATTGCGAGTCGAGGCATCGTATTGGCCCGAGATCAGTGAAGCGCGTGCGAGTTCGGCCGCGGCCAGGTCTGCGTCGCTGGGGATCCACCGGACGGGGAGCGCCAGGGGCTCGAGAAGATCATCGATCACGACCGTTGGCGCTGTCTTGCAGCCGAGCGAGAGGGAGACCAGGAGCATCAGCCCAAGTACAGATGACGAAGGCCGATTCACGATCGACGTTTCGAGATTCTGGCTAACGATCAAATCGGTCGGCATCGATGCTCAATGTCAGGGCGAGAAAAGCTTCGAGGTTGCGCGTGGCCACGAGTTTCTCGGGGCGCCCGTCATGACTTGCGACGAGTTCATAGAGCTGAATTGCTGCATCAAACAGCTCTCGGAATCTTGCCGGATCGAAGGACAGACTTTCCGGCGGAACAGCCGCGAGGTATTCCCGCCCAAGTGTGGCGTAGAAGTCGGCGAGGCGAAGTAGATGTTGTAACCGGTTCTTGCTCGCGCCATGTCGAGTCACGACGCGCTGCAGTTCTTGTAGCGCCAGCAGCGTTCCGTCTCTTACAACGGATCGAATGGCGACGGCGTATTCTGCGCGGATCCAGTCGGCTCGCTCGATCTCTTCCTGCACGATCCATCTATAATGATCGTCACGCACCTCCTCGAGTAGCCTCGTCAGTTGGGCGATGCGTTCATCCAGACCCATTCGTACACGACTCGTATCCAGGGCAAGGGGTTCAACGCCGACTTCCGCGAAGGGGTCCCCCAGATCAATACCGATCTTGATGGCGCGATCGATCTGTTCACAGATCAGAGCACTCTCGAGGGCGACTGGGCCGAGTTCGATCGAGAGTCGGGCGCTCTCTCGGTATTGCTGTGCTGCAAGATCGAAAGCGCGCAATCTCTCCAGAGCTCGAGCCTTGGCGAATGCGATTACATCGTCCATGTATCCGCTGCGCATTGCGTTCACTTCAGCACGCTCGAGACTCTCCAGGCGAAGCAGCGAAGCGCGGTAGACGTTGCGCCCTGAAAAGTCGCTTGCGGGTGGGAAGCGGTAGGTGTTGTCCGGGACATGGCGCCGAAGGACGGCCACTATCTCGAGGATTCCCTCACTCGGACTGTATTGGGCTTCGATCTGTTTCTTGGAGAACGTGCTGCATCCCAGTGTTGGCAAGATCGTAATGGCTACACAAGCCAGTAAAAACGTTAGGTCTGCGCGGCACGCGCGGCGGCGCAATGCCGGTCGGTCTTGATTGGAGGGCGCAATCGAGACTGGCTTCGACGTCACCGGTCAGACCGTTTGGAAGGGGCGGTTGCCTTGCGGCGATCCTTGGCAGGACGTTTAGATTTAGCGTTCGTCCGTCTCGTCGAGACCGCGTTCAGCATCTTTTCCGTTGCGATGATGGCGGCGGCCAGCTGGTCGGAATCGACGCCTAACGTCGAGAAAGTCTCGCCGGCCTTGCGACGACCGGAAGACGATGGCGTCTGGACGAGCCAGGTGATCGTTGTTTCCACGAGCGCGCCGGTTCGACCCCCAGGGGGGATCCGGACCCGATAGTCGGCGAGTATCGGCACGTCGATCGTGAGTGCCTTGGCCGCCTTCTTAAGGGCATTCATGAATGCGTCGTAACCACCGTCACCGCTCGCTTCCGCTTTCTCGACGACCCCACGATACGCGAGGGCGACCTCGGCCTTTGGCGGCTCGCCGCTGGCCACGTCCACGCGGTAGCTGGCGATCTTGACGAGCTGATCCTCTGGTGTCTTGAGCACGTCCGCAATCAGGTAGGGAAGGTCTTCGGGGGTGACGATATGTTTTCGGTCGCCGAGCTCAACGATGCGTTCCAGCACGAGATCCCGGTCGGCTTCTGGAAGCGCGATGCCCAGGTCGGCGAGGTTATGGTCGAGGGACGCCTTGCCGGAAAGCTTACCCAGGGCGTAGCGCCGGGCGCCGCCAAATCGTTTGGGCGCTAGGCGAGTTGCGTAGAGATCACCCTTGGCATCGCCGTCCGCATGAATGCCCGCCGTCTGTGTGTAGACGTCTCTGCCGACGATCGGTGTATTGGCGGAAACTTCTTTACCGGAAAAGGTTTCGACGAGGCTCGACAGTGCCGACAATCGACCTTCAATCACGCTGGTCCTGATCTCGCTGTGATCATGGATTGCCGCAACAACTTCTGACAGAGAGGTGTTGCCCGCTCTTTCGCCCATTCCATTCACACTGGTATGGACACCGCGGGCGCCGCATTGGATCGCAGCGAGGCAATTTGCGGTAGCCAACCCATAATCGTTGTGACCGTGGTATTCGAAATCAACAGCTGGCCAGGTCGCGGTCATCAATCCCACGAATCGGGTCACGTCCTCTGGTGAGAAAATGCCCAGGGTGTCCGCAAGAAAGATTCGTGCGACGCGGAGCTCGCGAAGTTCCTGGACCATGGCGAAGACATAGTCGAAGGAATCCCGGACCCCGCTCGACCAATCCTCGAGATAGACGTTGACTGTTAGTCGTTTTTTTCGGGCGTAGCGAACAGTGGCCGAGATTCGCTCACGATGTTGTTCCGGCGTCAAGCCGAGTTGTTCGACGCAATGACGTTCGGAGCCCTTTGTGAGGAGGTTCATGACCTTGCCACCGGCTCCGCAGATCCAGTCGACGGATTTCTTGCCGTCGCAATAACCGAGCATCTCGACGCGCTGAATGAGCCGGGCCTTGCGAGCCCATTTGGTGATTCTCTGAGCAGATTCAAGTTCGCCCGTGGAAACGCGAGTCGAGGCGATCTCGATTCGATCGACCTCGACATCGACAAGAAGCATGCGGGCGAGTTGAAGCTTTTCCGCTGGCGAGTAGGACACGTTCGGTGTCTGTTCACCATCACGGAGCGTCGTGTCCATCACGGCGACATGGGGCGGGTCGCCGGGGAGCCGACCTTCTTGGCGCGTATTCAGTTTCGAAACGGCTGTCATGGTGATGTCTTGCCTTGGCGCAGCACTAATGCGAGCCTCCGGAGGTTGCCGGGGCATCGGGCTTGCAGTTTCGGGGAGCGCCGGAGAGTACCCCGCGCTGCCCGACGGCGCGAATTGCTCGGCAGCGTGATTCGGCTCTGAGCGGCCGAGGCCGGTGTTTGATGCAGCCGGGCGCTAGCCTCCCCACGCCAGTACGGCAGAGCCCCCATGCCTTGGGGGAAGCAATTCGAGAACTGAGCCTTCGAATCGTGAGGCGAATGCCGCCAGGAGCCCGACCACTATGCCAGACAAGATCGAAGGCGAACAATCAGAGGCGGGTTCCGAAGCTGCAAACTGGACCGCAGATCTGGATCAAGTAGGCGTTCGCTTGGATCGAGCCCTCGCCGAGGGGCTCGGGGTTTCCCGTGCCCGGGTTCGCCACCTCCTCGAGGTCGGCCGGATTTCGATGGCCGGCCAGGTTCTGGGGCTTTCCGACAAGTCACGGAAGGTCGAAGAGGCCGACGACTTTACGATCTCCGGTTCATTGCGAGCCGAAGATGAAATGCCGCGGCCACGCCCCGACCTCGACCTAACAATCGTTGCAGAAGGGCTAGGCTGGATCGTCGTCGACAAGCCGCCGGGATGCGGTGTGCATCCGCTTCGGCCAGACCAAGAAGATACGGTCTTGAATTCGGTGGTTGCTCATTTTGACGGGATCGTCGGAGTTGGTGAAGGGGGGCTTCGCTCGGGTGTCGTCCATCGTCTCGATGTCGATACGACGGGGGCGCTGCTCTTCGCCAAAGACGAAATACATTGGAAGCGATTTCGCGGTGCCTTCTCCGAGCATCGGGTCAGGAAGACCTATCTGGCGCTGGTTGCCGGAAATTTTGAGCAGGCCCGTCGCGTCGATCTGTCACTCGAAGTTACCCGACATCACCCCGCACATGTTCAGGTCGTCAAGGGTGGACACGCGTGCCGGCAACATGTGACACCGGTCGAGAGCTTCTCCGAGGCAACGCTTGTCGAAGTTGGGCTCGAAACAGGGTTCCTGCATCAGATTCGAGCGACGATGGCGCATCTTGGTCATCCGGTGGTTGGGGACGCAGAATACGCGTCCGCATCGGAATACGAAGGCGATTCGGAATCCGAGGGTGTGGCATCGATCGCGGCACCGAGGCAGATGCTCCATGCGGCGCGACTCTCCGTGGATGAGATCTCGGTCGATGTGCCGATGCCCGCGGACTTCAAGGCTGTCCTCGAGTCGCTTAGGCAGGGAGATCGTCAGCTCTGATTCTCACGAACACCGAGTGACACTCACGGATATTGGTCTGCGTGGCGATAACATGTCGAGGATTTTTCCCTGTCGTCGTCGAGATCCGGTCCGTCTATCATCCTCAAGAGATGCCAAGGACGACCTCCACCACACGCTCTGATCGCATCATGCAGGAAGCTCTCGGCTTTCTTCAAGACGCCCATGATCGCGTTATCCAGGAGCAAGAGGGGAAGGCCTTTGCAGGGTCGATTGGTGAGATTCGAGAACTCGCCGCACACTTGCGGACCCGTTACGCGTCGGCGGACGAAAAGAAACTGATCGGCCGACTTCGCGCAATGGAAGTGAAGGAGCTGCTTCAGGTCGCGCGGGCATTCACGCTTCTATTCTGGCTCCTGAATCGCGCTGAAGAGCGACACGCCGAAGCATCACGGCCGATGAGCGACCGCGAGAGCTTCAGGTCCCTGTTTCGCCGACTCGCTCGCGCGGGCATTCCGGCCGAGGAAGTTGCTGAGAGCATCGGGACGCTTCGCGCAACGATTGTTTTGACGGCACATCCAACCGAGGCCCTGCGATGGTCTCTGCGCGAATCCCTCGATCGGGTCGACGGCCTGCTCGTCAAGCGGGAACTGTCCTCGGGCGGTGAGATATCGGGTATCGAGGATGAAATTCTGTCCGAGATCACAGGGCTCTGGCTTTCGACAACCCTCCGCACCCGCAAGCCCACTCCTCTGGACGAAGTCGGATACGCGATTCATGTGCTCGGTCAGGTGTTGGTGTATGCGGTTCCGGACGTGACATCGCGAATGTTGTCTACGTTTTTCGATGTCTTCGGGAACTCTGCGGACATCGGCGCCATCGACCGGGCCGGGCTGGCCGCGGCAGCGCGGAGGAGCCTGCGTATTGGATCCTGGATGGGTGGCGATCGCGACGGTAATCCATTCGTCACGACGGAGATAACGAGGGAAGCACTTCGCTCGTACCGCGAAGCCATCCTGGAGCATTACCTCAGCCGGATCCAGCCGCTCATCGAGCGATTCACGATCTCGAGTCGGCGCATCGAGACATCTCCGGCTCTCGAAGAGTCGATCCGATCTGACCTCAAGGAGTTGTCAAAGCTGCGGGATCGCATTGAAGGTCGGAATACGTCCGAGCGATATCGAATCAAATTGAATGCGATTGCGATTCGAATCGAAGCGACCATCGAGGGAACCGAAACCGGCTATGCCGATGTCGGTGAGCTGTGGGCGGATCTCGATCTAATCCGGGAGAGTCTCATTAGGAGCGGTGCTCATCGCATGGTGGATGGCGCGCTGTCCAATCTGTTCGATGAGCTGGATGTTTTCGGGTTCGAATTCGTGTCGCTCGACATTCGGCAGAACCAGTCGAAGCATCGTCAGGCGAGAGCGGAACTGATCTGCCCTTCAGATGGCCCGCTTGAGAAGTTGTCTCTTTCGGCACAGCGTGAGTTCCTCGAAGAAGTGATTCTGTCGGAGGACACGATCGCGATTCCCGACTCGGGACTCTCGGATGATGCCCAGGAAGTCGTCGACACACTTCGGTTCGTTGCGAGCCTCCCGATCTCGCAGACGGGTCGATCCACGCGCGATCTGGTCATCAGCGACACCGAAAATGCCGTCCCTGTTCTAGAGCTTCTTGCGCTATGTCGGCAAGTCAATCTTGTTAGGCCGAACGCAGAATCTGGGTTCGAGAGTGATGTCAATATTGTTCCGCTCTTTGAGTCAATTGAGAGTCTGCAGGGCGCGGTTGTTTCCATGGACCGTCTGTATCGCTCTGTTGCCTACCGCCGGCAGCTCGAAGCGCGAGGGATGCATCAGCAGATCATGCTTGGCTATTCCGATTCGATGAAAGATGGTGGGTATCTCGCAGCTTGTGCCGCCCTCGAGCGAGTTCAGCGAGAGTTGATGGAGCAAGCCGAAGTCGAGGGTGTTCGGCTTGAGTTTTTTCATGGGCGCGGCGGAACGATTGCGAGGGGTGGCGGTCCGGCACATCGGGCAATCCTGGCGCAGCCGGCCGGCACGGTGAAGGGTCGAATCAAGTTGACCGAGCAGGGCGAGGTGATCGCTTCAAAATACGGGACCCGGAGTTCGGCGACCTATCATCTCGAACTTTTGTTGGCCGCGACGCTCGAAGCCTCGATCTCTGGGAAGTTCTCGGGAATGGCGAAGGAACCGCCGGTGATCTGGCGAGAGACCTTGGCAACGCTCGCGGAGGCATCGCGTGAGGCCTATCGCGGATTGGTCTATGAAACAGATACTTTCGTCGATGCGTTCTACGCGATGACGCCAATCGAAGAGATCTCGGCACTGAATCTTGGGAGTCGTCCGGCGAAGCGGTCGGATACTCGGGCGATCAAGAATCTTCGCGCGATCCCATGGACATTCTCATGGAATCAGACCCGAATTCTTCTGCCGAGTTGGTTCGGCGCAGGATCGGGCTTCGCCGCATTTTGCGAAGGGCATCCCCAAGGACGTGACAAGGCGCTGAATCGGCTTCGGGCCATGTATAAGCGTTGGCCTTATTTCCGTACGGTGATTGACAATCTCGAGCAGGTCCTGGCCAAGACCGACCTGCATATCGGTGCTCGCTACGCGGAGATCGCGAAGGATGCTCCCGGTGCATCGGAGATCTTTCTCCGAATCGAAAAGGAGTTCCAGCGAACCCTGCGGGCGGTGCGCGATATATCGGGCGAGCGTCGACTGCTGGCCAGGGATCCGGCGCTCCGTGCAGCCATCGACCTGCGCACTCCCTATCTCGATGTGCTTTCGTATCTACAGGTCGAGCTACTCGAACGAAAGCGATTGAGTCGGGGGCAGAGTCTGGTCGGCGATGATTCCGAGCGAGTCGAGCGCGCAATCCAGTTGACGATCAATGGAATCGCCGCCGGCCTGCGCAACACCGGATAGGGTTCAGTTCCTAGGACTTCTGCATTCGCATCTGTAGCCCCATGGCTTTCGCCCGAGCGTCTTCGGCCTCGGGGATCAGACCCTTTTGCATCAGGATGCGCGATAGATTCGTATGGGACAGCGGATCATCGGGCTCGAGTTCGACCAGTTTCTCCGCGGCGATGATCGCTTCACCGAGGTTTCCCTGTTTGGCCAAGGCTATGGAAAGGCCATTCCAGGCAATGGCGAGTGTACGATCTACGGCAATCGCCTCACGATAGAGGGCGATCGCGCCTTCGCTCTCGCCCTTTACAAAGAGAGCAAACGCTTCTTTGTAAGTCGCCTTTGCTCTGGATTTTTCTTCTTCTAACACGTCCGACAAGGGGAAACACTCCTTTGGAGGTGAGTATACTCCCCCGACGATGGAGATCCGGACGCTCAAGGCCCAGGAAACAGTGACTCTAGCCGGCATGCTCGACGGTTGGCGACTTGCTGAAGGATGGACGGCGGGCGACCGGTTCCGCAAACAGGTCGAATTCGACCCGACCTGGTTGGTCGAGAACGTATTCGTCGCGGTCGAACAGGGTCAGATTCTCTCCGCCGTTTCGATACTACCCCGGCATCTGAAAATACTCAGACATAGCATTCCAACCGGCGGCCTGAGCAATCTCTATACGGATCCGGCGAGCCGCGGTCGCGGAATCGCGACGGAACTCCTCGAGCGCGCCTGCGACACCATGAGATCTCGCGGGCTCGAACTGGCGATGATCTTCCCGGGCCCGCCCCCGGCGACACCTGAGTTCTTCGACAAGCGCGGATGGCATTGCTGGGGCGGACAGCAGACGATTTTGCGTCGGGATCGCGATGCATCGGAGTCGGCTGCGACACGGCGGAAGGGTTCGACAGCGTCGGGGGATTCCGAGGCGATCGAGCTTGCCCCGATTCATTGCGAGGACGAGCGCGAGCTTCAATCCGTGAAGTCGATTCACGCAGCCTATGGGGCGAGCCGCAGCGGCACTGTCGTGCGAGACGATGCTACATGGCGATCTTGTCTCCAGCTCACGCCCGCGCCTCGTGAAGAGTTCTGGGTCGCGCGACGGGGCGGCCTGATCGTGGCGTATGCGCGCGCTTCGATCATTGAGGATGTCCTGACGATCACGGAATTGGGTCGCTTCCAGGATGGCGCATCCGCGCTGGCCATCCTGGTTGCAAGCTTGCTGGTGCCCCGCGACGATGACGCATTAATCAAGGGTGCGGCGGTCGGTCGGCTCGAGAGCGAGCAGCTTCGTTCTTTTCTCGTGCTGCCAACATTCGATGACATCGGCCTGACGGTGGCTCTCGAGCATCGCGAGATTCGTTCTCATCCAATGGATGATGCGCGCGCGAGCTTTCGATGTGTCAATCTCATCGGAATTGCTTCGCGGCTCGACGTCGATTTATTGCGCGACGAGGACGGTCGAGCATTTTTGTCGAGGATTCTTCCGCCCGACGCGATGGTATTTTGGCCGGTCGACCGTTTCTGATGCTTAGAGATCCTGGCAAGAGAAAACGCGAGCGCGCGATGCTCGAACGTATCGAGGTACGCCGAAGTCGAATTCACGGACGTGGAATCTTCGCACGCCGCCGCCTGCGCAAGGGCCAGAGAATTGGTCGTTTCGAAGGCGATTCGACCAGGGTCGACGGCACCTACGTTCTATGGCTGATAGGCGATGATGGCTCGGAAGTTGGGATTCGCGGGCGAAATGCTCTCCGGTTCCTGAATCATGCCAATTGGCCTAACGCAGAATTTCAGGATGATGAACTCTATGCGGTACGAAATGTCCAGCCCGGCGCAGAGGTGTTCATCGACTACGGCGAAGCTTGGCGAGAAGGTTGAAGAACCCGCCGGCCCCTAACTCGAACTCATTGAAGGAAACACGGAAATGATGATGGTCTTTCGGATGGTAGTTCTCCTAGTTGTATCGTTGGCTCTTGGATGTGGTGGTCGAATGCCGGAATCCATCGCCGCGAGTCGTGGAATGCTCGCTCCATGTCCCGACAAGCCGAATTGCGTATCCAGTTTTGCCGAGGATACGGAACATCAGATACCCGCCATCCGGCTTGCGGGTACTCCCGCCGCCACATGGCAGGGATTGCAGTCCATGCTTGCGACGGATGGAAGCGCCGAGATCATGACATCGAGCGATGACTATCTTCACGTGGTCTACACCTCGACGATCATGCGCTACCGGGATGACGTCGAGTTCATACTATTCGCCAATGATGGAGAGATCGCTGTTCGATCGGCGTCGCGCGTGGGCCACAGCGATCTCGGCGTCAACCGCGACCGCGTCGAAGCGATTCGCAGTCGGTTGGTCGATCAAGGTCTCGCGCACTCGCTGGACTCAGATTAGCTAGGAGGGTCGGCATAGCAGTACGAGCGTCGCGCCCTCCCCTCCGAGCCTGTTTGGTGCGGGGGCGAACGCTAGTACGAATTCGGCGCAGGGCGTTTTCGAGAGCCAGTCGGAAATCGAATCGCGCAGGACGGCGTCGCCCATCTCAGATCCGTGCCCTCGTCCGTGTATGACGACGACACAGCGCAGGCCTCGTGCCTGCGCGCTTTTGAGCCGGATCGCGATGAGTCTGGTCGCTTGTTTTTGTCGCAGGCCGTGAAGATCGATGCGCTCCTCGGGCTCGGGATCTCCCATTCGGAGTGCGAAGAGTTGGTTGTCGCTGACTCCATTGGCCGCGCCTAGCCGGGGTTCGTCCGGATCGGGAAAGCGGAACGCCCTCACGTCGGGAGGGTTCTGGCGACCACTCGAAATTTTTGGCTTCTGTTTGGTCGCCTTTGTGAGTGGAGGTCCACGCTCGAACTTTCGAGTTGCTCCAATCAAATTGGCGAAGCTCTCCGGATCGCTTTCATCCTTCCCGTTCACGGCATTTTCCGTTTCGCATTTCGCGCGGATATTTCGTCGGTCAGGCCGAGAAGCTTCATCGCCTTTCGCGTCGATCCCGCATGGGCCAATTCCAGAAAGGTGTTGGGCGCGATCCAGCGATGGTCGGTATAGCCGGATCGGGCGACGCGCTGCGCGGGGCGGGCACGGCACCTGAAGACTTCGAGATCGAGTCTTCGATGGGTGAAGATATGTTCGATATGACCGGCCGAGATCGGATCGCGAACTCCGAGACCGACGACTTCTTGAAGGATCTCAGCGCAGCGATCCTTGCCTTCCTCCTTCAAGCCGATTTCACCGCCTGGGAATTCCCAGAGACCGGCCATGAGTCCCTTCTCCGGTCGTCGCACAACGAGGATCTTCCCATCTCGCTCGATCCACGCCGCCACCGCGCGCATCGGTTTCGGCTTCGGCTTTCGTTTCTTGATCGGAAGGCTCTCGGCATCGCCCTGGACATAGGCGTCGCAATGCTTCTGAATCGGACAGGCGCCGCAGTCCGGCTTCCTGGGCGAGCAGAGAATTGCACCGAGCTCCATCAATGCTTGGTTAAGGTCTCCGGGACGCGTACCCCTGACGAGAAGGCCGGCGATATCCCAGAGTCGCGAAATCACGTCTTTCGATGTGGTGTCCGTGCGGATGCCTAACACACGGGCGAATACGCGAATCACATTTCCATCGACCAATGGCTCTTCTAGACCGAAGGCAATCGAAGCGATCGCGCCCGCCGTATATCGGCCAATTCCCTTCAGCTCGCGCAGTTTCTCCGCTGAATCAGGGAGCCGACCCTGATGATTTGCGACAACGGTTTCTGCCGCGTACTTCAGATTGCGGGCCCGGGAGTAGTATCCGAGTCCGGTCCAGAGCACATAGACGTCATCGAGATCGGCGCGGGCGAGACTCTCGACGGTCGGATAGCTCGCGAGGAACCGGTGCCAATACGGAATGACGGTTTCGACTCGCGTCTGCTGGAGCATTGCTTCGGAAATCCAGATGGCGTAGGGATCGCTCGACCGTCTCCAGGGCAGATCCCGGCGGTTGGCGTCGTACCAGCGCAGGAGTGGCCGTCGAATTTTCCGGATTCGCCTGTCCGAGTCCTGGCCTGGTGGGGTCGATGGCGGCATCTCGGCTTAATAGCAGGGGGGAGACTCAGGGGCCTCGACCCGTCCTCGATCGACCGACCAGGTTCTCGTTGCTCTGCGAACGCGAGCGATGAATTTCGCATCCGATTGGAATTGACAAATTGTCAATGATGATAAATAGTCAATTTGATGCCTTCGGAGTTCATCTCACCCATTTCTGCTGATCCGATCGGCTCCGTAGAGGATCGCCCCGCGGAAGACCGCCGTACTCGGCGGCGCGCGGAAACGCGAGTCAGGCTGCTCGCCGCCTCGCGGACTCTCTTCGCCGAACGCGGATATCATGCGACACGACCCCAGGACATCGCCCGCGTCGCCGATGTCGCCACCGGCACGTTCTATACGCATTTCGCGGACAAACGAGAAGCCTTCCTAGCATTCGTCTCTCAGGCTGGCGAAGAACTCATGCCGCAACTCGCAGAACAGTCCACACCGGAGGACTTCAACGAGCGACTCACGAACTCGCTTCAAGCCCTGCTCGCCTACAACGATTCGAATCCTGGCGTGTTGGCAGCGGCATTCTCTGATCCGGCGATGATCGACCGTGAGTCGAGGCCGATCAAAGGGATGCGTGAAGGCCTCGCTCAGAGCCTGGCCTTAGGCCTCGAACGTGGAAAAAAGGAAGGAAATCTTCGCGCCGACTTCGATCCAGATCTGATTGCCCACGCGATTGTCGGGCTGATTCATCAGGCCCTCGTCTACGCCGGGTCCACGTCGATCGATCGCGACAGCCTTATCAACCAGGTCACACGTTTTTGCGAACTGGCTCTTGTAGCCAGCGACGAGATGCCAGAACACCAATGAACGAGTCGCGACCAGACTCGAGCCAACCCCCACGATCAAGCCCCCGCAGTTGAAGAGGAATCACCATGACAAAGCTCGTCTTCAGCGAAGAAGAACTCATGCAGTCAGTCGACTACGCCAGCCCGCATATCGAAGCTGGACAGAGACTTCACGGAGGCTTCGACGAGGCCGGAAACTATCTCTGTCCGCGAATGAAAAACCGCGAGCCGGCATTCGATGCATGGAGCCGACAGCTGGAAAGTCGTGGCGGAGAACTCCTGGCAGCGGATTCTTCGCTTCTCGCTGGCGTTCGCTATCCAAGTCTTGGACAGCAAAAGCTCATGCTTCAGGAGGACCTCGGTCAATCATTCTGGAACGGGCTTACGATTACAGGTCGAATCGAAGCGCGTGGGCGCATCCTTGCGGAGATGACTTTTCCCGACTTTCAAGAAGCCGTAGTGGAAGACATTTCGCAGATGGCATTGGGCCACCTCGACAAGGGGCTACTCAAGGCCCATGGCCTCGACGAGGGTGGAGAGCCGGAGAACGGCATCGGTGGCCACGACATCATGTGGTTCGCGCTGCGCGATCTGGCCTTTGGAGAAACCAAATACCGCGAACCTGAAATTCCCGAGAACATTGGACGACCGGAAGGAGATCAAAAAAGTCGACCACCCATCTTCCAGCCGATTGCCAGCATGATCTACTTTCTATTAAACCTTCTTCTGATCGAGTTTCGGGCGGAGCGGGGATTCGCATCGACTGAACAGATCCTCAGGGATCCAGACCTTTTTCAGGATCGTCGCGAGGACGCCGAGCGGGCTGCGAAGATCGTCGATCGGATTCGACTCGACGAAGAAGTTCATGTCATGTCCCTCAGGCTCTATCTCGGCGAAATCCGCAATCTTACATTCAAGACAACGGATGGCGGAACCATCTCGGGCAAGGAGATCGTTGATCCATTCTGGTCTGAGATCACAAAATGGGCAACTGAGGAGCAGCCAAAACTGGCTGCGGAGCAACAGCGCAAGCTCTTTGAGTCACGGATTCTGGCACACTCTGAGGGTGAGAGGATCCTTACGCAGTTCACGGCGCTCGAGGAATCGAAATACGATGGACGTTAGGCTCGCGTGTTTCAGGCGCGGCGATCCTAGAGCAGGACCGGCAACACTCGGTCTAGCCGTGCGCGATCACCGCTGATTCGCGCTCCCAGAGCATGTATTTCAACATCGGCGGCAGCCGCTTTGCGCAGAACTGCGCCGTATTCCGGATCGATGTCGTCCGCGGGTTCGACAGAGTCTGCGTCCGCTCTCTGGACGATGTAGAGAAGGGCCGCCCGTTCGCCGAGCTTTTTGCGTTCGATCAGATGTTCGAGGTGTCTGCGACCTCGAGTCGTTATGGCATCCGGAAACATGGCTCGTCTTGAATTGCAGAGCGTCACGCTCTTCACTTCGATCCAACAGGGCTCATCGCGTGTTGGATGGCCGGAAAGCCGAAAGTCGAATCGAGAGCCTTCGGGTACGGTGACTTCGGATTCGACCTTTTCGTAGCCAGCGAAGGGCGCGTAGGCGTTCGCTTCGAGAGCACGCTTTGCGATGGCATTGGCCTTAGCGGCATGCAGGCCAACCCATGTCCTTCCAACGCGAATCATCTCGAGCGTATGTCGGAGCTTTCGTTTCGGATTGTCATGGGTCGAACAGCGAACCGGTGAGCCCGGGGACTTGGTTCCCGTCATGCTGCCGGGATTGGGGCAATGCACGGTGAGTTCGCTGCCGTCTTCGAGTTCGATGTCTGCGAGAAAGCGCTTATAGCGTCGGATCAGCGTGCCTGAGAGTTCAGCCTCGATCTTCAACGTAGTTGGAATGAGCTTTGACATGTTCTCTCGTTGGCCGTTTCCAATTGCATAGCAGTTGTGCGTCGCGATTGTATTCGAACCCGTCGGGCAGAGACTGTTGACGATCGGGCCGCACAACGCGAGGCTTGCTCCATGCAAGGCCGATTGAGTCGCCTCATTCTCGTTCGCCATGGTGAGACCGCCGGGCAGTCGAGCATTCGATACTACGGGGCGACCGATGTTCCGCTTTCAGAACTGGGTCGAAACCAGGCCCGACAGGCGCGCGAGCGTATCCCGGGTGAAACTTTCGAGACCGTCTGGGCGAGCTCGCTCTGTCGCGCCTGGGAGTCTGCGCAGATCATCGCGCCAAAGCATCCGGTCCGAGTCGAGTTCGACTTTAGAGAGATCGATTTCGGGCGCTGGGAAGGTCTGACACGGGAGGAGATCGAGGTTGCGGATCCCGCGCTTTATGCAGATTGGCAGGCGAAGAAGTCTGGCTTCGATTTCCCTGAAGGCGAGCGGCGAGTAGATTTCCGACACCGCATCGAACGTGGTCTCATGAGGCTGCGCCAGACCGGTGCTTCCTCGGCCCTGGTCGTGGCGCATAAGGGCGTCGTCCGAACGCTTCTCGAACTCGTTTCCGGCCAGACGATTGGAGCCGAACTGCCGACGCTCGGCGGTGTCATTCACGTCTCGCGGGATGCCGGGGGTGTCTGGGCGACTGGGCGGACCGGGAGCGACGGGTCATGCGGCGAAGACAGCGTCGGGGTTCCGATGCCGTCTTCGCCTTGAATCTGATCAAGATCAGAAAAGAATCAATGAACCCCGTAGGCCAACATAGCATCCGCGACCTTGACGAATCCGGCGATGTTGGCACCCCGCACATAATTGATGAAGTCGCCGTCCTTGCCCTGCCCTACACAGGACACATGAATCTTCTTCATGATTTCGAGAAGCTGTAAGTCAACTTCTTCCCGCGACCAGGAGAGTCGCATTGCGTTTTGGGATTGCTCGAGGCCACTGACCGCAACGCCACCGGCATTGGCGGCCTTCGCCGGTCCGAAGAGGATCTTGTTGTCGAGAAAGACATTGATGGCCTCAATCGTCGACGGCATGTTCGCGCCTTCGGACACGAGATGGCAGCCGTTTGCGACCAGAGTCTTGGCATCGTCCTCTTCGAGTTCATTTTGCGTCGCACATGGAAACGCAAGATCGCAGGGCACGCCCCAGGGCCGCTTGCCCTTGTGATACTCTCCTCCCCACTTCTCCACGTACTCGCTGATCCGGCCACGCTTGACGGTTTTGAGGTCGATGATCCAGGCGAGCTTCTCTTCGTCGATTCCGTTTGGATCATGGAGGAAGCCGCCCGAGTCTGACATAGTGACGACCTTGCCACCGAGGTGCAGAAGCTTCTCCGCGGTGTATTGGGCAACATTTCCCGAGCCCGAAACGATGCAAGTTTTGCCTTTGACATCGTCGCCTCGGGTTCCAAGCATCTCGCGGGCGAAATAGACGCAGCCATAGCCGGTGGCCTCGGTGCGAATGAGAGATCCGCCGAAGGCGAGACCCTTGCCGGTAATGGTTCCCGTGAATTCATTGCGCAGGCGTTTGTACTGGCCGAAGAGGTACGAGACCTCTCGCGCTCCGACACCGATATCTCCGGCAGGAATGTCCGTGTTAGGCCCGATATGCCGATAAAGCTCGGTCATGAAGGCTTGGCAGAAGCGCATGACCTCGCCATCGCTCTTCCCATGAGGATTGAAGTTTGCTCCGCCTTTACCGCCACCCATCGGCAGCGTCGTGAGGGAGTTCTTGAAGACTTGTTCGAACCCCAAGAATTTAAGAATTGAAATGTTGACGTTCTTATGAAATCGGAGGCCGCCCTTATAGGGGCCAATTGAATTATTGAACTGGACGCGAGTGCCTCGATTGACACGGACTTTGTTGGCGTCGTCGGTCCAGCAGACGCGAAACACAATGACTCGATCGGGTTCCGTCATGCGATCAAGGATGCGAGCGTCTTTATAGGCTTGTTTATCGTCGAGGAATGGAACGACATCTCGCGCGAATTCGTGAACGGCCTGATGAAATTCTGGCTGGCCGCGATTGCGCCTCTTGAGGCCAATCATGAATTTTTCGAGGTATGCATCGGCGTGCTTCTGGTGAGTCTTCGAAAGTGACATAAACTTCCTTTCGCTGATGTGCTCGAATTGACTTTACGTTGTTCGGGCTCAGTCTTCTTCACTCTCGCGAAGTTTGGCGAGAACGCTGAAGTCCTCGAGTGTACTCGTGTCTCCGGCCACGTCACGTCCGGAAGCAATGTCGCGAAGGAGTCGCCGCATGATCTTCCCCGAGCGTGTTTTGGGCAGTGCATTTGTGAAGCGGATCTCGGTTGGGCGCGCGATCGCTCCGATTTCTTTGGTGACGTGCTTCTTGAGTCGCGCAACCAATGCGTCGTCTGCGGTTGTCGTGGCCTTGGGCGAAACGAATGCGACGATCGCAGTTCCCGTGATCTCATCCGGTCGTCCGACGACTGCGGCTTCCGCGACATCCGTTGATGACACGAGCGCGCTTTCGACTTCCATGGTCCCAATGCGATGGCCTGAGACGTTCATGACGTCATCGATGCGGCCGATGATCCAGAAATATCCGGATTTATCTCGATGGGCGCCATCGCCGGCGAAGTAGGTGTTGTCGTATTTGCCCCAATAGGTTTCCTTGAATCGTTTCTTGTCACCCCAGATGCCGCGGAGCATTCCCGGCCATGGATGGGTCAGGACAAGGAAGCCGCCGGCTTCGCCGGTTGTTGCGTTGCCCTCTTCATCGAAGATGTTGGCGTGGATACCCGGGAATGGTTTGGTGGCGGAGCCGGGCTTGGTATCGATGGCTCCGGGCAAAGGCGAGATCATGATCCCGCCGGTTTCGGTCTGCCACCACGTGTCGACGATTGGACATCGCTTGCCGCCGATTACTCGGTGGTACCACATCCATGCTTCGGGGTTGATCGGTTCGCCGACCGAGCCGAGTAGACGGAGGCTGCTCAAGTCGTGACTCTTCGGATGTTCGTCGCCAAGCCGAATGAATGTGCGAATGGCGGTTGGCGCGGTGTAGAAAATCGAGACGCCCCACTTTTCGATCAGTGACCACCAGCGATCGGGGCCGGGCTCAGTTGGCGTTCCCTCGTACATGAGTGTTGTTGCACCGTTGGCGAGTGGTCCGTAGACGACATAGGAATGGCCGGTGATCCAGCCGATGTCGGCAGTGCACCAATAGACGTCGTCGTCTTTGATGTCGAAGATAGCCTTGAACGTCGTGGCCACATGAGTGAGGTATCCGCCAGTCGTGTGAAGGATTCCCTTTGGGTTGCCAGTCGTGCCGCTGGTATAGAGAATGAATAGTGGGTGTTCCGCATCCAGCTTGGCCGGCGGGCAGTTCGTGCTCGCGTCCGCCATCAATTCGTGCCACCAGAGATCGCGGCCCGATTTCATTTCCACGTCTTGATTTGTCCGCGCAACGACGACGACCGTCTCAACGCAGGGCGACTTCGCGACCGCGGCATCGACCATCTCTTTGAGGCCGAAGGCGGCGCCCTTCCGGTAGCCCCCGTCAGCAGTGACGACGAGCTTCGCCTGCGCGTCGTTGATGCGATCGCTAAGTGCCTCGGCGGAAAAGCCTCCGAACACGATCGAGTGGGGGGCACCGATTCGCGTGCACGCGAGCATCGCAATGGCGAGCTCGGGAACCATCGGCATATACAGGCAGACGCGATCGCCCTTCTTGATTCCCTGGGACTTCAATACGTTTGCGAAGCGACACACGTCCTTGTGCAGCTCTGCATAGGTGATGGTGCGGGTGTCGCCGGGTTCGCCTTCCCAAATGATCGCCGCCTTGTTCTTGCGCCAGGCGTTAGGCCCTTCGAGATGTCGGTCGAGACAGTTGTAGGAGACATTCGTCTTCGCGCCGACAAACCATTTCGCAAAGGGTGGCTTCCAGTCCAGGACCTTCGTCCAAGGCTTGAACCAGTCGACATTCTCCTTGGCCATTTTGGCCCAGAACTTCGTGGGATTCTTCTCGCCGAGCTTTCGATATTCGCTCGTGGTTCGCTTGTTCCAATTCGCCTGTCGGCTGAAATCGGCGGAGGGTTTGAAGGATCGCCTTTCTTTGAGTAGCGATTCAATGTCGGGCATTCGGAATGATTCCTTGGAGGGTGTGAAGTTTTTGAGAGGTTCGGATCAGGTGCCGCGAACCCAGGCCTCGATGTCTTCGATCGATTTCGGAATCGCGTGATTCAGGTTCAAGATTCCGTCCTGGGTTACGACGATGTCATCTTCGATGCGAATGCCGATGCCCCGAAACGCTTCTGGGGCGTTGGCGTCGTCATGAGGGATATAGAGCCCTGGCTCGACGGTGTAGACCATTCCTTCGCGCAGCGGACGGGGTTGCGCAGTGGGTGGGGTATCGCCGGCCTGACTCTCGTCGTTCACGCTGACGTATGCGCCGACATCATGCACGTCGAGGCCGAGCCAATGACTCGTGCCATGCATGTAATAGGTGCGATAACTCTCACTCTCAATGATCTGTTCGACGTCGCCCTTCAGAATGCCGAGAGCAACCATTCCTTCGCATAGAACGCGAAGCGCGGACGAATGGATCTCGGGCAGCGTCTTGCCGGGCCCCGATATGCGTATGGCCGCGTCTTGGGCTGCCAAGACAACTTCATAGAGATCACGTGCGGCGGGTTCGAATTTTCCACCGACGGGATAGGTTCGCGTAACGTCCGATGCGTATCCCTCGAGTTCGACGCCGGCGTCGATCAAGACGACATCGCCGGAGCGCAGCTTCTGGTCATTGCGGATGTAGTGGAGAATCGTCGCGTTGACGCCGCCGCCAACGATGCTTCCGTATGCCGGCCCTGTACCGCCGCGGGCGCGAAAAACATGGCCTAACTCGGCTTCCAGTTCGTATTCAAAGCGGTTGGGCTGTGCGAGACTGGCAGCCCGCCGGTGGGCTTCGAGAGAGATGTCAGCTGCCCTCTGCATGATTTGGATCTCGTCCGCGGATTTATGCAATCGCATTTCATGCACGAGGAGTCGTGGATCGATGATCTCCTGGGCAGGAAGAATCCCGCCTCTAGATTGACGTCGAATTTCATCCTGGAGTGCTGCGATGCTTGCATCGATCTTCAGGTCTCGGCCCAGGGAGTGATAGATGCGCTTGGCGCCCCGGAGCAGGTCGGGGAGCTTGGAGAGAAACTCGTTGCAGGGATGCGAGCTGTCCGCGCCGTAGTCGGCTACGGCTCCTTCGGTTCCGGGTCGAAATCCAGTCCATGTTTCTGCGGCGCGATCTCGCGCTTGGACGAAGAGAGTGAAACTCGGGCCTTCGCGCGTGGACAGGACCGCGACGGCGTCGGGGTGGTCGAAGCCTGTTAGGTACCAGAAGTCGCTGTCTTGCCGGAAGGGGAATTCCGTGTCAGCCGAGCGGACGGCGAGCCGCGCGCCAACGAAGATCGCAACGGCATCCGGGCCCATGGTGTCGAGGAGCTTCTGACGGCGGTCGGCGAACACGGCCGCAGTCTATCCCATCACTTCCTTCAGGTTCGAGGCCGCCTTGAATCGAGATCGCCCTACTTGGTGATCTCGCGTGAGAGCTCCCGGTGGTCTGAGTCATCGAAGACCTGACCAGAGCGGATCACCAATCGAAGTGACACGCGATATTGCTAGAAGGGGATGCAAACTATAGTTGCAGGCAATTGATGAGGCAGCGTAGAGCAAGGAGCCGAGTTTGCTCCGGAAAATGCCACGCGGGCGGATTGACCCCTCGATTCCGACCACTGAATGCATCCTGATGAGGCACCCGGATCAATCCTTATTCAAGGTGTACAAGATCCTAAATTCTTATTCGTGGCTGGCATTTGGCAGATTCAATCGACTCGGAAAAGGCTTGGCACGCATTCTGCTATGACAAGAGAAGAACGATCTGGAAACTGGCTGGCTTGGGCGGTTAAAACACGGGCGCGTTCGCTTAAGCCGGCCAGTCTTTCCAACCCGGGGAATGGGATTCCGACACGGCGCTTTCCCCCAGATTGCATCCCAATCGAACCCAATCCCGGGGTGATCAGGTCAGTCTCTCGTTCTGCACTCCCAAAAAACATGCAACAGACGTTCGACAAGTCTGCTTCGAGGGCCCGCGCCAGCGATTGGCGGGGAATCGCGAAATGGCCTGTCTGCGTCATCCAACGCCCCGACTTTGCAGCAGTGGCGGACTACGCGCCGTCTTTGGTCGATTTGGCTGCGGTCTTGGGCGAAGAACGGCTACCGCTCTTTCGGCCTGAAAGTTTTGCAGCGCCAGCTGCGTTCCCCGAATCGGCGCCGCTGCCGGCATTGTCGTTCGATTCGCTCTCTGCACTCTGTCGTTCCAGCAGGCCCAGGATTTCGGAAGCGAATTCGCGAACGAACCAACTCTTGAGCTCCGGGAGTTCCTTCATGTCTTCAGCAGTCTTGGGGTGGGTTGCCGCAATCGATTCGAGCGCCGCGTTCGGGCATAGAACACCGGGATCCAGTTTCAGCGCTTCGGATCGCGGGCCTCGCCAATCCTTGAGTGTGGCAAGCCGCTTTTCGGCGCGCCGATCCATGCGACGTCGGACGGTCGTGTCGAGTTTTGGGATCGGTCCGTGTGGCTTGCGGAGACCCTTCTTTACGGCAGAGACCAGATCCTTGCCGAGTCGCTTCAAGATCAGATCCGAAATTCCCTTGATCTCAGAAAGGCTGTCGAGGTTCGTCACTTGAGCGCCCGCGATTTCGAGCAATGTACGATTGCCTAACACCTTGAATGGCGGCCGATCGATCTCTCTGGCGCGTGCGTCGCGCAGCAAGAACAATTCGCGTAGGACGGCGAGGGCAACGGGGTCGAGGGAACGAGCGCCCTTGATCCGCAAATAGCCGAGCTTGTCGAATTCACGGTCGGGCCAGCGTCGCGCGCACAGCGTTTCGAAGTCATCGACCGCCCAATCGAGTCGCTTTGCCTTCCGCAACTCCTTTTCGAGTTTCTCGGCGAGCTTGATCAAATAGAGCACATCGGATGCCGCGTATGTCTGTTGGTTATCGGACAGTGGGCGCCGTGACCAATCGGATCGCTGTTGTTCCTTGGGTAGGACAACGCCAAAATGCCGTTCGACCAGGGCGGCGAGACCGATTGCCGGATAGCCGAGAAGCTGCGCACACACCATTGTGTCGAAGAGGTTGGTGAACTCGAAGCCGCAGTCTCGCTTCAAGACATAGATGTCGTACTCGGCTGCATGAAAGAGGACGCGAACCTTTGGCGAGGCGAAGACGGGGGCCAAGGCCTCGAGCATATTCGGTCCTTCCGGAGTCAGCGGATCGACCAGCCAGCATTTTTTTCGCGTCGCGATCTGCACGAGGCAGACCTTGTCGAAATAGTGATAGAAGCTGTCCGCTTCCGTGTCGAAGGCGACGACATCTTCGCGCAGGAGATCCTTGGCGACCTTATCCATTTCGGATTTTTGAGTGATGATTTCGAAGCTTGCCAATTCCAACTCGCTAGACGGCCGGATTCAGATCCGACGTCCCCTGCGGGCGCGGCCCGAATCGGTCGCACGCCGTTCTTTTGATCCTCGCGTACCAGCCCACACTCATGTGTGGGTACCGGTCTACCGGTCGGACACACTGTGCAGCTCACGGTACAACGCATGCGGCAGGGGGACTGAGTGGTCGCCGAGTGGCGACGACGAGCGGCCAATCTAGCCGACGTGCCGCCCGCCCGAAACCCAGTGAAATGCGGCGACCGAGGAACCAGAGCCCTCATGAGCCCTGAAACGCCCGGTCTCCGGTGCTTCTTTCGCGCTGCGGGTGGCATTTTGGCGTCTTTCCGAGGTATCGACTGCGCATGACAAAATTCGCGATATCCCTCTCCCAGGCCCAAAATCCCAAGGCTATGGCGGAAGAGCTGGCGGAAAAACTGACCAGGGGCGTCGTGGGAGAGGGTTGCGGGTCGTTGAGTCTCGGTGGCGCCCTCATATTGGCCACTGCGGCAGTGGGCCACGATATCCTCAAAGTCGGCGAAGAATTGGCCGAGCGCTGTCCAGACGCTTCCGTGTTGGGGACCAGCTTCGAGGGGGTCATCGCTGAGGGCAGTCTCTATCGCGGCGTGCCGGCGGTTGTCGCGATCGGCTGGGCGGCCGCAGACGCAGAAGCGCCGATTCCGCTGATCCTGGATTCTGGGGCAGTCGAAGCCGATCGGATGGCGGCGGCTATTCGAGATCTGACCGGTCGCTCTGCCTTTGCGCCTGGCGATCTGATTCTTCTGTTTCCGGACGCCCACCATTCGCCACGATTCGGGGCTGCAATCGCCGAACTCGGTCCGATGCTGGCGCCCGCTTGTATCGCGGGTTCTGGGGCCAGCGGGCTCGACGGATACCCAGCGCACACGTTCTTCGGGGGCGAGGGGCTCGCAGAGGCCGTGATCGGCCTGTTCATTCCGGCCGGTTCCGGCGGAGACCCGAGGCGGGTTGGGCAGGCGGGCGCGACGCGGTCCGCTAGCCCGTGGCTTGAAATTACGAGATGTCGTCGGAGATGGATCGATGAACTCGATGGTGAGCCGGCGCTCGATTGGGTTCGTCGTCAAATGGGGCTTGATGAGCAGGCACTCATCGAGCCCTATCTAGATCGCCTGCTTGCTCGGGTGCGCCTGCGAGCGGCGACTCCGGACAGCTCCGACGATGACGATTATGAAGAGCGGTACGTGATCGGATTGGATGCTCGTCGAGGGTCATTTTCGTGGCCGGGGAGGTTTTCGCGTGGCGATGAGCTCGCCCTGGCTCTGCCCGATGGCGGATGGGCACGTGAGCGCCTGCAATGCGCGGTAGACGGTCTCCCACCGTCGTCGCTCTTGTTCCAGTTTGCCTGTCGCGCTCGTGACGAAGCCCTGCACGGAGACCCGGGTCTCGAGGCCGCATGGCTCGCCCATTGTGCCGGCGATCGGCGTGTTCTTGGAACCATCGCTCCATTCCAGATTGCGATGAGCGCGGGAACACAGGTCTGTCGAACCCTGGTGCATTCGACGGTCCTTGCCGCGCTCGGTCCCCTCTGATTCATCGATCGGCCTCGCCGGATCGATGGCTTCGAGAAAATTTCAACGGAACTCTCGATCGATGTTCCATTAATAGGAATAGTATTCTGTTATATGGAACAACATAGGGGATCGGATATGGCGAGTGCGGGGGCGGCGACTGTTGAGAAGGCGCTGGACGTGCTTTTTCACCTGCACGACGCGGGCACGGCGCTCGGTCTGAGTCAGATTGGCCGGGACCTCGATCTCCCGAAATCGAGTTGTCATCGGTTGCTGGCAACCCTGGTCAACCGCGAACTCGTCGAGCGCGATGATTCGGGTCAATACCGCCTGGGGCCTGGCTCTGCTTTCGCTGGGGATCGGTGCTCAGAGCCGCGAGCCCGTTGTGCATGCGGCTCGGCCGATGCTCGAACAAGAATCGACCGCTTTAGGGGAGACCGTATTCCTCGTTGGATTGCGTCATGGCCGCGCCGGATTCCAAGAGGCCCGGCAATGCCAAATCATCAAGGAAGAGAACCATGAGCAACGCACAGAGTGAAGAAATGATCGCCTGGATCGATGGCGCGATCGTGCCCGCCCGCCAGGCGCGAGTTCCAGTCCTGGACCATGGCTTTCTTTTTGGTGACGGAGTCTTTGAAGGCATTCGCGTGACCACGGCAGGGATTTTTCGCTTCGACGACCATATGAGACGACTCGAGATTGCGGCGCGAACGATCGGTCTCGAGGTTGACGGGGGTATGGAGCGGGTAAGGTCCATTGTTCGAGAGACGACGCTCGCCTGGGGTCGACGCGAAGGCTATCTGCGCCTCATCTTGAGTCGTGGTGTGGGCGCCCTCGGTCTTGATCCAGCGAGTTGCGGGACGGCCAATGTGATCTGCATCGCCGCGGGAATGGTCCGACTCCCTCCGGAGAAAGCGGAGCGGGGGATTGATCTGATCACATCGAGTCTGCGGCGACCGGCCGGCGATGTCCTCGATCCGCGCGTGAAGAGTCTGAATTATCTCAACAACATCTTGGCAAAGCGGGAAGCCAATCTGCGGGGCGCCGATGATGCGCTGATGCTGAATGCCCAGGGACAGGTCGCCGAGGCATCCGCCGCGAACGTCTTCGTGCTGACTGGGAATTGCCTCGACACGCCCGCCTGCTCGGACGGCGCTCTCGAAGGGTTGACGCGACGGACCGTGCTCGAAATCGGCAGCGATCTCGGATTCGAGACCCAGGAGCGAAGTCTCGGTCGCTTCGACCTGTTTTCAGCGGACTCGGTTTTCTATTCCGGATCCCGTGCCGGCCTCGTCCCGATCGCCTCACTGGACGGGTCGCCGATCGATCAATCCGCCAGGCCGCGCCTCGAGGAGATCCAAGCCCTTTTCCAGAAGCGCCTGATCGAACTCTCGGTTTCCATCGATTAGCAACAGGCGGTGCAAGAACGCGGATCGCGAACCAGAGGCGCTATGGTTCCCGCGCGCGATGCTACGCGCGACCCCGCAGCCCTCGCAATTTGATCGAGGCATTCAAGGAGAGCGCCGTGCGCTGGTCGAGCGCCTTTATTCCCACGCTTCGAGACGATCCCGCGGATGCGGAAGCCGTGTCCCATCGCCTGCTCGTTCGGGCGGGATTCATGCGCCAACTGATGGCGGGCCACTATTCGCTGACTCCGCTTGGGTTTCGCTCGCTTCGCAAGGTCGAAGCCATCGTGCGTGACGAAATGGAAAAGATCGGGGCGCAGGAGTTTCGGCTTCCCTGTATGCATCCGCGTGAAATTTGGGAGAAGTCCGGGCGCTGGGATTCAGTCGGCGAGGAAATGTTTCGCCTCCAAGATCGAAAGGGCGCGGATCTCGCGCTGGGAATGACGCACGAAGAAATCTTCGCGCATCTCGCTGCCGAACTCCGATCCTATAAGGCGTTGCCTCAAATCTGGTATCAGTTCCAGACGAAATTTCGTGACGAGGCGCGTCCCAAGAGTGGACTGCTGCGGGTTCGTGAATTCACGATGAAGGATTCCTATACCTTCGATATCGATGACGCGGGCTTGGACACTTCCTTCAATCGGCATCTCGAGGCCTATCGTCGGATCTTCAAACGCTTCGGCTTCGACGTGGTCGCGGTCGAGGCCTCGTCCGGCGTGATGGGTGGGAACCAATCGATCGAGTTCATGTTGAAGAGCGATGCCGGGGAAGATTGGGTCGCGCATTGTGAAAAATGTGGTTATGCCGCCAATGTCGAAAAGGCTCAGAGCATTCTGCCCGCAATCCAGGATGAAGCTGAAGACGACGAGAGCGCCTCTTCGACTGAAAAATTTGCGACACCCAATATCAAAACCATCGATGCGCTTGCAAAGATGGAGGGCGGTGCCGAAGCCTCTCGTCAAATCAAGACCCTTGTCTATGTCATCGACGGGAAGACGCTGCTGATTCTCCTGCGTGGTGACCATCAGCTCAGCGAGCAGAAGCTCATCGATCAAGTCGAATCTTTTGAGATGCGACCTGCAGAAGTTTCTGAGATCAAGGCCGCGTTAGGCGCTTCGCCCGGAAGTCTGGGTGCGGTTGGACTGGGCGACCTTTTCATTATTGCCGATGAAGCATTGCGCGGGCGCCGCAATATGGTGACCGGTGCGAATGAGAATGGCTTCCATCTGCGCCGCGTCGATATCGAGCGTGACATCACGGTCAAGGCCTGGCTGGATCTGCGCGAAGTTTCGACCGGCGAGGGTTGCCCCATGTGTGAGGCGCCTCTTTCGGTGCATAAGACGATTGAAGTCGGCCACATCTTCAAGCTTGGAACGAAGTACACCGCAGCGATGGGCGCCTCGGTCCAGAATGAGAATGGGAAGTCGGTTCCGATTACGATGGGTTCCTACGGCATTGGTCTCGAGCGGAGTCTGGCGGCCGTCGTCGAGGCAAACCACGATGAGAACGGTATCTGCTGGCCGGTGAATATTGCGCCCTATGAAGTCGTCGTGACTGTTGTGAAGCCCAAGGACGTCGATTGCCATGAAGCAGGCGAGCGACTCTATGAAAAGCTTTCGGAAGCGGGTATCGAGGTCTTGATCGACGATCGCGACGAACGTCCCGGTGTCAAATTCAAGGACGCCGAGCTGATTGGCATTCCCTACCGCGTGACGATCGGGCCAAAGGGTTTGGCGGATAACCGATTCGAGCTCGTTCGGCGTGCAGATGGTTCTAAGCGAGACGTGCCCATCGAGCGTGCAGCGGACATGATCATCGAAGCGGTTCTTGATGAGCGCTCCTAGTAATAGGCTCTGAGTCATGGCGGCGAAGAATGCGAATGGACCTCTTGTTCATCTCTTCGACGGCCATGTCTATATCTTTCGTGCCTACTACTCGCTTCCTCCGATGACGGCCTCTGATGGCACGCCGTGTCAAGCCGCGTACGGTTTTGCGAATACCCTGATTCGATACATGACGGAAGAAGATCCGTCCCATGTCGGCGTTTGTTTCGACGCGGCCATGACGAGTTTTCGAAACGAGATCGAGCCGGAATACAAGGCGCAGCGCGCTGCGACGCCTGAGGATCTCGAACCCCAATTCGACTTGTGTCATGAGATTTCGATCGCGCTTGGATTCGCGACCTATGAAGTAGACGACTACGAGGCCGACGATCTCCTCGCTACGATTTCCAACGCAGTCATTGCGAATCGAGGCCGGGCTCGCATCATCACGACGGACAAGGATTTATGCCAGCTCGTTCGCGAGGATGGTCGGGCCCATGTTTACGATCTCGCAAAGGAAAAGACATTCGACGCGGACGCGGTTCGGGAAAAGTTCGGCGTGTCGCCGCATCAAATTCCCGACTATCTCGGACTTGTCGGTGATACCGTGGACAACCTTCCCGGTGTACCCGGGGTCGGCCCAAAGTCAGCCTCGGCGGTCCTCGGCATTTACCCAAGCATCGAGGAGATCCCCGACGACTCCGAACAATGGTCCGGCGTCGAGGTGAGAGGCGCCCGTCGACTCGCCGAACGAATTTCCGAGCATCGCGACCGCGCTCTCAAAACGAAAGAGTTGGCGACCGTCTTACGAGCCGTGCCGGGAGTCACGCCCGGACTCAGGGACTTGGCCTACCGCGGTGCTGATCGTGAACGAGTCGAGGAGTTATTCGAGCGACTCGGCTGGAATCGAATAAAGGATCGGATCGTGAAGTGGCAAGACTGAGTCGCGCTCTATCTCTTCGGTTTCGGATGGACGCATGAAGACGCAATTCTGGACGGTGTCCAATGGTCTGACGTCTATGCGACTACTGGCCGCGCCGTTTTTCTATTATGCGATCGCCCAGCAGACCTGGGGTCTTGCCGCGGCGCTTTTCTGGCTGGCGGTGTTGAGCGACGTCATCGATGGTCGAGTGGCGCGGGCACGACAGGAAACGTCCGCTTTCGGCGGCATTCTCGATCACGGCAGCGACGCGATCTTCGTTTCATTGGGACATTTCGCCTTGTTGAAGAGCGGGACGGCCCCAGACCTTCTGCCCTTTCTCATCTTGGCCGCCTTTCTCCAGTATGCCTTCGATTCACGGATTCTTTCCGGGCAGGTGCTTCGAGCGAGCTTGATCGGGCGCTGGAATGGCGTCTTCTATTTCGTCGCACCGGGAATTCTCGTGACGCGTGAGGCGCTGGGCCTTTCGATTCCCCCAGACACCTGGATTCGCGCGATAGGCTGGCTGCTTCTCGTCTCGACGCTCGTCTCCATGGGTGATCGATTGATCGCAGCTGTGTCCACGACCTGGCGCCAAGACCGAGGCGAGATTCCCGACCCGAACGAGGAAATCTGACTTCGTATTAGGCCCGCGGATGGATATTCATGCGCAACTATCTGCTCGGCAACTGGTTTGATTCGGGTGCAACCGACGAATGGTCCGAGCCCACTCGGCACGAGTTTTGGCGGAACGCCGCTTCAGATTCTGAGCTTCTTTGGTGACACGCACCTGGCGTCGGGGCGTTCATCTGACCGTGTCCGAGTCTGGGTCGGCTCGCATTTGCCTGGAAACAAGACCGCGGCCGTGAACGGTGGATTCGTTTGTGACGGTTTTAGTCGGACGACGGACTTGTGTTATTGGCGGGGCCGTGAACGCCGCCGGGTGGTGTGCAGGGCGTCCCAGATCTTCAAGTTCCCACATCTTCGCAACGCCTATACGAAGGTCGGGATGTTCGGAATGCTCGGGAACTTCGGGAGCGGCTTCGGTTTCTCGTACGACGGCTCAGTCGGCACGCTCTTTCGCTTCGTAGCGGGTGCTGCATTCAATTTCCCAGATACAGCAACGGAGCGGGGGAGTGAAGCGTTCATGCTTCAATTGGATAACGACTGAATGTAACCTGATCGTGAAGGGAACAGTGGGTGGATCGCCGAAGGGGTGGGCGCGCCTTTCATCGGGGATGTTTCAAGCGGACGACGATTCCGCCTAGGCTGCGCTTCCGGAGCCGACGCTCGGGTTGAGCGTTGCCGCAGGTCTGTTCATGCTGTCGCGGCTGGGTCGTTCTCGGTCCCGTCGAAGAGTTCGCGGTTCGCGCGTCTGAGAAAGAGCAGGCCGATGGCCGCGTTGAAAAAGATGAAGAAATTGTGTTGGACGAACCCGAAGGTTGTCATCTCGCCTTCATTGCCCGGGAAGAGCGCGACCCAGAGTGTGATGGCGACTGTGCGCATCGGTCCTGGTGTCGCCGCTCCGAAGAAGATGACGGGTAGATAGCCGAGCATTTGGCCATAGCTGGCCTCGACGCCGAAAAGATGCAGCGCGTTCGTATACACGAAGACCGCGCCGAGCAGAGCCGGAGATCGCAACAAGATGATCGTCAGATAACGCAGGCCCCCTGCTTCCCGAAAGCTCTTGAACAGTGGGCGTTCGCGGAGACTTGCGCCTTTGCCAAGCGGTCCGCGGAAGAAGAGCAGCCATGCGGCAAGAAAGATTGCCGCTCCGCACGCGATCCAGGGAATGATTCCAAATACTTCCGGCAATTCGTCGCGTTTGAGCATCCAGCCGACGGTCGCCCATCCGAGCAAGTAGAAGAATTCGCAGAACATGATGAAGATCATGCTCGAACCGACTTCCCAACCGGGGACGCCATAGCGCCTGTTTAGATAGAGGCCCATGGCGCCTTTGCCGACCTGTTCGTTCAGAATCGACAGAATATAACTACTGCCCCGAATCGGAAGAATGTCGAGATAGCGCAGCGGTGTGTTGAACCAAGAGACGACTCGCCAGACGATGAGTGAGTCGACGAGAAAAAAGAACAAGGAGTAGGGAATCATCAAGGCGAGCCATTGGCCCCAGGGAACTCGACTGAAGATCGCCGCGAGATAGTCGACGAGATCGACACTCTCTCTCGCCGCTGCGCCGGAGAGCTTCGTATACAGGTATCCAAAGCAGATAATCGTGATCGTCCAGGGGAGAAGTTGCTGCCAGAGCGCAGTCTTCGGGATGGTCTCGGTCGTGGTGCTCGATTCGCTCATTGCGTTGGCTTACTTTCGGGTCCGATGTGATCGGAGAGGGTCGTGTCCAGTGGGGTGAGCTCGATTCCTAATGTTTCGCAGAATCGGTCCGTGTCGACGCGATCGTCATGCTGAAGAATGTCGAACATCGCACGCGTGATGGGCGGATTCGGTAGCAGCCTATCGAGACAGCTGACGCCGAAGCGCGCCAACCCGAGCGGCATCGTCCGAATCTTCGGTTCGTTGCTCCATAGACGAGCTGCGCGCAGTACGAGATTTCGCTGGGACAAGCATTCTGGCCCACCGGCATCGAGTGAGAGATCTCGCCCCGGTTGCCGCGTGCAGGCCGCGATGACTGCGCGGACGACGTCTCGCGCGTCTATGGGCTGTTGGAGAGTTCGGCCGCCACCGATCAACCGAAGCGATGGTCCCTGCGCCTGCTTGCGCAGGGAATATGAAGCTGGGTCATCTCCACCGATGACCATGGGAACGCGAATGACTGTGGCAGGTACTCGATCATCGAGCAGAAGAGCTTCGGCGCGCCCCTTCGAAGCAAGACAATCATTCTTGCTTGCGGTTGAGGAGCCCAGAATCGAAAGGTAGACCATGCGTTCGATGCCAGCTCGGCCCGAGGCGAGGGCCAGGGCATGGCATGTTTGTTCGTGTGCCTCGACATAACGTGTGCCCGGCATCTCCTTGATGATGCCAACGAGATGGATGACGCAGCCGGCATCTCCCAGCGCTTCCTGCATCTGCTTGGGACTTGTGTAATCGACGATTCTAATTTCGGGAGCGGGAACCAGCGCCAGATCTTCGATGGTTTCCCGGGCTCGTTCCGAGCGTACGAGCGCTCGAATCTCGGAATGGGACTGAGCCGCGAGTTCGGTGAGAAGTGCGCGTCCGAGCTGTCCGTTGGCGCCGGTGACGACGATGCCATTCTTGGGGAGATCCACGCGCCTACGATACCGCCTTTGACCGGGGTCGCCGGAGATGCACGATCGCGGCGGCCACGGAGAGCAGAAGGATCCAGCCTGCGAGTGTAGTCATGGCGAAGGGCAGCCCGAGCGTGCTCGCCACACCCCCGGTCGCCCATGGAACGACGAATCCACCTGCAGAGCCGAGTCCCCCGGCAAGCCCGACCGCGATGGCCGGGGAACTCGGGTGGGCGCGACCGGCGAGGCCGATCATGACCGGAAATACACCGCCCAGGGCGAGCCCGATTGCGACCATGGCAATCTCCGCCGATCCGAATAGGCCACTCTCGAAAAGGAGGAGTATGGCCGCCGCGATCGCGGCGAAGAAAGCCGTCATTCCGGCCCCCGGCGATTGTGGAGACAAGCCCGCGGCCAGGCGGCCGACGAAGAGGCCTCCCCAGAATGCGCTGATGGCTCTGGCGGCGCGGACTGCCGGAAGGCCCAGATCGGTGGTCGCATGGTCGACAACGAACATGGTGAGCGCCGTTTCGACGCCGACATAGGTGAAGGTCGTCGCGCAGATCGCGATGAACGCGAGATGATCCACGCTTGGCACCGATTCGGGACAGTGGGTGTTCGATTCCCGTTCGGGCCGCACAGGCCGCGAAAAGTCCATCGTGACAAAGCATGCGGCGAGCATTAGAGGCAGATGCATGAATCCGGCAATGCGAAAAGTCTCGTACCACTGGATCGATGTCGTTTCGCGAACGACGGCGATCAGGAGCGGGACGATGCACGCGGCCAGTGGCGCACCCGAATGGATGAAGAGCAGGCGGCGCGCTGCGGTGTCCGGAAAATCTTCGACGACGGTCGCGTTCAATACAGTTTCATAGAAGCCAGCACCGAGACCGATGACGATCATATGAACAATGAGGCGCTGATAGGTCGTGTCGGGACCGATGGTCGTTGCAGCGACTATGACGACCAGACATGATCCGATATAGAGCCAGCGTCGTGATAGGCGGTCGCTGGCGGGGCCGGCGACAACGATTCCGGTACCGAGCCCGATGGACAGGACGGATCCGAGCAGCCCGAAGTCGGCGTAGTCGAGATCAAGACTCGTAATGATTTCAGACGCGTTCGCGCCGAATAGAACGAGTAGCGTTCCGAAGGCGAGGAAGGTCGCAATAGCCAGCGTGGTCAATCGGTTGACCGATTACATCATATTCAGTTCGAGTCGCGCGGCATCGGAAAGCATGTCGACGCTCCACGGCGGATCCCAAACCAGATCGAGCGACACATCGGTGACCCCGAGGACGTTTCGAACCTTGTCCTCGACTTCGGGAGGCAGTGTCTCGGCAACCGGACACATCGGCGTCGTGAGCGTCATGATGACATGGACCTCGCCGTCGTCGGCGACCTCCACACCGTAGATCAGTCCGAGTTCATAGATGTCGACTGGAATCTCCGGATCGTAGATCGTCTTGAGCGTTGCGATGATCCGGTCGCGGATCTGCATTGCTGGACTCAGATCGAAAATGGTTTCCTCGGCCTGCGCGGATTCGCTCTGTTGGATGTCGCTACGTTCTTCTTCACTCATTGCTTGTTCGCCTTGGGTTCATTTGAATTTCAATTCGGGTCCATCGTTCATCATCATTCGGTCTTGGCCGTTTCGCCTTCGGCATCGAGAGCCGCACATAGCGCATGCCAGGCCAGCGTCGCGCATTTCACTCGCATTGGGTATTCGCGAACGCCCGAAAAAACGGCGAGTTTTCTCAACCCTTCGGTTTCGGCGGGCTGACTCGGAGGGGAAGTGACCAGTTGGTGGAAACGCTCGAAGTCGTTCCGGACTTCGGGAAGGGACTTCCCCTTGACGAAATCCGTCATGAGCGAGGCGGACGCTTTTGAGATCGCGCATCCGGATCCCTGGAAGCTGACTTCCTCGACGATCTCATTGCCGTCCTCATTTAGTCCGCTGGCGCTGACCCGGGCATAGACTGTCAGTTCATCTCCGCAGAGCGGGTTGTGTCCATCGGCCTCACGGTTGGCGTCCTCGAGAACACGAAAATTCCGTGGCTTCTTGTTGTGTTCCAGGATGACTTCCTGGTAGAGCTCGCGGAGATCGTCCATCAGGCGAAGATCTCCTGTGTCTTTCGGAGTGCTTCGACCAGAGAGTCGACATCGTCTCGGGTGTTATAGAAGGAGAACGACGCACGCGCAGTCGCAGGGACGCCCATGCGTTTCATCAATGGTTGTGCACAGTGGTGGCCGGCGCGAATGGCGATTCCTTCGCCGTCGAGGATCGTTCCAATATCGTGGGGGTGCGCATCTTCGAGAACGAAGGAAATAACGGCGGCCTTTTCCTTGGCTGTTCCGATGATCCGCAGGCCTGGAATCTTGAGTAGGCGCTCGGTTGCGTAGGTCAGGAGTGTTTGTTCATAGGCGGAAATCTGGTCCATGCCGATCGCTTCGAGGTATTCGATTGCAGCACCGAACCCGATCACCGATGCGATGTCCGGGGTTCCGGCTTCGAATTTCTGGGGCACCGGCGCGAAGGTCGTTCCTTCAAAGGAAACGGATTCGATCATGTCGCCGCCGCCGAGAAAGGGTGGCATGGATTCGAGAAGCGGCAGGCGACCGTAGAGAACGCCCGCTCCGCTGGGTCCAAAAACCTTGTGGCCGGAGAGCACATAGAAGTCACAGCCTAACGCTTTGACGTCGACGCTTTGATGAGGGGCGGCCTGAGCACCGTCGACCAACGTTGTGATGCCGCGATCCCGAGCCAGTGAGGTGAGTGTATTGATGGGATTGATCGTGCCGAGTGCGTTCGAGACTGCGGTCACGGCGAGTAGCTTCGTTCGAGGTCCAAGCAGGCGTTTGAGATGTTCTAGGTCGAGTACGCCATCATCGGTGACGGCGGCCACTCGAATCGATGCGCCTTGTCGCTCGGCCAACATCTGCCACGGAACGATATTCGCGTGGTGCTCCATTGTCGTGAGTACGATTTCGTCACCATTTCCGATTTGCTGCTCGCCCCAGGTGCGGGCAACGAGGTTGATCGCCTCTGTTGCATTTCGAACGAAGATGATTTCACGTGGGTCGGGCGCGCCGATGAATCGTGCGACGAGACTGCGCACGTCTTCATATCGTTGGGTCGCCTCGGCCGAGAGCTGATAGACGCCGCGATGGATGTTGGCGTAATGGGCCGAGTAGAAGTCGGATATCGCCGAGATCACGGCTTCTGGCTTCTGGGAACTTGCTGCGCTGTCGAGATAGACGAGGTCGCGACCACGCATCTTGGTCGACAGGATCGGGAAATCCTTGCGAACTGTTTCGACGTCGAATGTCATTGGATTGCCTGACCTGCCAGCGAATCCGAGGACGAATTTGCGACGGCGTGCCCGCTGATCTCGGCGAGGCTCATTTCGACGAAAGCCATCGCTGATTCTCGAAGTGCGGGGTCCTTGATGCGCGCGATGACACCCCGTGCGAAGGCGCCAGTGAGAAGTGACTTGGCTTCTTCGAGATCGATGCCGCGTGCCTGCATGAAGAAGAGTGCATCCGCATCGAGCTGGCCAATGGTTGAGCCGTGACTCGCTCGGATGTCATCCGCATAGATTTCGAGTTGCGGCTTGGTATCGATGGTCGCGTGATCCGACAATAAAATATTGGGATTGGACTGCGTTGCGTCGGTCTTCTGCGCGCCCGGCCGGACGAGGACTCGGCCACGAAAGACACCCTTCGACCGATCCGCGAGTACGCCTCGGTACTCCTGGTCGCTGGTGCATCGCTCCGCGGCATGGTCGACGGTCGTGAAATGATCGAGGTGCGCATGGCCGAGGCCCATGAAGAGTCCGCAGAGAGCTGCCTCAGCGCCGGGCTCGGCCAACTTGATTTCAAGTTCGCTTCGAACGAGACCTCGGCCGACTGTGACGACATGAGAGTTGAAGACTGCGTTCCGATCCAATCGGGCATGCGCGCTGGTGAAATGAATTCGCGCATCGGCTTCCGCTTGAATCTCCAGGGTCTCGACATTCGCTCCCTCGGCAAGGAGGAATTCTGCAACGAAATTCGTAAATCCCGAAGCGGATCCAGCGGAGACATGTTCGAGCTGGAGTGTGAGTGAGCTGTTCTTTCCAGCGACGACCAGTAGGCGAGGGAATGCCGCCGAGCTCGACATGCTTGCCGCATCGTCGCTTGAGGCGGCCGCAGGATTGTCGTCGGTTGAAATGAAAAGAAGGCGGATCGGGCGATCGATCTGGGCTGACGGGTCGACCGAAACAAAAGCGCCGTCAGATAGAAAGGCGGTCTGCAATGCGACGAGTGGCTGGATCTTCAGATCGGTGAGTGTGGCCAGAATGCCGTCGAGGGATCCTGGATCGTTCTGAATCGAATCTGAGAGAGACGAAACTCGAACGCCATTCGGAAGATCCGTTAGTCTAGAAAGGCGAGCGTCGAACTCGCCATCGATGAAAACGAGTTCGGGTTCGCGGGCCAATGCTTCAACGCTCTCGAGCATGCGCGAGCTGGTGTGCTGGCTTCGGCCGACTCGCGTGAACTCCATCGCCGCGAGTGGAGCCAGGCGAGTGCCCTTCCAGTTCTCGACTCGATTCGTTGGAAGGCCCTGTTCCTTGAAACTGGCAAGGCCATCGCGACGCAGAGCCTCGATCCGACTGGCTCCGCTGTCCGAGAATTCGCCGGGCTGCAGTTGGAGCCGCAGCTGCAAGAGCGATTCGAGTGGGGCGCTCATGCCGATGCACCACTGGCGTTTTCGAGCCAGCCGTATCCCCGGGCTTCGAGTTCGAGAGCGAGGTCCTTGTCGCCGGATCGGATGATCCGACCACCCGAGAGAACATGGACATGATCGGGAACGACGTAGTCGAGAAGCCGCTGGTAGTGCGTGATCATGAGCATGGCTCGCTCACCCGCGCGCATTTGATTGATTCCATTCGCGACGATTCGTAACGCATCGATGTCGAGTCCGGAATCGGTTTCATCGAGAATGCAGAAACACGGTTCGAGCAGAAGCATCTGAAGGATTTCGTTGCGCTTCTTCTCGCCGCCTGAGAATCCCTCGTTGATCGCGCGGCTCATCATGTCTTCCGGCATTTCGACGAGCTTCATCTTTTCGCGCAGTATGGTCAGGAAGTCGAATCCATCGAGCTCGTCGAGGCCGCGATGGCTGCGCATGGCGTTAACCGCTGTGCGCAGAAAATAGTTGTTCGCGACACCGGGGATTTCGACTGGATACTGAAAAGCGAGAAAGATGCCTTCGCGCGCGCGAATTTCGGGTGCCATGTCCACAAGATTCTTCCCGCGGAAGAGAATTTCGCCCGAAGTGATTTCGTAACCTGGCTTTCCAACGAGGACATTGGAGAGAGTGCTCTTGCCCGAGCCGTTGGGTCCCATCACGGCGTGGACTTCACCGGCGCGAATCTCGAGATCGATGCCCTGGAGAATCGGCGTCTCACCGGCCTTGGCATGCAGATCACGAATGCTGATCAGGACTTCCCCTTCGTTCGGGGTCGAGTCGTTTGGGGAGGAGGATTTTGTAGACATGGATTCTTTCTAGGGACTTTCTAGGGACTGCCTAAGGAGCGCCTAAGGACCAACTCAGTATCAGTTATCAGCCGACCGCGCCTTCGAGGCTGACCGACAAGAGATTCTGTGCTTCGACCGCGAATTCCATGGGCAACTCGCGCAAGACTTCCTTGCAGAACCCGTTCACGATCATGGAGATCGCGTCTTCTTCGCTCATTCCGCGCTGCCGACAGAAGAAGAGCTGGTCATCGCTGATTTTGGACGTCGTTGCTTCATGTTCCACTGTGGCGCTCGAATTACTGGCTTCGAGATAGGGAAAGGTATGCGCGCCACATTGGTCGCCCATGAGAAGCGAATCGCATTGGCTGTAGTTCCGTGCGCCTTTCGCCTTCGGAGCGATCCGGACGAGGCCTCGATAGCTCTGCTCGGCATGCCCGGCGCTGATGCCCTTCGAAATGATGGTGCTCTTCGTGTCGCGTCCGATGTGGATCATCTTGGTTCCGGTGTCGGCCTGTTGTCGATGATTCGTCATGGCGACGGAATAGAACTCGCCAACGGATTCATCACCGATCAAAAGACACGACGGGTATTTCCAGGTGATCGCGGAACCGGTTTCGACCTGGGTCCATGAGATCTTTGAGCGAAAGCCTCGGCAAGCACCGCGTTTCGTTACGAAGTTGTAGATGCCGCCTACACCCTCCGCGTTTCCCGGATACCAGTTCTGGACGGTCGAGTACTTGATCTCGGCGCGATCGAGAGCGATCAGTTCGACGACGGCGGCATGCAACTGGTTTTCATCCCGCTGTGGCGCGGTGCACCCCTCGAGATAGCTGACGTAGGCGCCCTCGTCTGCAACGAGCAGTGTTCGTTCGAACTGCCCCGTACCTGCCGCATTGATCCGGAAATACGTCGACAGCTCCATCGGACATCGGACGCCCTTTGGGATGTAGGCGAATGATCCATCACTGAAGACTGCGGCATTCAAGCAGGCATAGAAGTTGTCGGTATAGGGTACGACCGATCCCAGATATTTTCGGATGAGTTCGGGATGCTCGTGGACAGCCTCAGAAAAGGAGCAGAAGATGATGCCTTGCTTTTCGAGCTCGGCCTTGAAGGTCGTCGCGACCGAGACGCTATCGAAGACGGCGTCGACGGCAATCCCATTCAGGCGCTTCTGTTCGAGGAGCGAGATGCCGAGCTTGTCGTAGGTCGAAAGAAGTTCGGGATCGAGTTCGTCGAGGCTCTCAATCTTCTTCTGCTGCTTAGGCGCGCTGTAGTAAACGATCTCGTCGAATGCGATTCGTGGGTAGGAGACTTTGGCCCATGTCGGCTCTGAATCGCCGGCGGCTAGCATCTCCCGGAACCGATGAAATGCCTTGAGTCGATACTCGAGTAGCCACCCGGGCTCATTCTTCTTTGAGGAGATCAGCCGAACGACGTCCTCTGTCAGGCCCGGGTCGGCACGATCTTCTTCGATATCCGTGACGAAGCCGTACTGATACTCCTGATTAGCGATTCGTTCGAGTTCTGGATTGGCGGTTGCCGCCTTCGATTCTTGCATGGAGAATTTCGCCTAATGAGGACGACTGGCGCGAGAGCGCGAGCCGTCGTCTGGGTTGATAGTCGTGTCGAGACCGGTATCGGCATGCGCACCGGTAGTGAGTTCAGGGCCAATGGACGATGCTCCACCGCGCCCTTCGATCTGGAGAATTCCGCGAACGTGATCGAATGCCGGACTCGGGCCTCCCCGAACGAGGTCGGCGAGGGTCACTTCTTCGAGCGCTTCTTCGACGACTCGACTGATCAGTTGCCAGGGCTCTCGAACGGCACACATGGTTTCGTGTTCGCATAACGCTGGCCCGATTGCGCAATCCGTGAGTCCGACGGGTCCCTCGAGAACGCGAATCATTTCAGCGACTGTGAGAGCAGCGGGATCCCGAGCCAGGTGGTAACCCCCCTTCGAACCGCGATGTGAGACGAGAAGGCCTTCTTTTGCGAGCGCTTTCAAGACTTTGCTCACCATGGGGACCGGCAGATCGGAGCTGGCCGCGAGTTCGCGGGCATTCTGCGGTTCCGCACTCGCGCTTCGGGCCAATCTCGCCAGGAGTACGATGCCGTAGTCGGTCGTTTTGCTGAGTTTGAACATGCCGCCCCGTTGCGAAATCCGGATCCCAGAAGTCTTCGACTATATCGGACTAATATGGTCCTGTAAATACTGGACAATAACTGTCCTGCATCACTTAAGTATTTGAAATTATTTAGTTATTTCGATTTCCTATTGAACCTTTACGTGAATCGAACGCTCGATTCCGGCCCTTCGGATTGGGCATTCACCACTGAGGGCTCAGCAGCGGCATCGTCCAGGTTCCGGGTCGAAAGCGAACTGAGTCCATGCCCACGCTCTACGACCTTGGCTGACCATCTTGTCGAAAGTATTGGCTCAGAGGCTCTCGCAGTCCATCTGCGCATCGACAGCGTCGAGCAGGCACTCCTCAGACAGATCAGCTTATTTCCCGCGACGAGGCTCACGCTGCCGCGTTCGACGAGCACGATTGCGCGCTGAAGAGGATCGAGTTCAAGAGCGGGTCGGGAATTCCGAGCGTCCAGTTGCATGGGCCAGACGTCGACCTCGACTGTCGAAGCGGGTGCTTCTTCACGAGGCTCGTCTGCTCCCTTCGTCTTTGCCGATTGTCCAAGTCACGCATGAGTTGCCCTGACCTCTCTCCAAGCCCTTTCGCGATTTTGAGAAAGACCGAGTTGGTCGGAACCATTCGCTCCGATTCGACTTTGTGAATCGTGCTCGCGGCAACACCGCTTCGCGTAGCCAGCATTTGCAAGGTCAATTCATCTTCGACTCGGCAAGCGAGAATCTGGTGGGCCATGCCATGGAGCGCATTCCGGGTGTCGAACACGGTTCGCTGTCTCGCCGCATCGCCTTCTGGACTCGCCCGGTCGCTCGTAGCATACGGGCTCTCGACCTCAGATCGGCAGACTCAAGATCAGCGACGTGAAGTCGTTCGAGGAAGACGCGTTAGGCGAAGGCGAATCGACTGAAAATTATTTATTTGAGACGAATCATCAAGTGAAACTTTCGAATGCGATGAGCTAGTCAGACTGAATGAAACGAGTCATGGGGGAGAACACGGGCATGCCGTCGTGTGGCCAATCGATAGGCGGAGTCTGGAGATGGCCGGGTTTTGTTATGCGCGACACCCCCAGGCGGGCGAGCAGCTCTTGGAGTTCTTCGTCTTCGTCGGGCGCAAAGCCACTGACGGCGACACTCGATAGGCGCCCGGCAAAAGGCCCCAGACATTCCCTCAGTGCCGTCAATGTGGCGACTGGCATGAGTCGGATGAATCGATGCAGTGGGGCCGGTCGGTTAGTCGCATCGGATTCCAATGTGACGACCGAATCGATTCCTTCGAATAACATCGATGTCCCGTTGCTCTGTCGCATTCTCGCTTCTGCGACTTCATTCGCGAGATTCGCTTGTGTTGCCGTGGGGAGGGCTCCCCGAGGCGATTTCTCATGGTATAGGTTGAGGGACTGGGTGAGTGAGTTTGCGAAAGCCGAAGATTCCGTCGGGTCGAGCCCAACCAGGTAGATGACGACGGGAGACAGACAGCCCGTTTGGTCCCAGCGCACAATGTCCAGGGCAAAATCGTTGGTGAGCTCGCGCAGCGAGTCCTGGCCTAGCACGAACTGCGAACCCAGGAGGCCGATCGAGAACTGGTGGCCGTAGGCGACGAACCGCTGATGCGGCGCGAGGCGATCGGAGATCGATCGGATGGTCTGGTCCGAGCCTGTTGCAACGACGCAGGGAGCCGTCAGTAGCTCTTCGAAGGCCACGTCTTCGGTCGAAAACGAGATGCTTTCGAACGCCGCGGCGAGGACTTGAGAGCGGGTCTCGAGGGAACGCTTGAGAAGCTTCGCCGTAATCTGATCGCCCGAGGCCTCTCGCATGAGGACCGGTGAGCCGAGGACCAAGGGCAATACGCCGCTGTGAAGGGTCGTCATTGGAAGGTCGCCGCCAGCCAGGACCGCGGTCCATTCGAAGGGCGCCAACGCGAGGAAGGCGGAATCGAGAATTGGAGAGAGCTCGCGTCTCGCGCATTCGTGGAGTGCATCAGGACGCCATGCGCGAAGTGCTGCGTCGAGACCCTCCCGCACGGTCTCTTCGTGAAACGGCGAGGCTTCGGAGTACGCGACGGTGAGTTCCCGGCGCCAGGACGAATCCGCCTTCGTCCAATCCTCGAGCACCATGCAGACCAGGCGCAGCCTCTCTTCGAGTGGCATTGCTCGCAATGCCTCGCCCGCACGTTCGATTCGCCCTTTCGCGACCCGAGTCTGCTCTGCCATGTCGTCTGGCCACTTTATTTCGAGGTCGGTCATGCGTGCTAGGTCCGGCCCGATGCTTCGAGCATGATGTCCGTTGCGATCGAGCAGCCGCGCTCCTCGGCGCCGTTGAAACGGCCCAGGATATTGAATCCCGGTTCTTCGCCCGATTTCACGGGAACCCATCGTCCGAGGTCGGCGGTTTGAATTGCGGCAATGCTTCCGGTGTTCGCAAGGTCGTGGATCACAATCATCCCCTCTTCACCCGGAGCAACATCCTGTCTCGTCATCGGATCAATGATGCGCACCCGAGTCCAAGGCGGTGCCAATTTGCGTCGTGGACCCGATCCGTCTAGCCAGGTCGAGTCGTAGAACTGACTGCCTAGTTCCGTCATTCCATACTGATTGATGATATTCGTCTCGGGAATTGCGAAACGACGCGCGAGATCATCGCGTAGCATTTTCGGGTGTACTTCGCGGCTTCGGCCCTTGAATCCGCCCGTCTCCATCAGGCGGGAGCCCGGCGGCAACCGCCAGTCGTCTGCGGCCGAATCGACTGTTGCGTCGAGGAAATGAACGAACGCAAACGAAGTTCCGAATAAAAGTATCGGCGCGTCGCCCTGCCCGGCCGCACTAACCGCCTCTTGGAGTGCGGCGAGATCCAGCAGACCATCGTGGAGATCGAAAGCGCTTGCGGGTCCGCCTTCTGCCAGACGGAGCGTCTCGAACATATGTGTGAGGGAGGAATTCGGCTCCTCATCGGCGTCGGGTGCGAGAAATCGCATTCGGGGCCGCTGCCCAACGAGATCGTCGAGAATGTTTCTGCGAAGACTGGCGAGCAGGGATGCTTCGTAGAGTTTCAGCGTGTCCAGATGAAGATTTCCGCGGCGATCCGTGGAAGTTCCACTGGTCTGGAACGTCTTGATTCTCGAAGCAATGTCGAAACAGCAGAGGTCGAATTCCTTGAATGCGCCAGTGGGAATGGCCGGGATGTCAGCGAAGTGATGCGTTTCATCTGGTGTTCGGCCTAATGCTTGGCAGAAGCGCGCATAGGCTTCGCAATGATCGTATTGGTACTTAAAGAGCGCGAGGGCGAGCTTCTTGAATCGTGCATCATCGGTCGCCCAAGTCAATTCGCTCATCCATGCGAGAACCTCTTCTTCGATCTCGCTTCGCTTCATGCCGGCGCTCGGTTGTGCTGGCTCACGTCGATCAGGTGTCGTGCGATTTCACGGCAGGCAGAAAGCAGCGCCTCTTCGCTGATCACGAGGGGCGGTGTGAGTGAGAGCACTCTTCCGTCCTCGCCGGATGGTAGTAAGACGTATCCCGCGGACAGCATTGCGTGACTTGCGGCAATCGAAATTTCCGGACTCGCGCATTCGATACCGAGCATGAGGCCCAGGCCGCGTATGTCGCGCACGCTCTCGACACCATTCAAGAGAGACCGCAGGGTTTCAAGTGTGAGATGGCCGAGTTTCTTCGAGCGTTCCGCGAGCTGCCAGCGGTCGGCGATGTCGAGCGACGCGAGTGCGGCTGCACAGCTCGCCGGATGCCCGAGAAAGGTTTGTGTATGCAGGGCTTCGCCTTCGGACCTGGGCCAGGCCGCGAAGACTTCGTCGAGTCCGATGCATGCCGAGATGGGCATTCCTGAAGCCAGACCTTTCCCGACGCAGAGTAGATCCGGCACGACCTGCTCGTGGTCGCAGGCGAAAACTGCACCCGTACGGCCGAAGCCGGTATAGATTTCATCTGCGATGAGGAGCCAGCCTTTTTCGTCACAGATCGTGCGGAGCCCACGCAAAAAACCCTGGGGCGGTACGCGTTCGCCGCCACGGCCCTGCACGGGTTCGACGAGGATGGCGCCGATGGCTTCGGGATCGATGCCGCCCTTTCCCGCGCCCTCCCCCATGTCCTCGCCCCGTGCTACGCGCATCACTGCTTCGAGATCGCCGTAGGGTACGAAGTGGGTTTCCGCGGGGAGTCGCGAGCGAAAGGGATCGCGAAAGTCGGAACGCCAGGTGCAGTCGAGTGCGCCGAGGGAGAGTCCATGGTAGGCGCCCTCGAAGGCGAGGATTCCGGATCGACCCGTCGCGAGCATCGCGGTCTTGATCGCCGATTCGACGGCGTCTGAACCGGAGGACGAAAGTATGCTGCGCACGTTAGGCGATGCATTGGCAACACCCTTTGGGTAGATTTCGGCAAGGCGTTCGAGAAGCTTGACCTTGACCCGTGGTGGATGGACGTCTCCCATACCGTGCAGCAAACGTTCGGCTTGAGTGGCGATGGCGCGGGCGACCTCTGGATGCGCGTGGCCGACATTGCTCACGCCGAAGGCCGCAGTCAGGTCGACGAATCGATTTCCATCCGCATCCCAGAGGTTCGCAAAGGCAGCGCGCTCCCAGAAGATTGGCGCTGGATCGAGGGCGGTCACGTTCTGACTTTCGACTCGGGCGAGGCGTACTGCTAGCGCGCGGGATTCGGGGCCTGGAATCTCGCTGCACAATTCGGGCGCGAGAGTCTCTGGAAGACTCTCCGTCGATGCGGACTCGCGGGTCACATGGCTCTGAGGCGATGACATGGGGCGCAGTGTAGGGCGCGTTCGATGGGTTAGGGGAGGTCTCCGTGCGGTCCATGGCTCATCGACGACGTGTGCGTGGTGATGATCAATTCGACTGTGAGACTTGTCTTGGACAGCTTGTGAGAACAGCGGCCGTCAACACACCCTATCCTCGGTTGACCTGGAGGTCTGGGAGTCGTCGATGGAGAGCGCGGGAAGGACGGGAACGGTCAGCGAGAGTGTCTATGTCGCGCTGGGTTCGAATCTGGGCGATCGGGAAAAGGCCTTTGTCGGCGCGCTTGAGGCGATCGGTACAGATCCGGACCTCCGCTTGCTCTGTGCGTCGCGGGTATTCGAAACGCCCCCGGTCGGGCCGCCGGGGCAGGGCGCCTATCTGAATGCGGTCGTCGAACTTCACGTGGCCATTGAGCCCGGCGACTTGCTCAAGCGGCTTCATCGAATCGAGTGCGCCATGGGGCGTGACCGAAGCCAGGAGACAGTGCGTTGGGGGCCTCGAAGCCTGGATCTCGACATTCTCTTTTTCGGGGAGCGGCGCTTCGAGTCATCCGAGCTCGTGATTCCCCATCCACGTTCCCACGAGCGAAATTTCGTCATGGTCCCGATGGCAGAAATCACACCCGAATTCCTGCATCCCACGCTCGAGAAGACCATGGCCGAGATCGCGCGGTCGATGGTCGAGCCCCTGCAGCCCTATGTCTGGTCCAGTCGCGCCAGTTGGCCGTCCTGAGGCAGGATCGAGGGGGGGCCGATTCGAGGACTGGATCTCTCCTTTGGGTCGCGCCGGCATCCAATCATCGGTGGTGTAGCCCAGTTTCTGAAAAGATACTGTCAAGGTAGGGATATTGAATCTCGATACCGGTTGTAGTATTCAGGAATACAGTCCGCCTGACCGGTGATTCGGTCTGGTCCCATATCTTTGGATATGCGGGTCTTGGAGTCCTCTCGATGTCCTTACATTCAGTGGCCACTTTGGAAGAAAAATCCTTTGATAACAACATATTGGAACTAGTCGAGCGAGATACGATTGAGTCCTGGTCGGCCGAAGAGATCTTGACATGGGCAGTCGGGAAATTTTCGGACAAGCTAACGATCGCCGCTTCCTTTGGCGCACCAGAGGGAATGGTCCTTGTGGATATGCTGCATCGATTGGATCCGGCAACGCGTGTCTTCGTGCTGGATACGGGCCGTCTCCATCCGGCGACCTATGACCTCATCGATCGGGTTCGCGATCGCTATGGGAAGTCAGTCGAGGTTGTCTTTCCCAATCATGAAGACGTCGAAAAGATGGTTCGCGAAAAGGGAATGAATCTCTTTTACGAGACCCTCAAGAATCGTCAACTCTGTTGCCAGATACGAAAGGTGCAGCCGATGCGCCGGCATCTGGCGGGCTTCGATGCCTACGTAACGGGGCTGCGCCGGGATCAGAACCTGAATCGCGCCGATACGCGAAAGGCGGTACTCGACTCCAGCCAAGGCGGGGTCATGAAGCTCAACCCCCTCGCGGATTGGACGCACGAGCGTGTCATGGATTATGTTGGACTGCATACCGTGCCGATTAATCGGCTGCATCGTGAAGGCTATCCGTCTGTTGGGTGCGAGCCCTGTACTCGCGCGGTTGGACTTGGTGATGATTTGCGGGCGGGCCGATGGTGGTGGGAGAACGATGACGTCAAGGAATGCGGCCTCCACGTGCAAGAGGAGGCCGACGGGTCGGGGATCTAGCAGGCTTCTAGACCGGCCAGACTGGTGATGCCCCCCGAAGGGTGCGCTGGCAGCGTTCAGATCGCTGACGCGGCCCGCTCGGGCTTGGCTCGGCCCCGCGGACTCAAGGGATTTGTTGAAGTGCCGATCATGAGGTGACTGTTTCGAGCGGTGGCCGAGTCGGCTTCCGCTCGCAGCCGAGGTCACCGCTTGAGTCTTCGCACGACCCTCTCGAACCGGATCATCAGCCTTGGCGGCGTGGTTTGCCTGGGCATGAGCTTTGCGCTTTTGCCAGCGGGTGTGAACGTTGTTCGCGCAGAGGGTGGGGCGGAGAAACTCATCAGCGTCGATCCGCTTCTGGTCGCCACCGAGCCGATTGTTATGACTGCATTGCCGGATGAAGCTGCACCTGGTTCGGCCAAAGGCGCGGACAGGATCCGCCCGGGTGTGTCGGCGCAGGAGACGCCGTCCGGCGTGACCGTGCTGAATACGCGCGGCTACAACTATGGTCCACCGCCTGCCGAGATTGATCCCGCCGCGATGCAGCGCGAAGGGCGGAAGCGCTAGCCCGTCGAGAGCCCGCCGCCTGGGCATCTGCCCAAACGCAATCTGGACGACCATTTAGATCGAACTCGCATCCCCGTCCCCAATCCACTGTGCTGCCTGTCGTGGGCTAGGCTTGTCCCGCTTCCGATTAGCCCTGCGCCGGCCGATCCGAGAGAGGCCCGGGCCGAATGGATTCGAAAGTCATCAAGCGGGGGAGACAGCTCACCGGAAGCTTTGCGACGCTTTGGGCGTTGCTCGCGATCGCGCTGTCCGTCTATACCCTGGCGTCCCCGCGTAGCGGTCCGCAGCTGCCGGTTCAGACTTCGATCATCGCTGGCGTCGCTGTTGTTCACGGGATGGGTGAATCGGCGGCAGAGGCGGGAGTCGAAATCGGCGACCACCTAGTGAGTATCGATGGTGTTCCAGTCATTCAGGTCTTGTGGAAGTCGACGCTGAACGCGGGCGTGATCGGTGAGTATCAGTTTCAGAAACCCGACGGATCTCTTTTGGTGGCCTCGCTCATCCCAGCGACCGGAGAAGAGGTCGAAAAGTCTCGCGACTCTCTGATTAACCTCAGCCTGCTCTTGGTGAGTTCTCTTTACCTCGTTGTTGCCCTGGTCGTCTGGTGGACGCGACAGGCCAGCGCTGAGGCCTGGGCACTCCTTCTCTATTGCTCGACGATGTCCGTGTTGATCTCGAGTTCGATTCGCGTCGATCTTATTCCATGGGCGGCGACCCGGGTGATTGCGACGCTCCCTTTTCTGGGTGCGACGACTTTCCATCTCTTCACGACCTATCCGATTGAACCTCGATGGGTGATGAAGAGACCGAGAATTCGGATCATCCCCTACGTGATCGCCGGTGCGATCCTGTTGGCCATCGTCTCCCAATCCTTCATGGGAATCCCAGCGAAATGGATTGGTACGACGGCATTCATGTATGGGGTCGGTCTCTCGGCCTTTTCCGTGGGAATTCTCGCATTGGGCCGCCGTCAGGCGCGCGAGGCAGGCATCGGGGACCGAGCCGATTTGATGTTGGCGGCAGGGCTCGTCAGTCTTTTGCCTGCGTTGCTCGCGCTCATCGTCGAGTGGTTCATTCCGACCGCGCTGCCTTGGTATCTGGCATTGCTTTGGGTTGGCTTCTTCCCGCTCGCCGTGGGCTACGGGATGGTTCGTCGGCAGCTCTTCGAATTTCGCCTCGCGGCCCGATCTTCGGCGGCCTATGGCGCTGCGACCCTCGCAATTACCGGTATTTTCGCCTTCATGATCACCTTCGCCGACGAGCTCGTGTCTCGCTACGGCGTCAACGTGCGCAGCGTTCAGGTTGTTCTGCTCTTCCTCGCGATTCTTGCTTTCAATCCCTTGCGTGAACGGATGCAGGGGTTGGTCGACAATTTCTTTGATCGGGACCGATCGCGCTATCGGCTCGCTGTTCGAGAAATATCGGAAGCCATGGTGTCGATGCTGTCTACGCGCGAGATTTGCGATCGGATTCTCGTTGCCTTGACGGACACAATGGGGGTGTCTCGCGCGATGGTTTTGTTATTCGATGAGAATGATCGCGTATTGCGCGCTTCAGCATGGCGTGGGGACTGGGATCAGGATGACATCGATATTGAGATCTCCTCCGAACACCCGCTCTGGAAGCATCTCTGGATGCGGCGCGAGGAACTTGCTCGTTCCGATTTTGATGACGACCCAGATTCCGAAAAGAGAGAGAGCTGTTGGGATATCTATGACACGCTCGAGGTCGAGCTGCTCGTTCCGATTCTCTTCGGTGTCGATCTGTTAGGTGTGATTGCGGTCGGTCGAAAGCTCTCGGGTGAGCGATTGGCCACGGACGATCGTGAGCTCTTGCGAACGCTGGCGAATCAAAGTTCGATTGCGATCGAAAATGCGAAGGCATTCGATGAGATCGCGAAGCTGAACGAGAGCCTTGAAGGGCGAGTCGAATCTCGAACAAGAGAGCTGCAAGAGGCCCAGGGCCAGCTGATGCAGAGCGAGAAGATGAAGAGCCTGGGGCAGCTCGTCGCGGGCGTTGCACACGAGCTGAACAACCCCATCGGTTTCGTACACGCGAACTTGCAGCTTCTCGGCGAGTTCATCGAAAAACTCGTCGAAGCGCAGGAAACCGGAGGCGATGCGACGCGATATCGAGAGGCGATCACGAAGCTTCTCTCGAGAAGCCGTGAGGGGACAGAAAGAGTCAAACAGATCGTTCAGGAGCTTCGAACCTTCTCGCGAATGGATCAGGCCGACCTCCAGATGGCCCAACTAACAGATGAAATCGATCGAACTCTCGCATTGATGGAGCCACGCTTCAAAGGCAATATCGAAGTCGTTCGAGAATATCAGCCTCTTCCAGACGTCTCCTGCTATCCGGGCCAGCTCAACCAGGTCTTTCTCAATCTATTGATGAACGCATGCGACGTACTCGATGAGGGAGGAACCATTACGATTCGAGCCACGCCGACCGAAGACGGCGTCCATCTCGAGTTCGAAGACTCGGGTCCCGGAATTCCCGTCGATGTGCAGAGGCGAATTTTCGATCCATTCTTCACGACGAAAGACGTTGGGAAGGGGACCGGCCTAGGCTTGTCCCTCTCTTACGGAATCATCGAACGCCATGGAGGCCGAATCCAGATTCGTTCTGAGGCAGGTCATGGTGCGGTCTTCGAGATCGATTTGCCCCTGGTCGCGCCAGAGCCGGCTTCTCTCGATGGGCCTACATCAGAATCGGCACCTGCCTGATCCCTGATCGAAACCCGCGTTCGAGATCGTCAAATTGACCCGCTAGACTCAATCGCCCGCAACGAGGAGAAATTGAATGAAGTTGGGAATCATCTCCGGCTACTCGCCTGCCACCATGAGCATTCCGATGGATCTGATTCACGAGGCCGAGCGACTCGGATTCTCATCCGTTTGGACGGCTGAAGCCTGGGGTTCGGATGCCGTATCGCCGGCTGCCTGGATTCTTGCGCAAACCGAGAAGATCAATGTCGGAACGGCAATCATGCAGATGCCGGGACGCTCGCCCGCGATGACGGCGATGACCGCAATGACGCTCTATGCGCTCTCGGGTGGACGATTCATTCTTGGGCTAGGCCCATCCGGGCCTCAGGTGGTCGAGGGTTGGCACGGTGTGGCATACGGAAAGCCGCTGACACGAACCAAGGAATACATCTCGATCATTCGAAAAATTCTCGAGCGCAAAGAGCGACTCGAGCATGAGGGATTCCATTATCAGATTCCTTTCCGTGGCGAAGGCTCGAGCGGCCTAGGAAAGCCGCTGAAGAGTATCTTGCACGGGGATCCTGCCCTTCAAATCTACACAGCATCGATTTCGCCTAATGGAATGGAATGTGCCGGGGAGGTATCCGATGGCGTATTCCCGGTCTGGATGAACCCTGAGCGATACGACGTTTTCGAGGAGTCACTCGAACGGGGATTTTCAAAGGCCGGCGGTGGCAAGTCCCTCGATGACTTCGATATCGCACCATTCTGCACCGTCATCATGGGCGACGATCTAGAGGCCTGCCGAATGCCGGTCAAGCACAACATGGCGCTCTATATCGGAGGCATGGGTGCGCGGGACAAGAATTTCTACAACGACTACGCAAAACGTCTTGGGTATGAAGAAGCGGCGAAGACCATCCAGGATCTATTTCTGGCCGGAAAGAAGGGTGACGCGGCGGCGGCAGTACCCGACGCACTGGTTGATGATGTCGCGCTAGTCGGTCCGGAGGATCGAATTCGCGACCGCCTTCAAGCGTGGAAAGAAGCTGGAAAGAAGAAGCATGTTGGTTCGCTGCTCGCGGGAACCGGCGACGCAAAGGCTCTACGTGTGCTGGCAGAAGAGCTTCTCTAGCTCCAGTACGGGTCGAGCCGTCCGTTGATCAGGCGTCGGCTTCGCAATATTTTTGAACCTGGCGAAGTGTCGCGTCGACGTACTCAATGATGATCTTTTGCACATCGAGTCGTTCGACGACTTCTCCGATGACGGCTATTCGATTGTGCGCAACCAGCTTCATGCTCAGTTGAGTTCGGGGCCCGTTGCCATCGTCTTCTCGACGCAGCATCAAAGTTTGATCGAAACGCATCGATCCGATAGAGATCCGGCTGACACGCCTCTCGGTTGGTTCGTCGGCGAGGGTCTCGTCATGCATCACGAGCGGGACTCCACCCAGCCGGAACCGCCACTTCGTGACGCTGGACGAGCGACGCTCGTTGGTTCGGTTGGGAGAGGATGGCCTAACGCGTGGTCGGGTTCTGTTGGCGCCTTGGTTGGCCCCATGACTAACGGATTCAACGATGCCCAGGACGCGATCGTCCCAGGTGACTCGTTCGTTGGGATCGGTGAGTGCTTGCCAAACCCGTTCGGTTGGCGCGCCGATCGTCGCTGAAAGCGCAACGGTGATCAATTCAAACTAAGCTCCTCGCCGGAAAGCATGCGTTCTCGACGGTGCTCTGGCAAGCGGAGAATTTTCCTCTCGCAGGGCTAGGGGAAAGACCGGGTGCCTAATCGGTCTCCGTGCATTCTTCGATTCGATCGCGGTCATCTTGCTTGGCCGAGTAGAGCGTGCGGTCCGTGCGTTCGACCACGTCATGCCAGGTGCCGAGAAAAGCAGTTTGGCGAGAGAAAGCGTGGGTGTGTCCGATCGACATGGTGACGAAGTCGTTCGTTGGAGATTGCGGGTGAGGGATTTTCAGGGCAGCCATTTTGTTGCGAATCGGATCGGCGATGAGCATGGCGCCCTCACCACTGGTTTCCGGAAGGGCGGCAAGAAACTCTTCACCCCCGTATCGATCGGTTGACTCGACGATGCGGACGCTGTCTTTGAGGGCGGCACCAATATCCTTCAGAATCGCATCGCATCGCCCCGCAGAAGCCCTTGAGAGTCATTGAAGAGCTTGAAATGATCGATGTCCAGAACGATCACCGAGTACCGGCTTCAATACTACTGACAGAGAGAGCCGAGTTCGCCGAGTTTTGCGGCCATGGAGCCGCGGTTCGTGCTGTCACGGCGGTTTCCAGATCTCGGCCTCGACCCTCGAGCGCCCGGTTCATGGCTCTCTGGAGATCTGTTAGGTTGACGATGCCAGCGAGCGAGTCCTTGCCATCGACAATGGGGACGCGTCTAAATCCGAGTGCCTTCATGACCTGAATGACTTCGCCCATGCACTCCGATTCGGCGAGTGTGTGCACGGGGGTTGCCTTGATGTCGCCAGCGCATAAGCCATCGAAGGAATCACCCGCGAGCGTTCTCTCGAGAATGGTCACGACGCCCCGTTCCGATATCACACCAACCGAAACACCCTCGTCGCAAACGATGAAGGCGCTCTGGGGACTGGAATACATGTAGGAGACAACTTGGCCATCGAGGCTCCCGTCGTCTCCATGCCAGATGTCTTGATTCATGAAGCCAGAAATTGACTGATCAATCGTGGCAAGCGGGCTCGGCTCGCTTCTTTGGTCGTCGAAAAATTATCGGCTGAGCTTGATGTTGGACTGGAGGTGGAACATCGGAGCGACTCGCGATTGAACTCAGATTGCGTAGAAGATTCGATCGGCGGCTCGGTGAAACTGCGGCGCAGTACTTAGGCGATCACTCGGATTCGGTCGCCCGGGTTCGCGCTGGCATTTTTTTTGATAGGCCGCGACGGCACGGTTTCGACGGAAGCCGGAAGTTTCGACTCCGATTCGAGATTCTGTGCGACTCGAATCGAGTGGGTTCGGCGTTGACGTGTGGGACGGTCCCGGTGCTGTAGCGATCCCCTCTGCGAGACTGCTCGCTTCGGCGGACAGGGAGACTTTTAACCCGGCATCATCCGGGCTCTTCGCCGGTCGACCACGGACATGATCAGCTGCCTCGCGTGTCGCGCCGGTGGGTCGCGCAACGGACTTTGCCTCGCGCACGCCTAACTCTTGTGCGATAGCGAGTAGTCTATTGATTCCTGAGACTTCCAAGAACTATCTCCTGGGTTACGACGTCAAGCGGTCGCCCGTATAGCTTCCTATCGTCGGCCTAAGGCAAGCCTTGAACTACGCGATGAAATTCCACCGAACACTTCATGCCGGAGTGGGGCGAAGCATCTAGTCGGTGCAGCTCTCGAAAAAAATATTCAGAGCTTTGACCAGAAGTACGGGCTGATCGATCAGGACGTGGTGCCCAGCGTCAGGAACTTCGATGAGCTGTCCGGTGGGAATCTGAGAAATGAAATCGCGCGCCGCTTCGATTCCAAGCAGGGGGCTGTCGGCGCCGCGCACGAGTAGGGTTGGGCAGCGAATCGTCGATAGAATAGGCCGAGGTCTCGAGGGTAGGTTGAACCACTTTGGATCAAATTTGTATCCGAAGCGACCGTCGGGTTCGGCGCGAACCGAATGCGTTGCGATATAGGATCGGATCGACTCGTCTGGATGACTGGATTCTGGGAGGAATCGATATCGCGTGACGGCGTCTTCACGACTTCGGTAACTGCGCCGATGAGCCAGGGCGAGCCGGGCTCGTCGGCCGCCACCGGGCGGTCCCCCGCGAGCCAGATCGACAAGAGCGATGGCGCGCGTGGCCGGAAAACGACTCGAATGATCGAGCGCTACTGCGGCGCCCATTGAGTGCCCGACGAGGAAGATGTCGTCGCGTCCGAGCCAGGACAAAATCGATTCGAGATCGGTATTGAAGGCACCGACGAAGCGGTCTTCCGGGTAGCTGGAATCGCCGTGACCCCGGAAATCGAGTGCGTAAACAGGGCCATATTGGGCGAGCTCGCCCGCCATCAGATCCCACCAATGCGCATTCGCGCCGCCACCGTGTAGGAGTACGACGGGGGCACGAGTCGTTTGTTTTTCATCCCGGTCCACGTTCCAAGTCAAACAATGCAGCGCGATTCCATCGCGACTTTCGAAATCGTGGGATTCCGCTTCGCGAAGGGTTTGGGCTTCATTTTGCACGCTTGGCCTTCCTTGGGACCGAGCTTCACATGAAGCCGGAGGCGTCTTGTAGCGTCTGAATTTGGTGACTTCTGCGACAAGCAAGCATACGGAATTTCTGAGTAGAACCAAATGGATGCGAGACTATCGAGAGACTTGACTCGTACTTGATTGGCGCGATCAAACATCGCTACCGAGCGCGGAGTTATGGGCAGAGAAATCCAAACGCCGTTGTCTTTCGTGCATAGGGGAATCGCAGACTCGGCGGCGGTCGATGGATGATCACGATGACGGAGACCAATCTAAACCTTCAAGTTCGGCCACGAGAGGCCGATTAGCGTGCCTTTTGGATTGACAAGAAGTGTGAAACGCATATGATCGAGCCGTTCGACAGGGTTTACCTGCGAATAGTTTTATTGGGGGGCCAGTTCGACCACACCGCGACTCGATGTGAGCCGCAACTTCGGTCGACTGGCGAAACGGAGGAAGCCAAGAATGGCAGCCAAAAAGAAGAAGAAGAAGGCAGCAAAGAAGAAGGGTAAGACCGGGGATCTAATCATTTCGAAGACCCGAGTGAAGAACGCAGTCAAGAAATGCAACGTGGGCGGTGAGTTCTACGGTGCCCTCGACGCTGCCGTTCGAGAGTTGATCAAGGGCGCAGAAGGCCGCGCCACTGGCAACAAGCGCAAGACCCTGAAGGCTGTCGATCTCTAAGATCGCCTCCAGAACCACGGTTGTGGCCTAGCCACAACCGGATTCCGAATAGAGAGGGCCCGCCGGATTTCGTTCCGGCGGGCCCTCTTGTGTATTGGCCGGCGAGACGCGCGAGGCGTCGTCCGTGTGTATAGGGTACGAGCCCACCGCGTTAGGTCGAGTCCATTTACGCTGCGGGTCCTTCATCGCCGGCGTCATCATCGCCATCGTCTGGGAGTGGGATCGGCGTGGGAAGCGAAGCTTCACGGTCAAGGTTTGTGCCGACGCGAAAGAGTCGTTCGAGCGGCACGATTCGCATCGCTTGTTCGAGGGTGAGGCCGTTCTCAGCGGCGATGAATTCAAGTCCGTTGCTTGCGAGGCGTGTCGCCTTGTCGATGGCAGTCGGCAGGGATTCAGGATCTCCAAGCTCCATTCGATCGGCCACCGCGACACGATTGGCCAACGTAATCAGCGCGTGAAAGACAGAGCTTCTCTCTTTGGCATCGAGTTCGCGGGTCGCGCGAAACAAAGCGCGCTCATCTTCAGCCGCACCCGGAAGACCGCTGACCTCAATCGGTAGAGATCCGCTCTCGAAGTCCAATGTCGGCGAGTCTTTCGGCAGCTCCGCGAGCCGATCCGGTCGAAGGAAACCGTAGACACGCATGGCTTCGTCCCAAGGCGGGAATCCCAGATCTTCGAGTCGGCCGGTCCTCCAGCGAAGCGCCCATTCTTCGTTTTCTGGACCGAGCTCCTCCCGGACCGCTTGAATGACTCGAAAATAGAGCCAGTAGTCGCCCTGGAAGAGTGCGTGTAGGAGTACCAACATCGGAGCGAGATCGTCCTTCGGATCTTTCGCTACGAAATAGAACTGACCTTCAAGAGTTTGTGAGCGATCAGGCGGAGACCAGTCCGGGTTGTCTTGTTCGCTGGGCTTGATGGAAACATCGACATGCGTACGGAGGTAGATGACGATCAATTCCGGATCGAATGATTGGGCGGCGCGAACGACCGTTTCGTTGTCTGTTGATGTGAGTGCGGCCATCCAGTCATCGAGTCGCGCAGTGTCAAGTTGGAAGCCCCGCCAAGCATCGAGATCGAAGCACGCAACGATTTGATCTTCGGTGGCCATTGGAAGCAGCCAGTTCGCATCGGCAAGTCCAATCGATCGGCAGAGATAGCAGAATTCTGCCTCGGGAATAAGCGGGATGACAGACTCCGGTTCGGGAAGGAGTTCGAGCATCTGTCGGCGAATTGAGAGCGGTGCGCTGCAGACGAGGTCTGCCTGGCGTTCCTGAGTGAGCGCGCCGAGTTCCCGTTCGGCAGCGCGTTTGTCGGTTCGCGCGAGCTGCAGGAGACTTCTGGCTTCGCGAGGAGAAGAGGGAGAGAGGGCCATTTCGGCGTCACCCTAGCCCGGATGTGGAAAAGCTGCTCTCACGATCGGCAATGTCTCGCTAAGCTCGGCAGCTGTGAAGATAGAGTTTGTTCGAGCGCAACTTGCCGTCAATGAGCCGAACCAGGCCAACATGCCAAACGAGTCCCACGCAGCAGTGGCAGTCGTGTTTCGCGAGGGTTCACATTCCATCGAGGTTCTCTTGATTGAACGCGCCGAGCGCGAGGGCGATCCCTGGTCTGGGCATATGGCATTTCCCGGCGGACGGATGGAACACGTCGATGACTCGACCCGCGAGGCGGCTCAGCGTGAAACCTTCGAGGAGGTCGGTGTTGATTTGGCGAATGCCGAGTATCTAGGCCAGCTCGACGACATCGTCGGCAATCCGAAGAGTCGACCAACTCTCGTGGTCGCGGCCCACGCCTTCTATCTCGTCGAACACCAGAACTTTGAGATCGATGCAAGCGAGGTTCAGACTGCATTCTGGTTTCCACTGGCCGACATGCTGCATGATTCCAGGTCGGTCGACTACAAGATCCCAGGACATCCGGAGATGCGATACCCAGGCATTCTCGTCGGAACTCCGGATCGCCACGTTGTTTGGGGGATGACGTATCGCTTTCTCGAGGATCTACTCAGGGTTCTCGGTCATGCGATTCCCGGCGGTTCTCGAGATTCGTAACCTCGGCATTCTCTCACGGGTAGCTCGGGGTAGCGATTGAAGTCGGGTTCGGTGTCCGCGCGACCGCAGCGAAGGAACATGCTGCCGCGTTTGGATTCTTGTCTACGACAAAACAGGCAGTCGAAACACAGTCCGGCTTTCTCACGTTCGGATTTCGAATTCTCTTGCTCGGTGGGCATCCGGACAGTCTACAATCCCTAGACCATGCGAGATGAAATGTCTGAAAAGGCGCGTGACGAAGAGCGTGATGAGCAGAGTGGGAAACTGGGAATGCCGAGCGGTTTGATGGAGAAGCTGGGGCCGATCATCGAACAGGTCGATCGGCTACTTGGTCAATGGGTCGGCGGGCGTGTCGGTGCCGAACTCTTTGCGAAGTGTCATGCGTTTCGTTGGCGATCTGGCCGGGGTGTCGGGCGACTGGAGCCGATCAGGGAGGTTGCGGCATTTGACCTCGAGGATCTGATTGGGGTCGATGGCGCCTTGGAAGCGCTGGATCGGAATACTCGACAGCTGATTTCTGGATTGCCCTTCAATGACGTGCTGCTGCATGGCGAGCGCGGGACGGGAAAGTCATCGGCCGTGCGAGGACTCCTCTCCCGTTATGCCGCCGAGGGACTCCGTATTGTCGAAGTCGATCGCAATGATCTCGCGGAGTTGCCCGAATTGTTATGCATGCTGCGCGAAGGCACTGCGTTGGCCCCGGATGCCTATTCGTTCATGGTCTTCTGCGACGATCTTTCTTTCGGCGGTGCCGAGCTGGGCTTTCGAGAACTCAAGGCGGCTCTCGAGGGTGGAATCGAGGCCCGGCCTTCACGAGTGTGTGTGATCGCGACCAGTAATCGGCGACATCTTCTACCGGAAACCATGGAAGAAAATCGCCAGGCCAGAGTGGATAGGGACGGGGAGCTTCATCTAGGGGAGGCGCTCGAGGAGAAACTTGCCCTCTCGGATCGCTTCGGACTTGTCCTCGGCTTCTATGCCTGCACTCAACCCATCTATCTCGAGATCGTCGACCACTGGCTGCAACAGGCTGACTTGGCGCCGATTGATGGATCGGCTCGCGAGGCCGCCCTTCGTTTTTCCCTGGAACGGGGAGGACGCTCCGGGCGAATCGCGCGACAATTCGCGAACGAATGGATCGGGCGGGAACGGCTGACAGGTGGCGCGAAGACGGGTCGAGAAACTTCGACTAGATGATGGCCAGCTCGCGTCCGACCTTGGCCAGAGCGCCCAGCGCCCGGTCGAGATGTTCGCGGTTGTGGGTGGCCATATAAGAAGTTCGGATCATCGAATGGCCGGCCGGAACGGCGGGGGTCATGACGGGATTCACGAAGACCCCTTCTTCCTGAAGTCGCATTGCCATCCGGAAGGTCGCTGCATCCTCGCCGATGAGTAGGGAGATCACCGGCGATTGGGAACCACAGGTGTCGAATCCCATGCCCTCTAGCTCTCTCAACATGTATCGCGTGTTTTCCCAGAGTTTTTCGCGGCGTTCGGGTTCCGCTTCAAGGATGTCGAGTGCCGCTTCGACAGCCGCAACGGCACTGGGCGGAATAGCGGCGGTGAAAATCTGTGCCCGCGCGTTGTGTTTGATGTAGTCGACGACCTCAAACGAACCGGCGATGAAGCCTCCAACCGTTGCAAGCGATTTCGAAAACGTGCCCATGATCAGATCGACGTCGTCCTCGACTCCGAAATGTTCGGCGATGCCACGACCATTCTCTCCGAATACGCCAAGGCTATGGGCTTCATCAACGAAGAGCCGAGCACCATACGTAATTTTGTGTTGAACGATTTCCGGTAGTGGCGCGATATCTCCTTCCATGGAGAATACGCCGTCGGTTACGATGAGCTTGCCCTTTTTGGGATCAGCAAGGCTCAGCTTCTTTTCGAGATCCGCCGCATCGTTATGTCGGAACTTCAATTGCTTTGCAAAGCTCATGCGAACGCCATCAAGTATCGAGGCATGATCCATGGCGTCGAGGATGGCGATATCGTGGCGTCCGAGTAGGCAGGACAAGACGCCTACGTTGACGCCGTAACCGGTCGAGAAGACGAGTACCGCTTCGCGTTTCATGAACTCGGCGAGGCGCTCTTCGAGATGGACATGGATATCGAGGGTTCCATTCAGGAGACGCGAACCCGCACAGCCTGTTCCATATTTTTGGGTTGCCTTGATTGCGGCTTCTTTGACCTTGGGATGGCTAGTCAAGCCTAGATAGTTGTTCGATCCGAGCATCACGACTTTTTGGCCGTCCATCGTGACGACGGGATCCTGGGCAGAGCCCATCTCGCGATAGAAGAGGTAGTGGCCTGCCGCGCGCGCGTCCCTGACTCGAGTAAATTCGCCGCACTTATCGAAGACGTCCAAGATCGTTCCTCCCGGTTGGGCCTTCGAGGGCATAGGCTCCCGATGTTCCTCCACAGGAGGAATGATTGGACCCATCGGTGCGTAGTTGGATTCAATGCTGATGGTTCAGCCGGCAAGTAGGCAGGCTTCGTCCGTCATGCTCAATGAGGGGGAACGGCAGATTACCCCAACGTCACGTGGGCTGTCATGAGGTTGTTCCCCGAGAGTCTTGTTTTCGCAACACTGATGAGAAGGCATGTGAGTTCTGTTTCTGGCCGCTTACGCCGCGATTCAGGGTCTCGGGTGTCGCCGGAATGATCATTCGGCTAGCATGTCCCGCGGGGCCCGTAATCGATCGATTCAAAACATTCTGGTGGAGTCTCAACAAGTAGACATGTCGCGAAACGAATCGAAAATACAGCCGGGTTTGATTCCGCGTTTGTTGTCTGCGGTGCTCGTCGTGGTGCTCGGATCAATCGGATTCGTCGGTCTAGCTACACCGTCCGCGGCGGAGGACGCCGCAATACTCGATCCGGGTTCGGTGGCATTCGATGACCTTCTCAGCGACGAGTGGGACGACGCTCCGACCGGCTATCCGGATCCATTCGAGGACACGAATCGGAGTGTCTTCGATTTCAATCGTGGAGTCGATAAATGGGTTCTCGATCCGGTCACGAAGGCCTATCGCTCTGTGGTTCCGAAATCTGCCCGTGTCGCAATTTCGCGGGTCTTCATGAATCTTGGGTCCACAAAAATACTGGTCAATGATCTGCTTCAGCTCGAGTGGCTCGATGCGACGACGACCACCGCGCGACTTCTTCTGAACACGAGCATCGGCATAGGCGGCCTATTCGATGTGGCGGCCAATCTTGGCATGGAAAGCCATGAGTCAGATTTCGGCCAGACTCTCGCGCTCGCCGCAGTGCCCAGTGGGCCCTATCTCGTTCTACCCCTGTTAGGGCCGGCCACAATTCGAGACGGCCTGGGAAAGGTGGTCGACGGATTCTTTCAGCCGACGTATTACCTCATTGGACCCGCGGATCTGTTCGTCGGACCGACGGAGATCCTTCTCTACAGCGGTAGCTCGGGAATCAGTACTCGCGATCGCCATTTTCTCGAATTGAAGGCGCTTGAGGAGAGCAGCATCGATTTCTATTCGGCTCTCCGAAACGGCTACTACCAGAAGCGTATCGACGAGATCTGGGGAAACCGAGAAGAACATCGAACGTCACAAGAACCAGGCCTGGATTAGAAACGCTTCGGCCATGGCCGCCCTTCTAGGGCTAGCCCTCGATCGAGTCCTTCGACTTTAGATCAGCAATCTTATCTTCGACGGATTGGACAAGACTCGCGAAACCGTCTCGTTTGAGGGTGCTTGAGTATTCCGAGCGTCGAAGAGCGAGTTCACTCACAGAGCCATTGAGGAAGACATCGATCACCCGCCAGACGCCATCACGTTGGATTAGTCGATAGTTCAACTGGACATCCTCGTCATCTGGAATCACGATTTTAGTGAGAACGACGCGGGTTCCGCTTGCCGCGTCTTCTGCTCCAGTCGTGACGAACTTCTCACCAGTGAATCCTGTAAATCGACCGGCATAATTTGCGCAGGTAAAATCCTTGAACGTTTCGACCCAGCGCGTCTTATCTTCGTCCGAGAGCTTCCGCCAATGCCGACCCACAGTCTTGCTCGCCATGAATTCAAGATCAAAGGTCTTCGACATCAGTGGCGTCAATTGATCAATACGACCCTGTATCCCAAGCTGATTTGCATGCTTCATGATCTCGAGCAAGCCTGCATGGAACGCTTCGATCGTCTCTCCTGGTGAAGCCACTGGTGATGGCGCAGGCGACTGGGCCGATTGGTCCGTAGTCGATGCCGCCGCAACCCCCGAATTCCCTGTAGCCTCGTCTGCGCGAGCGCTGGATGCGGTCGTCGACTGAATTCCAGACGCAGTCAGGAGCAAGATGGCAATGCCAAATAGAGGATGGGTCTTCTTGCGTGTCATCACGATGTCAGTTCTTCGGGACCAATGCCTTCATACCGAAAGAATTCGGAGCGGAGCCATTTCGTCACCATATTGAAGGGAGGTGCAGGGGACTGTTCCTAACCAAGTCTAGCAGCCTAGCCGCTCCCCATGGGCATCCCCCAAAGCTTTTGTGCGACAGTCGCGTCAGAAGCGCCGCAAGCGCGCACCCGGGACGCGATGGGAATATCCCATCTGCGACTCGGATGGTTCTAGACATTCCGGATGTGCGTACCCTCGCTGCGGCCCGAAGTTTCACCAATATCTTGATGCGAAAGGTTGATGTCGTTGGATTTGTCGGCGGATGGACTCACGATTGGACTCCTTCTCGTTTCCGCGCTGCTTCACGCGAGCTGGAACGCCATGTCAAAGGCAAGCGGGGACCCGCTCATCAGCATCACCATCATCATGGCCACCGGTGGCGTTTGTGGGTTGCCGCTGATGATCTGGTTTTCTCTGCCTGGACCGGAGACTTGGAGGTGGTTGCTTCTATCGGCGTGTATCCATTACGCATATCAACTCTCCCTGATTCGAGCCTATCAACTCGGTGATCTCAGCCAGATCTATCCGATCGCCCGTGGGCTGGCGCCTCTCGGCGTCGCGTTTCTCGCGGCTATGGGGGCAGGGGAACTCTTGGAGCCTGGCCAAATTTTCGGACTGGCCCTGGCTGCGATCGCGATTGTTTCGTTAGGCGCTTCGGGCAGTCGGGGGATGGTTCCGGGAAGGGAGGTCTGGCTGGCCGTCTTCACGGCTGTCATGATCGGCGCGTACACCTACTCCGATGGTCGCGGCGTTCGTTCAGTGGATCAGGCTGGGAGTTTCATCGGTTGGTCGTTCTTTCTCGGTTGTGTTCCGATGGTTTTGACTACGCTCATCGTTCGTCGTCGAGATGGATTTGCGGTTCTTCGTCAACATGCGCCACACGCAATCGCTGGTGGGTTGATGGCCACGTTTGGCTATTCCATCGCGTTGTGGGCGCTTTCTCGGGCACCGATGGCAACGGTCGCTTCCTTGCGAGAATCCAGTGTGCTCTTTGCGGCCGTCATCGGAACGCGAGTTTTGGGTGAATCGTTTGGCCGACGGCGGATCATTTCGGCAATCGTACTCGTGATAGGACTCATCATGGTCCAGCTCCGATCGCTCTAGAACGCGAGTCGCTGAAGGCGACGCCCTATCGTACTGCATCGTTGATTCCACGTTGCAGACCCCCGCCGGTCTCAGAACGCCTGCGCTAACCTGGCGACCTGTATGGACCGATGCATTCGTTCGAATGCATAGTTCGAATGATGAATGCTCAACGTAGACATCAACGTGAGCTTGTCCGTACGAACGTGCAGACTGAACTGAACGAGAACGCAAAAGCAGGAGAGCCACATGACCGCAATCGAGACGACCGCCGAACTCGTGACCAATACCTACGCGAAGATCAATTCGAATCTCGAGGTCGTGCGCGAGCGGCTGAATAGACCTCTCTCCTTTGCGGAAAAAATCCTCTTGGGTCATCTCGATGATCCCCGCAATCAGGAACTCAATGCCGGGGACTCGTATCTATTATTGCGGCCGGATCGAGTCGCCATGCAGGACGCGACGGCCCAGATGGCGCTTCTTCAGTTTATGCAGGCCGGCCGGGACGAAACTGCGGTGCCCTCGACGGTTCATTGCGACCACCTGATTCAGGCTCATCTTGGTGCCGACGCAGACATGACTACGGCGCGTGACGTGAACTCTGAGGTCTATCGCTTTCTGGAGACCTGTGCGGCGCGTTACGGGCTGGGATTCTGGGGGCCTGGCGCCGGAATCATTCATCAGGTCGTTCTGGAGAAATATGCATTTCCCGGTGGCATGATGCTGGGGACCGATTCGCATACTCCGAACGCGGGTGGGCTTGGCATGTTCGCTTGCGGAGTGGGTGGAGCCGATGCTGTCGATGTCATGGCAGGATTTCCATGGGAGGTTCTCTACCCCAAGCTCGTAGGTGTTAGGTTGACTGGGCGGCTATCAGGTTGGACTTCGCCCAAGGATGTCATCCTGAAAGTCTGCGATCTCTTGACCGTCAAGGGCGGTACGAATCGAGTCGTCGAGTATTTCGGAGATGGCGTGGCTTCGTTGTCCTGTACGGGCAAGGCGACGATCACGAACATGGGCGCTGAGTTGGGCGCAACCACTTCGATCTTCCCCTTCGACGAGCGGATGGCGACGTATTTGAAGGCGACGGAGCGCGGAGGCCTCGCAGATATCGCGGCCGCCAATATGGACCTACTCACGCCCGATGAAGACGTGATCACGAATCCAGACGGCTATTTCGATGAGATCATTGAAATCGATCTGTCGTCGCTCGAGCCCCATATTGTTGGGCCGCATACGCCCGATCTGGCACGCCTCGTTTCAAACATGGCTTCCGATGCAAAAGAAAACGGCTATCCGATCAACCTTTCGTCGTGCCTGATCGGGAGTTGTACGAATTCGTCGTATGAGGATTTCTCGCGGGCGGCAGACATTGCGGCTCAGGCTTCGAAGCATGGCACCAAAGTCAAATCAACACTTTTCTGTACGCCTGGATCCGAGCAAGTCGATGACACTGTGACCCGTGATGGTCAAAAGGCGGCACTCGAAGCGATTGGCGCAACGGTTCTCGCGAATGCATGTGGCCCGTGCATCGGGCAGTGGAAGCGGGACGATATCGAGGCGGGGCAGTCCAATTCGATTCTGAGCTCGTTCAATCGAAACTTCCCGAAACGCAACGATGGAAATCCGCAGACCCTCTCCTTCATTGGGAGCCCCGAGATTTGCGTGGCCTTTGCCCTTGCCGGGACGCTCGATTTCAATCCCATGACGGACGAACTCGAGGGGGCGGACGGAACGCGATGGCGGCTCGCTCCACCCGCGCCCGCGCCCGAAATTCCCGCGAACGGATTCGAGATCAGCTTTGGTGGCTATCTCGATCCGCCGGAGGTGGCTGCTCGTGCTGCCGTCGATGTCGAGGTCAGTCCGACGAGCGAACGACTTCAGCTCCTGACGCCCTTCGCCGAATGGGACGGAAAGGATTTCGAGAAGCTTCCTCTCCTATTGAAAGCGGAGGGCAAATGCACGACGGATCATATTTCGATGGCGGGACCCTGGCTGCGATTTCGGGGTCACCTCGACAACATCAGTGACAACATGTTCATCGGCGCCATCAATGCATTTACCGGCGATGCCGGCGTCGGGCTGAATCTCGAATCTGGCGAGCGGGGAGATTCATTCCCGGCGATTGCTCGGGACTACAAGAAGCGTGGGCTTCGCTGGGTCGTGGTCGGCGATGAAAATTACGGTGAGGGTTCGAGTCGCGAGCACGCGGCGATGGAGCCACGTCATCTCGGTGCGGCTGCCGTGATCGTTCGAAGCTTTGCGCGTATTCATCAGGCCAATCTCAAGAAGCAAGGTGTCTTGCCGCTGACCTTCGCGAATCCCGCTGACTACGACTTGGTGCAGGAGACGGATCGAATCAGCATTATTGGGCTCGAGTCGCTGGCACCGGATCGGAATCTCGAGATGGTGGTCCACCATGCCGACGGCACCGAAGATCGTTTTGAGGTGGAACAGACGCTGAATGACGAACAGATCGGTTGGTTCCGGGCGGGTTCAGCACTGAACCTGCTTCGCGATGCTTCGACGGAGTGAGGCGTACGCAGAAGAATTGATTCTTTGTCGGAAGCCGCTCGCTTAGTCTTCAGTCTGAGGAACGAATATCTCGCTGAGCCAGGCCCGTCCTGCCGGAAAGGCGAGTGGGATCGCCAGCATGAGAAGGAATGCGCCGGACGCGGTCAGCATGTTGGCCAGCGTGACGTTGACGAGCGAGTTCCCAAAATAGGCAAAGATCGAAGATCGGATCGAGCCACCGACAAAAGCGGCGATGACGAAGTTGGGAACCGGCATCGGCGTGAGCCCGGCGGCGGCTTGAATAGGCGAGAGCGGAGTAATCGGGTAGCCGCAGGCAACTGCGAGGGTCATCGCGCCCGAACGACGGCCGGCAAACTCGAGGATGCGTTTTGCACGTGGCCCGATTCGTCGCTCGATTGCATCGCGTCCGGCATAGCGTGTCGCGAGGAAGAGAATCAGACCTGACATCATCAAGCCCACTCCCCCTACGACGGTCCCGACGAGTGTTCCAAAGCAGAGGCCGGCCGCGATGAGAACGATCTGGGAAGGCAGGGCGAGGAGTGAGCGGCCCGCAATCACGAAGACGAAGAGAATCGGGCCGGTGTTGCCGAGGCTTTCAGCGAAATGGCGAACGGATTCGACACTGAGATCGATCCCGAGCTGATTTCGCATCCAGCCACTGAGGAAGACGACGGCTGCAAGCGCAGCGCCGACGATGAATAGACGTTTTGCGGTCGAAGGCATCTCCTAGAGCGTAACCGGTCCGGCGAGCGAAGCGACTTCGGTATCGTGCGGTCGAACCGACGTCATCGATCGTGACGTCATGGACGGAAAAACTTTAGAGTCGTCGTTTGAGGTCGATATGGCAGGCAATAACAGCCCAGGCTTGTTCCAGGCCATTCGATTCCGATGCGCAGAAGTCACGCGCCGGGCAACTTCAGTGAGCATCGACGATGTTGGCTTGCATCGCTTCGCAGAACGTCTAGCCAGCGATCCCTCCGCGGGAGTCAACCTCGACCCGGCCCGTGACGTCGAGGGGGACGGTTATGAACTCCTGGCGTTTCTCGTCGCATTGGATGCGATCAATTTCGGGTCGGGTTGGTTCCCGCTGCTCCGCAAGAAAGACCGGATGTCTGGTTATCGAACGATTGCCGCCGCTTGCCGAAAGCGGTTCGAGTCGGAAGGGGCCTGGTCGGGTGAAGCGCTCCGAGCTACGACGCCGGAGAGTATGGCTGAGCTACTCGGGCAGGATTTCGATAGTCGTTCGAAGGACCAGGGTGTAAGCGAGTTGATGGGGCTCTATGCCCGAGCTTGGCGTGATCTTGGAGATTGGCTGGCGGAAGAACATGTGGATCGCTTCGACCATTTTGTCGAGGCGGCAGATTATTCGGCCGAGCGAATGGTGCTCGATCTGGCAAAGATGCCGTTCTATCAGGACGTGGCCGGCTACGCGGAATTGGAAGTGCCGTTCTACAAACGGGCGCAGATTACGGTTGCAGATCTGAATCTGGCGTTTGGTTCGGGTCGATTCGGTCGCTTCCACGATCTCGATCAGCTGACGCTATTCGCGGACAATCTCGTTCCCCACGTCCTGCGCTGCGAGGGTGTGCTTGTTTATGCGCGGGACCTGGAAGCGAAGATTGAGTCCGAGGCGCTCCTCGTTGTTGGAACGCGTGTGGAAGTGGAAATTCGAGCGGTTGCTCTCGAGGCAGTGGAGCGACTCGTAGATGCTCTCGAGCGCCTTGGGTCGTCGACAACGGCGTATGAACTCGATGGTCGGCTCTGGAATGCTGGTCAGGCACCGGAGATCAAGGCCCGCCCGCGTCATCGCGCGCGTTCTACCTACTATTGATCTCGGCCGCTCGCCACATCCGTCCTGCTCGGTGCGATTGCCGTCGAGATCCGTTCGAAAACTACACGAGAGCTAGCTTCTGATCCATGAAAATTTTCGACGCCAGTTTCTGGATTGTCACCGGTGTGCTGATCGCGCTTGGTGGTGTTGCGTTCGGGCGGGGTGGGATGCCTTTGTTGAGCGAGGCGCTGACGAATGGGATTCGGCTCTTCGCTCGATTCGGTGCTGTGATCTTTATTTCCTTCCTTGCAGTCGGGCTTGCTGAAACCTTGATGCCCCGAGACTGGGTTTCCGGCGCCCTCGGTGAGGAGTCGGGTTGGAAAGGTCTGGTCGTCGCTACGCTGGCTGGGCTCATCACACCAGCGGGTCCCTATATATCCATGCCTCTGGCCGCTGGCATGCTTCGTTCCGGCGCGGCCCCCGCGACCATCGTCGCCTTCCTGTCGGCATGGAGCCTACTTGCGATTCACAGACTGGTCGCCTGGGAAATTCCGATTCTCGGAGTGTCTTTTGCGCTAACGCGTTGGACACTTTGTCTCGCCTTGCCGGTCTTGGCCGGGGCCTTGGCCCGGATCATTTTTCGCTCTGGATGATGTCCGTGATGGCCTCGTGGATGTTTTTCAGATGATCGGGAGGCAGATCATGTCTATCGAGTGCGATGGCGACGTCGTCCAGCGTCACCGTTGTGACTGACGTGTCGACACAGGCGATGACTAACATCGATATTCGATCGCCGAGAAAGATCAACGCAGGACGGATGACCTTCTCCAGTTGTGAGCGCGCTTGTTCGCGGCCATCGAGGTTGGTGTCGCTGGCTTCGAGCTGTCGCTGGCGGCGCCGACGCTCCTGAATCCATTTTGCCGCTTCAATCTGTGATTGGAAGAGACGCCGAATGGAAGGCCGGGGGGGCGGAGCGATGCCCGCGCTTTCGGCCTCCCGCAAAACCCCGGCGATCGCGGCATCGAGAACGCGCTTTTCACGCGCGATGTCTTCGATTTCAATTTCGAGCGCTTCTTTTGCGTCCGCCACCCCGTCCATGAGAGTGAGGCGCTCATCGAGGCTTGACAGAAGGGCCGACAGCGGGCTTGCCGTTCGCCCGGCCGATAGTTGAAAGCGTTCTCGGAGTGCCTCGAGCTCGCCGCTGGCTTCCGCCCGGAGCAGCCAGCGATTGAATCGTTTGGCTTCGAGGATCTTCGATGGCGCGAACCAGGCCGCCTTTCGATCGCGTGTAAGGGGTCCGATCGCGCGAAGCGGAATTTTCGCCTGGCGTTGCCAATGCGGTGCCTCAAGGCTGTCTGTGAGGACTGCGTCCACGCGACCCTCTGTCAGCTCCTCAAGAACGCTTTGGTTGTCGGGGATGGCGACGATGGTGGTACGAGAAAAGAGACGGCGAGCAACTCTTTCGAGGTGTCCGCCGGCATTGACCGCGAGTCGACGGGTGGGCTGGTTGAGATCCTGGGAAGATCCGACGGTCGAGTTTTCCAGAACGAGCGCGACGGCGCCGCTGGTCGTGAGGGGCAGACTGAATCGGCCGAGTCTCGAACGGTCCGGTCGCACCGTCACGCCGGACAGCGCGAAGTCGAAAGCGTTGTCACCGAGATCGGCGGCGAGTTCCGGCCAGCGAAAGCGAACCCACTGCAGATCCATGGCTCGGGCTCCGCTGTAGGCCTCTGCGACAGCGATCGAGAACCCGGCGGGCCTAGTTTGACTTTTAGGCCACCGGCTGAACGGGTCGTAGTCTCCGCTGGTTCCGACGCGCAGCGTGCCCCGGGGGGCCATCGATTCTGGATCGCCTGAGCCAATGGGTTGGATTCCGCATCCGAGGAATAGAACGAAAAACCAGAACGCGATCGCGTAGGTTGTTTTGGTCCCGGCGAGTTTCACCGGGTGGCCAAAAAGATTCGCCATAACAAAGGCTTGGAATTCTCTTGGCTATCCATTCGTGACGCCAGATTTTCTTGACCGCAAAGGGCACCTCTCCTATTCTGCGCGCCCGCTGCTCCGAGCGCATCGGCATCGGAGTTCACCCCAAATGCATCTACTGCGGATACGCCACCTCGTCTCGATCGAGCGCACCCACGAATCAGAGTCTGTTCTGGCATTCGTCCGGTCCGGATAAAAGACGGACCAGCTGCTCTCTTGGACTTCGTGACTAAATCCTCGTCAACATCGGGGTCCCCGATCGTGCCGCGATCAGCGATTGAATTATAAGGTAGTAGAACAGGAGACGCGTCATGCTGACACTCGATGAAATTGAATCTGGACTCTTCGTGACGCACAAGAATACCGGCCTCCGTTACAGCGTCGTAGAGGCCGAAGAAGGTGAGGTTCTCCTTTCGCCCGAGCAAGAGGGACTTCAGGATCTCACCGTCGCCCTCGATCTCTTCCGAAATGAATTCGTCGCAACGGACCGCTTCCGAGCACCGGGTGGTCGCCGTGGCGGTCGCGGTCGCAAGCGAACACCCACCGCTGGCGGAGGACCGGCTGCGGCTCCGAGCGGACCGAAATGCCGTGGTAAAATCAAGAAGATGGTTCGCGATCGCGGCTTCGGCTTCATCCGTGGCGATGATGGAAAGGAAGTATTCTTCCATCGTTCGGGTTTGAACGCGAGTGACTACGACATCCTCAACGAAGGTGATCTCGTCGAGTACGTCGTCCAGGAAGGGCCGCGCGGTGCTCGTGCTGAACATGTTCGACATGCTTCTGCCGAAGCGGTCGTCGCGAGCTGAGTCTTCCACTGTCAACACCCGCCATCATCGACGATCCCAAAGATCTCTCGCCCGAATGGCTGACGAGTGTGCTTCGTCAAAGTGGTCTCGACGTCCATGTCCAATCTATTCGGAGCGAGCCGGTGGGTACCGGCCAGATGGCGCATAACGAACGGATTTTCCTCGAGTATGAAGAAGGCCCAACTGCCGGTCCGAGCACGGTCGTTGGGAAATTTCCTTCGCCGAGCGAGGAGAGTCGAGCCGCGGGCGCTCGTGGCGGCTATCGCGCCGAGACTCTCTTCTACACGCGGCTCGCGCGAGACGTTGCGATCAGAATACCAGAATGCCTGTACGGCGCGATTTCTGCTGACGACACGACGTTTACCCTGCTTCTCGAAGATCTCGCCCCCGCCGTGCAAGGGGATCAGATTGGTGGTGCGAACGATGCCCAGATCGAAGCGTCGGTTCGCAATCTCGCCGGTCTGCATGCTCCGCTCTGGTGTGATTCGAAATTAGCGAAGCTCGATTGGATCACTCAGGGGATGAGCGACGAGTATGCGCTTTATATCGAGATGGGTACGCCCGTGTTCATCGAGCGCTATGCGGATCGGCTCTCCGACGATGACGCCGAGACGTTGCGCCAATTTGCGCGGGGCGTAAGGCAGTGGATGGCGCTTCGGCCGCCGGAATCGACTCTGGTTCACGGTGACTACCGGTTGGACAATTTGATGTTCGAAGGTTCTGGGGATTCGACTTCGGTCACGACCGTCGATTGGCAGACCCTGTCGGTGGGTTGTGCGGGGCAGGACATTTCCTATCTGCTCGGCAATAGCAGCCCGCCCGAGCAGCGGCGCGCACATGAAGCGCATATGCTCGATGTCTACCGTGAAGCAATGGCCGAACTTGGAGTCGAACGCACCGCGGAAGAGATCGCGGCGGACTACCGCTATGGCAGCTTCCAGGGGCCATCGATTACGATGTTAGGCGCTCTTTCGGTTGGTCAGACCGATCGCGGCGATGAGATGTTCATGGCGATGGCGTCTCGATGCACGGCCCAGATTCGCGAATTGGACGCCCTGGACCTTCTCGCGTAGCTGCTGTGCATTTCTAGCCCGAATATCGATGGACGATCGGGAGACGCCTTCCACCGCCGAAGGCCTTCTGCGATGTCCGCAGAACGAGGGGTGTCTGTCGCCTCTTGTATTCGTTTCGATCAAGGCGATTCACGATCCCGAGGGCGACCTCTTCGGAGACACCGGGCGGCGGCACGATCGACGCACGACTACGGCCGCCTTCGATGGCTTGCCTTAGAATGTTGTCGAGCACGTCATAGCTGGGAAGATCGTCCTGATCGAGTTGGTCGGCGGCGAGTTCGGCGGACGGCGGCTTCTCAATCGTGTTCGCGGGAATCCGTTCGCCGTTTCGATTCGCGTGTTCCGCGAGGGCGTAGACATCGCCCTTGTAGACGTCCCCGAGAACGGCGAGCCCGCCCACCGTATCTCCGTAAAGCGTGCAATAGCCAACCGAAAGCTCACTCTTGTTTCCGGTGCCGAGTACGAGTCTATTCTCGTCATTCGAGCAAGCCATCAGGATCGCTCCTCGGATACGGGATTGAATGTTTTGTTGTGTCAGGCCGTAATCGTCCCGCTCACCGAAGAGTTGAGCGAAGAGTTGTATGTAGGATTCGTAGATAGGGCCGATGTCGGCACGTCTGACTTCGATGCCGAGACGCTCGCCTAACTCATAGGCATCGTCGATGCTGTGCTCCGAAGAGAAAGGGCCGGGCATCGCGATCCCCAGCACTCGCGGAGCACCGAGTGCGAGGACTGCGAGATGGGCGGTCACGGCGGAATCGATTCCACCCGAGAGGCCGATGACCGCGTTGGGCGGCAGGTTCTGCTTGAGGAAATAGTCGCGGATTCCCAGAGTCAGTCCGCTCTCGAGCTGAGCGACTGCGGTCGGGTCGTCGACTTCCGCCAGCGGAGTTCCCGCGCCTGGAGGGATTTCGTAAATTGCGATGCCTGTTTCGAAAAGCGGCATGGCCGCGTGAACATCGCCCTTGGCATCGATCACGCAGGAGCCACCGTCGAAAATGAGTTCGTCGTTGCCGCCCACCTGATTGACGAAGACAACGGGTCTTGCATTGCGGATTGCGACTTCTGCCAACATCGCACGGCGTTCAGCCGCCTTTCCTGCATGCCAGGGCGAGGCAGAGGGATTGATGATGAGTTGCGCGCCTCTAGATGTTAGTTCATGAACGGGATCGACGGGGTAGGGCTTGGTTCGAAACCAGGTGTCTTCGCAGATGGCAAGTCCGAGCGAGACATCGAGGCCAGGGACAATGACTGGGGACCAGTCGTCGGTTTGTGTGAAATAGCGCTGTTCATCGAAGACGTCATAGGTTGGTAGGAGCGTCTTGCTGCGCACGGCATGGATGCGCCCTTCAGCAAGCACCACCGCCGCGTTGAGCATGGACTTCGGTTGATCCCCATCGCCCCGCATGACCGCACCGACAACGATCACGATATGTTGTGAGGTCTTCGCGAGTTCATCGAGCTCTGCGAGCTGGTCGTCGATGAATCGATCTCGATCGAGAAGATCCATTGGCGGATATCCGGTCAGCGCCAACTCAGGCAACACGACCAGATCCGCGCCGCCGCCCGCCGCCTGCTCCGCTGCTTCCTGGGCAAGTCGGCGATTTCCGGCGAGGTCCCCGACGGTCGGATTGATTTGAGCGAGGGCGATCTTCATTGGATTGAGCATACCCCGGGCGACTACGCGTGTTCTTGCGCGTTCTTCATTGAAAGTGGGTGAGACGGACTTTGGCCGGCGACCACACACCGCCGCAAGCTACGGAAAATAGACGAAAATCAGTTCACCGCTGCAGGCGGGCTTCTTTTTGCCCTCGAGTTCGAACCGGATACCCAGTCCGAGGCGCTTGGCGCCGCCGGGTATGTGACGGACGGTCTTGATCGAAGCGGCCAGGCGAACGCGGCTGCCAGAGAGGACGGGTTCACGGAGCCTCAGTTTTTCGATGCCATAGTTCACGATCTGGGAGCATTTTTCGACGACGATTAACTCGGGCAGGAGGGCTGGGGCCAGAGAGATCGTGAGGTAGCCATGCGCGATCGTTGTGCCGAAGGCCGACTCTCGTTCCGCGCGTTCTCGGTCGACGTGGATCCACTGATGATCGCCTGTGGCGGCCGCGAAAGCATCGATCTGATTTTGATCGATGGAACACCATTGTGTGGAGCCCAAATCGTGGCCTTCGAACACAGCAAGAGAAGCGACGTCGGGAATGATTAGCGGGGTCGCCATCCGGGTCCTTTCGGGTGGAGATGTTCGCCGTCTATACTTGCCCAATTGAACCGGCTTGTGCAACGCATGACTCTCGATTCGGCCGAATTGAGGCATTCTACGCGGGCAGGGCGATTTTTAGGTGACCGATTAGGCGCCGAAATATATAGAGGAGGGTTCCGAGATGACATTCGGCAAGGGTAGTGCAAGCCGCAAAGTTGGGATCGTTATGGTCGTCGCGCTGGTTGCCGGCTATGGGATCAGCGGCCATTTCCTTTACAACGCGGTGATCGGGCTCGATGCGACCGCATTTCCCGCCGGCGAATGGCTCCAGGAAACGTTGGGCAAAGGCATGTCGAATGCGGTCGGGGGAATGTTCCTGGCGGCGGCCGGACTCCTCCTGATCGGCCTGATTGCAGCCGGCTATGCGGGAGTGAGTGGACTTGGTGCAAACGCGGACGGGACGCGTTCTGGCCGACGACGCTTCCTCGCGAGTTCTGCGACGGGCGTTGGCGCTCTGGTCGCGGGCGTCATTGGAACGCTTGGCCATGCCCTCTTCGGTGTCGGTAAAGAAGGCAATGGTTGGTTGGCCGTCAGTGGACAAATCAGCTCGGACAACGGCGTCGTGAAGACCCATGCAACCTGGGACGAAGCCTGGAAGACGGCGCGGGTCGAGTCCTATGGCCGGCTCGGGCGAACCGGCTGGGAAGTTTCGGATACGGTTCTCGGCGCCGGGCGACTTCGCGGCGATGAGGCTTGGAAGATCGTGAATGCCGCTCTCGATCGCGGTGTCAATTACATCGACACTGCGCCCGACTATTCAACCGAAGGGAGCGAGTTGGTCGTTGGTCGCGCCATGCAGGACTTTCCGCGCGACCAGGTTTTTCTCGCAACGAAATTCTGCACGCCCATCGGACATCTGCCTGCTGGGACCGACGTCGTGCGTTACAAAGAAGTCATTCACGACAGCCTTCGCAGACTCGGAACCGATTACGTTGATCTCGTCCATATCCATTCGTGCGACAACGTGGATCGCTTGATGGATGAGAACGTCCATGAAGCATTCGATCAGCTGAAGGCGGAAGGCAAGGTTCGTTTTCTGGGTGTCTCAACGCATACGCCCAGACTCGAACAAGTGGCCAACACCGCAATTGACTCGGGTCGCTTCGACGTCATGATGCTCGCCTATCATCATGGAATCTGGCCGCAGCTATCCGGCATCATCGACCGGGCCCATGACGAACAGGATATGGGCATCGTCGCGATGAAGACGCTCAAGGGCGCGAAACATCGGAACCTTGAGAACTTTCACGACGCAAATACCTATGCACAGGCCGCTCTGAAGTGGGTTCACGCGAACCCTAAGGTCTCCTGCGCAGTGATCTCCTTCTTCGAAATGCAGCATATCGACGAGTATCTCTACGCATCTGGTCAGACGCTGAAAAACGATGACTTTGCCATTCTCGAGCGCTATGACCGTGCGGTCGAGGGATCGTATTGCGCACCGCATTGTGGTGTGTGCCTCGGCAGCTGCCCAGAGAACGTTCCGATCAATGATGTACTGCGGCATCGCATGTACTTCGAGGACTACCGCTCCGAGAAGGAAGCCATGGATCTCTACGCCAAACTCGAGATCAACGCGTCGGCCTGCGAAAATTGTTCCGCGCCTTGTCTCGGCAGCTGTCCGCTGGGTATCCGGATTCGTGAGCGCACGAAGGGTGCGCATGATCTCTTGTCGATGGCCTAATAAGGGTCGGGTCTGCGGGCCCGATCAGGGGGCAAGGCGGTTCATGTGCGTGGCGAGCTCGAAGTCGAGCTCAGTTAGCCCGCCGGCGTCGTGGGTGGTGAGGGATACTTCGACGCGATTGTAGACGTTCGACCATTCGGGATGGTGGTCCATTTTTTCGGCGATGATCGCGATCTGAGCCATGAAGCCGAAGGCATTCACGAAATCGTCGAACTCGAAGTTCCGATGGAGCTTGTCGTTTTCGAGCCGCCAGCCGGGAAGGCCGACCAGGCGGGATTCGATCACCTCATCACTCACAATAGAAGGTCGTGTCATGCCTCAGTCTTCATCTCGATGAATTGCCCGCACGAAGGCGTCATAGAGTGCGCTGAGGATCTGGGCGCGATCGGCGCGACCGTAGACTTCTCGAAAGGCCTTGATCGGGATGATGCCCTTGGCCATGGAGCGATGACCCCCTCCGACGCCCAGGCCTTCGACGACCGCTTTGACGACCTCGCCGGCCGCGCGAACATAACCGACATTGCGAACTGAGAAGACGAGGTTTCGTTCGACCGTCCCAACCGCAACCGCCCATTCGGCCCCTTCGGCCTGGAGCGCCATGTCGGCCACCTGTGGAATAACGTCTTCGCGAACACGTCCGAGCACGAGGATATGAATTCCGTCGCGGACATCGGATTTGGATAGTGCGCGACCCAGTGCTTGCAGGCCGGTGATGGGCAGGGCCGGTCGTTCGATGCGGCGCAAGAGGGCGGGGCTATGTGAGGCATGGAGATAGGCGAAGGACTTCATGTCCTGGTCGCTGGTCTCGCGTCCGAGATATTGAGTGTCGCTCTTGATTCCGTAGAGCAGCGCCGTCGCCAGTCGGGGATTGATCTCGGTGTTCGTTGCGCGGAGGTACTCGGTAAAGATCGTCGACGTCGCGCCATAGCTCACTCGGATATCGCGAATCGTTGCTTCGTAACCGGTCCGCTCCGGATGGTGATCGATGACGACATCGACGTTTTTCAGGCGCTCCGGGGCATTGTCGCCGAAGACATTGGGCTGGACATCGACCAGGACCAACGCATCGAATTCGGAAATCTCGTCTGGGGTAATGACGCGAACCTCGATGCCGATTGCCCGGCAAAGTGCTTGATTCTCGGGTCGTTGAACGTCGCCGAAGGAAATCAGGGGCGCGGTCGTTCGCTTTCGGCCCAGCAGCGCGCGGAGTGCGTAGGCGCTCGCGATGCCGTCGGGATCGGGATCGGGTTGTACGAGTATCCCGACGCGCTCCCGAGGAGCCAGGAGTTCTCGAATCTTCACCACCCTTTGCAGATTGGTGAGGTGGGCGAATTCCTCGTCGATGTCATCGCGAATCAGTGTTTTCCAGCCGGTTCGGCGGAGCGAGGCATGATGGGGGAGGTCATCCTCGGTCAGGCCGTCTGACAGGACTAGGATCGACGCGTCTCCGTCAACCTTTCGGATCTTGCGAATGGCGAGCCGAGTCCAGGGTCCGTCATCGCTGACCAGGGCAAATTCGTCGTCCTCGGCGGGATCGAGCTTGGCAATGGCGTCTTCGTCGAGGCCACCCTGCAAGATCTTGAAGCCGGCTGGACGCGCACGGGTCTCGTTCTCACGCGGTATCCACGTCAGTTCTTCGAGTTCATCCGTCCCTATGCGACTCCAGAGCCTTGCACTCTCGGCTCCATCGCAAATGATGATTCGACGTCCCACACGACCCCCGGCGGTGTTTTACGAGGTCTCGAATGACTTTCCTGTCCAGGTCCGACCTCGGTCTGGCCCCAATGAACGCGCCGACTTGTAGATCGGAGCGTCAGCCGGACAGACGACAGGGCGTCATCGCGAAGGCGGGAAGTTACACCAAGGCTGCGCCGCAGCGACCGCTTGCTTGCGTGTTCACGGAGGGAATCTGGCCCGGGGGGTGGCGATCCGGGAAGTTCGCGTGGCACGCCACACAGCCCGAGAATCGGTAGGATGGGCCGCCCGAGTGGATTGAATTGACGGCCGGCGGAGCTGGCGATCGGGCAATCCCCGCAATCTGGGAGAAACAAGCGTGAGACTGATCAATCAAGCTGGACGCGTGGGTATCGAAGTTGAGGGTCGCTTCATCGATGTGGCTGCGCGCAGCGAGGGTCGCTTCTCGGCAGACCCAATGGCGGTCTTCGCAGATTGGGCGGAGCTTGCCAGTTGGGCCGGCGGTCTCGTTCCGGATTTTTCGGATCCAGCAGTGGATGCCGATCTGTTGGGCCCGCCGGTGCCGACGCCAAAACAGGTCTTCGCCATCGGACTCAATTACAAGGATCATGCGGCGGAAGCGGGTCTGCCACTTCCCGAGTCGCCGATGGTCTTCACGAAATTTCCAACCTGTCTCGTGGGTCCGAACGCGGAAGTGCCCCTGACCTCGGACCGCGTCGACTGGGAAGTCGAGCAGGTGGTCGTGATCGGGCGGGAAGCCAGTCACGTTCCGGCCGCCCAGGCCTGGGATTATGTTGCCGGGTTCATGGTGGGGCAGGACATCTCCGATCGAAGACTGCAGTTTTCGGATAAGCCCCCTCAGTTCAGTCTCGGGAAATCGGCCGAGGCCTTTGGTCCGATCGGACCCGCATTGGTGAGTCTCGATGAGTTCGAAGATCCGGACGCGCTGGTTCTGCGATGTTGGGTCGCGGGTGAGCAGATGCAGGAATCGACGACGACAAATCTCGTTTTCTCGGTTTCCGAGCTGATTGCCTACATCTCTGGCTATTGCCCGTTATTGCCTGGAGATCTGATCTTTACGGGAACCCCCGGTGGTGTCGGGAGCGTTCGAGATCCTCGGCGTTATCTCGTGGCGGGAGAGCTCATCGAGAGTGAGATCGAAGGAATCGGTCGACTTTCGAATCGCTGCATCGAGAAACCAGAGGCTCCTTGAGTCTTGAAACTTGCCCTTCTTGCTCCTGACTCTTTCTTTTTCCTGTCACCCTGTCTCGGACCGAATGGATTTAGTCAACCATGCAGCGAATATTCATAGGCGACGTTCAGGGGTGTGCGGACGAGTTGGACGAGCTCTTGGCTCGCGCATCAGACTCGTTCGGTGAAGAGTTCTGTCTCTGGGTCGCCGGGGATCTCATCAATCGCGGTCCCGATAATCTTCGGCCCCTCGAACGGGTTTGGGAGTTGGTCTCCGCGGGTCGAGCGCAGTACGTGCTCGGGAATCACGAACTGAATCTTCTTGCCGTCGACTTTGGGCTGCGCGAACTCGAACCGAATGATTCTTTTGGGGATGTACTCGAATCTTCGGAGGCCTCGGACTGGATCGATTGGTTGCGTAGCCGGCCGCTCGTTGCATCCGGACGCCTGAGCGAGCAACCGTTTGCGATGTTGCACGCCTCGGCAAGCCCCGACTGGTCCTTTGAGAAGCTCGTCGAAATCGGAGAACAGGTCAGCGCGCGACTGTCGGGTTCGCGCGGTGATGCAATCGAGTTTCTCGCAGCGAACCCGTCGACGGATCCTGTCCGCGACGCCCTCGGACGCCTGACACGATGTCGAAGTGTTTCCACGGAAGGAGCCTGGTCGAGCGCCGAGCCGGAGTCGCCGACTCGAGCCTGGCACCGGGAATGGCTCGATCGAGGTCACGCCTACGGACTCGTCTACGGACATTGGGCTCGTCAGGGATTACACGTCGCCGCGGGACTCCGTGGTCTCGATACGGGCTGCGTCCACCATGGCCGTGGTCGAGACGGATTCTTGACGGCATGGCTTCCGGAATCGAATCCGAGGAATTCGCAGCGGCGGGAAAGCGCCGAATTTGAAGTCCCTGACGATCGTTTCTGGCAGATTCCGGCCCGTCGCCGTTACTATGATCCTGTCGCTTCCACCGCTTGAAATTCTCCGCCGAGACATCGAAACTGACGGGACGGATCCCGCGTCGGTCCGATTCTTTTGACAGAAATCCGATCAAGGAGTTCAAATCATGGCCGCCGTCCTCATTCCGGTGATCTTTCGAGGCCCTACCCAAGGGGAAAGCCGAGTTTCGGTTCCTGAACAGACGACGATTGGAGCCTGCTTCGACGCGGTCGAGGCCGAGTTCCCGGGTCTGCGCGCGCTCGTGATCGACCCCGAATCCGGGGGAATCCATCGGTTCGTGAAGCTCAGCCTGAATGGCGAGGTCCTCGATCGGTCGCCGGGACTGCTGGAAACGGCCGTGGGCGAAAGCGACGAAATCGAGGTGATCGCCGCCATTGCGGGCGGGTAGCCGGGGGCGCCATCACATTCATCGGCCCAGTGGGTCCCGACGCATTGCACCTTTCGCGCGATTAGTGGAATCTATCCCTTCGCCCGTTTTCTGATTCACAACCCCAAGCCTCCGAGGAAATGCAACCATGCCTGGACCCGAGGGAGATCGCCTCCTCTACGTAAACATGACGGACCAATCCACATCCTACGAGCCCTTCCCAGACGAATGGAAGTTGCTCGGCGGTCGAGCTCTGTCTGCGAAAATATTGACCAAGGAATGCGATCCGACCTGCGACGCGCTGGGTCCAGATAATGTGTTGGTGATGGCGCCTGGCGTTCTTTCAGGAACCACGGCACCGACCTCCGGACGAATTTCGATCGGCGGTAAAAGCCCGCTGACTGGTGGCATCAAGGAAGCGAATGCCGGTGGGAATCCCGGCCAGCATCTCATGAAGCTCAACATTCGTGCCGTGGTCGTTACCGGCAAGCCGGCGGATGCGGACAAGCGCTACGGGCTTCGCATCGACGAGGGCGAAGTCTCCGTCGTTGCCGCGGACGACTACAAGGGTATGTGGAACTACGCACTTTGTGAAAAGCTGCTTGCTGACGCACCCAAGACGGCAAGCGTGATCTCGATCGGCCCGGCCGGAGAGCTTGGTCTCTCAGGCGCATCCGTCGCGTGTACGGATCAGGACAAGGAGCGCCGACCCGCGCGTCACGCTGCTCGCGGCGGACTCGGCGCGGTGATGGGTTCGAAGGGACTCAAATGGGTCCTGGTCGACCCCGGTAAGGCACGAGCCAGGCAAGCCGCGGACACGAAGGCTTGGAACGCCAAGAACAAGAGCTCTTCGAAGGACTATCTCGATGGGCCGCAGATGTTCAAGACCGGGACCTCCGGCATCGTTCCACTGGCCAACATGCTGAACACCTTCGTCTACAAGAACCGGACAGAGGGCCAGTCGCCTGACGTCGAGGCGCTCGATGGTGCGCGAATCATCGAGAGCTTTGAGGAGCGTGGCGGCAGCATGCATAACTGCATGACCGGTTGCATCGTGAAGTGCTCCAACATCGTTCATGACAAGGACGGCAACTACAAGACGTCGGCACTCGAGTTCGAAACGCTGACCCTGCTCGGTGCGAGTTGTGCGATCAAAACCTTCGACGAAGTTGCCGACCTTGATCGTCTCTGTGACGAGATCGGGTTGGATACCATCGAGACCGGCGGCGCAATCGCCATCCTGATGGACTCCGGCGGCATGGATTGGGGTGATTCGAAGGCTGCGATCGAATTGCTCAAGGAAATCGCCGAAGGGACGCAACGGCGCGGTTGCAACGGGCAAGGCGCGGGGCCACAAACGTGTTCCCCACGCTCGGGGCCAGGCGATTCCGGCTTGGGATCCGCGTCCGCTCAAGGCGACGGGCGTGACCTACGCGGCGGGCCCGATGGGCGCCGACCATACGGCGGGCCTGATCGTGAACCCGGGACTCGCGCCGGACATGTACGCTCAGGCGTCTCAGGAAATCCAGCTCATCAACATGGTTTGTGACTCCTCGGGCTTCTGCCAATTCTTCCAGCCATCCCTCGATGACATTCGTAGCTATTACGGAACGCTTTACGGCATCGAAGTTTCGCGGGAAGAGATCGCCGACCAGGGATGGGAAGGGCTGCAGGACGAGTGGAATTTCAATGCTGCGGCAGGCTGGAAGGACGAGGACAACGGTCTTTCCGAGTGTCTCGTCGAAGAAGGTATCGGGCCGGACCATGCGATGAAATTTGATGTGTCCCTCGACGTCATCAATCAGTCGAAGGTGCGTTTCCCGGCACGCGAAGAGCTCTTCTCTTCAGCAGCCGCCGGCTGAGCGTTTGCCTCACTGGCTCGATTCGAAGTCCGGGCGGGCAGGGGTCAATCCTCTGCCCGCTTTGGCGTTTCAGGTTCGTCCAGCTGGAAACCCGTATAGAGATTGCGTCGTAGCATCACAAGGAGATTTCATTTGAGAGACGATGTCCGCATGCGCGGATTCGCCGAAAGGGTCGATGTCGAAGTCGTCGATCGTTTTCTCGCCAACCATGTTCGCGCGCTCGATGGCCAAGCCGTTTCCCTTCTCGAATCTCACGGTCGCGTGCTGACGGAAGACGTGATTTCCAAGACGGATGTTCCCGGGTTTAGGCGTTCTGCGATGGACGGTTATGCACTTCGCGGTGAAGAGAGTTTTGGGGCGTCCGCTTATGATGCGATTCGTCTGAAGATCGTTGGGTTGTCCTTGCCCGGCGCTCCCTACGAGGGCGTGCTCGAGAAAGGCGACGCGATTCGAATCATGACCGGCGCGCCGGTTCCCGATTCAGCGGACGCGGTCATCAAAGCCGAGGTGTGTGAAGAAATTGACGGCGAGGTTCTGATCAGCGAAGCCGTGGCTCCCCAGAAAAATATCGGCGCGATTGGTGAGGACATCAAAAGATCCGAGTCCGTTCTTTTTGCGGGGCGGCGACTTCGTCCACAGGACGTTGGCCTGCTGGCGTCCATTGGGTGTGCTTCGGTCACGTGTGTTCGTCGGCCGCGGATTCGATTGGTCGTCACCGGCGATGAACTCTTGCCCGCCGGTAGCACGCCGACTGGAAGCCAAATCGTCGATAGCAATTCCGTTGTTCTCCGAGGTCTGGTTGCTCGCGACGGCGGGCAAGCGATGCCCTTCGAGATCATCCCGGACATTCCCGAGCGAATTCGAGAGGCGATGGATGACACGGACGCGGATGTCGTTCTGGTTTCGGGCGGAACGTCGGTGGGTCAAGAGGATCATGCTCCGCGACTCCTCTCCGAATTGGGCGAGCTCGATTTCCATGGCATTTCGATGCGGCCGTCGAGCCCGACTGGAATTGGGCGAATCGGATCGAGCTTCGTCTTTCTTCTTCCCGGAAATCCGGTGAGCTGCCTTGCGGCTTACGAGTTCTTCGCCGGTCCAACGATTCGCCGTCTCGGAGGACGCAATCCGGACTGGCCCCATCGTCGAGCGCTCGTGCCCCTGGCGCGAAAAATTGTTTCAGAGGTCGGGCGAACTGATTACGTGAGAGTGGCTATTGAGCAGGGGCGTGCGCATCCGCTCGCGACCTCGGGTGCTTCGATTCTTTCGTCAACCGTGCGGGCGGCCGGCGCGGTGATCGTGCCGCGAGAACTCGAAGGAATGGGCGAGGGTGAACGCGTTTCGGTCTTGCTTTACGACGAAGAGGCGACGGCAGAAGGAACTGAAATTTGAAGCAGACTCAATTTCTAGAAGTCGTCGATCGCGATGTGGCGGAAGAGCGCTGGCGTGCCGTTGTCGGAAGGGCATCGCTTGCATCGGAGACGATCCCTCTCGCCGAATCGCTCGGCCGTGTTCTGGCGGAAGACATTCGAGCGACCGTGGACGTGCCGGGCTTCGACCGGTCGAATATGGATGGGTTCGCGGTGCGGGCCTCGGATACGTTTGGCGGATCGGAGGAAGAGCCGGTTCGATTGGTTTTGAACGATGAGATTCTCGCGACGGGAATTCATCCAAAGATCGAGGTGAAGGCCGGGACCGCGACGACGATCGCGACCGGTGGGATGCTTCCGCGGGGCGCCGATTCAGTTGCCCCCATCGAGATCACCGACGTCGATCCCGCAGACTCTGGCGCAATCTTCGTGCGGGCTGGGAGGGTGCCCGGTGCTGCTGTTAGTTTTGCGGGAACCGACATGGGAAGCGGTGAGACAGTTGCTTTTTCGGGAACCTTGCTGACCTCTCGCGAAACCGGTCTGCTAGCCGCGATTGGACGTGAGCATCTGCGTGTCGTGCGTCGACCTCGCGTAGCGGTCCTGTCCACGGGAGACGAGATCGTTCAGCCGGGCGAAGAAATGCGGCCCGGCCTCGTCTTCGACAGCAATGGTCAGATTCTCTGCGATGCGGTGCGAGAGCTGGGCGGTGAGCCGATTTTCATGGGAGCGTTTCGCGATGATGTGGCAGCGTTGCGAAAGGCGCTGAAGGAAGCACTCGTCGATTCGGATGTTGTTCTTTTGTCCGGGGGAACATCCAAGGGCGAGGGCGATCTGAACTCGATCGTCGTCGGAGAGCTGGAGCCTGGAATCCTGGTGCACGGTGTCGCGCTCAAGCCGGGTAAGCCGATCTGCCTCGCTGCGCAGGGTGAGAAGCCGGTCGTCATTTTGCCAGGCTTTCCGACGTCTGCGATCTTTACGTTTCATGAGTTCGTTGCCCCACTTCTGCGAGACATGGCAGGTCTGCCTGATGAAACGCGAGAGACGCGCTCGGCACGACTCGCAATCAAGACCCAGAGCGAGCGCGGACGACTCGAATATCTGTTAGTCGGTCTGGTGGGGGGAACGGGGGAATCGGAGGATGTCGGTGATGATGGCTCGCTATCCGCCTACCCGATGGGGAAAGGAAGTGGGAGCGTCACGAGCTTCAGTCGCGCCGATGGCTTCGTCCGAATCGACCGGAACACCGAGTTGGTGGAAGCGGGCACGAAAGTTGAGGTCACCCTGATCGGACGTGAAGTGCCGGTCGCAGACCTCGTAGTCATTGGAAGCCATTGCGCCGGTCTCGATCTGATCGCCAGCGAATTGTCGCGCCACGGCCTGCGGGTGAAACTACTTGCTGTCGGATCCCATGGCGGACTCGCAGCGGCCGCTCGTGGTGAATGCGACCTGGCACCGGTTCATCTTCTTGATCTCGAAACGAATCGCTACAACGAGCCGTTTCTGACTCCGGGCTTGAAGCTGATTCCCGGGTATCGGCGGATGCAGGGACTGGTGACTCGCCTTGAGGAAACGCGTGAGATTTCGACCGTAGTCGAGGATGAATCGCTTCGTATGGTCAATCGCAATCGAGGGGCTGGCACTCGGGTCTTGATCGATCGCCTCCTCGGAGAACGCCGTCCCGCCGGTTATCCCTACGAGCCTCGATCCCACTACGCGGTGGCTGCTGCGATTTCCCAAGGCCGAGCGGACTGGGGTATTACGATCGAAACGGTGGCTGCGGAAGCTGGCCTACGTTTTCAGCCCATTCAAGATGAACACTATGACTTCGCTGTTCCGGAGTCGCGCTGGAACCGGCCGGCACTGCGTCTGCTTCGGGAATGGCTCGACGACGGGAACTCGAAACTTCGTCGAGTACTCGAGGCAGCCGGCTTCTCGAAGGACTGATTCGCGTCAGCAGTCGACGGCCCCGCGACCGAGGCGCAGGCGCGATTCCGGATGGAATTTGGCTGCGACGAACTGCAGGGATATCTCTTCAGTCGTCCTTTGCCGCCAGGCGACTCCAGGGCGTTCTCGCACTCGAACTCGAAGCGAAAGAGCGAAAGAACCGAGGGGAGGGTGAGTCGGTTCTCGTCTGCCAAGAACCATCCCCGACGACTGATTGAATCCAGCACGTTGCCGCCCGACAGACTGCGCGGTAAGTTTAATCGACCCTAATGGACTCCCCCCTCCTAATCAGTCCCTTGAAACCCACTCAAAACAAGGCGATCGGCGAGTGTTGATCGCGCGTGGCCAACCCTTCTCTTTGGAGGCGTGTTGATGGCGATCGTTGGTGCGATCTTGATCATCGTCGCGTGCCTGGCGGCTTCTGCATTTTTCTCGGGTAGCGAGACCGCGCTCTTTCGGCTGAGAGCGCACGACCTGGACGGCGACGACAAAGAAGCAATTGGACCTGCCGATGCCGCAGTGCGCGACTTGACTCAGTCATCTTCACGGTTGCTCGTGACGATTCTGCTGGGCAATAACGTCGTCAACATTCTCGGCGCTGCCGTCGCCTCCGGTCTGGCCATTCACTATCTCGGCGTCGAGCTGGGTATCCCGGTCGCGACCTTCGTCATGACGGGATTGGTCCTGGTTCTCTGCGAAATTCTCCCGAAGGCCATTGCCGCACGGCATCCTCGGGGCGTCTCTCGCGCGGTCGGACTTCCGCTCTATCTCTTCCACAAGATGTTGCGCCCGATTCACGGACTTTTCGATCGTGTCATCGAGCCCCTGGTTCGACGGGTGACTGGGGGAATCGATAGCAATGAATCGATGGGATCCGAGGAAGTGCTTCGTCTGGCTCGCGAGGCGCTCCAAAACGTCGACGATGCGGGTTCTCCCCTGGCGATCATCGGCGCAACTTCGAACGCGGCAGAGATGGACGTTTCTGAAATCATGGTGCCGCGGACCGAAATCGAAGCCTACCCCACTGATACTCCGGTTTCGGATCTCATCGAGAAGATGCTCGAGGGGCGCTACACGCGGGTGCCCATCTATGAAGATACGATCGACCACGTGTTGGGCGTGATTCATCTGAAGGACTTGATCAAGCTCGCGCGGGCTGACGGCAAAGAACTTTTTGGAATCGTCAAGCCCGTCCTACGTGTCCCGGAACGTAAGCCGATTTTGCGTTTGTTGACGGAGATGCAGCGGGCGTTCTGTCACGTTGCGTTGGTGAAGGACGAGTTCGGTGTGACCCAGGGTCTAGTCACCCAGGAAGATATTCTCGAGGAGATCGTCGGAGAAATTCGAGACGAATTCGATTCTGAAGAATTGTTGATGATTCGGAAACTGCGCGATGGGAGCCACGAGGTTCTGGGCCGCATCAAGGTGCTCGACTTCAATCGAGAAACGGGCTGGCAGGTTCCGGCGGAAAAGGGCGATACGATCGGTGGTTTGATCTTCAACACGCTGGAACGTGCGCCGCGTAATGGCGAATGGGTTGATGTGCCTGGCTACAGGCTTGAATGCATCGATGTTTCGGGGAGTCGAATAACCCGTGTTCGGATCATCGATTTGTTCTACGTAAATGAAGAAGCTGGCTCCAAGGAATCTAACTCCCGCTCTTAGTTCTTGGTGAGGGCGACTCGCTCAGCGAACCCGACGCAGAGCCTGGGACTTGATGATCAGATAGACGTTCGAGCCGGGGCGGAGAGAGAGATCGCTGACGGCGTGAGCCGTTAGTTTGGCGACGAGCCGCTCTCCCGTGACATCGACGGCGACCCGCGCATCCTCGGCCTGAACGTCAATTTGCACAACCCGACCCCCAACGACATTGCGCGCCGAGATCCGGCTCGGCCGATCGAGTGACACCAGAATATCTTCCGCACGAATTCCGATCGTTAGACTTTTCCCGACCTCGAGTGGCCAGGGCGTTTCGAGGGTCAGCCCGGCCGCTGATTCGACGCGCCGCGACATTCCATCGTCCGCCTGACCATCGCTCCGGCCGATCATTTCGAGCACGTTTTCGACACCGATACCCGAGGCGAGCGAATGAACAGACTGACTCCAGAGCGTTTCCTTGGGAGGGCCCTGGGCGATCAATCGGCCGCGGTCGAGTACGGCAATTTCGTCCCCCAAGAGGATGGCTTCGTCGGGATCGTGGGTGATGTAGAGAAGTGGTAGATCGAACTCATCCCGAATGCGCAAGAGATAGGGAAGGATTCGCGAACGAAGTCCGACATCGAGAGAAGCCATCGGTTCATCGAGCAGGAGTGCCCGCGGCCGAGTGGCGATCGCGCGGGCCAGCGCAACTCGTTGGCGTTCGCCGCCGGATAGCCCCTCGACATTCCTCTTGAGGAGCGACTCGATTTCGCAGACCTCGATGGCTCGGGAAATCCATTGCCCGTCTTCGTCGTCTCCTTCTTTTCCTCGTCCCCTGGCTGATCCAAAGCGGATATTTTCTTCGACGGAACGATCGGGGAAGAGGGTTGGTGATTGCGGCACCCATCCGAGGCGGCGCTCGTGAATTGGGCGGTTGACCCCGATCTCACGGTTTTCGAGCCATGTCCCGGCGAGTCGGATGCGTGCTTTCGCCGTCGGCTCAAGGCCTAGCAGTACGCGAAGGAGTGTCGTCTTGCCGGAACCGCTCGCACCAAAAAGAACCAAAGATCGCGCCTGCCATTCAAATCGAATGTCGAGTTGAAATTCATTGCGGTCGAGACGGACCTCGATGAGAGAAATCTGGCCTTCAGTCATTTCGGCCCCGGTCGAAGCCAGCGCTCGGCGACGAGCATGCTCGCGAGCGCGAGAATGAAGGAGAGGCCGACGAGGATGCCCGCTCCCTGGTCATCGCCCAATTGAATCCTTGACCAGATGCCCAATGAGAGTGTCTCAGTTCTTTCCGGGATGATTCCAGCAATGACGGCGGTGGCACCGAACTCACCCAATGCGCGCGCAAAGCAAAGCAGGGAGCCGTAGAGCAGTCCGCGTCTCGCGAGAGGAAGGCTGACACGGAAAAATGTCGCAACCGGTGAGGCACCCAGAGTTCGAGCCATTTCCTCATAACTCGAGTCGATTGCCGCAAAGCTTTGTTCGGCACTTCTCGCCAGGAGAGGAAAGCCGACGACGGCCGCCGCAATGACGGCTGCACTCGGAGTGAAAATCATCTCGACTCCAAGCCACTGCCAGAGCGGGGCGAGCGGGCTCTTCGTTCCGAAAAACCACAACAGCGCAAGTCCTACGGCGACCGGTGGCATCACCATGGGCAATGAGATCATGGCGCGAATTAAACTTGGGAGAGGAACGCGATGACGCGCGAGTGCGTAGCCGATGAGAATCGCGAAGGGTAAACACAATGTCGTCGAGAAGAGGCCGACTCGGAGCGTGAGCCAGAAGATGGTGAGATAGGTTTCCATAGCTAGAGAGGGTTCAGCGAGAATGAGGGGAAGAATCCTGCGCGGACCAGCTCACTGTGGAGAAGGGGACTGCCCCAGGCGGCCAAGGCGCGATCGATCGATTCGCAATTGGGTGCGCGCTGGGTACGCGCTGCGACATAACGAATGCGCGGGTATTCCGAGGGATCAATATGCCCAAGTACGGTTGCCGTCTTGGCCAGCCGCAAATCACTTCGATAGATGATGGCCAGATCGACGAGGCCAGCATCGACGGCCGCCAGTGTTGCTCGAGCATTCTCGGTCTCGACGATCTTGCCGCTCAGATACTTGAGCTGGCCTTGGGAGGTGAGCCACGCTCTCGCATAACGCCCGAGTGGAACGGCGCGAGAAGGAATGGCGATTCGAGCGATGTCGTTGGCATCGAATCCAGCAAGGCCGACGCGATCGACCGACTGGGCGTCGTCGGCCGCGTTGGGAGGGGTGTGCATCCGGCTCTCGCGAGCGACGAGGGAAAGCCGCCCGGTTGCAAATTCAAAAGCCGACCCTGGAACCAGGAGTTCTCGGGTGATCAGGTCGTCCACAATGTTCGCATCAGCTGAGACGAAAACATCGATGGGTGCGCCCAGGGTCAGTTGGCGGGCATGGGCGCTGGAGGCGCCGAAGATGGGCTCGACGAGGACGTGGGGATTGTGGTCGAGAAGGGACTGAATGAGAAAAACCGAGAGCTCACGCAGGCTGGACGCAACGGCCATTCGTACCGGTCGGTCAAGACAGCCATTTGAGGTCTGCGGGGTCCCGTCGTCCTGGCAGGCCAGGCACAGCAGTCCGAGCGTGCAGAAGATCGCGAACGCGCGAAATCGGGCCGTTACACGCGACATGGCGAGAGCCCTGAAGACATGGGCCTAGCCTAGCCCAAGGCCAATTCCTCAGCCCAGGTCCAGACCCGGACCCAAGCCCAAACCACAGTGGCCTGGCTACATGCGTATTGGGCTGGTCGGCGTGGGCGTGAAGTCATACGATCACGGGCTTCGATTTCCATCTACGGGATTCGCTTGGTGATCCAACGAATCGATTTAATTCTCCCCAATGCAGTTGGAGTCAACCTTGTCAGATCAAACCACGGACGCCTCGAAGGACGATTCGGAACCGCTTCCGCGAGACCGGTCCGCGAGTCTCGCATCGACGATCCGTGGACCGATTCGCGTGACTGGATTGTCCTCCGGAGGCGAGGGAGTCGGTCGAATGGCCGACGGACGAGTGGTCTTCGTTGAAGGCGGAGTGCCCGGTGACCTTGTCGAACTCGACGAGGGGACGATCCACAAGAAGCTGGCGCGTGCGAAAATCGGGAATCTACTCGAGCCGAGTCCCGATCGCGTCGAACCGCGCTGTGCACATTTCGGTCGCTGTGGGGGATGTCTCTGGCAACAGATTGATTATGCCGCTCAGCTCCGTGCGAAGGCGGCCATGGTGACCGACGCGCTCGAGCGAATTGGAGGTTTCGCACCGATTCGCAATCTCGAGGTCATCGCCTCTCCCGACCCCTATGCGTACCGGGCAAGGGCGCGATTTGTCGAATCCGACGGCGGCGTTGGCTATCGGATTCGGGGATCGCGGGAAGTGGAAAAGATCGACCAATGTCCGGTCCTGATCCCGACAGCGCAGGAAGGGTTAGGTCAACTTTCTCGGTCCGTTGCGGATGCGAGTATGCGCCTCAAGGATTCGAACAACGATGTTGCGGAGGCGCAGCCTTCGAAGTCCGCGCGAAAGGCGCGGCGCAGTATGGAATGGATTCTGTCTGCGGGAAAGCGCGACCCCGCGATCATTCAAAAGGTCGTTGGTCGTCGTGAACCGAAGGGGAAGATTGATTCGATTCAGATCGAAGTTCTCGGGGAGTCACTGCGCGTCAGCTCGGTGAGTTTCATGCAGGGGAACGCACTGCTCTGGGATAGCTTGGCCGAGACCGTATGTCGTCTGGCCGATGCAGTGGCGGAATCGAAGAAACCGAAACGCTTCGTGGAACTCTACGCGGGCATCGGTTTCCTCACGATCCCGCTGGCCCGTCGTGGCTACTCGGGTATTGCGATCGAGAGTGATCGATCTGCCGTTTCGGATCTCAGCTTCAATCTCGACAAGAACGGACTCGCAAAGGAAGTCAAAGTCATTAGGGGCCGCGTCGAAGCACGCCGTGACCTCGCAAAGCATTTCGGATTCGCAGACTTGTTAGTCGTCGACCCACCCCGCGCCGGCCTCGACAAAAACGTCCGAGAAGCCATCGCCTCCAACGGCCCCGGCGGGCTCATTTATGTCTCCTGCGATCCCGCGACCCTCGCCCGAGACTTGAAGCCCCTCATCGCTGCCGGCTACCAACTCACCGCAATCCGCGCCCTGGACCTCTTCCCCCAAACCCCCCACATCGAAACCATCACCCACCTCACCCGAACCTCTGTCGCGAAATAACCCGTCGTCGCAGGTCTCGAAGTCACGAGAACTCCAAGCCAGCAATTCGCGCTGGTTTGCCAGCGCTTTCGAAAGTTCGTGAAGGTAGACGCGTGGATTTCGCGCTCATCGAGGGGAGGAAGCGCAGCTTCCGAGTGAAGCGCAGCTTCCGAGTGAAGCGCAGCTTCCGAGTGAAGCGCAGCTGTGGTCACCCGCAGCGGGTTTTCACAACGAACAGTGAACGCGCGAAAGACACATACCTTAGGGTTCGATGAGGCCGTGCCTTAGGGCGTATCGGACTAGCTCTGTGGCTTTGCGAACGTTGAGCTTCCGCATCAAACTCGTTCGATGCGCCTCGACCGTTTTCGTGCTGATCGAGAGTTCGACCGCAACTTCTTTGGCCGAGAGACCATCCGCAATGAGATGGAGAACTTCTCGCTCTCGCGCGGAGAGGAGTGAAAACGGCCCTTCTGATTCAGGTCTGGGTGCGCGGAGCTGTTCAACGATTTCTTTTGCGACAGCGGGGCTGAAATAGCTTCCGCCATTCATCACCTCTCGCACAGCGGTGACGATTTCCGTCGCCGGTCCGTTCTTGAGAACGTAACCATCGGCGCCTAGGGAGACCGCACTTTGGATGAAGGGCGGATCGCTGTGAACGGACAGGAGGATGACCTTGGTTCGTGCGTGTTCGGACCGAATATGATCGAGAGTTTCGAGCCCGCCTAGCTTCGGCATCGTGATGTCGAGTACGACGACATCCGGATCGGAACTCGCGACTTGACGGAGCACTTCGCGTCCGTCCGCTGCCTCGCCGCATACGTTGAAGTCGGGTTCGGCTTCGAGCAGCCGACGCAAGCCCTCTCGAACTATCCCATGGTCATCTGCGACGACGATCGAAATCATGCAACGACAATACCTGTTGCTTGGATTTGATTCAATCGGATCGTCGGCCTCTTCGTTCTCGAGGATGACAGTCGTTCTCAGGAAGACTAAAATCCGATCTGTGCAGGCCAAAGGTCCCAGGGTGCGCAAATTGAAGTCTGCGTCCGAACTCCAAGAGAGTTCGCAGGATTCGCGCGTCTCCCGGGAGAAAGTACGGGAGAAGTCGCCGGACACGACCCGCCAGAGTCAGCGAACGCAGTCCCTCGAGAGGGCACAGTCCGGCACTCGGAACGGAGCAGCCAAGTCCCAGTCCCCGCGGAAGGGGAAGCGACGGCCGGGGCTGTCCGGCCAATTCATCTTGTACGTCGAAGGCGCGCGGGATCGCGAAATTCTTGGCTGCTGGGCGCGCCGACTTGATGTTGGGCTCGCGCGCTACATCGAAAAGAATACGGTGATTCTGGGTGGGCGCCGACCGGCCCGCGCGATTTCGGATTTTCGAAAACGTGGCGGCGTTGACGCAGGCTTTTCCGGATTGATTGTGCTCGATCGAGATGATCACCCACATGCGGCGAGCGGTTCAGTTACGCCTGCTGAGAATGGAGATGCTAGTTCGTTGTCGACGGGCAGCGCGAGGGTTGAGGATGGGACGGCGGAAGCTGGGCTCGAACTCTTCGTCTGGGGTCTGCGTCATATTGAGAGCTACCTCCTGGTGCCTGCGGCGATCCGTCGCATGCTCGGCCTCGGCGCAGATGATCGTCGTGTCGAACGTTCGATCGATGAGAGTGCGGTCATCTACAACGGGGGACTGCGGACGTCGGGTACGCCGGCCGCACAACACACCGCACAACACACCGCACGACACACAACACTCCACGCGAAGCGGATTCTCGGTTCGGGGGGCGCGCTTTCCGAGGCATTGGGAACGGAGCTTCGCGTAGGAGAGATCGCACGAGCGATGCGCTTGGATGAACTCCATGGTGATGTGCACCGGCTCTTTGATCGAATCGGAAGGCTTTCGGGTCTTTCGGTGAAAGGACCAGAGGTTGTGATTCGCTCCCGAGCGGGATTTCCGCGCAAGTGATCCAGGGCGCGATGGCTCAGGGATCGAGGGCGTCGCGCAGGATCGGTCGCCGCACGGATTCGGCGCTTTGTGGGTGCTTGCGAAGATCGCTGAGCAGCGTCAGCGCACGCTTCAGGAAGAGCACTCCGATGAGCACATGCATCACCAGGAAAATCACGTTTGTCCAGAGGGCGAATGCATAGAGCGTGGGCTCATCTCCGTAGCCATGGAAGACGTTCGCCCAGACGATCTCGCGGGTTCCAAAATTTCCGAATGACGGAAGTAGCATCAAGAGATAGAGAACCGGGATGCCGGCAGACAGCGCGATCCAATCGATCGGATTGCCAAACGCGCGGGTCGCGGCACCCTGAATGAAAATGTCGGCGACGGCGAAGGCCGCGAAGACCCAGAAATAGGGCATTAGATCGCGGAGCTTGACCCGGTCTTCCAGCCAGTCGAGTCGCAGAAAAGTGGTCAGTCGATCGACGGCGCCGAGGGATCGTGCGATGGCGAAGATCGCGACCAGCATCCAGCCAAATGCCACCGCGCTGCCCATGACTCCGGACTGAACGAGATCCGTCGGGACGAAGGCGAGGGCGAGTGTGCCCTGTAGGAGAAGCACGAGAAAATGCGCCACGAAGGGCAGGGTCGTGACGGCCACCACCGACTGAAGAGGCACTCCGCAGAGTCGCCAGATCCCGAGAAAGAACGCCGCGTCGGAAACCGAATTGTTCAGCGCTCGCGCGAGTTCGGCGCCGCCCTTGACTGCAATGATCTCTCGGCGCGGAACCGGTGCGAGGAAGCGCCGGATCATCGAGGCCTGGACGAGGCACCAGACGAGAAAGAAGAGGATCTTGTCCAGCACCGTGATCGCGATGAAAAGCGGCATATTTGCGCGCTCGGTCGCTTCTGGAATGGATTGCCAGTCGATGGCAAAGCCGAAGACGTACACCAACGCTCCACCCGAGATGGCGAGGGGGAGTACATGCCGAGTGAGTATGTTCTTTAGGTGAGTCACGAGTTGGCAGCATAGCCGTTTGACTTCGACCGGAGTGAAAATCCGGACCCGGATCGTTAGAACAGGGAACACTCCCGCTTGGCCAAGCGGGGGCGGTCGTCCTACCCTCCTTGTTTAGGTACTTCACGTGGTTGAGTTCGCTTCAAGCGCTTCTTTTCCCGCGACCCTTTTTGTCCCGTCTACGCCCGTTTCCATGAAGGACTGAAATGAACCTCGGTTTTCGCATGCATGCCGAACGCACCCCTAACCCGAACAGCATCAAATGGGTGCTCGGGCAGTCGGTGGCCGACGATCCTGGCTCGGCCTCTTTTTCGGCGGGCGTGACGCCCGAGGTGTCGCCTCTGGCAGCGGCCATTTTCGAACAAGTGGGCGTCGAAGGCGTCTATCTCGGTCCCACCTTCATTACGGTCACGAAGACGGCAGGCGTGGAGTGGACGGATCTGGCTGCGCCGATCGTTGTCGCGATCAAGGCCTGGGTCGCGACGGGTGAATCGGCATTTGGTCCGGCCTACGAGCCTCCGGAGAAGGCAGACGATGACGAAGTCACTTCGAAGATTCGAATGATACTCGAACGAGATATTCGCCCCTATGTCGAGGGCGACGGCGGCGAGATCGTCTTTGTCGGGTATCGAGATGGAATCGTCGAAGTGATGTTACAGGGCGCATGCGCCGGGTGTCCGAGTTCATCCATCACGCTCAAAGTCGGCATCGAAGCTCGTCTCCGAGAAGAGATTCCGGAGGTCAAATCCGTCGTTGCGCTCTGATCCGAATTCCCAGATTCGTTCCGGTTCGTGGAATCGGCGCCTTGGTTGGCGTTTTTTTCGTTCCAGAAATAGCCGTCGAGGTTCCCGACTCACGGTGGCTGGCCGAACCCTACTCTGTCTGGTGATCCTGGTTTTACTGGGAGTCGCTTGGGGGATAAGGCTTGCCTGGCAGGGGAATCCGGACCTGGGTCTGTCCTTGGTTTCCGCGGCCTCGCCGCCTACGACGTTGGGAGGCGATTGGGTCTCTAAACCTCCGCGATCTCGGGAGCGATTCTCCCAGGCTCGAAAGCGTGCTGACTCCATCGACCCTTCAGGGGTTCCCCGCCTCGTCGAATGGCTCGCGCCCGGTGATCCATCGCCGATGGGTCCCACGACTTCGGCTGCCAGCGACCTGGTTCGAGTCGAATACACCCTCGACGAAGAGTTGACCGAGGCCATATTCTCGATCTTCCGGCGCGGTCGTGTTGAGCGCGGACAGGCCATCGTTCTCGATCCACGCAGCGGTCGTCTTCTCGCCTATGTCTCAACGGATCCGGAAGGACTTCCCCCGGAGCGGACTTATCCGGCCGCCTCGATCGTCAAGCTCTTGACCGCCGCCGCGCTTCTAGAGGAGGCGCCAGTCGCAGCGGAGCAAACCTGTGTCTATCGCGGAAATAAATACCGCCTGAGTCCGCGACGGTTGGCGATTCCCAAGAGTGGACACGAAACCACCCTCGCTCGTGCCTTGGCGAGTTCGAACAATCAATGTTTCTCACAGTGGGCGGTTCATTCCGTTGGCCAGAATAAGCTCCTGGCCATTTTTCAACGCTTTGGCTGGTTGGCGGCGGCTGCGCCTGGACACGATGCGGGTCGGATCGATGAGATCAAGACGAAGCTCGACCTGGGGCGCCTGGGCAGCGGACTGGGTGGCGTCCGTGTCAACCCGCTCCACGTGGCGTCCCTCGCCTCGATTCTGACTGATGGCCGATGGGTTGAGCCGTGGTGGATCGATCGCGTTGTCGACTCGGGGGGGCGATCGATCCGGATGCCGCGCGGTGAAGAGCCCAGGCAAGTGCTTTCACAAGAGATTGCGGACCGTCTGCGCCGGATGATGGTTGGCACGACGGCGTCGGGCACCGCCAAGAGTGCGTTTCGGACCCGGCGTGGTCGGCGTTTGCTCGGCGAGGTCGATGTCGCCGGGAAGACCGGGAACGTAACGGGAACGGATCCTTACGGGCGGTACGAATGGTTTCTCGGTCTGGCGCCGGCGGAAGATCCGACGATCGCGGTCGTGGTCCTGCAATTACAGAGTCATCTCTGGTGGTCTCGTTCGAGTGAACTGGCGGCGAAGGTTCTCCGCACGGTCTTTTGCGACGATCAAGGCTGTCGCGACTCGCTGGCTGATCGCTTGACGGGAGATCTTTCCACCTGGACAGATCCGCTCCTGATTTCGGAACTCGAGCGTCCCCTGTTCATTTCCCGAACGAACTGACCCGTCGATCTTTCCGTCGAAAACAGGAATCGCTCGAACCCGCTATAGTCTTTTCTTCCCATCCATGTTCGAAGCCGCATATGTTGTGCAACAAGACGCGATCAAGCGCGTCAAAGGAAACTGGGCGAGTGAGTCAGAGCGGACAACTAGGCGAACCCAGCGGTCGTGTCAGCGCAGCACGTGGACGTGGTGCAAAATCCGATAAGTCCGGAAAGTCTGGAAAGTCTGGAAAGTCCAAGGACAACAAATCCAAAGACAAAAAGGCCGCGACGCAATCGACAGGCGCCGGCAAGAGCGATGGCCCCGAACGACCCGGGGCATCGGGGCATCGGTTTGGTCCGGAGCTGGCCTGTTCGGAATGCGGAATACTCTGGGACATCCATCAGCGCGATCCGAAGCCGTGCGCGACCAAAGTCGCCAACGATGCCTTCGCCCGCCGGCCCGCAGTGGGTTTCGACGACAATTCCGGGACCGCCGGGACCGCCGGGACCGCCGGCATCGCTTCGAAGTCCGAAGGGACGGAAGGGCAGGCGGCCACGCCAGTTGGATCCGCTGAGTCACGCGGGTCTTCGGACTCGGCGACGGACTCAACAAACAGCGATTGATCGTTGCTGCGTCGAAGCGCATCGCCCAAATGCTTCCCCAAGTACGTACGCAGTATCTTATTCTCAGTGGTTTGCGTGGGCGCCCCAATCGAGGGCTGGAATGCCTTGAATGGGGCTGCTGGTGGGTTGCCGCATGCATTCCACTCCCCGATGGAGTTCGGTGACACTTTCCGTCGCTGGCCCTGACGGTTCGCGTCACTTTTCGGCGTAAACGACGTGATGCGGCATTGGCGAAAACCCCCGTTTACCAGTCATTCATAAAAAATACAGGTCTGAATTCAAGTGACCGGCTGGGTATTTGGCGGCCGGACTTGCCGATGCTAGGTGCCGGGATCTGGGGAAATCTCACGAGCTGGCACGAGTGTTGCTGTTACAAGTCTTCGGCGGAACAAGCCCCCCTCCTGGACGGGAGTTCAGGGCGACCGCAGCCAAGGCCTGCATTGGGCAGGCACTCGATCAATCGAGTGACTTACATTCCAAAGGATAGACAAACAAGATGAGCAAACTCATTCGCAAGTCCAACAAGGGCTTTACCCTCATTGAGCTCATGATCGTTGTCGCCATCATCGGTATTCTGGCCGCGATCGCGATTCCGAACTTCCTCCGCTTCCAGCTGAAGGCCAAGAGCTCCGAAGGCAAGGTCAACATCGCCGCGATCCGCACCGCTGAGGAATCCTACCTCGCCGAGTACGGCACCTATGTCGGTGCCGCCGTTTCGCCGCTTGCAATCCCCGGGACTGCGAAGGCAGTCTTTGTGGATACAGGAGCTGCTGGAGCCAACTTCAATGTTCTTGGTTGGGCGCCCGAAGGTCAGGTCTTCTTCCAGTATGCTGTCGCCGCCGCTGGTGGAACCAACTACACGGTTTCGGCTGCCGCCAACATCGATGGCGCCGACGCCTCTCAGTTTTGGGGCTATGTCAAGCCGCTCGGAGCAACCGCCGCCGGGATCGCCGGAGTCCACGGAGCGTGCGTTGCGGGGGGAATCTGGGACCCGAGCGCTGGCCCCGCAGCCGCGACTGCGCTGAACACCGTTGGACCGTGCGACGGGACCTCGGGCCAGTCGGTCTTCTAAAGACGTACTGTTCGATTGATGAGAACGATCGAAGGGGTCCGGCGAACTGCCGGGCCCCTTCTTTCGTTTCGGATTGCGGAGGATCAGGCTGCGAACACACCAGGCCTTACCCGATGATTCGGCCCCCGCCGCCGGGCGGTCCCTGTCCGGGGACGACGATTCGATTCGCCTCTTGGCGCTGCATTTCCCTTGCCTCTTCCATCAAGCGCTCAACGGCGGCCTGCACGGCTTGCGGAAAGGCGTCCATTGCCTCGGCCAGCGTCGTCGCTTCGATCGGACAATTGATCGGAAGGGGGCCACGCGCGGACATCAAGGTCGTTTCGCCAACGAACATGACGGCGCGTGCGTCGTCGACGGATCCATCGGGCTGGATCGGCGTCAGCTGCCGGATCGAGGCCACTTTCAGATCCGTAAAGGTTTCTTCGCGGTAAAGGTTGTCGCGGTCGACGCTGATATCGCCGAGCGGGTTGGTCTCTTCGCTCACTGGGTTTTCTCCTCGGTTGACCCCATGTTCGCAGATGGCGCGTTGGAATCAATCGAGATCGCGGTGTTCGCGACGGATTGCTGTCAATCCTCGTCGACGAGGATTTCCGACAAGACGGCGCCCATCCCGGAAACTTCGCCCGCGTCGAGGGATTCGACATCGGGCAGGCAGGCCACGAGCTTGTCGAGTTCGGCTGCGGTATCGGGGTCGAGGGAATCGAAACGCAGCGCAAAGCCGGCTTCGCCTTCGTCTCGAATGATCTCGGCATCGACAATGAAGGCCTCGGTTCGTCCGGGGCCGTGGAGTGACAGCCTGAAGCGATCTCCCAATTCGAGAGATTCGAGCCGCTCGATTCGCATCCCACCCGCCGAGAGATCCTGGCCGATCAAGACGACGGGGCCACATCGAGTCTGGGCATGAATCGGTGTTTCGAATAGGGCACGCTGTTGCTTGCGGCGATCGATACCGGGGCTCGCATCGCTCGCCCGCGAACCCTCCGCTTGCGCAGATCGGGACCCAGCGGATTCGGCCATTTCAACAAGGACTTCGGACTGTGCGGCAACCGGCGGATCGGTTTCGTCGTCTAGGGTGAGATCCGGAAGCGAGGCCAGCTGACACGGCGGGATAGCAGGATTGGGCGAAGCGGTTGCGGCTGAAGCCGGCGAAGAGGCAGAGGTCGAGTCGAGGCAATGCATTCCCGATGCCCAACGATTGATGAGCATCGTCAGCTTGATTCGGCTGTCCTCGGGCAGGTCCGGATCGAAAACGACGGCTAGGGTGGAGAGCGGGGATCCGTGCAGCTGTGCGATGCGTCGGACTTCTCCCGAGAGATGGAGCGACTCGGATTGGTTCTCGTCCTCGCCGTTTGGGGGGATGCTGAACTCGATCGAGTCCCCCTCCTTGAAGCTGCGATCTGTCTGGAGTCGACAGCCTCGATTTGATAGATCCATGAGAGTCGTGGTCGACTGATCGCCGAGTCTGACCCGCGAGTGCACGGCCACGCGGGGATCTTCACGTCGCTCGCTGCCATCGTAGAGCGCTCGCGCAATCAGGAGTCGCCAGACCTCGGGATCCGCGGGTTGGCGGACGAGCAGATTGAGTCCGGCCTGGCGGAGTCGCCGACGCATGGCCGGAGAATCTTCTTCCACCGCAATGATGCGTACCGGCCGACCCGGCGAGGCGTCCGTGGGGCTGCCTCGGCGCACCCGTTCGAGCCGTCGCGGCGTCACGATCAGGAGTTCCCGCGGAGGCGCGACCTCTGCTGGAATCGCTCCGCCCCGGAGCCTCAAGAAGTCGATGTTCTCGGACTCGAGGACGCGAACGACTTCATCGAGTTCGCCGTCGTCGATTAAGAGAACGTCCGGTTGAGCATCGGTCTGCTTCTTCATTGCGGGTTCCGTTCAGTGGCAGTGGATTGGGATTGTCTTTCCGACATGAGTCATCGTCGCTTGATTCGTCCGATCACAGGGTCCTCTAAAGGCAGTTCTAGATCGGCGCCGGGCGGCCTCGTGTTTTCCCTGTAGATTCACTCTGCCTGCTCATGCCCTGCTTGATCGGTGTCTCCGGGCTGCGGCTGCTAATGTTTTCAGCGTGTCGAGTGTTTCGAGATCTGAGCTCTGTTCTTCGCTTTTGGTGGCGATGCCGCAAATGGCAGATCCAAATTTCCGAGGCGCCGTCGTGCTGGTGGTTCATCACGACGAGACGTGGACTTTCGGATTGGTGCTGAATGGAGAGACCGAGCTCTCGATTCGCGAACTCTGTGACAGCCTCGAGTTTTCCTGGAGTGGCGGAACCTCGGAAGAAGTGGCCTGGGGTGGACCCGTCGAATCGAATACAGGTTGGCTGCTCTATCAGGAAGAACTGAATACGAACATAGAAGAGGATCACATCTCCAGACTCGACGGCGAGCTTTGTTTTTCGGGCTCGATGGACGTTCTTGAACGTCTCGCCGCGCGACCCCCTCATGATCTGCGGATTTTTCTGGGCTATGCGGGATGGGGCGGAGGCCAGCTCGAATCGGAACTGGCTCAAGGCGCCTGGGTGGTGGCTCCGTTGTCGCCTGACGTCGTGTTCGATGTTCCCGCCGACGAAATGTGGGATCACGTGCTGCGGGCAATGAAGATCGATCCAGCCACACTGATTTCGACCGCAGGTGTCCACTAACATGGGGGCCACAGCGTACATAAAGGCGACGGCGTCCATGAGATCGACAGCATCCACGAGGGCCACATCCTCACCATTTGAATCGCGCTGCCTGCGCTGTGATGTTAGTTTCCCAATTGAAACCCGGAATTGTATGCATTGCGGTGGGCCGACGACGCGAGGTGCTGAATTGCCGGCCCTCGACGCGGTCGTCAGCTCAAGTTACGAACCGATCGGTGAGACGGACTCGCATTCCCCGGATCCCCGGTCGATGTCGCCCGCTCCAATATCGGCGGAGCCGAAAAGCGATTCACTCTTCCAACTTCCCGATTTCAGCTCAAAAGACCGCGAAGCATCGACTGCGGAGGAAGAGCCAACTTCGATCGGTCGGTCGTTGGTTCAGGGGCTCGGCGGGTTCGTATGGATCATCGTGCTGATTGGCTTCACGCTCGTGCGCAACTGTGGAGGGGAGTGACGGTATGGCGGGCGAATCGACGGGCGCCGCGGCGGGAAGAGGTGACCGGAATCGGGCAATCCTGCACGGTGTGAGTCTTTCGCCCTTCGTTCGTAAGGTTCGAGCTGTGCTGCATCTGAAGTCGATCGACTACGATCTCGTGAACGTGATGCCTGGCGGGATGGATTCCGAGTTTCTCGAGAAGAGCCCTCTCTCGAAAATTCCGGTTTGGCAAGAAGGCGGTTGGACGCCGCCCGACTCGTCGGCGATTTGCGCCTATCTCGAACGAGTGAAACATGCGCCGGCCCTCTATCCGTCCGATCCACGAGAATTTGCGCAAGCGCTGTTCTGGGAGAAATACGCCGACACGCGACTCAACGAGTCCGGGGGCGGATTGGCCGCCTTCATCGAGACAATGGACGAAAATGAAGTGCTTCACGCCTTGGTCGAAGAAGATCGCGCGGCGATGGCCAGTGTTTAGGACTCCGTTGGAGGTCGAATCGTGAAAGTGGAAGCGGCGATCGCCGTCGAGGCCGGCAAGCCTCTCGAAATCGATGAGATAGAGCTCGAGGGCCCAAAGGTCGGGGAATGCCTCGTGCGCCTCGCGGCGACCGGTGTCTGCCATACGGATGCGTTCACTCTTTCGGGTGATGATCCGGAGGGACTCTTTCCGGCGGTGCTCGGGCATGAAGGTGCGGGTGTGATCGAGGAGGTCGGGCCGGGTGTTCGGTCACTCGCGGTCGGTGACCATGTGATTCCCCTTTACACGCCCGAATGTCGCGAATGCAAGTTTTGCCTGTCTGGGAAGACCAATCTTTGTGGTGCGATTCGAGAGACCCAGGGAAAGGGCTTGATGCCGGACGGTACGAGTCGAATCACCTGGCGCGGTCAAAAGATTCATCACTACATGGGGACCTCGACGTTCGCGAAGGCCGCCGTCGTTCCCGAGATTGCGCTGGCCAAGGTGCGCAAGGACGCACCCCTGGACAAGGTTTGCTTGTTGGGTTGTGGGGTGACGACGGGAATCGGTGCTGTGCTCAATACGGCCAAGGTCGAACCGGGCTCGACGGTCGCGATCATCGGCCTGGGAGGAATTGGGTTGGCCGCGGTCCAGGGTGCGGTGATGGCGGGTGCCGATCGAATAATTTGTATCGATACGAATCCGACCAAGTTTGAACTCGCCATGCAATTTGGCGCGACCGAATGCGTCAACCCGAAGGATGTCGATGATATCGAGGCGCATATCATCGACGCGACGGACGGTGGTGTCGACTATTCGTTCGAGTGTATCGGCAATGTCGAGACGATGGGAAATGCTCTGCGCATGACGCACAAGGGCTGGGGCGAGTCGATCATCATCGGTGTTGCGGGCGCTGGTCAGGAAATTCATGCGCGACCTTTTCTACTCGTGACGGGTCGCGTCTGGCGCGGGACCGCGTTCGGAGGAGTCAAGGGTCGAACCCAACTGCCGGGATTGGTCGATCGTTACATGAACGGCCGTGTGAAGCTCGACGAAATGGTTTCGCGAACGATGCCGCTCGAAGACATCAACCACGCCTTCGAGCTGATGCACGAAGGTGAAGTCATCCGAAGCGTGATCCGGTATGACCTGTAAGCAATCTCCGGTCGGCTACTTCGGCACATCACACTGTTAGTCCGCTCCAGACGAGCCGAAGGGCCACCACCGTCAAGGTGAGTTTGTAGAGCTGCGTAAAGCGATCGTCGTCCAGGCCGCCGAGGAGTCGAGTCCCGAGCCAGGTGCCGGCGATGACACAAGCAGCCATCGCCACGATCAGACCCGTGTATTCCAAGAATGCGAAGCCGGCAAAGCCAAAGAGAATCATCTTGGCGAGGTGGCCGGTCGTCTGGCAGGCGGCTTTCGTTCCGATGAGTTCGAAGCGGTTCAAGCCGATCCCGAGAAAGAAAGGCGCGATGAAGGGGCCCGTGGCGCCCACCAGGGGTCCGACTGCCCCCGCCGCTGCGCCAACGAGAGCGAAGCGTGGTCGAATCGGGATCCTTTCGGGATTGATGCCCAGGAGCAGCCAGCGTTTTTGCCAGGTGGCGACGAGAACGAAGGCGCCGATCGCCAGACGAAGGGCATCCTCGGGAGCGAACTGCACGAGCGGCAGCGTTAGAGCCCCGGCTGGTAGAAGAAGGATGATGTACGGGAAGAGCAGGTCGCGCCGCACGGAGCGTGCATGAATGACCACCCGGCTGGAGTTCGAGGTCAGCTGTACGACGGCATGGACGGGGATGGCGATGGCGGGCTCTAGGAATAGAAGCATGACGGCGAGGAGCATGATGCCGCCGGCCATTCCCAGGACGGCAGACACGCCCGCGGTCAGGAGGCTGGCCGTGCACAGAATAACGAAGGGGGTTGGTTCCATCTTGATTGGCCTCGAAGGATGGCAGCCAGCTTGACAATTCGCTCGACATTGATCAAGTTGATACTGTCAATCAATATTGTATTTCTTGAAAATGGAAACTCAAGCTCATGGCATCGATCAATGAAATTCTGGGATCGGCCGATCTGGCAGGTCCGACTGAGCCGGGTCGATCGAATCCGGACCGCGCCGGCGAGGTCCGGAGTTCCGAGGGCGAATCGACGTCGGGACGCGCAGAGCCAGACGAATTTCTGAGCGCGCGGGAGGCCGCGAGCCTGCTCGGGGTGAAGCTGCCGACGGTCTACGCCTATACGAGTCGGGGGCTGATTCAGAGTGTGCCCGGCGGTCGGGGGCGAGCACGGCGATATCGTCGCCGAGATCTCGAAAGGCTTTGTGCTCGCCGTGATGCGCGGGCCGGTCATGGGCCGGTTGCCGCTGCCGCTCTGCGCCAAGGCGAGCCGGTCATGGACAGCGCCATCACCTTGATTTCACTCGAGCGCGGGCCCGTTTATCGCGGTCGCGCGGCCATCGATCTCGCTCGTGAGGGGCGGAGTCTCGAATGGGTGGCCGAGGGAATCTGGTCGGGGGATTGGACTGAACGTCCAGAACCGACGGGATGGGAACCGCTGAGTCTGGGTTTCGATCTCCAGGCGCTCTTGCGCGTTCTGCCCCCTCGCGTTTCGCCACTCTCGGTGATGGGTGTTTCAATTCCTCTGCTCGCGGCCCGGGATCCTGGGCGTTTCAGCTGGCATTCCGACGCCGTTCTTCCACGCGCTCGCGGCCTGCTGCGTCGAATGGCAGCCGTTCTTGCCTGTGGTCGCAGTGATCAGGACGCCCCAGCGGCCGTGGTGGCTTCCTTGGCCGCGCCGACCCTGGCCGATGCCATCGGTGCGGCGTTTTCGCGAACGTTCCGCGAGGACGAACGCCTGGCCCTGAACCGAGCGCTCGTGCTCGCTGCCGACCACGAACTGAACGCTTCGACCTTCGCCGCTCGGGTGGTGGCGTCGACGGGTGCCGATGTGTATGGGTGCCTGTCTGCGGCGATTGCCGCGCTATCGGGTCCGCGCCATGGCGGCGCCGCAGATCGAGTCGACGCCTTCCTACTCGAAGCCGGACCGGCGGATCGAGTCGAAGAGGTCGTGCATGATCGACAAAGGCGCGGCGAAGTGATCGAGGGATTCGCTCACCCAATCTATTCGCCCCATGCGGATCCGCGCGGAACCCTGCTCATCGAAATCGCGGGCAGCCTCCGGGGTGCGAGCCCCGAAGTCCAATCGGTCCTCGCGCTTGTCGATGCGATGGGCCGGGGAGGCTTCGGTGGGCCTTCGATCGATGTCGGTCTGGTCGCCGTCGCACGTGCCCTCGCGCTTCCAGTCGGAAGTGCGACCGCACTCTTTGCCCTCGGTCGATCGGTCGGATGGGTCGCGCACTCCCTTGAACAGTACGAGGCGGGCTATCTGGTTCGGCCCCGCGCGCGCTATCGCAAAACCCAATGACGGCGGTGGCACCAGAACCTCCACCCACTTCGACAGCGTCGCTCCTGCAGTCCCCGCTCTTCTGGCTCGGGGCCTTGGCCCTGCTTGTTGGCGCAGTCGTCTATTACCCGCTCTTCTTTTCCGATGACATTGGGACCGTGGTCGCCCAGGGTGAGCAATTCTTCTTCCGGGTGAACGACGGCGCGGGCGCGCCGGTGTTGGTGCTCTCGCTCTGGCTCTTCTACCGGCGCAGTCATCTTCGCGATGTTCTCTACGCAAACGGCGCGCCGAAGCTTGCGGCACTGACTCTCACATTGACTGCCGCGCTCTTCGGATGGGGCGTCTTCACGACCGCCGCAGATTTACAGCTGGCCAGCGTGATCGGACTCCTGGCCGGTGTGGCTCTCCTGTTTGGCGGCACATCGGCGATTCGAGCCTATTGGCTGCCGATTCTCTTTCTCGGCTTTGCGCTTCCGATCTCGCCGGTCTTGATCGCCGCGACGATCTTCCCGATTCAATTGGTCACCGCGGAGTTCTCCGGATTGATCTTGAACGGGGTGGGCGTCGATTCCCTGATTAACGGAGACCAGATCCTGCGACCGGCGGGCCGCTTCATCGTGGTGGAGACATGCAGCGGGCTCCGCACGATCGTGACGCTCAGCATGTTGACTATCCTGCTCATCGACCTCTTCGAGCGCCGGGGCTGGCATGCGGCGATCCTGATGGTCCTGGTCCCGATCGTTGCGTTTGCCGTCAATGTGCTCCGAGTCGTCACACTCGTTCTCAACCCGCATTCGGATATCCACTCGATCCACAATCTGCAGGGCATCCTCATGCTGCTTGTCGGATTGACTTTGATCTATTTCATCGATGGATGGCTCGCACGTGGACTGGGCAGCCGCGACCCCGAATCCGTAGACGCCGACTATGGGCCCCGAGAAGTCGAGGTGACTTCACGAACTTCGCGCGCTCTTTCGCTTGGCGGGATCGTCCTCGTGTTGTTCGCGATGCTGGCGATGGATCAGTTCATGCCGCGTTGGCCAGCCGAGGGAGGGCTGGAAGAAACACCGCAACAACTCATGGCCCGAGTGTTTGGTGAGGATCCGATGGCCCCATACGCCGTCGACTACAATTTCATGGGCAGCGTTCAATATCTGGCGCACGCGCGACATGGGGTCGGAGTGGCCGGCAATCGCGTCGAGGTTCATCTCGGCGTGGCGAACGAACGGCTTCGCCAGCATTCGATCTTGAGCAAGCGCTTGGCCTGGCCGGCGACTGGGTTTGATCCGATCGAGGAAGAATTTGTCGAACTCGACTCAAATGGGCCCCCCATGCGTCGCATGCTCTTTCGGCGCGGGGCGACCTCGGTTCTCTCGTACTCGACGATTCTGCGCCGGGAAAGCCTCGGGAGCGAATGGTTTCGAAAAGCTGCGGCCCTGGATCGAAGTCCTATCGCGCGGCCTGGGCATTTGCTTGCCCTGCGGCTGTCGACGCGGCTGGGCCACGCGGGGTTGGCGGACGCCGAAGCGCGAATCGATCGCGTCTGGAAGCGTCTGGCGCCGGAACTCGAGGACTACGCCCGGCTGAGCCCGCGGGGGAGCCCGAATGATCCCGCGCTGGCATCCCCGGCGTCCCAGACCCTTTCCACTTTAGAGGAAAACTTCTTCCACTCTGTCGCCCGCATAGATAAAAAATAGAGCTAATTCCAATACTTACAATACCGATAGTGCGGCACAATCGTTGCATGGCTTGAAGAGCCCGTTCCGAAAGGGTCGGGCACGGTTCCGGTTTTTCAATGAGTAATCCCTCCAGCCATGGCCGGATACTGGAAACAAACAAATCCTCACTATTGGCGAAATTTCCAACAATCCCCGAAGGGATTATGATACTTTCAATTGCGTGAACAGGAAAAGACTCTTTTATTAGGCAACAACTGACACATCTCGTTGCCTGAACGCTACGTCCCAACCAGGCGAGTCTGTTCAATTTCCAAAGTTCGATACTCAAAGGAGAAAATTCCACATGAACATCAAACTCATTTTGTTTACCGGCCTCATTGCAGCTTCGCTTGCGTTTGTGGCCAATGCTGGATCGATCGATGATACGGATACCGATCTGATTCCCGACGTGTTTGACAACTGCAGTCTGGTTGCCAACGGTCCCGCCGGTCAGGATCAGCTCGATGCGGATGCTGATGGCTTCGGGAATATCTGTGACGGCGATCTGGATCAGGACGGTGTTGTCGCTGGTTCGGACTTCGCTGCCTTCGTTGCGCTGTTTGGCGCTGCTGGCTCCGCTGCTGATTTCGACGGTGACGGTGTTGTCGCTGGTTCGGACTTCGCTGCCTTCGTTGCTCTCTTTGGCTCAGCTCCCGGACCGGGCGCGACGGCCATCTAGTTTGTTCTACCAACCTCTTTCGGCGTCGTGATCCATTCATGATTTCAGAGAAGGTTGTCGGCTCACGGTGAGCCACCAAGCGAAGTTTTATTTGACCTGTTGTTGATCGATATATACTGATTAGGAGAATGATAAAAGATGCGGCTTATCAAGTCTATTTTTGTAATTGCTGTTGTCACGATGATGGTTGCCAGCTCGGCTCAGGCCTTGGTGACCGTCAACGCGTCTTCGGCAGCAGATGGCACGACGCAGAGCGTCGGCTTTACGTTCGACGTTGACATCAATGTGACATGGGACGGTGCTGGTGGTGCATTGGGTGGTATCTTCACTTCACACACATGGGACAGCAGTCAGCTTTCGCTGATTGGTGCCGACTCCACTCTCGGTGCTCCCGGAATGTTCGAGACANGGGTAGTCGGGCTGGTACCGACCTGGTCGTGCGCTTGACGTTCCAGATCGTTGGTGCGGGTGATGGCGTTGCAGAAATCACGAATGCGAACTTGCTCGGCGATACTGGTGCTCAGGGTGACACTTCCGCATTTGGGACGGGTGTTGCGGTCGCGATTCCTGAGCCGGGCACTGCCCTTCTCATGGGTCTCGGTCTCCTCGGTCTTGCTGGTGCTGGTCGCCGCAAGGCCTAAGGAATGTTGACAAGTCAGCGTTTGCCGAAACGGTAGATGTTGATCGTCGATGAACACAGAGAGCGCGTCGCGAACTAATTGGTTTGCGGCGCGCTTCTTCATTTGGGCGCTGGCTGGTCCGTATATTCGCTAGACAGTTCTTCGTAGCCGGCCCACACGAAAATCCAACCAGGATGAGCGTGAGGAAGACGTGATTCGATGTTGCCCAGAAAAGCCAGACGACTTTGCTCACCAAGACCCGTCGCGTGAGATGTCAAGCGAGCCGATCACGGCCGGATCTGCCCAAGCTGAGTAGGCGAGTCTTGAGAGTTTCGGTGAGATCAATGAGAGATAGCACCGATATGTAGGGATACGGGACCAGTGGGGAGGGCCACGGGTTGGGCCTGAACGGTGATATGAGCGAGAAGCAGGATCTGGAAGGCTTCCAGATGCGACCCGATCGTTGAAGAAGGCTCCGGCTCCGTCTGCGTTTTGTTGTCGGCAACCCCAGGAGATCATTTCCGCGGGCATAGACGAGTCGCTGAGAAAATCGCCGTCCACATGGACGCAACAAGGTTACGCCTCGTCAGACCAGGCGACGTGCCGGCAGGAACATCGAGCGACTGCATTTATCAGTCCAACGGCGGCGCGATCCTTGGCAGTACAAGATCCCCTACGATAAGCTTCGTGTCTGTTCTAAGCGGATCTGGGTAGCGCGCCCCAATAGAGCGCGATGGGAGTTCAGTAAAGTGCAATTGGTGAAGCAGCGAATAGCAACAAAGAGCAAGCGGGCGTTGCGGACAATCGGAAGCGGACTGATTTTCGTTTCGATCGTTTGTCTGCAAAGCGGCAGCGCTTTGGCTGGTGAATGTGATCTCGGCACCTGCGACTTCGATTTCAACGCTGACGGCACGGTCGATGTCGCGGACGCCGAATTGTTGCGTGCGGCATTTGGCTCGGAGCCGGGTGATCCCGGATACATTGATGCCTTCGATGCGGATGCTGATGGTGTGATCGGTGGTACTGACTGGGCGGCTTTCGTCGACTCTCTTGGCGGACAATAAACTCTTTCACTCGATGCGATTTTAATAAACGAATCCTGCATCACTATTTATTCAAGGAGAGCTTCGACATGAGGCCCACGAAAAATTCTCTTAGCACGGTGTTGGCCATCGGCGCATTGATCGGATTGATGTTTGCACAAAGTGCAGCGGCGCTTCTGACCGTTGACGCGTCTTCGGCAGCCGATGGCACGA
>LWDU01039461.1_pt1 | contig 185290 bp, 159 predicted proteins | sample 727161 | NCBI WGS metagenome assembly LWDU01 (sample SAMN04566230, study PRJNA314399) | hydrothermal vent metagenome | isolation source: deep sea hydrothermal plume seawater | place: Mexico: Gulf of California, Guaymas Basin | collected 2004-07-11 | reverse complement strand
TATTCACCGCGGCATGCTGATCCGCGATTACTAGCGATTCCGCCTTCATGGAGTCGAATTGCAGACTCCAATCCGAACTGAGGCCGGCTTTCTGGGATTGGCTTACTCTCGCGAGTTCGCGACCCTCTGTACCGACCATTGTAGCACGTTAGTAGCCCTGGACATAAAGGCCATGAGGACTTGACGTCGTCCCCACCTTCCTCCGGTTTAACACCGGCAGTCTCGCTAGAGTGCTCAGCCGAACTGCTAGCAACTAACGATAGGGGTTGCGCTCGTTGCGGGACTTAACCCAACACCTCACGACACGAGCTGACGACAGCCATGCAGCACCTGTCTTCGGGTTCCCGAAGGCACTCTCCCCTTTCAGGGAGATTCCCGAGATGTCAAATCCAGGTAAGGTTCTGCGCGTTGCTTCGAATTAAACAACATGCTCCACCGCTTGTGCGGGCCCCCGTCAATTTCTTTGAGTTTTAGTCTTGCGACCGTACTTCCCAGGCGGAGAGCTTCATGCGTTAACTTGGTCACAGCAGGGGTCAATACCCACTACGACGAGCTCTCACCGTTTACGGTGTGGACTACCAGGGTATCTAATCCTGTTTGCTACCCACACTTTCGAGTCTCAGCGTCAGTCACCGTCCAGGTGGCCGCCTTCGCCACTGGTGTTCCTCCCGATATCTACGGATTTCACCCCTACACCGGGAATTCCGCCACCCTCTCCGGGACTCTAGCCTGGCAGTTTCGGATGCAGTTCCGAGGTTGGGCCTCGGGATTTCACATTCGACTTGCCAAACCGCCTACACTCGCTTTACGCCCAATAAATCCGAACAACGCTTGCACCCTCCGTATTACCGCGGCTGCTGGCACGGAGTTAGCCGGTGCTTCCTTTGGAGGTACCGTCAAACGTACGGATTATTTACCCGCACGCATTCTTCCCTCTCGACAGAAGTTTACGACCCTAGGGCCTTCATCCTTCACGCGGCGTTGCTGGGTCAGGCTTTCGCCCATTGCCCAATATTCCCGACTGCTGCCTCCCGTAGGAGTCTGGACCGTGTCTCAGTTCCAGTGTGACTGATCATCCTCTCAGATCAGCTATTGATCGTCGCCTTGGTGAGCCGTTACCTCACCAACAAGCTAATCAACCGCAGGCTCATCCATTGGCGATAGCTTTCAAGAAGAGGCCATCTTTTCCCACATCGACCGAAGTCATCGTGGTCTCATTCGGTATTAGCTCCGGTTTCCCGGGGTTATCCCAAACCTAAGGGCAGATTACCCACGTGTTACTCACCCGTGCGCCACTTTACTAACCTCCGAAGAGGCTTTCTCGTACGACTTGCATGTCTTAAGCACGCCGCCAGCGTTCGTCCTGAGCCAGAATCAAACTCTCCAGTTTAAATTTGGCTGACAGACCTAGAAACAAATTGCTTTGTCTCAAGACCCGTCATGTTCGCGAGCAACTGGACCTTCTTGCGAAGGAACCTGCTGCAAGGGGACATGTATCTGTTGTCTCGATCCGCTTTGCCAGGCATCCCTGACTTGGCGGACCACACGCTATTCAATTTTCAAAGAGCGACCGAGGCCCAAGGAACTTGTTAGGAATTCCTGCAGACGATCCATCACTAAGCGACCGGTCCTGCGTCGCCATTATTCTTGTTGCTTACTCTTGCTATCTAACTTTGACCAACCAACTTCCATGTTTCTACATTTGTTTTCCCCAAACCCCAGGCTATCCCCTCAGATCTCGACGAAGCATCTTCGGTTGGGCTCTCAGTGGTCAGGAAATCCCCCGCGAGTGGTCTCCGCGACGGGCGCCGGAACTTACGTGAGGGCAGCTTGCCGGTCAAGAGGCTTTCTAGCGCCCCTAGAGGGTTTTTTGCATTTCGGGAAAAAAAAGGCCGATATCTGGGTTTCAAGTCATGAATTTGACCCGAGCAAAACGCCGCTTCCCCACTTGAATGAGCACATCCTCTAATTTAAGGACCTTCATCGGGTCCGTCACCCGCTCACGATCGATTGAGACTGCGCCCTGTTTGACGAGACGTCGCGCCTCGCTCTTGCTGGGCGCGAGTTTCGCTTCGACCAACACTTCAAAGAGCTTGAACGGCTCTCGGCCTCCCATTCCAATCTCGACGCTGGGAACGTCATCTGGCACTTCCTTGCGCTGCACGACGCTCCTGAATTGGGCCTGAGCGCCCCCTGCAGCCTCTTCTCCATGTATTCGAGTCACGATATGGGCCGCCAACGCGTGTTTCAGGGACATCGGGTCGCCCTCCCCCTCTCCCAGGCGCGAAAGATCCGTCACCAGGCGCCCCCACTCACCGGCTGAAAGCAACCTACACCACTCTCCCATCGCCTCATCCGGGATGCTCATCACTTTGCCGTACATAGACACGGCGTCGTCCGTGATCCCGACGCTGTTCCCGAGGCTCTTGCTCATCTTCTCATGACCGTCGAGGCCAACCAGCAGCGGGTGCGTGATGACGGCCTGCGGCTCCCGCCCATAGCTGCGCTGAACCTCACGCCCCATCAATAGGTTGAACGTCTGGTCTGTACCGCCCAATTCGACGTCAGCCTCGAGCGCAACAGAATCGTAGGCCTGAACGAACGGGTAGAGGAATTCGTGGACGAAGATCGGAATCTCGGCGGCGTAGCGCTTTGCGAAGTCATCGCGCTCGAGCATTCGAGCAACCGTTGCCTGAGAGCAGAGACGCACGAAGTCACTCGGCGCCATCGAATCCATCCATTCGCTATTGAAACGAACCTCGACCGAACGGACATCCAGCATCTTCGCAACCTGCGCGACGTAGGTCTTCGCATTCTGCTGGATCTGCTCGACATCCAACGCCGGCCGCGTCTTGTTTCGCCCGGATGGATCCCCGATACGCGCCGTAAAGTCACCGATCAAGAAGATGGGCGTATGCCCGAGCTCCTGAAATTTCCGGAGCTTCATCAATACCACGCTGTGTCCAAGATGCAGATCGGCAGAGGAAGGATCCATGCCAAGCTTGACGCGCAGAGGTCGACCCTCTTTTAGGCACAGCGCAAGGCGCTTTGTGAATTCCTCCTCACCATAGAATTCGACCGCGCCCTCGCGCATGATCTCGAGCTGGCGCTCGACTTCCCGACTTCGCTGCGCATCTGTCATTGCGACCCAAACTCCCTCGAACCGGCCATTCCGAATCAGAACTCCACTGACCCCGATTTAGCGCAACCTGTGTCAGCGACCCACGATTTCAATCGGTCACGCAGAAGCCATCTTGAGTTAGCACGCGGTCCATGAGCACATCCGCTGATGTCATCGGTACCGCGTCGATCAGCTGAACCGAAAAGCAGACACCGACGAGTTGGATTCGATCGGCGTCGCGATCAAAACCAGCGAGCGCCCGATCATAGTAGCCCGCTCCGCGACCGAGGCGTCCACCTTTCCGGTCGAAGGCCATCCCCGGTACCAGAATCAGCCCATCGGAAGTCAGCGCTTTGGATTCGGATTCGCGAACCGGTTCCAGCACACGGTAACGCCCATTAACCATCGACCCCATATCCGAAACATGAAGGAACTCGAGCGAGAAGCCGGGGATCATGCGCGGAAAATACAGTCGCTTGCCGTCTCGCTGAGCCAAACGAACGACGGGAGCGGTCTCGATCTCTCCGGCCAGAGTCGAGAAGAGCGCCACACAATTAGCGTGCTGCCATTCTCGAGAACTCGAAAGATGCTCCGCGACGGCTTCTCCCACGCAACCCGCCGCCGTGGACGGAAGTGCGCGGAGAGTCTGCTTCATGGCCTGTCGTAAGGCCTGCTTCTCTGTATCCATAGTGGACATGATGGAATGTGAAATGCGGCACCTGTCGGCACTTCGCTAGGAAGCGCGGTCGCGTCCACCCGCGGCAACTCGCGGCTCAGGCATCGACCCACCCGGGTGATCATCCGCGGCAGGAGACCTAGAACTCAACCGATCGCGTAACGCTTCAACGCTCGGAAGATCAAGCGTGCGCGCTGTCTGCGACGGCGATGAAGTCTGTTTATGGGTCGCGTCTGCGCTCTCCGTCGGCTCCCTATCGGTCGCCGCGATCAATGCTTCTGGAAGCAGCTCTTCTACGCGACCGATCAGACTACGCAGTCGCTCATCCGAGGCTACTTCGGTCGGTCGATTCTTTAACTCGATGATCTCTCGCGCCAGGTTGAGGCAGGTCAAGACGGCGACATCCAGCGTGTCGATGGTTCCGGTTCGGTCCCGCACGCGCTTCATCGCACGGTCTACATCTCGTGCGATTCGTCGAAGATCGTCACCATCGCCTTCGGTCAATATCTTGTATTCGTGTCCTGCTATTCGGACGGCGACAGAACTCTTGCTCATGAACCGCCTCCTGTGTTGGAGGTGTTGGAGGTGTTGACCGCAACGACAGTGCGGAGTTGTTCGAGTCGGTTGAGAATCTTGTCGACGCCTTCGGCTGCAGTGACTCGCTTGCGCTGTTCCGTTGCAAGTTGACTCTCGAGCTTCGCGATTCGATGTTCGCGATCGACGAGTTCCGAAACGAGTTCTTCACGCTCGCCGGTGAGTCGTTCGTGTTCTTGGATCAGAAATTCGACGGACCGTTCGAGGCGATCAAAATCGTATGGACCGACCCGCGACGTTTCTTCGTCGCTGCGACTTCCGGTATTCATGCAAGTAGACTACACGATCATGCGAGGATCAGTGCACGCATTTCCCAAGCGGTCGCCTTAGTATTCGGCATCGATCTTGCCCCGGAACCTGGGAAATCTACGCCTGTGTCGAGCAGTGCTCTCACGTCTCTCAAAACGACAATCATGCTCGTGACCCGCAGTGTTCGCCGCACCGGCTATTCAGGCCACCAACACAACCACGATCGTTGCGTTGGCTTCCAGCATCGACTCCAGATAACGAGGATGCCGCGACGAAGGACTAGCCGGGGAAATGACCGGGAGAACTCCGCTGTTGTAGGCGTGTTTCGCCGGAGAGGTACTGATCGACGGATCGGGCTGCCTCGCGTCCTTCCCACTGCGCCCACACGACGAGACTCTGGCCGCGGCGACAGTCGCCTGCGGCGAATACACCCGGCTCCGACGTCTTGAAGTCGTTCTGCGCGGCGTCAACGTTGCCTCGTGGATCGAGTTTCAATCCCAGATCCTTGATCAACCCGGCCTGAACAGGACCGAGAAAGCCAAGAGCGAGCAAGACCAGATCTGCTTTGAGTTCGAACTCAGTCCCCGGCAACTCTTCGATGACGGGTCGACCAGATTCGTCCGGATCACCAAATCGAATTTCGATGCCGTGCAAGCTTCCGACGCGGCCATTTCCCCCCGAAAACTTTTTGGTCATCATCGCGAACTTACGCTCACCGCCTTCATCGTGCGAACTCGAACTCCGAGCAATCACGGGCCACATCGGCCATGGCGTTCCTGGATTGGTACCGGTGGGCGGCTCTTCCAAGAGTTCAATCGAAGTGACGGAGGCCGCCCCCTGGCGCAAGCTCGTTCCAACGCAATCGGATCCGGTATCCCCGCCCCCGAGTACGATGACATGCTTTCCGCGTGCCAAAATATCATCCTCGGCTGGCAGGTCATCGCCGAGTACACGCTTCGTCGCCTGTGGAAGGAAATCCATGGCGAAATGAACACCGCCGAGTTCGCGCCCCTCGACCGGCAAGTCACGTGGCGACTCCGAGCCCATACAAAGCAAGACCGCATCGAAATTCTTCCGCAGATCGGCGACGGTCAGATCCTGTCCGACTGCAACGCCTGTCTGGAAAGACACGCCCTCTTCCTTCATCTGTTCGAGACGCCGATCGATGATCCACTTCTCCATTTTGAAATTGGGAATTCCGTAGCGGAGAAGACCACCGACGCGATCGTTCTTTTCAAAGACAGTGACGGTATGACCGGCGCGACAAAGCTGTTGTGCAGCGGCAAGGCCGGCCGGTCCCGAACCCACCACGGCAACGCTGCGGCCCGACCGTTTCTCGGGGACGACCGCCTTGATGTGACCACTTTCCCAGGCATGGTTCACGATCTTGAGTTCGATGTTCTTGATCGTGACCGGGTCATCGTTGATACCGAGAACACATCCAGACTCGCAGGGCGCCGGGCAGATCGATCCCGTGAACTCCGGAAAGTTGTTCGTCGAATGCAATCGAGCGATCGCGTCTTCCCATTTATCGCGATAGACCAGGTCGTTCCAGTCGGGGATAATATTGCCGAGCGGACAGCCTCCACGGCCATTATTCGGATTGCTACAGAATGGAACACCACAATCCATACAACGTGCGGCCTGAGCCTTCAGAGTCTCGTCCGGGATCGGCTGCGCGACCTGATCAAAATCCTTGGTGCGATCATCGGCCGGGCGGTAGCTCAGACCTTGCCTCTTCGTCTCTAAAAAACCGGTCGGATTTGCCATTGAGTCTCTTGCCTCGATGCTGGGAACTTCGGGGGCGCCATTAGGCGTCGGTCGGGCTTTCACTGCGAGTGGACTACGAGTTGCTCATGCCTTCGAGCGCTGCGCGGTATTCCTGCGGAAAGACTTTTACGAATTTCGGTGCAAAGGTCTCCCACTTTCGCAGGATGTCGTCTGCGCGGCGACTACGTGTAAATTCGAAGTGTTTCCTGAGCATGTTCTGGACGTACTCGACATCTTTCGCGTCGAGAGATTCGAGATCGACCGCGGCCAAGGCATTCAACCGACCTGAAAAATTTCCGTCTTCATCAAGAACGTAAGCAATTCCGCCGCTCATTCCAGCCGCAAAATTCCGGCCCGTCGGTCCCAGGATAATGGCGCGGCCTCCGGTCATGTACTCGCACCCGTGGTCGCCAACGCCTTCGACCACCGCATGTGCACCGGAATTCCGAACACAGAATCGCTCGCCAACAGGCCCATGAAAGAACGCTTCTCCACCGGTTGCACCATAGAGCAAGACATTTCCAGCGATGATATTTTCCGTCGGCTCGAAGGTCGCCTCGGATGGCGCACGTACGATGACGCGACCACCAGACAATCCCTTGCCTACATAGTCATTGGCATCGCCCTCGACCCGTATCTGAATTCCCCTCGGCAACCAGGCGGCCAGACTCTGGCCCGCCGATCCTTTGAGCTCGATCCGAATCGTTGCGTCGGGCAAACCCTCGAGACCATATTTTCGCGAAACCTCGGATCCAAGAATCGTGCCGACGGTCCGATTGATATTTCGGACCGGGAGCTCGATCTCGACTTTTTCGGCGTTGGCCAACGCCGGTTCGGCCAGCTCGAGAAGCTTCATGTCCAACGCGTTTTCGAGGCCATGCTCCTGGGTGCCTGTATGCCGTCTGTCGTGGGGCAGCTCTACCTTGTAAAGCAGATCCGAGAGGTCGAGACCCGATGCCTTCCAATGATTGATCGACTTGCGCGTCTCGAGCCGGTCGACTTCACCAATCATCTCGTCCATGGTCCGATAACCGAGCTGCGCCATTAGTTCGCGAACCTGGTCTGCAACAAAAAAGAAAAAGCGCGTGACGTGTTCCGGCTGCCCTGCAAATCGCTCGCGGAGTTCGGGCCGCTGTGTTGCGATACCGACCGGACAGGTGTTCAGATGACACACTCGCATGAGAACGCAGCCCAGGGCGACCAGTGGCGCGGTCGCAAAACCGAATTCGTCGGCTCCCATCAGGGCACCAATCACGACATCGCGACCGGTCTTGAAGCCGCCGTCGACCTGAAGTCGAACTCGACCCCGAAGATCGTTCTGGACCAGGGTCTGCTGGGTCTCCGACAGGCCAATTTCCCAGGGACAACCCGCATTCTTGATCGATGTGAGGGCTGAGGCGCCGGTCCCACCGTCATGGCCAGCGATCAGGATCCCATCGGCCTTCCCCTTCGAAACACCAGACGCAATCGTTCCGACACCGGTTTCCGAAACGAGCTTAACGCTGACATTGGCTCTTCGATTGGCGTTCTTGAGATCGTGAATCAGCTGCGAGAGGTCTTCGATAGAGTAGATGTCGTGATGAGGCGGCGGAGAAGTGAGACCGACACCCGGCGTCGAATAACGAGTGTCCGCAATGATCTGATCGACCTTGTGACCGGGCAGTTCGCCACCTTCACCGGGCTTGGCACCTTGAGCGATCTTGATCTGCATTTCATCGGCGTTCACGAGATAGGCGCTCGTCACACCGAATCGCCCGGACGCCACCTGCTTGATCGCGCTTCGTCGGGAATCTCCATTTGCATCGGGTGTCCACCGCTTCGGATCCTCGCCGCCTTCGCCGGTATTGCTCTTCCCGCCGAGTCGGTTCATCGCGATCGCAAGCGTTTCATGTGCCTCAGCCGAGATCGATCCGTAAGACATGGCACCGGTACAAAATCGCGCCACGATCGTCGCCGCTTCTTCGACCTCATCGATCGGTACGGCATCGCGATCAAACTTGAAGTCGAGCAATCCACGAAGCGTTCGCATGCGAAGAGAATCATCATTCGCGGCGGCCGTGTACTGCTCGAAACTCTCGAAATCCTCCTCGCGAACAGCGTGCTGAAGCTTCGAAACGGACTCCGGATTGAACGTGTGCTGCTCGCCGCGCAACCGCCACTGATAAAGGCCACCGGGATCCAACTCGGGATATTCGAATGCACCCTGCGGAAAACCTCGGCGGTGGCGCATTTCTGCTTCTTGCGCGAGGACGTCCAGCCCGACGCCGGATATTCGAGAATGCGTACCCATGAAGGAGAGGTCGATGACTTCTTCGTTGAGTCCGATCGCCTCGAAGATCTGCGCACCGCGATAACTCTGAAGAGTCGAGATGCCCATCTTCGCGAAGATCTTGAGAAGACCCAGATCGATCGCCTGCAGATAATTTTCTTCTGCCGTGGCCGGGTCCAGATCGGCCGGAACATAGGTCGCATCGTCGACCAGCTCACGCACCGTCTCGAAGGCCAGATAGGGATTGATGCCACCAGCGCCATAGCCAACGAGCAGCGCGAAATGCGCGACCTCCCGAGCCTCACCGGTCTCGACGACCAGACCACATCGCGTGCGCGTACTTTCGCGAATCAAATGATGATGAACAGCGCCCGTCGCGAGCAGCGCAGGAATCGGCGCCGATTCCGAACTCACACCGCGATCCGAAAGAACCAGGATGTTGGCACCCGCCTCGATGGCCGCGCTCGCCTCCGTGCAGAGATCCCCGATCGCCTGACGAAGACCGGCACCACCCTCCGACACGTTGTAGAGCGTACTGAGCGTCTCAGTCTTGAAGCCGGGTCGATCAATCCCTTGAATCGCTGCGAGTTCGCTGTTGCGAAGCACTGGGCGATGCAGCCGAAGCAGCTGCGCATGCTCCGGCGTTTCCTCGAGCAAATTCTTTTCGGCGCCGAGCGTCGAGTCAAGAGTCATGACCGGCCGCTCGCGAATCGAATCGATCGCAGGATTCGTCACCTGAGCAAAATTCTGTTTGAAGTAGTGGAAGAGCAGCCGCGACCGATCCGAGAGGCAGGCAAGCGCTGAATCCTCTCCCATCGATCCGAGCGGCTCCTTCGCATTCGCCGCCATCGGGGCCATCAGGAATCGAAGGTCTTCGAGCGAGTATCCAAAGGTCTGCTGTAGAGCGAGTCGAGCATCCGCATCGATTCCGGTGCCTGCCGCGGCCTTCGGCGCTTTGAGATCATCCAAGACGATCTGATGGGTATCGACCCAGGTCTTGTAGGGATGTCGGCTGATATAGCGATCCTTCAGTTCGGCATCCTCAATGATTCGGCCTTCCTCCAGGTCGGCGTAGAAGATCCGACCCGGCTCGAGCCGGCCCTTCGTAGCGATGTCTGCGGGATTGATTTCGAGAGTTCCGACCTCGGAGCCCATCACGAGTAATCCATCGTGTGTCACGACATAGCGTGAGGGGCGAAGACCGTTTCGATCCAGCACCGCGCCAACACCGTCTCCGTTCGAGAAGCACATCGATGCGGGCCCATCCCAGGGCTCCATCATGCAGGAATGATATTCGTAGAAGGCTCGGCGATCGGCGGCCATGCCATCCTGATTCTCCCACGCCTCGGGAATCATCAGCAGTATCGCCTCGGAAAGATCTCGACCGGCCAGATGGAGAAACTCCAGCGCATTGTCGAAGCGTGCGGAATCGCTGGTTCCAACGCGCATGACCGGAAAGAGCTTCTTCAGATCCTCACCGAAGAGCTCGGATCGCAGTGTCCCTTCACGCGCGTTCATCCAATTCTGGTTGCCGCGAATCGTATTGATCTCACCGTTGTGGGCGAGGTACCGAAAGGGTTGCGCGAGATCCCAGGTTGGAAAGGTATTCGTGCTGTAGCGCTGATGAACCACAGCTAGGCGGGACTCCATATCCCGGTCTTGAAGGTCAGGAAAGAAGTCGGAGGTTTGATGCGCCAGGAACATTCCCTTATAGAGAAAGGTCTTGGACGAGAGCGAGGGGATGTGAAAGGCCGTATCGAGTTGGTCGATTCGGTTCTCAATCAGGCGGCGAATAACGTAAAGCTTCCGCTCGAAAGCCATCTGATCAAGGCCGTCGGCGGCCGCAATGAAGAGTTGTTGGATCTCGGGCATCCCGGCTCGAGCGATCGGACCAATCGCGCTAGGGTCGGTTGGCACCTCGCGCCAACCCAACACGGATTGTCCTTCGGCGGCCACGATCCCTTCGACAGTTTCAATCTGCTTGGCGCGTTCCTTCGCGTCGGTGGCCAAAAAGACGAGTGCCGAGGCGTACGAACCGAGATCAGGCAGACCAAAGCCACTGGCATCCGCCACCTTACGAAGAAAACGATCAGGCGTCTGGATCAGCATGCCGGCCCCGTCGCCGGTCAACTCATCGGATCCCGCCGCGCCGCGATGGGTCAGATGGCAGAGGACCTCGGTGGCCTTTTCGAGAATGCCATGACTCGCCGGCTTCTTCAGATCGGCAACGAATCCGATACCGCAGGCATCGTGTTCGAGAGACGGATCATAGAGACCCTGCTTGGGCGGCATTGCGGTACGAATCATGGGCGCGTCCGACTTTCCTGGTTCCTGACGTAGGCTCGAGTCGCGGCGTACGTATTTGGCTGACTGAGCTCGCTGAACAACAAAAGGCTAAAAGAGACTGCGAAGAGTGCAGAAATATTGCGCGGATGACGACTGTGATTCTTCAGTGGCCCTGCCCGCGAACTTGGCTGGCCATTCCGCCCGCGTCGAACCGCTCGACCCGTTCGTCCTGCGTGTCACACGTTCCGCGTGAATCGCAGTTTCGCGTGCTGGTTGAGCGGGAGCTGGAAATGGCGCCGCAGTCTAAGTCGAGCCCGGTCGAATCAAAACCGATCTGCTGACCTGCGACGTGCTAAGTGGCCGCGGGTCCAAGGTTTTTCGAGCTTGCGACCCTAAGCCACCGACTCTTGAAAGTCAACCAGATGAAGGCAATACGCAGGCCGACCGGGGTGCCTCAAAGCTGGCTCAGTTCGTCTGACGCTCGAGTAAAACCGCATGCAGCATCGCGGGATGGTTGGTGATGATCCCGTCGACGCCGCAGTCAAGCAGGCGCTCCATCTCCCCGACCTCGTTCGCGGTATAGGGGTACACGCAGAGGCCGGAGTCATGGGCCTCCGCGACCAACTCGTTCGTCACCAGCCTTACATCAGGATTGATCGCCTCCGCGGACACTCGGTCTGCCCGTTCGAAGACGGCGACAGGGGCCCGCGGGGAAATCAGAAGTGCGATCCGCGCAGCCGAACTCGTGGCGCGGAGCCTCGCAAGCACGGGATCGTAAAAGCTCGAAAAGAGCATCCTTGGCAACAGGCCTCGCTCTTCCACCGCTGCGACTACGCGTTCCTCAAGCCCCGGGTATTCAGCATCATCGGCCGCCACCTTCAATTCGAGATTGAAATGCATCCGATCGCCGAACCCATCGAGGAGGTCGAGCAAACTGGGCAGCGGGAGAACTTCCTTCAAGCCGGGGGCAGCGTCCATGGCGAAGAGCTCGGCCGCGGTGTAATCGCGGATCTCCCCCGCCACGCCAAGGCGCTTCAAGTCCGCATCATGATGAATCACGACCACGCCATCTCGGCTGAGATGCAGGTCCGTCTCGATCATGTCGGCCTTTTGCTCGATGGCACGCTCGAATGCCGGCAAAGTGTTCTCAGGCCGCTCACCCGATGAACCTCGGTGAGCGATGACCAGCGGTCGCGTCATGAACTTCCCTCTTCGCTCGCCCAGTCCCGTGATCGCTCGACTGCCCGGGACCAGGTCCGATAGCGAGATTCGCGCTCATCTTCAGACATCTTCGGTTCGAATAACGTCGGCGAGTCCACACGCGCATCGAGATCCGATCGATCACGCCAGAACCCGACCCCCAGACCGGCCAAGGCCGCCGCACCCATCGCTGTCACTTCGAGGACCGCCGGTCGTTCGACAGCGATCCCCAGAATGTCCGCCTGAAACTGCATCAAGAAGTCATTTTCACACGCGCCGCCATCGACGTGCAACACGGCGGGAGAGATTCCCGAATCCTGCGCCATCGCCGCCATCACGTCGCGTGTTTGAAAGGCAATCGACTCGAGCGTCGCACGAGCGATATGCGCCCGCGTCGTGCCGCGGGTGATCCCCAAGATTGTGCCACGAGCCGCCTCGTCCCAATAGGGTGCGCCGAGGCCGACGAATGCGGGAACGACGTAGACGCCCTCGGAATCGGAAACGCTCTGTGCAAGATCCGCCGATTCTCGCGCGTGGCCGATGATCTGAAGGCCATCACGCAACCATTGAATGGCCGACCCCGCGACAAATATCGAACCTTCGAGTGCGTATTCGAGCTTTCCGTTCAAGCGCCAGGCCACCGTTGTAATCAATCCGGCACCCGAGCGAGGCGCCTCCTCACCTGTGTTCATGAGCAGGAAGCAGCCCGTCCCGTAGGTGTTCTTGGCAAGCCCCTTCGACGTACAGCCCTGACCAAAGAGCGCCGATTGTTGGTCCCCGGCAACGCCAGCGATCGGGATGGCCGTGCCGAACCATTCGGGATCTGTTTCCCCGAGTACGCCGCTCGAATCGCAAACCTCTGGCAGCATCGCACGCGGGATGGACAGCGCCTCGAGCAGCACATCATCCCACTCACCCTGATGGATGTTGTAGAGCATCGTGCGTGATGCATTCGATGGCTCAGTGACGAAGACGCGCCCCTTGGTCAACTTGTAGATGAGCCAGGTATCGATCGTGCCGAAACAGAGTTCACCCGCCTCCGCTCGTGCTTGCGCACCCGGAACGACATCGAGAATGAATCGAATCTTCGTGCCGGAGAAGTAGGAATCGATCAAGAGTCCAGTTTTCGATCGAACCTCTTCTTCGAGTCCCTTCTCGCGAAGCCCCTCACAGATCGCGCTGGACTGACGAGATTGCCAAACGATTGCCGGATAGATCGGCTCGCCAGTCCTCCGGTCCCAGACGACGGTGGTCTCGCGCTGATTTGTAATTCCGATCGCAGCGACCTCACTCGCCGAACTTTTCAATTTCGCGATCACCCCCCGCGCGGCGCGGAGCTGACTCTCCCAGATTTCGGTGGGGTCGTGCTCGACCCAACCTGGCTTCGGGAACGATTGGGCGAACTCAAACTGCTCGACGCCCTTGATCGCTCCAGACTCATCAAATAACAGAGCGCGGGACGAAGTCGTCCCCTGATCCAACGCGAGTACGAAACCAGCCATACCTCACTCCTTGTTATGCGATCGACAGTCTGCCGCAGGCCTCGAGCCACCACTTTGATCTTCACTAACTGATCGCGCTACGCCGGCTCAGAGCCAAAGAGCGCTTCAACGAATTCAGCCGAATCGAACTCGCGTAGATCTTCGATGCCCTCACCGACCCCAACGAAATGGACGGGGATCTCGAATTCATGAGCGAGGCCGACGATGACTCCGCCCTTCGCCGTGCCGTCCATTTTGGTCAGGACCAATCCCGACACATTCGCCACCTCACTGAAGAGTCGCGTCTGGGAGATTGCGTTCTGTCCCGTATTCGCATCAAGTACCAGCAGAATTTCATGTGGCGCATCCGGGATGCCCCGCCCGATGACGCGTACGATCTTGCCAAGTTCCTCCATCAAGGGCTTCTTCGTTTGCAATCGACCAGCTGTATCAACGATGGCAACATCCACATCGCGCGACACCGCCGATTTGACCGTATCGAAGGCGACGGCTGCTGGATCACTACCCGCTTCCCCCGCGATCACATCACATCCGACGCGCTCGCCCCAGGTCTGCAATTGCTCGATCGCCGCCGCGCGAAACGTATCACCGGCCCCTAACAACACGCTTCGCCCAAGCGCCTTGTGTTTTGCAGCGAGCTTTCCGATCGTGGTCGTCTTGCCCGCCCCATTCACGCCAAGTACCAGAATGACATGAGGCTTTCCCGCCAACGCGAATCGATCCGCACCCTGCTCTGCGGCCGAGAGCTTCTCACTCATCGCCTGCTTGAGAATTTCACGCACCCGGTCGCCGTCCGCACCCTGCCCTTCGGACCGTACGCGCTCAAGCAAGGATTCCGCTGTCGACACACCGAGATCTGCCGTGAAGAGAATCTCCTCGAGTTCCTCCAGAAGGGCGGAATCAAGTTGCCGACCCTCCAGGACACCCTTCAGTCGCCCGACTAATGCCTCGCTCGTCCGACGAAGGCGGTCGCGCAGTCGAACCGGTGGCGCCGGCGAGAGGATCGCGGCGCCCGGTTCGGGCGCGAGAACCTCCGACGTTTCATCGGAAATCTCCACGGAGCGCTGCACAGGGGCCGCAGCGTCGTCATCGGTTCCGGCGTGAAGCCCTTTGGGCGGGCCACCAAAGCGCTGGAGCAGCACGCCGAGAAAGAGTGGGCCCAGGCCGGTCAGCAGAACCAGCAGGCCGGGATTTGCGCGAACCCAGATCGTAAAGTCAGAGAGAGAGAGATCCATGGGGCGCGGATCTTACCAGCGTCCCGAGCGAGGTCGAGGGGTGGACGGCGGCACGGACCTCGCAAACCGATCCCGATTCGCGATGACGGTGCGGATTCGGCGGATCCCAGCTGTCCAGCCTGCCTAATTCAGGACGACAGAGACCAAATTCGAAACACCCTTTTGTTCCATCGTCACGCCGTAGAGAACGTCCGCCACTTCGATCGTCCGCTTGTTGTGGGTAATCACCAGGAATTGACTCGTCTGAGCCATCTCGACAATCAGCTGATTGAATCGGCCGACATTCGCGTCATCGAGAGCGGCATCGACCTCGTCAAGCAAAAAGAACGGAGAGGGTCGGACCTGAAAAACCGCAACTAGGAGGGCCAGGGCCGTCATCGTTTTTTCGCCGCCGGACAAGAGGTTCACGTTTTGGAGACGTTTGCCGGGAGGTTGAGCCATGATGTCGACGCCAGCTTCGAGAATATCCTCCGCATCGGTCAGTTCAAGGCTCGCCTTTCCTCCATCAAAGAGTCGCGGAAAGTTCTCCTCGAAATGCTTTCGTACCAACTCGAAGGTCTCGCGGAAGCGTTTGCGACTCGTTCGATTGATGCGCGAGATCGCGTCACGAAGACTGCTGATCGTCGCGTCCAGATCTTCCTTCTGTTCAGAAAGAAATCGGAATCTCTCGGCCAATTCTTCGTGTTCTTCGATCGCACCGAGATTCACGTCTCCGAGGGAGTTCAGACTCTTTCGAACCTTGTCCGCCTCGCGCTGACGCTCCGCCGTCGGAAGCATCGCGAGTCGAATATTCTGCCTCGCATCGCGCAAGGCCGCAGCCGGGCTGAGGTCGGGCTCTTCGTCTTCGGATTCTGAGACCGCGGCCTCGGGTGTGTCTGCCGATTCGGTCACCGCATCCGCCAACGCCTCAGACTGCGCGTTCGCAATCGCCCCTTGACCGTCGAGACTCGCGTCGGCGCCGGCACTATCCGTGGCGCCCGCCGCATCGAGTTCCTCGAGTGTCGGCAACTTCCAATGCTCAATTTCGATCTCCCATCGATCTCGAACCGTCGAAGCCTGATGATCCAGTCGCATACGCGCTTCACTCTGTTTGAGTTCGGCCTGACCAATTTTTTCCCGGGCCGCTCCCAACCCCGTTCGCAGATCTCGAGCGCTCTCCTCGACATCGGCCACCAATTCGGCCGTTACGTCGAAGCGCTCCCGAAGCTGGTCGCTCTCGAGTCGGACGACTTCTTCCGCGCCGAGCTGCGTAGCGAGCTCACTCTCCGCTGTCTCGACCTCGGTCAGCAACTCTTCACGGCGCAGCCGCGCCGTTTCAATTTCGTGTTCGCGCCGTTCGATCCAGCTCCTGGTCTCTCGCTCGGACTGGGCGGCACGCGTGGCCGTCTCACGAAGACGCAATCTCTGGTCATCGCGCGCCCGGTAGGCGACACGAAGTTCGGCCACCTTGCTCTCACGACGCGAAAGCTCCCGGCCAGCCGAGCTGATCAGGAGACCGACCGCATCCACTCCACGCTGACTCGACTCGCGTTCGTCGCGCTGCGACTGCAATTGCTCTTCGAGTCGGATCAGATTATCCCGGACCGACTCCTGCTCGCCAAGCAGATCGGATCTCTGGGCGACATGAGTCTCCTGTGCCTCCCCAATGCGTTTGACCTTTTCAGTCGAGCGTTCGAGATCCTTTTCGTGATTGGCCACAGCGAGGGCAGCCGTATGATGGCGATTCCGAAGATTTTCGAGTTCTTCACCGGCTCGAGCCAGCGCGTTTTCTGATTCGAACTGCCGTGCGGTCGCCTTTTCGGCCTTGAGATCGAGTTGCGCCACTTCGACTTCGAGCTCTCGCACCTCACGTGCGCGGGTGAAAACGCCGATCGCGGCTGAGTCGCCTCCGCCACTCACGACGCCATCGGGCGTCGCAAGATCCCCCTCTGGCGTTACAAATGTCGCTGGCAGGCGACCTGTTCCAAAATGCTCGAACGCTCGCTCCAGCCGGTCGATCAAATAAACATCGCCTAACAAGCTACGAGCAATCCCCTCGCTTCCCGCACGGGGACGAACGCGCTTCAGCAAAGGATCGCCAAGCGGAACGGTTCCCGCCTGAATCTCGGAAACCGAACCCGCGACGACGAACACACCCCGTCCGGCATCTTCATCACGCAGCGCCTTGAGCGCGGCCAAGGCACCCGTCGATTCGTCGATCACGATCGCGTCGGCACGATCTGCCAGAACGGCCTCAACCGCACGCTCGACCTCTAGATCCGCTTCGAGCAACTCGCGGACCAGACCGCGCAGTCCGAGCCGAGATGAAACGGATTCGCCTGCGGCGAGAAGATGGCGAGCCCCGTTCCCGATGTCTTGTCGGCCCTCGACGACTTCGCGAAGGGAGTCGAAACGCGCGCGTGTCGTCTGTGCGAGCTTGAGTGCTTCCTGCTCAGAAAGCGTCGCACTCTTCAGCGTCTCTTTCGCGACGTCGTTTCGGTGAATGGCGTCCCGCAATTGATCCTGCAACCGGTCTCGTTCGCTGAGAAGATTGCGAAGTCCCTCCTCGAGAGTCGATTGTTCCTCGCCCGCAAGTGTCGCCTCGCTTTGTCTCGCCTCGACATCGGCATCGACACCGCGCACTCGCTGATCGATGGCTGATTCTCGATCGCCGAGATGCGCCATCCGATCTTCGAGACGCGCCACAGACGTCAGCAACTCGACGTGCGCCGTGTTCTTGACATCCCGATCCGCCTCATGGCTTCGCAGCGATTTCTGCGCCGTCTGAACCTCGCGTTCAGCCAGTTCAATGGCCGACTGTTCTTGCTCGAGCCCGCGTTCGAGTTGTTCGAGTTCCTGGGTTGCCCCGAGCAGCTCTCGCTCGGCGACGACCAACTGCTCGGCGAGCTGCGCGAGTTCGGCTTTTCGCGCAGTACTCGATTCCTCGAGGCCATCGCGCTCACGACGCGCGAGATCGATCCGACCTTCGAGGTTCTTGATTTCACTGCGCAGCGAGTAGAGCTTCTCGGCCCCCGCCGTCACCGCCTTTTCAGCTTCCGCCAGGGTGATGCGATGTTCCTTGGCGGCCAATTCTCGCTCAGCGAGCTGGATCTCCAGGGCCGTCATTTCTGTGCTGAGTACGGTGAGCGAAGCGGTTTCGCGATCGACTTCCTCAAGCAGCCGCGCCCGCTCATCCGCGGCCAGCGACAATTCGAGAATGCGCTGGGTCTCCTGAAGACGCTTGTACCGCGCGGCCTTTTTCGCCTGACGCTCAAGCGTGGAGATCTGGCGCCGGATTTCACCCAACACGTCGGTGACGCGAACCAGGTTCTGCTCCGTCGAGCGCATCTTGCTTTCTGCTTCGCGGCGGCGCGCCTTGTACTTGCTGATCCCGGCGGCCTCTTCTATCAGCCCACGACGATCCTCCGGTTTCGCCGACACGATCTCGGCGACCTTGCCCTGCTCGACGATCGTATATCCGCGAATGCCAATCCCGGTATCGCGAAAGAAATCATGCACGTCCTTCAAGCGGGACGGCTGTTTGTTCATCAGGTATTCGGACTCGCCCGAGCGGTAGAGCCGGCGGGCAATCTCGACCTCGCTGTAGGCGGCGTAGGCGGCGGGCGCGTTCCCGTCGAAATTGTCAAAGGTCAAAATGACCTCGGCCATTCCGATCGGAGGCCGATTTTCGGAGCCGGCGAAAATGACGTCGTCCATGCCCTTACCACGAAGCTTTCGCGCGGACTGCTCGCCCATCACCCATTTGATCGCATCAACAACGTTGGATTTACCGCAGCCGTTCGGCCCGACAACGGCTGTCATGCCCTCGTCGAAACTGAAGACGGTGCGATCGACGAAAGATTTGAATCCGTGGAGCTGTAGACTCTTTATTCGCAAGACACCCCCTCGATCGATCAACCGAGCCTCTGCTCGGTCATTCGATCACACCGTGACACTGTGACCGCTATTCACACTCGCTCTCACGAGTTGACGCGGTGTGCCAACGCCGAATTCAGAGCGCTCGCCTCAGCCTCTGTTTGCCCATTCTGTCAGTTTGCGTGGCTGCGGGATCCATCGACCCCAACTCCGTCAAACTGACACGAACAACATAGTAGCCGAGGGCCCCAACCCGCGCGGCACTTAAACCCCGATTCTAGACAAAGAATGTCCGAAATCAGAGAGCCAACTCATGCTCTGCATTCCTCTTTCGAGGCATCGGGATTGGGCTAACAAATTCGAATCAAGAACGCTGGCCGGTCGTTTTTCCAACCAATCATTTGGCGATCCGAGTCTGAAAATTCCAATCCTGACTTGGGGATTCGAGAAGACACCGGCCAACGACCGAGGACTTCCAATTACACTTGGGGGGAGTCGAATTGGTACCCCATCCAGCCAGCCCTCGCCAAGCCAAAACCGCAATCGGGGGAATCGCCAACGGGCGTCTCGCTAGACGAATAGCCAGCGCAGCAATCGATTCCCGAAGACCGTACGAATGAGCTTCTGAAGGCCCGCGGCGGATTCAGGCGTATACGGATAGCCACCCGAGGCCTGCTTCTTCCCCACATCGATGATGATCGGATGCAGGTGGCAATAGCCTCGAATCCCGACTTCTCCGTTCACCTGACCGACGCCACTCGCCTTCACGCCGCCAAACGGTGCCTCACCCTTTGCGAGATCACGTGTCCAGAGATTTCCCGAAAGGCCGTAATCCGAATCGTTGGCGAGTTGAATGGCTTCCTTCTCGTCCCGAACCTTCTGAATCGCCACGATCGGCCCAAAGGTCTCGTGACGCATCAGATCCATGTCGTGATCGACGTCGTCGACGACGGTCGGCGGAAAGAAATATCCCGAGAGCGACCGGTCTCGCTTGCCACCCACCAGCACCCTGGCACCCTTGGCCCGGGCGTCGGCCACATGGGATTCGATGATGTCCATCTGCTTGTCCCCGAAGATGGCGCCCACGTCAGCAACACAGTCCTCCGACTGCTTGAGGGCCTGCGTCTGCGCAACCACCTTTTCGACGAAGGGCTCATAAATCGCCTCCGGCACATAGACGCGCTCGGTTCCGCAACAATAGTGCCCCGAGTTCAAGAACGATCCGCGGACGGCACCGTCCGCCGCGCGGTCGAGATCGGCATCGGCGCAGACAATCACATCCACCCAGCGCCAGAGAACCTTCGCGCGCTCTGCGAAAGACCGCGTCGCCCATTAGGCCTGGGCATTCCGGCCTCGCATAACCGCAGCCTGCACTTCCGTCACCGTTGCGGCCTCGAACATGCCGATCGATTCCAGGCTGATCGGGTTCTTGATGTCGTAGCGGCGATGCCGGGAATCCGACTGCACCTCTTCGATTAGCGCTATGGAAGGATCTCCTTGTTTTCTACGAAGAATTCGGCCCCAGGCGATGCAATCAGGCGCGCTCGGCGACCACGTCCGCAATCGCGGACGCCTGCGATTGGAGTCGATACAACCGCGCATAATGTCCTTCGGCCGCGACCAGTGTCGCGTGCGACCCGGACTCGACGAGCCGGCCGCCCTTCAAGACATTGATCCGATCGACGTCGCGAATCGTAGAAAGCCGATGCGCAATGGCAATCGCGGTCTTGCCCTCCATCAGCACATGAATCCCACGCTGAATCGCCGCCTCGGTCTCGGTATCGATGGCGCTCGTCGCCTCATCCAATACGAGAATATGCGCGCCATGGGCCAGTGCTCGGGCAAAGGAAAGGATCTGGCGTTGCCCAGTCGAGAAGTTCGAACCCCGTTCGTGCACTTCAGTGTCGTAGCCTTCGGGCAGGCGATCGATGAACGCGTGCGCCTCGACGGCCTTGGCGGCGCGATGCACGGCGACCTCATCAAGGTCATCGCGTCCGAGCGCGATGTTGCGCGCCACGCTACCGCTGAACAAGAACACATCTTGCAAGACAGAGGCGATTCGGTGACGCAAATCCTGCTGCAGCATCTCCCTCACATCGATGCCATCGACGAGAACGACTCCGCGATTCACATCATAGAGCCGCGTCAATAATTTGATCACCGTTGTCTTGCCAGCGCCGGTTGCGCCGACGAATGCCACCTTCTCGCCGGGCTCGACCACGAAGCTCACATCGCGAAGAATCCAGTTCGGATCATTTTCGTCGAATCCGCCCCTGCTCTCGTCCATGTTGAAATACGAAAACCAGACGTTTTTGAATTCAACACGACCCCGATTCTCATTCGAGATGGCCGGCGACTCCACCGGGGGATCGGCCACTCCTGGCTCCGTATCGAGCACCTCGAAGATGCGTTCGGAACTTGCCATCGCCGATTGCATGACTGAATACTTCGCCGAGAGATCCCGCAGCGGCATGAAGAAACGCTGCATGTAGTCGATGAATATGTAGATGATGCCCGCCTCGGCGACTCCCGTCCCCACAGCAATGATGATGGCCATCGTGATTCCGGTGGCAATCTCGATCGTCGCGAACAGAAGCGCGTCGTACTTGATCGACTGGTGCCAGGCATCCCGATGCTCAGCGTTCATGCGATCGAAATCGGCCAGGTTCCTCTGCTCGCGGGTGAAGAGCTGAACGACCTTCATCCCCGTCACGGTCTCTTGGATATGCGTGTTGATTCGCGCGATCTTGACGCGCACGGACCGGAAGGCCTCCCGCACCTTGAGCCGAAAGATCACCGCGGCAAACGCCAGCAGAGGCACGATCGCGAAGGTCCACATCGCGAGCTTCGGCGAGAGCATGAAGAGTACGACGGCGTATCCCGCCATCTTGAAGACATCGGTCACCAGCGCGACGAGGCCCTGAGAAAACATCTCCGTCACGTTCTCGACATCATTGGTCGCCCGCGTGACGAGTCGACCGACCGGGATCGAATCGAAATAGTTCATCTGCAATCGACTGATGTGTTCGAAGACATGCCGTCGCAGATCCCGCATAGCGTTCTGCCCCGTCGTCGCCATCAGGATCTGATGCCCATACGTCAAGCCCGTCAGAAGCGCGGTCACGACCAGGAAGATCAGGCCGAGCCAGATTTCGCTGGAGAACCCGGCTGGCGCCTCGGTCACGACTTCGAGTGTGGGACCGAAGAACTCGATCAGTTCCGCGTTGCCTCGCCTAACGCCCTCTTCAGCGGGTGCTTCCACTCCTGGCAGATCATGGGCCTCAAGTATCTGATTGAGTCCGACCGCCACGACTGCAGCGGGCGCGAGCTCGAGGGCAAACATCGGAAACACGATCAAAATCGTCGCGAAGACCTGCGCTCGATAGGGTCGGATATAGGGCCAGAGCCGGAGCAGTAGCCGGCCATCATACGCGCGACCGAGTTCTTCTTCCTCGTGCGGATCCGCTTCAACTTCTTCAAGATCAGACCCCGAGCTCATCCGCCACCCCCCGCACCGTCCATGCCGCCGCCGACTGCGGCCGCTCCAGCGTCTGCGGACTCGACTCCCTCGGCTTCTTGCAGAGCATCTTGTATCCTCGACTGCTCGTCGTCCTTCTCCTGTTCTTCGGCCAATCGTGCGTAGAGTCCCCGTTCGGCTATGAGCGTCTCGTGGGTACCGCGCTCGACGATGCGCCCACCATCGAGCACGACGATCTGATCGAGGTTTCGCACCGAGTTCACACGCGATGCCACGACGACCACCGTTCGCCCTGCGAAGACCTCATCGAGACTGGCTTGGATTCGTCGCTCCGTTTCTGCATCGACCGCCGAGAGCGTGTCGTCGAGGATCAGGATGCTCGGATCCAGGGCCAGCGCCCTGGCAAGAGCAGTTCTCTGACGCTGTCCGCCCGAGAGCATGACACCGCGTTCGCCCACTAGCGTGTCATAACCAAAGGGCAGGTCCTCGACGTCCCCCGCCAACTGCGCGCGCGCGGCGGCCGTTCGAATCGCCTCCTCCGGCGCGTCGCGTTCCAGTCCGTAGGCAATATTGTCCGCCAGGGACATCGAAAACAGAAACGAGTCCTGGGGAACCATCGCGATCGCTGAGCGAAGCGTCGAGATCTCGATGTCATTGATGTCGACGCCATCGAGAAAGAGCTGACCATCCTCGACCTCGTAAAGTCGCGGAATGATCGAAGCCAGAGTCGACTTGCCTGATCCAACGGGCCCGACCACGCCGAGCGTCGTGCCTACTGGCACAGTGAGATTGATCTCCTCGAGCGCCGCATCTCGCTCGTTCGCGGTATCCGAGTTGACAGGATCGGCCGCGTTGTAGCGGAATCCGAGATCACGAAACTCGATCGCACCTCGCAAGGACTTGATGTCCGCGTGCCCGGGTCGATCTGCGATCGACGGCTCGACCGACAATATCTCGTCGATTCGCTGCATCGCCGAGGCGCCTCGCTGAACCAGGCTGATTGCGAAACCCATCATGAAGGCTGGAAAGGTCAGCATGCGTACGTAGATGGCAAAGGCGAATAGATCGCCCGTGCTCATTCTGCCCGCTGAAATTTCGCCCAGCCCAACCACAATCACCATGCCGAGACCCGCTGCCGGAAGCAGCCCCGTTAGTGCTGGCATCGCTGCAAAGGTGCGAACCAAGCTGAGTTGTTGTGTTCTCAGGTGTTCGTTCGCTTCGGCGAATCGCGCAGACTGATCGTCCTCCATCGCGTAGGCCTTCACGACGGCGATGCCCGCAATATTTTCCTGAACGAAATTCGACATCGAAGCAAGCGATTGCTGCATGGCGAGGCTACGCAGAAAGAGACGTCCGCCAATCACGCGCGACATCAATACGAAGAGCGGATACGGCAGCATCATCAAGATCGCGAGCTTGACCGAAACCGTGGTCATCGCGATGAATGCCCCCAGGAAGATAATCGGGCTCTGCGCAACGGAGAGCAGCCCCGGTCCAAGCAGCATGCGGACAGAGTTCAGGTCATTGACGCAGCGACTCATCAAGTCGCCGGTTCGCCAACGAAAGTAGAAGGACTGCGGCAGTTTCTGTAGATGCTCGAAGAGATCGTTTCGAATTTCGTATTCGACTTCGCGCGCCGCATTGAAGACGAGCAATCGAGAAACAAATCGACAGATCCCCCCGGCCGCTGCCAGTCCCGCGATCAGCCAACACCGATCGATCACCGTCGCCCGATCGATGGCCGGATCGATCAGCCCGCCGATCGCCCAGCCCACGGCCAGCGGAAGCGTATTCATGGCCGCCGAGTAGAGGAAAACGATGACGTACCAGAGCGCGTAATAGCGCCAATTTCGAAGGATATAAACCGAGAGACGACGTAGCGCGTGACGAACCGGTGAATCACCCGTCGCCTCATCAACCTCCGCGTGCTGCTCGGAACCGTGTTCGGAGTTACCTTCGGTGTTGTCGGCGCCTTCCGCGCTGGCCGCCGCGCTCATCGCCCCATCCTTTTCGCCATCGCAGCCCGATCCCAACCAAGCCACCAACCAAGCAAGGCGACCTGATGTTCGAGAACCGTTCGGACGGATCCTCGGTCGGCATAACGACGCGAAGATGTCGTGGCCGTGAGCGGCAATAACTGCAGTCGCCCAGCCCGCTTGATCCCACGCACGAGATCAAGATCTTCCATCATTGGCACGATCGGCATTCCGCCCATTTGCTCCAACACACTACGGCGTACGAATAACGCCTGATCTCCATAGGGCAGTCGAAAAAAAGCCAACCGGAGCGCCACGCTTCGCTCGATCAAGCGCTCCCGCACTCCCCGCTCCGCAAAGCGAAACGCAAAGGCACCCCCAGCACAGGCCGGGTCGGACAGGGCCGCTCGAACTCCCTCCTGCCACTCGGATTCGAGATCCGTGTCGGCATGCAGAAAGAGCACGATACTCCCCGACGATTCTTCCCCACCCATGCGAAGCTGGCGGGCGCGTCCACGTGAACTCACGAGGACCCGAGCTCCGGCATCACGTGCGAGACGGCAGGTCTCATCCCGACTGCCGCCATCGACCACGATGACTTCTACTCCCGGTGCAATTACGCTCTCGATGGCTCGAACGATTCGCGAAGCTTCATCGAGTGTTGGAATCACGACCGAAATCGTCACGGGCGGAGCCTAGCCCTGTTCCCCTCGCCCTGCCCCGGGCTCTTCTGGCTCGCCACGGCTTGGCCGGGCGAAGTCCGGAAGTCGGAAGGTCGGCAGCCGCTGAATCCGTCGCGGCCGAAAACGATGCCCGGCTAGAATTGACTGCCCGTGAGGCTTTGCCTATCACTGGCGCGTGAGCGAACCCCAAGGTCCTGACAAGAAGCCCTTTTCGACGACTGCAGCCCCAGCCTACGCAGCGGCCGGTGTCGATCTCGATCATGACGAAGCCTTCATCGACGACGTCAAGGAAATCGCCAAGAGCACCTTCCGACCTGAAGTATTGAGCACAATTGGCGGTTTCGCGGGGATGTTCAAGGCCCCGGAGCGCTACGACGATCCGATCTTCGTCGCGGCCACAGATGGAGTCGGGACCAAGCTCAAGCTTGCGGCCCAAATCGGTCGCTACGACACCATCGGAATCGACTGCGTCGCGATGGTCGTGAACGATCTCGTCGTCCAGGGTGCCGAGCCGATCGTCTTTCTCGACTACATCGCGATGGCCGATCTCGACAAGACGATTGCCGCTGATGCTCTTCGTGGGATTGCCGAGGGATGTCGAAGAGCGGGCGCGGCTCTGATTGGCGGCGAAACCGCGACGATGCCCGGCGTGTATCCCAAGGGGGAGCTCGAGATCGTCGGCTTCAGCGTCGGCGTCGTCGAACGCGACCATGTCATAGACGGCTCGACCATCGCGGAAGGAGATGTCTTGATCGGCCTCGCCTCGAGCGGCTTCCACAGCAACGGCTACTCGCTGGTGCGATCGGTGCTCGATGCGGGGATCCAGGCCGGAGAATTCGAGCTTTTCGACCAACCGGAAGGGCTTCGAACCAGCCTGGCCAGCGCGCTGATCGCCCCGACCCGAATCTACGTGAAGCCATTGCTGAATTTGATCCGAGACTTCGACGTCCACGGAATGGTTCATGTCACCGGTGGCGGCTTCGATGGCAATATCCCCAGAGTCTTGCCCGCTGGCGTCCGCGCTCGGCTGGACACCACGGCCTGGCCTCGGCCTGAAGTCTTCGACTGGATTGCGCGAGAGGGCGAACTTCCAGAAACCGAAATGTTGCGGGTCTTCAATTGCGGCATCGGCATGATCCTGATCGTGCCGGCACAATCCGCCGACGAAATCCTCGATCGATTGCAGGGGCTCGGAGAGCGGGGTTATCGGATCGGCATCGTCGAACGCAAAATGGAAGACGAGCCCCCGATCCTTTTTGACCCCGGATTCCTCGAATCCTGAACTACACTTCTGCTTCGAGCGCCCCTCGGTCAGGGGGACCTCTCGCCGTTTCGAATGAATGAGATCCTCGCCGCGGTGCACGAGTAATCAAGTAGGAAGCAGGCGGGCCAATGGCCGAAATTTCGAGACTGGATTCGAGTGAGGCACCTCGCGCGAGACGCTGGGACGCGCTCATCCTCGGCAGCGGAATCCCAGCCCTCGTCGCGGCCGCTCGGATTGGCGCTACTGGACAGCGCGTGCTGGTCGTCGAAGAAGAGGCACGGACGATGCTTCCCCCGGCCGCCCGAGAACCCTTCTTCCTGGCGGGCCTTCGTGACGAGGGCATCCTGGACGCCTGCCTCCGCAAGCTCGCCGTCCCGCTGATCGACCGACGCAGACTCTCCCATGAACGACTCGCCTACCAGATCGCAGCGGATCCCTACCGCATCGACATTGGACAGCCCATCGCGAGTGCCGAAGAGCTCGTGACCTGGGGACTGGCAAAACCCGACGACGCGCAAACCCTGATTCGGCGCGTGATCGAGTCTTCAGAGATCGAACGCGAGCTTCTGCTGGACTCGCCCTTCGTAAGGCTCGGCCGACGCATGAGCGCCAGCCGGCCCGCCCAGGCCATAGGCAATCACAGACGTGGACTTCCCGGGGATGCGGCATCCGCCACCGGCTCGCTGCGCCAGGTCCTGGCCGCACAGATTCGAGGTCTCTCGAATGTCGCCACACAAGCACCGTCACCGGAGGCCCAAGCGCGACTGCTCGGTCTCGGCCTCGCCGGTGGCGTCGGCTTTTCCGGCGATCCGCCATGGCTGCTCGACTTGCTTCGCAAGCGAGTCACCTCGCTCTACGGCGATTTCCGAACGCTCTCGGGGAATTTCGAGATGGTTTCCGTCTCCGGACAGCCGGGTATTCGGGTGCCGCGAAGTGGCGAAATTTGGCTCGGGCGAGCGCTGATCTTGGCCGCGCCTCGGTCCGCTCTGCGCGAGAGCCTTGGGGCCGACGCGATGCATCCCGCCCCCGACTTCCTCGAGACGACGACGAATCGGCGGTATCGAGGAGTTTTCCTCTACCGCGTTCCCACCGCAGTCCTCCCCGAAGGCATGGGCGCGCGCGTCATTCTTCCGGGAAGAGAAGCGGACGGCGGGCAGCTCGACACCGGAACGGGTCTCGGGGCCGATGTCAGTGGCGTCGACGGGACCATCACGATCACAGCGTTCCCAAGCCAGACCCATCCCGGCCACGTCGACCTAATCGCACGATCGATGCTGCCCGTCACAGAAGGCACCCCCAGCCTCGATCTCTCCGCCGAATTGGCGAGTCTCCGACGGTCGATCACCGAACGCCTTGAAGCCCTGATGCCCTTCTGCGGAAATCGACTCCTGTCCATCGCATTTTCGCCCCCGGCTTGGGATTCCGATGACGGTTGGCTCGAAGACGCGCTGCCTGGAATGGGTTGGCCTGCAGAAATCGACATCCGCCTTTCGTCGCGCATGCCCATCTACCATCTCGATCGAGCGGCGGCGGCTGGACTGGGACTCGAAGGCGACCTGCTGCTTGGATGGCGAGGCGGAGACGCCATCGCTGAACAGCTGGCCTAGCGCGAGCCCCCAATATGGACTTCGCACATTACGTCTCGCCTATCGAACGACGATCGCTCCTTCGCATAACATCTCGATACACCCCGACCGGATGAGAACTGAATCGATTGGATCCTGAAGCGTCACTTGGAGAAGACGAGGAGGAAGGTCTGACGAGACCTTTGCCCACCCGGGAGCAGCGTGCCTCGGCGTCGCCGGCCCTTCGGCGCCTGATCGTAATGTCTCTCGAACACTGGCCCAAGCTCGCCTTCGTCATGGCCACGACGATCGCGCTTGCCGCCAGTCGTCTCATTCGCGCGTGGGTCTTCAAGCCTCTACTCGATGAATTCCTGGTTCCTGCTGCCAACGGTGTTCTCGAGATTGAAGTCATCCAGGACCGTATCTGGCAGCTGGGAATGCTCGTCGGTACGACACTGATCGTGGCGCCGATTGCGATGTACCTGAGGACCTACGTCGCGAGTTGGGTCGTCGCGGGGGTCCGCAAGAAGGTCGACCTCTCCGTTGCTCGAAAATTCCTGAACGCGCCTCTCGGAATACATCGCCGCGGATCGAGTGGCGACTTCCTTTCGCGCGCTCTCACCGATGCTCGGCTCGCATGTGACGCGCTGAGTTTTCTCTACCGAGATGTGGCCAACAGCCTGGTGATGTTGCTCGGCGGGTTGATCACCATGTTTGCAACGAGTTGGCAGCTCGCCCTGCTGAGCATGACGACGGTTCTTCCTACCCTCTTCGTGCTGCGCTTCTTTGGTCGCCGGATTCAGAAGCAGACCCGACGGCGGCAAGAGATCCAAGGCGATCTATCCCAGCGCCTGATCGCAATTCTGTCTGGAATCAAAGTCATCAAGGCCTTTCGAGGCCAGGAAACTGAACTCTCGGCCTTCGACCGCGAGACGGACAAATATTTCGCGCGACACATGAAGGTCATCCACAACCGCGTCATGGCCAAATCATCAAGTGATGCACTGAACCAGATGGTCGGCACGCTCATTCTTGGCGTCGGTGCGTACCTGACATTCAAGGGGCTATGGGAGATCACGATCGGGACACTCGCCACTTTCGCGCTGATTCTCGCCACCATCTATCGACCAATCAAGACGCTCGCAATGTCCTATACCCACGTCATTGAGGCCATGGCCAGCGGCGATCGTCTATTTGAAGTGCTCGACATGCGAGAAGAGCCCCCGGACCGGCCGAACGCCAAGCCAATGCCCGGCCTCTCCAAAAGCATTCGGTTTCGCGACGTTCATTTCAGTTACGGAGAAACTGAGATCCTTCGCGGCATCGATCTCGAAGTCCAATCCGGCGAAGTCATCGCGATCGTTGGGCGGACCGGCACGGGTAAAAGCACCTTGATGGATCTCCTTCTGCGGTTTCACGACCCGAGTCACGGGTCGATTGAAATCGATGGCATCGATCTCCGAGACCTCGTGCGAGACTCCTTCCTGGACCACGTTGCCGTCGTCACCCAGGAACCTTTTCTCTTCGACGAGAGCATTGGCGAGAATATTCGCTACGGCCGGCTCGAAGCCACTCCAGAGGAAATACGCAAAGCCGCGATGGCCGCATCGGCTGATGAGTTCATCGAAGCTCTGCCCCAGGGATATGAGACACCGGTCGGCGAGTTTGGACTTCGCCTGTCCGGTGGACAGCGACAGCGCATCACCATCGCTCGAGCACTCCTCAGCAATCCGGCGATTCTCGTCTTCGACGAAGCGACGAGCGCACTCGACGCCAAGACAGAACGTGCCGTCCAGGTGGCGATCGAGACTCTGCGTGGCCAGCAGACCGTTTTCATCGTCGCCCATCGACTCACGACGATTCGGCATGCAGATCGCATCATCGTGCTCGACGAAGGCCGTGTGGTCGAATCCGGTGACCACGAACAACTCATGGCACGAGCGGGAATCTATCGCGAACTCGTCGGGCTGAGCGAGCTGGGATCTGCCTAACATAAACCCAACTGCTCGCCAAAAGGAGACGGATCGCCCTCTCCTACTTCAGCAGGTCCGAGTAGAATCGCTCCATCCACGCCGCAAGACGGTCGGGACGGAATCGATCCGATGCATCCCGTGCCGCAGCACGACCCATTTCCAACCGCCGCTCCGGCTCCGCGATGAGACGGGTCCAGGCCGCGGCCAGATCCTCGACTTCTTCAGCAACAAGCAGTCCCGTCTGGCCATTCGAAATGATCTCGGAAATCGCACCGCGCCGGGTGCCGACCAGAGGGAGACCGAGGGCCGCGGTCCTGTCGTCGCGCAGTGGCTTCCTGCCAGAGATTTCGATTCGAACCCGGCGGTGGCTCAGGGCAGACCAGATCGACCTGGTGTCCGCGACCGCGCAGAGCCTCCATCAAAACGAGCATTGGCTGGGCGGGGCCCGTCCACTTCCAGTCGCTCACGAGCTGCAGAATTTTCAACCGGGCAAACCCTGATCGTCTGGTGACCGAGGCGGAAGCTCCGCTTGCTTCTCCCATTGTTTGGCGTACTTGAGTAAGACGTAGAATGAGCTCGCGGCAGCGATGATGAATCCCGGAATACCGTCCCTGAAACCGCCTCGCAGAATGTACCCGCGCAAAAAGCGAGCCGGAGGGCGCAAGATCAGGTCGCGAATCCGAAATCGAACGCCATCTCGCACCAGCGCATGAGCGGCCTGGTCACTGAACAACTGAATTCGCGCCACCTGATCCGCTAGATCTCGATAGCTGTAGTGAAGGAGATCGCCTTCGATCCGCTCCTCGGGCCCTTCGACCTCAACGCGCCCATGGGGGTCACGCCCCGTCCAGTGCACATGCGATTTCCGGAACAAACGAAGCTTCCAATCTGGAAAATAGTCCCCATGCCGAATCCATCGGCCGAGATGATAGGTCAATCGATTGAGTTGATAGGCGACAACCGAATCGCCGCCGCCGCCCTGACCCATCGCCGCCTGCTCGACGAGGACCCTACGAATCGACGTTGCGAGACGATCTGAAACGACTTCGTCTGGATCGACGATCAAGACCCAATCGTGCTTGGCAAGCGAAGTGCAGTAGCGCTTCTGATCAATGTCCCCGCTATACGGACGACGTTCGACTCGGGAGGCCAGCCGTCGTGCGACGGCTTCCGATCCATCGCGGCTCTTCTCATCCACGACGACCACGACTTCGTCGGCCCATTGCACTGCACGGATGCAGCGTTCGAGTTCCAACTCCTCGTCGCAAGCCAGAATACAAACTGAAATCGGGGCGCTCATCCACGAATACGTTCGACGGATCGAACGCCTTTGACCTTGCGGATCTCGCGCATGACTCCAGCCAAAACGGAGACATCCTGAACCCAGACTTCAAAGATCTGCTCGGCCGCCTTCCCCGGAGTTTCATTCGCAGAGGCCTTGGCCGATCCAATATTGATCCCGGCGGCCGAGATCGTGTTGGTAATTTTCGCGAGAATTCCGGGCTCATCGCGTGACAGGACACGAATCGAAACCGCGCGACGAACCGATGTCTCGACATCCCACTCGACGGGAATTCGCCGGTCTGGATCGAGCGTAAAGACCTTCACACAACCTCGCGTATGAACGGTCACCCCGCGTCCGCGTGTGACAAACCCGATGATGTCGTCTCCCGGCAAAGGCTCGCAGCAACCGGCGAATCGCACCAGCACATCAGGCGTGCCCGAAACACGGACGCCGGACGAGGAGCGCCGCTCTTCTCTCTGAAAGAGTCGCCGAAGTCTTTTGGGCACCACTGTGACAGCGGTCGAAGCGCCGGCCTCGAATTCGTCGTCGCCTCCGAGTAGCTTTCGGACGAGCACACCCGCGGCAATCTTTCCGTAACTGATTGCGGCAAATACGTCGTCGATGGCTATGCCGCCGAATTTATCGTCGGCATAGCGCGCCAGGCTGCCGTCCTCCCGCACTTTGGCGAGGGTCAGATCGTTACGCTTGAGCTCACGACTCAAGATGTCGCGTCCAAGATCGATGGCTCGAGATTTTTCAACCTGGCGAATCGAATGCCGAATATGATTTCTCGCCTTGCTAGACGCCGTAAAGTCCAACCAGTCCTTCTTCGGTGTCTGGCTCGGACTCGTCACTATCTCGACGGTGTCGCCGTCCTTCAAACGATGGCGAAGTGGCACCAGCCGACCATTCACCTTGGCGCCGGCACAATGCGAGCCCACCTCACTATGGATCGCATAGGCAAAATCGATCGGCGTCGCGCCGGTCGAAAGATTGATGACCTCGCCGGTGGGCGTGAAGACAAAGACTTGATCCGGGAAGAGATCGACCTTCACAGCATCGAGGAACTCGTGTGGGTCCGAAATCTCTTTCTGCCATTCGACGAGCTGTCGTAGCCAATCGAATTTTGAATCATCTTCCGAGGCGTCGACGCTTCCTTCTTTGTATTTCCAGTGGGCGGCAATCCCGAGTTCGGCGTCCCTATGCATTTCGATGGTTCGAATTTGAATCTCCATCCGCTCACCGTACTCGCCAATCACGGTCGTATGCAGAGACCGGTAGCCGTTCGGTTTGGGCAGAGCGATGTAGTCCTTGAATCGACCCGAGACCGGCGCCCAAACCGAATGGATCTGCCCGAGCACCGCATAACATGCGCCTATTCCGCTGTCGGCGATGATCCGAAACCCGATGGCATCGTAGATCTGCTCGAGTTCGAGATCCTGACTCTTCATCTTCGCGTGAATCGACGCGATATCCTTCACACGACCCTGCACTTCACACTGAAGATCGAGGTCGCGTAGCTTGACCGAGATGATTCCGGTCACATCCTCGATATAGGCTTCGCGCTCGTCCCGGCTAATCAAGAGCTGCGCCTCGAGCTCTTCCGAGACGTCGGGCTCGAGCGTCCGAAAGGACAGGTCCTCGAGTTCTTGTTTCATCCAATAGACGCCCAGGCGATGGGCCAAGGGGACGTAGATATCCATCGTCTCCTGAGCCACGCGGCGCCGCGAACTCTCCTTCATATGCACGATCGTCCGCATGTTATGCAGGCGATCCGCCAGCTTGATCATCAAGATCCGAATATCCTCGGACATCGCGATGAGCATCTTGCGAAAATTCTCAGCCTGTTGTTCACGAGCGCTACGGAATTCGATCCTTGCGATCTTGGTCAAACCCTCGACGAGAAACGCGACCCGCGGACCAAAAAGCCGCTCGATCTCCTCGCGGGTCGTCAGGGTGTCTTCGAGTGTGTCGTGGAGTAGCCCAGCGATGATGGTGTCTTCGTCGACGTTCAGATCGAGAAGAATGCCGGCCACTTCGAGGGGATGGATGAGATAGGGTTCGCCGGAAAGGCGCTCCTGGCCGTCATGAACCTTCGCGGTAAAGACGTAGGCACTCTGCAACCGCTCGAGATCGACCTGCGGGTTGTAGTCGAGCATGCGGTCGGCGATGTCGTTGAATCGAAGCATACCGGAGCAAAAAAGCCTTGAATCCCAAAGGTTTATCCCAAGAGAAGACTCGGACAGGGTACCGGTAGCCGGCGCCTCCGGCAATCTGAATGATGTGGATTACGGCGCCTGCGATTCGTTCCAGCGTGCGAGGACGCCGGCGCGCCCGTGCTTCGGCGCGATCGCCTCACCCTGACCGGCACGAACAGCCTCGATCACTTCGAGAACCTGCTCGACCGCCGCTTCGAGATCGTCGTTCAGGACGGCATAGTCGAAGATCTTCGCGGCAGCGAGTTCTCTATCCACCAAAGTCATTCGGCGCTGAATAGCATCCTCACTATCGGTGGCGCGTCCGCGAAGACGGGCTTCCAGCACAGCGAGGCTCGGTGGCAGAAGGAAGATCAGACACGCGCTGGGTCTTCGCTCACGGACTTGCGTCGCGCCCTGCACTTCGATCTCGAGCACGACATCCTGGCCCATTTCGAGAGGCTCCTCGATCGCCATCCAGCTCGTACCGTAAACAAACCCCCCATACTCGGCATGTTCGAGAAAACGCTTCGCCTCGCGCAGTTCTCGAAACTCCTTGACGCTCACGAATTGATAATGAACACCATCCTCTTCGCCCGCGCGGGGGGGTCTCGTCGTATGCGATATCGAAAGCCGCAAGCGTGAGTCTCGAGCCAAAATGCGCTGGCAGATCGTCGTCTTGCCCGTGCCCGAGGGTGCCGCGATCACGAAGACGTGCCCAGTCTGATCGGGCGCCCCGACCCGGTTGGTCTCCCTGCTCACTCTCCTGCCTCGCCCACGAAGTCGGGAGCCAATCGCGCGGCGATCGTCTCGGGCGTGATCGCTGACAAAATGACATGGTCGCTGTCGGTCACAACAATCGACCTCGTCCGACGTCCCTCGGTGGCGTCCACGAGTTTCCCTCGCTGTCCGGCTTCTTCGCGTAACCGACGCATGGGAGACGAACTCGGCGAAGCGATGGCGATGACACGCGCGGCGGTGACCAGATTCCCGTAGCCGATATTGACCATGGTCGGAGCGACGGCCACATTTCGGTCTCGGGCCCCCGGCGTCGAATTGGCCCCGCCTGACGACGATGAATCGGCTCGATCCTCACGACCGCGACCTTTCGAGCCCGAGCTACTCAATGTTTTGCACCTGTTCTCTAATTCGCTCGAGCTCCGTCTTCAATTCGACAACGTCCTGAGCAAGCGGCGCATCATTCGCCTTGGAACCAACCGTATTCGCCTCTCGACCCAGCTCCTGGAGCAGAAAGTCGAGGCGACGACCGACGGGCTGACCAGGACCTGCGGAGGAGAGCGTCTGGCGAAACTGGGCAACATGACTTTGTAATCGCACGAGTTCCTCCGTGATATCCAGACGATCTGCGGCGATCACGATCTCTTGATGAAGTCGTGCATCATCGAGTAGACCCACGTCTTGCCGGATCTGTTCGGTCCTCTTCGTAAGACGCTGTTTGGCGATAACAAGCACTTCTTCGGCGCGACGCTCGAAGGCCTCGGCGAGTGCGCTGATTGTCGACAGCCGACCCTCTAGTTCGGTTGCCAGGGACTCTCCTTCCGTCGCTCGCATGGCAATCATGGCTTCGAGTGCCTCGTCGATGGCCCCCTCAAGGGGTGCCAAAAATACTTCCGCATCAACTCCGGCCTCGACCACCCGGGTCACACCCGGCAGGCCGAGAAGCGAAGCCACGTCGAGCGCGTCAGTGAGAGAATGTCGTTCGCGCAAGAGATTCGAGGCCTCGACGTATTGCGCGGCGATGCCCTCGTCAAATTCGAGGACCGGTTTCGCATTCGTCATCGTGAGGCTGACCGTGACATCAACCTTCCCCCGAGAAAGCCCGGTCTGAATGCGCTTCTTGAGGGTCGACTCCTGGTCGGCGAGGATGCGCGGAAGGCGAACGCGAAGATCGAGGTGGCGATGATTGACGCTGCGCATCTCGACTTCGAGACCCAGTCCTCCAGCCTCTCGTCTAGCGCGCCCAAATCCCGTCATGCTGTAGATCATGGTTCCCCCTCGCGAAGCACAAGAATTTCGGATAGACGCTTGCGCAACTCCGACTGTCCAACGGCGGCTGTCCCAGTCTTTTCGACTGCAATCCCGGCCGCTGCATTCGCCACGATACACGCATCGCGAAGCGAGCGGCCCGCGGCTCGACACAACCCGAGAACCGCAATCGAGGTATCCCCGGCGCCCTGGACATCGTAGACCTCGAGCGCTCGCGTGGGTACATCGAAGTGAGAACCATGCCGGTCCATCGCGCTCATCCCGAAACGTCCCCTGGTCACGACGACTTCACCACCGCCGAGATCAAATTGAAGTTTCTCGAGAAGATTCTGACGCATCAACGGATCACTCCCGCAGTCGGGAGCAAACTGAACCGCCTCTTCGAAGTTGGGCTTCACGAGATCGACACCACGAAAGCGAGCAAGGTCAACTTTGGGGTCCGCAACTACGAGAATATTCAGACTCCGAGCCAACTCGATCACCCAGCGGGCGAGACCATCGCCGAACATCCCCTTGTCATAGTCCTCGAGGATCACGAGATCACAGCCCTCGATTCGCTCTAAAATCAGACGGCGAAATATTGCGGAGATTCGCGGGGCAATCTCTCCGTTCTCTTCTCGATCGAGACGCAACATCTGTTGAGATCGAGCAACGATTCGAAGCTTGTGTGTCGTCGGACGATCATCCGCCCGCAAGATTCCAGCCGTCGACATTCCGAGTTCTTCGACGAGCGAAAGGAGCGTCTCTCCCTCGGCATCATCACCGACCAGTCCCACCAACTGACAACTCGCTCCCAGGGAAACGATGGCGCGAGCAACGTTGGCGGCGCCTCCGAGACAGGCCGCTGAACCCGACACTCGAACGATGGGCACCGGCGCCTCTGGACTCACCCGCTCGACATCTCCTTCGCGGTATTCGTCGAGGATCAGATCGCCAATCACCAACACACGAGAATTCGCGAACCCCAGAACAATGTCTTCGATCCGTTCCTCGCGCCCTGGCTCTTCCAACCGTTCAAGACTCAATTCGGCTTCCAATCGCGACAGCGACCCTCACAAACAACCTAAGCGACATCCCCGCACCCCGTGACCTCGCCTACGTCGGCAACATTGAAGCGAGCCCCATCCGCAAGCAGCGCGGATGCCAGCCCTTCATCCTCTGGCCGCCCGCGAAGATGCCACAGAAACAGACCCATGCGCTCCGCCAATCGACGGCGTGCCGCCGACGAAAACGCCGACAAGCAAAGCAGGCCGAGCAGGCCGATCCCCATTCGTGTCACACGAACGCTCCGCGCAACGCGAGAGACGCCTCGACTACACCGTCGATCGAGATAGCGATATAGGGATCGATGGAATTCGATTCGGGTAGCAAGAGGGACACGACGCTTGCTACTGGCGCCGAGCCCATGAATTGCACGCAGCGAATCGCAGTGGAGAACATCATAACCGGCCGATCGCATGCGCCAGCAATAGTCCGTCTCTTCCAGGAAGAAGAAATAGCCCTCGTCGAGAAGTCCGACTGTCTCGAGGAGTTCACCGCGAATGAAGAACACCGCACCGCGAACCGCCTCAACCACGCGGGGCTTCATCGTCGCCTCCACGGACCCCGTTCCCGGCTTGCCGGAAATCATTTCCGGTCGCACCCAGCGCAGAATGGGTTCGGGAACCAATTCACTCACGAGGTCGGGCAGCGCATGGACCGATCGTTGGCGCCGACCACTCGGATGACGCAGCGCTGCCCCGAGCACTCCCGCATTTTCGCGCCCATCAAGGATCCCCACACCTCGGCGGAGCATTGAGGGGTCCATTTCGACGTCTGTGTTGAGCAGTAGAACGTGCCGCCCACGTCGAAGTCGCAGGCCGTGATTCGCCGCTGCGGCGAAACCGAGATTCTCCGTCAATGCGACAACGCGGGGCTCAACATGGGATGCCCGTGCGCATGGGACGCTTTCATCTCGCGAGCCATTGTCCACAACAATCGTTTCAACAATGAGTGTCGAATCGAAGGCACAAGCTTCCGCGACCCCGGCAAGACAGCGTGACAACAATTCGCGCGTCTCGTAGTTCACGATCACAATGGTGAGATCGATCAAGGATTGACTCCGGTCCCAAACTCGGACTGAGAAACAACAGACTGACGACTCACGCGATCCAGGACCCGAAAAGCGGCGGCATCTGCCTCATCGACCGAGAGCGAGCGAAGACAGCGATGATCGATCGGACATCGCCGCTGATAGCAGGGTCGGCAATCGTGATCCCCTTCGACGACTTCAACGGCATCCAGATTATCCGCAGTCTTCTCCAGGGATGTGGGACCCAGAAAGATTACACTCGGCGTCCCGAAAGCAGCCGCGACGTGACGTGTGCCGGCGTCGTTGGCCACCAGCAGACGTGCCGAACGAAGCAATGCCTTCAGTCCGCCTAGATCGAGCACAGCATCGAGAATAATTGGAGTCGACTTCATGGCGCGCTTCACCGCTTCGAGCAACGCTCCTTCGCCCGGACCCCCTAACACAATTACTTGATCGCCTCGCTCGGCGAAACGATCTGCCAGCTCCGCATAATATTCGGCTGGCCAACATTTCGAGTCACCAAAACTCGCACCTGGGGCAAACACAACGCGCCGCTCGCGCACCCTTTCTCCCGACCCTGGACCTCGACTAGCCATGACCCGGTCGAGATCGTCCTGCTCTCTCTTCGTGACGTGAAGATCAAGGGTCAGATCCTCCGTCGGCGCACCGAGAGCACCCATCAAGTTCACAACAAATCGCTCTCGGGAAACCAGACGTCGACGACCCCACGAATCCGGTGCCGGCACGACCTCGTGCAGTAGCTGACGACGAATCGGGTCCCGGGCAAAACCAACGATGTGGCGCACGCTTCCCCAGCGCATCCGAAGAGCCGATGAGATCGACTCCGGAATAATGATGCCCAGGTCGAAACTGGCGTCGGCAACCCGTCGCGCCTCTGATCTCAACGCTGTGAATCCCGCGGATCTCGGCTCGATCGGCCAGATTTCGTTGCAGACCTGATTGCCTTCGAGAAGCGGGATCAGGGCCGACGGAAGTTGCGCAACGATCCTGGCATCTGGATTCGCTGCGCGAATCGCCCGAAGTCCCGGTGTCGCCATCACGACATCCCCCAGCCAATTTGGACATCGAATCAAAATTCGATGCGCCGTGGCGAGCCTGCCAGAGCCCCTCATCTGGACGTCCGAAGCAGATCGGCGCTCTCGGGTCGGAACTCATCACGATACGAAGTCTGATCCCCGCCGCTCCGGTCATGGGAAATCCCATGAAGCTGCGAGATTTTCCTGGCGACTAACGCAGGGGGAATGACTCGCATACAAGCGGGATCCGGGCAGCCACGACGACACGGACTACATGGCAATGGGACGTGGGCCCGAAGCCAGGGTGAATGTGCCCATGGAGCATTTTGAATCGGATCGGTCGGTCCGAGCAGTTGAACGACTGGGACACCGACCAAAGACGCGGCATGAAGTGGACCAGAGTCTGCTGAAACGAAGACCGAGGCACGCGCTAGAAGTGCAAGCAAGTCATCGAAGCCGCCTGTCTCGGGTGCCAACACGAGCGTCCCCTCCGCTTGCTCAACCACTTCGTCGGCCAGCGCTCTTTCCCGGGGAGAACTCCCCGCGCTGATCCAAACCGGAATGCCGTCGCCTGCCAGACGTTTTACGACCTCGGCCCAGGCCCGTGTCGCATAACGTTTGTGCAGAGCCTTCTCGCTCGTCCCCGGATGAATCAAGACAAATGATCGCTCATTCTCACATCCGGACGAACGAAGCCGCGTGACCAGTCTCGCTTCCGCGAGGGACGATGCTGTCAAAAAAGGTTGATCGGGCAGCTGAATTTCTGGCGCCACGATTCTCACGAGTGCCGAGTTTCGCTCATATCGAGACGTCTTCGGCTCCACGAGCCGAACGGAGCGATTGACGAAAACCTCTGAAAACTCCCGGGCCAGGCCTGGACCATATCCGTAACGGATCGGCGCTCCCGACAGCCGCGCGAGCATTCCGCTCTTGAGGATCCCATGGAAGTCGATCGTGAGATCGAAGCGACGATCCCGCAGCCGACGAATAAAATCACGTAATTCCCGAAGAAACAGGACTGGATGTTTCGACCGAATCGATCTCACCAGACTGGTGCGCGGAAAGAGCATGATCTCGTCGACGAGACCTGCTGCATCGACCACGCCGGCGGCCCCAGGCTCGACCAACCAGGTGAGGTGCGCGCCCGGATAGGACCAGCGAAGCCCCTGGACGGCGGGGAGCGTTCGAATGACGTCGCCGAGGGCACCCAATCGAATAATCAGCACTCGCTCGACCCTCTGCTCGGAATGAGAGCCCTCGACCGAAACAGTCGTGGTCGCCGTCGTCGCAATCGAATCGCTACCGCTTGCCTTCGGCGTCATGCTTTCGATCGTCCTTTCGATCATCCTTTCGGCGATCAAAACCCCACAAGCTGGCCAGATCAGATGGCGAAGAACAGGATCGGGTGCAGATAAGATCGACCACCTCGCCGAGCCGCGGCCCGACCGATAGGATACGGAGCATGCGAATCGCGCGCACCCTCTCGCTCTATGTGATGATTGAGACCCTTGCGTATTGCGGGCTGGCGTTCTTTCTTTTGACCCTTGTCATACTGACGCAAAACCTCGTCAAGCGCCTGGACGAACTCTCCTTGCTCGGAATGACGAGCGAGGACCTCTTCGCTGTCGTCCAATGCATTTTCCCGATCGCCGTCTCCTATTCGATTCCGCTGGCCTTCCTGATTGGAATCCTCCTTTCGGTTCGGCGATTCGGCGCCGATGGGGAGATCCGCGCAATCGCGAGCGCCGGGATCAGTCCAAACGTTTTCCTCGTCCCCTACCTCGCGTTAGGCCTCATTGCGACTGCCATTTTCGGATGGCTCCTCACATCGGTCGAGCATGAATCGCGGCGTGAGCTCGTCCAACTCTTCAAAACCGCGGCGGCACGGGGCGCAATCCTCGAACCGGGTGTATTTCGGCGAATCGGACCGCGCCTGGTCTTCGTCGAGGATCGCGATCGGGACGGGACGCTTCATGGCGTCATGATTCTCGACCAAAGCCAGAAAGACCGATCGTTTCGAGTCTTCGCTGATCGAGGGCGCTTTCGATTTAACGAGCGAAATTCAGAGATCGAACTCGAACTGTGGGATGGCGACCTTCATTTTGCCCCCACCCCGGAAGCGCCAGAACGTTATGAGCGAATTCACTTCAATGAGTTTGGATTCCATCTGGACGTCGGCCATATCCTGGGTGGAGACTTCGGTCCCGTGCGACCTAAACAGATGAATTTGGCCGAACTCCAGGATGTCATCGAACGCGGAAGACGGGGAGATCCACTGCACGAGCTCGACCAGAAGGATCCCATCGAGTACGAGATCGAACTGCATCGTCGTCGCGCGCTTCCCTTCGCGCCATCGTTGTTCGCGGCAGTGGCTGGCCCAATCGCCCTGATGACGGAGGATCGTGGCCGCACACTCGGGCTCCTACTCGTCCTCACCATCGCCTTTGGCTACTACGCCCTCGCAGCAGCCATGCAATCGGCCGCTCATCTCAGCTGGCTTGGCATCGGGCTCGCGATCTGGACACCAAATATCATCTTCGCAGCCCTTGGTCTCTTCCTGGCCCTACGTGAACGAAGGCGAATACCAGAATGAGCCGACTCTTCGCCGAACAAACCATTCAGCGGAAAGCGAGCGGCTTTCGCCTATCGGTCGCCAAAGACTTCTCGGACCGCATACATTCCGAAGGCTTGACGGAACCCGGCGGCTACGACGAAGCGATCCGTGCGGCCAGGCGCGTCGAGGGCGGTCGCGGGCCAAACTGGATTCTGGATGAGCAATACCCCGACCATCCGATTCGAATTCGTCCGTGTCGGCACGGCGGGCTATTCGCGCCCTGGCTTCGGGACTGGGCCTGGACTCCGTCACGCGTCTTTCGAGAATTTTCGACCTGGAGTGTACTTCGCGAGGCGAACGTCCCGCTTCCGGCCCCGGTCTTTGCGATCAGTCGTCGCAAGGGACTCTTCTGGCGTTCCGCCTTCGCATCACTTGAGTGCACGGATGCGCTCGACGGCATCGATTGGCTGGCCAAGGATCCGAGCCCATTGCAGCTTCGCAAGATCTGCCTTTCCTTCGCAAAGGCGCTCAGACAATTTCATGACGCGGGCGCCATCCACGGCGACCTGCACATTCGCAATCTTCTCATTGAATGGCGAGACGCCGAGGACACAACGAACGCCCCACGCTGTCTACTGATCGATCTGGATCGAACACGCATCCAATCCCGCGTGTCGCCACGACAGCGAATAGCCGAACTCTCTCGTCTGGTTCGATCCCTCGAGAAGACCGGGCATGCAGCGGCCGTATCAAAGCGACTCCGCGCCCTGACACTCTCGACTTACTGCGCCGGTGATCGCAAGCTTCGCAATGCCATGATGCGCTGGTCCCGATTCGAGACGATTCGAATGGGGCGGCATCGATTCGCCTGGCGATTACAGCGACCGGCGAGCGATGAGGCGATGAGGCGATGAGGCGATCTGGATTCGACCTTCGAGCCCTGAAAGACGGGGTTGGAAGCTCAGCGACACAGTCGGCCCGCGATACGAAGCTCCTGCTCCACCCGGTCGAGCACGATCTCCAGCACCCATAATCGGGGCGAGCCAAGCCACTTCGGAAGAATTTTCAGCGCATCCTTTTCGGTCGTCAGCCAGACCAGACCTTCCGGATCGAGATCGGACAAATCGCTTTCGGTATAGGCATGATGATCTCGAAATCGTCGCTCGGCGACGACCTTGGCCCCAAGCGTTTCGACGGTTCTTCGAAGCGATCCCGGACGGGCAACACCCGAAATCAAACCCACCGAGCGATTGCGTAGCCACTCGAGGGGAAGGGTCTCCACTCGATCCAGGGCGATGAGTTTTACGGGGCGGCGATGGGCCCGAATGATCTCGGGGCGCGGGTCTTTTCGGGATTCGTTCGAGAAATTCTGAGCAATCAAATCGCCTGACAAAACGTCGCCTGATATCAATGATCCAATGGCTCCGCCGTCCACCACGCAAAGCCAATCGGCCCGGGCGAGCGCACACGGACGTTCGCGAAGTGGGCCCGCCGGCAACAATCGCTGATTGCCGAATCCCGAAACGCCGTCGATGCAAACAATGTCGAGGTCCCTGGCCAAGCGATGATGCTGAAATCCGTCATCGAGAATGAGGATCTCCGCATCGAAGGCCGACACCGCATGATGTCCCACCAATCGACGATCGCGCCCAACCAGGACCGGGACGCCAGGAGCATGCGCCGCCAGGATAAAGCTCTCGTCGCCGGCAAGCCGCACACTCGAATGCAATCGACTTCCATCCGAGACGAGCGTGACCATTCGCCGACTGCGACCCTTGTAGCCTCGACTGGCAAGTACGACGCGCCAACCCCGGGCTCGCAGCCCGAGCGCAAGACGAGCCGCGACCGGCGTCTTACCGGCCCCCCCAACCGTGAGCCCGCCGACACTCACGACCGCACACGCCAACCGGCCTCTCCCTGGCGCGGTCCATCCATTGATGTTGCGGTCTGCGAAGGCCACCACCGCGTAAAAGGCAGAAGCGATCCGAAGAGCGGCCACACGAAGCTGACTCAGAAGCCAACGACTTCGCGATCGAGATGGCCAACCGGGTGACTGATCGCCGCCCTTAATTTCCTTCGCTGCGCTTTGCTCAGGTCCGATCTCGCGCTCGGCTTTCGGCATTCGCCGATTCGCCCATTTCACGGTTCACCTGTCGTACCGAGGGTCTCGGCCTTCGATGAAGCGAGGCCTCCAACCTGCAGCTCCGGCCGGGCGCGCCGGCTGGTTTCGAGAATGTCCGTGATGAGTTCGTGCGTCCGGCGAACGCTCCCGCGATGCGCCACGAGATTATCTCGACCCATTTCGCCACGTCGACGACAAGCCTCGGGATCTTCAAAGGCCTCCATGAGTGCCTCCTGAAGCCCCTGAGCATCCCGCACGCAGACGCCCGCCCGCCCGAATTCGAGAATCCCAGGCGCCGCTCCAGTGTTCTGGACATGCGGTCCAAACAAGACCGGACACCCAGCATGAGCAGGTTCGAGAATGTTATGCCCGCCGATCGGAACGAGGGTCCCTCCGACGAAAGCGATCGTCGCAGTGGCGTAGAGTCCCGCCAGATCGCCTAACGTATCGACGATCAGCACATCACCTTTCGCAAGACGACGCCCACCCAGTTGACTGCGCAGGATTGCGCGTCGATTGCGGTCGCCACAGACTTTCAGCAACTCGTGAGCATGCTCGACTACCCGGGGCGCGAGCACCAGGACAAAAGAATGCCCCGCCTTCTCCAACGCATCCTGGCAGTCCACCAAAATGCTCTCTTCATCGCGGTAGGTACTGCCACCCACCACAACAGGCGAATCGACGAGCGCCCGGATCAGATCGACTGCGAGCGCCGGTTGTCGGGTGGGCGGGTCGAGTTTTAGATCACCGGTCACCTGGACACGATCCTCCGAAATGCCGAGTGAGACAAATCGCTCAGCATCGAGATCGGTCCTCGCCCCCACCGCGGCCACACTCTTGAAGGTGGATCGCATCACGTGTCGAAAGCCGCTAAAACGAATTCCGGATAGATCTCGAATCCGCCCGGATGCAATCACGACGGGAACATCATGCCGCACGCAGGCCGCGATCCAGTTCGGCCAGAGTTCCGTCTCGATCATAACCATGAGCTCTGGATTTCCTCGACGCATCGCTGCTTCGACACACCAGAGATGATCGAAGGGTGCCAGGCTGGTTGGAACGTCGGGAAGCACTCGCTCGTAAACGGCCCGCCCCTCGAGCGTCGAGGCGGAAGCACGCACGAGATATCCCTCCGCGTCTAGACTTTGTAGGAGTCGACATGCAGCGGTGGCCTCACCCACGCTCGACCCATGAATCCAGATTCGCGAAGCCCCGTCACCGGAGGACACTACGCGCCCGAAGCGCTCGGACATTCCGGATCGAAGTCTGGGCCGCGCAATCAAAGCTCCCGCCAACAGCGGGCTCAGACCGACCGCCGAAAGAGCGGCGACGCTATGCCGGGCGAGTCCCAAGCAACTCCTCCACGATCGCGGCGGTGCGATTCGCTGCGCCCGGCGCCCCTAAAGACCGACTCGCCAGTTGCAACGCCTTGATCTGCCGATCCCGAATCTCCCCCTCGAAAAGGGGCGCGAGCTCGTCGGCGATGCGATCCGGCGTCGCCGCTTTCTGGAATAATTCGGGCACGATTTCTTCCTGGGCAATGAGATTAGGCATCGACAGCCAAACAATCTGCAAGCTGCGTCGCGCGATCATTGCCGTCGCGCGATTGATCCGCCCGATGACCACCATGGGAATGGCCCGAAGCATCAGCTCAACCGTAATCGTACCGGGCTTTGCCAACGCGACATCACATGCATTAAGCAATGCGTTGTCCTCCATTGAGAGTACGCGCACCGCCTTCGGTACCGCCGCACAGACTTCATTGACGATCGCCAAGGCCCGTTCACGATCGAGACTCGGAGCCAATCCAACGACTGCCTGAAGCGCGCACGCAGCCGCAGGAAGCTCTCGAGTTGTATGGGCAGATGTCGCTCAAGCTCATTTCGCCGACTCCCAGGGAAGAGACCGAGCACCCGGTCACCGTCTCCGATGGCGAACCGCGCGCGAGCCTTGATGCGAGCCGATCCGGTATCGGACCGGGACTGAATCGCTTCATCGTCTGCCTGTTTCTTGTCGACCAGAGCGTCAACGGCCGGATGGCCAACGAAATCGACTTGAACCTCCCTCTCCGCATAATAGGCAGGCTCAAAGGGGAGGATCACAGCAATGCGATCCACGCGTTTCGCCAATCGATGCAGCCGACTTTCTCGCCAGGCCCAGACCTGCGGCGCCAGGTAGTAGAGACCCTTGGCGCGGGAGACGGCTCGGACTCGCTTCGCGAAGGGCAGATTGAATCCACCTGAGTCAACGAACACCACCACATCGGGATCCGTCTCCCGAAGACACCGCAGCATCTTTCGCCATGTCGCAATCACGCGAGGCAAGCTCGTCGCGATTTCAAAGATACCACCGACGGCGAGGTCTCTTTGATCCGCCCAGAGTTCGACGCCCGCCGCCTGCATGGACGCTCCACCCATGCCAACGAATCGCAAGTCGGCTCTTCGGTTGCGCAGGGCACGAACGAGTTCCCCAGCATGGCGCTCACCGGACAGATCACCCGCCGAGAGCAGGACTGTCTTCACGGGCCTCGGCCTTCGATGGACTCGCGAACGCGCTCGACGAGTTCCAAAGCGGCTACTCCGACCACAGCGTCCGCATCCGGCGTCTTCCGATCGCGAATGGACACCAAAAAATCTCGCCACTGGGCTTGGAGCGGATCGGGACCCGAGCCAGACGATTCAGGCGCGCCTTCGACTCGACGCGTCAGCAAGTCGGCGACGACGGAACCCTGACTCCCTGAGACCCGAACGGTGCGACGACAATCCGGAAAGACTCGACTCACGCGAAGTCGGACGTGGCAACCGGAGCGAAAGAAGAGTTCCGTCTCCGCCTCATCGATTCCCGAGTGTTTCACGCGGCGACCCCGCGCCTTCACCTCGACAACCGTATCGTCGAGATAACGTGCCACCCAATCGAGATCGTGCAACATCAAATCTTGCACGACATCCATGTCGAGCCCGCGATCGCTCTCGGGATTCAATCGCTCGACCTCAATCGTCTCGGGAACCCCGGCCAGTCTGACCGCCTCGCGCCACCCGTGGTTGTACCATTCGACATGTCCAACCTGCAGAATTCGCTCGCAAGAGCTGGCCAGCGACGCCAATTGTTTCGCCTCCGCGACCGTTGCCGCAAGGGGCTTTTCGACCAAAACGTCCAAACCTTTCTTGAGGAGCCAAGAAGTGAGTGCATGATGCGTCGAGGTCGGACCGCAAACAATGATGGCATCGATCTCGGAGATCGCCTCATCCAGATCGGTAAATGCCTGAGTGTCAAATTCTGCTGCCACTTCCTCCGCACGCCCGGCGTGGCGATCCACGACGGACGCGAGAGCACATGTCCCATCCAAGGCCGCGATTCTCGAAACTGTCCGCGCGTGCAACCGCCCCATCGGACCCGCACCCACGATGCCCACACGCACCACCGCAGGCGCCATCAACTCACCCGAGCCGTCTGACCAGGGCTTCAAGGTACGCGGCAATTCGTCGATTCTCTTCATGATGGTCGACCTTCCCGATCGCTGTCCTGCGTGAACCCCCAGACCGATAGATTGGCATGGTTGGCTGTCCGGACCATTCCCTCTTGGTCAATCATCAAGGTCGAATCGGCTTCGATTGCGAGGGCCGATGCCCCAGCTTCGATCATCGCTTCGATCGTCGAGACGCCGATCGCAGGAAGATCGAAGCGCCGATCCTGAGCGGGTCGAGCGGCTTTGACCACCGTCGATCCCGGCCCACCCAATTGCCCCGCTCGATGAATCGTAGCGTCAGTTCCCTCGATGGCTTCGACCGCCAATACGCTGCCGTGCTTGACGACGACGCATTGTCCAATTCCCGCCGATCCCAATGCTCTGACGGCGGACCGACCAACCAGAAAATCTGCGTATTCTGATTCACTCGGCGTCCGGGCCGAGAGTGCGCCAAAGGGAGCCAGAAGAGAGGCCAATTCTTCGCCCTGGTCACAGATGGAGAACCCACGGCCTTCCAGCCATCGCGCGATCGCCGTCATCAGATTCTCGTCCCCAAACTCTGGCTGCTCCGAAAGCACGCGAAGTGCCTCGGCATCGGGATCCACGATTCCCTGCCCGTCAAAGAGCAGCGACTTCGGGACCTTGCCAAGCATGAGTAGTTCCCGAACGCCCATATCGTTGAGTGCGGAAGCCATGGCCTCCAATTGGCCGAGACGAAGAAATTGAGCCTGTTCGGCGGCGGTTTGAAGATCGCAATCTGTGAGCCCCGAGAAACCGACCAAACGAACGGATTGGCCCCTCTCAACCAACAGCGCGGCGGCTTCCTTGGGCAAGCCTCCGGCGCCAGCGATGAGACCGATCGTTCGTTTGGGGATCTTGTGGGGAACTTCTTTCGCAGAAGGAGGACGATCGTGTTTCTGCGACTTCACGATAGACCTCAGCGGCAGAATCCGCGTTCGGTTTTCCTGAGGAAGGACACCAGACGCTCGACTTCGGCGACACCGCCAATCTCTTCGTCTACCCGCGCCAGAGCGGTTTCTAGGCGTAGCTTCGAACGGAAAATCAAATGAAAGGCATGTTTGACCTGGCGACGAGTCTCGGACGAAAAACCTCTGCGACGCAGACCGACTGAATTCACGCCGACCAGCCGCGCACGATCTCCCGTCACCATCGAGAAAGGCGGCGCATCCAAAGAGAGTCGCGAGCCCCCAGCAGCCATCACCGACTCCCCCACTCGCGCAAACTGATGCAGCCCCGTATAGGCACCTAATACTGCGAAGTCGTCGACCCTCGAGTGTCCGGCCAACCCGCAGAAGCTGGAAATGATGGTCTCGTTTCCAATCTGACAGTCGTGGGCAATATGAGCCCCGTTCATGATGTAGTTATCATCACCGATTCGGGTACAGCCGCCACCTTGCGCGGTGCCAACGTGGATCGTGACCTGTTCACGAATCTCGGTTCGAGCGCCAATCTCGAGACACGTCATCTGTCCAACCAACCCGCGAACCTGCGGCTCTCCACCAAGGCAAACATGCGGAAAAATCCGGCAATCCGCCCCGATCCTCGTCCGCCCCAAAAGCGTGACGTGCGCACCCACAGACACGCCTGGTCCCAACTCCACCTCGCCCCCCACTAATGTGAAGGGCCCCACTCGAACGTCCGGAGCCAAGATCGCTCCGTCTTCAACGCATGCAGTCGGATGAATGTCGGGCAAAGACTCAGTTCTTTCCATTAAATTTCTGGATCACCAGATCCGTGATATCGAGGGCTTCCCGGGCGTATACGATACTCGGCGCGTTATTCCGAAGGATCACCGAGAAGCCATTATCGCGACCGACCTCCTTCATGACGTCGCCTAGCTTTTCGATCAACGGATTGATCAAGCGCTGCTGGTCAATCTTGAACTGCCCCTCTTCCTCTTTGATCTTCGTCTCGTAGCGGTTCTGCAGCTCGACGAGATCGAGCTGCTTACTGCGCACGGCGTCCTCGGACATGACGAATTGCTTCGCTTGCAATTCTTTCTGAAGCGCCTCGATCTGCTCCGCGATGGGCCCCAACCGGCCCTGCGCATCTCGCGACTTCCGCTCGAGTTCTTCCCGGGCGGACTTTCCCTCTTCTGCAGTTGCCAAAACCTGATCGATGTCAACAAATCCGACCTTGACCGCGTCGTCCGTCGCCGCCATGCCCCAGCCTAAAACGAGCATCAATGCAGCCAACATCAAGCCGCTATTCGCAATTCTCATGATCCCTTGCCTCCCTCATTCGACATTCGAACCGACCGGTTCGATCAGAAAAGTGTTGTGCTTGGATAGCCGGAACTATATTCCCAGGCTTCCGACGGAAAATTCAAATACGGGGCTCTTCTCATTCGATCGCGGATCGATCGGAAATCCAAGTACGAGTTGAAGCGGGCCGAATGGAGAAAACCACAACACGCCACCACCATAACCGTAGCGCCAGTCCGTCACGTCGAACAGGACGTCGCCCTCAACAAACGCATTTCCTCCGTCAACAAAGAGGAATCCCAGAAGTCCAATCTCCTCAGAGATCGGCATACGATACTCTAAACTACTGCTAATAAAGGATGCGCCGCCTATCACCTGAGACTCGGAGATATCGTCGAAATCCTTGAATCGTTTATCGCCGGTTGAATTACAGATTCCGTTTCCATTCCCCGAGTTTCCACTACCGGGCCGATCGTCACAGAGAGTTGCCAGTTCGCCAGTCGCCGGATTACTGATCAGCCGAGTACCCACAGGATGAAAGACACGCCCAGTGCTGAGGTCCGTGGAGTGCAATTCCGCACGCCTCGGCCCAACCGATCGCCCTTCATATCCACGCAGACGTGAGGAACCGAGCCCGCCAAGGAAGTACCGTTCGGTGAGCGGCAGACGGATATCGTCGTCGAGCTGATCGAGGTTTCCGGAGTCCGAACAGTTGGCTGGATTTTCACAAACCGTCGATCCCGCAATCGACACGTCAAAGTCGCTCAGCTGATTAAAGGGGAGCGCGTAACCGAAGCGAGTACTGGCAACAAATGTCGAGCGCTCGATCAGCCAGTCCGGCGCACCAAAATAGTATCCGCCACTGCCATCGAGTGTTAGATAATTCGAAAATCCTCCGAGACCCGCATACTCGAGTGACGTCCTGGCGGCATACCCGGCCGTCGGCGCGAACCGATCATTTCGAGTATCGATTCCCACCGCGATCCCAATTCGACTGGTGGTCCGACGACCTTGCAACACCTGACGTGCAATCGGAGCCGCCAGTCCGTTGACGTTCGCATCCTGCTGGACGCGACTATTCGAGAACCCGTAGAGCACGGAGATCGAAGCGCGATTGTCGACAGTGAGTGGATGGCCGAGTCTAAATTCGATACCCAGCGAGTCCTGTTCGAAGTCATCGAAGCGCGTCTGAGTCAGAAAGGCCGTTGTACTAAAGCTGAATGTCGAACCAAGGAATCGCGGATCCGTCACGGATACGAAGAACCGGCGGCTGGACTTGCCACCGATATCCGCCGAGATATTTGCGCCGTAACCCCGACCAAAAAGATTCGACTGCGCCAAAGAAGCATTAAAAATGAAACTGTCGGCGGAGGAATAGCCGGCACCAAAGCTAAAGGAGCCCGTTGCGCGTTCGACAACGTTCACGTCTAGATCGAGCTGGGAGGGGTCCTCCGTCGTGTTCGGCTCGAAGGCCACATCCTCAAAAAAGCCCAGACCCCGAATCCGGAAATTACTGACCTGGAGTGCCCGCGCGGAATAGAGTTGGCCTTCAACCAGCCGAATCTCGCGTCGAATAACGGCGTCGATCGTTCGTGTGTTCCCACGAATATCGACATTTCGAACGAAGTAGAGGGGGCCCTTCTCCACAGCGAACTGAACATCGACCGTCAGCGTTTCCTGATTCGTCTGCGTAATCGGATTGACATTCGCGAAGAAGAATCCGCGATCGGTGTAGTGGGCTTCTAGAATCTCGATATCTGCGGTCAGATCGGAACGATTGAATATCTCTCCTTCGCCCAGTCGAATCTTCTTGCGCAGGACGTCGAGATCGATCGTTTCGTCACCCTCGACCGTGAGTCCGCCCACCGTGAATTGTGGCCCTTCAACGATCTCGATCGTGAGGAAGAGTCCGTCCTCATTCGCGTCGACCTCGGGTTCTCCGATTCGGGATTGGACGTATCCATCGTCTGCGTACTTTTTTTCGATCAGCCGCAAGTCCCGCAAGAAGATCGGTTCCGAGTAGGTACCGGTCCGGTCGAACCAACTCGTGAGGAGTGAGTAGAAGCGCCAAGGCTTGGTGGCAAAATCCGCGCGAAGCTCGGTTTCGGAGAATGCTTTATTTCCGACGAAATTGATTTCTCGGAGCTTCAGCTTCTCCTTTTCTTCAACATTGAAACTGATCAAGATCGAGCCAGCGGAGATCTCTTCAATCTCGTATCCGACGTGGGCCAGAAAATAGCCCTCACTGCGATAGAGCGCCTCGACTCGCGCAGCGTTCTCGCGCAGAAGAGGGTGATCGAGCGGCGACCCGGTGGTCAATGTCAGTGCGTCCCGAATTTTCTCGCCGTCGATATTGTCGTTGCCCTCCACCGCGATCTTGCGCACGATCGGACTCTCATCGAGTTCGAAGACCACGCGCACACCGCTCGGTGTCTCATCGATGAAAACGCGAACATCGCGATAGAAGCCCTGGGCGAAGAGCGATCGAACGTCCCGCGCCACCTGCCCCCGGTCGTAGGGCTCGCCGGCCAGCGTGCGGATTCTTGCGAAAATTGCATCATCCTTGATTCGCTGATTGCCACGAAGCACGACATCCACGACGCGGACCTGCGCGCCGACGCGAACATCCAGGCCCAATTCGCTCGTGGCTTGCGTCAGGCGATACACGAGAGCAACGCCGCCCTCGACCGGTTGCGACGAGACTGCGACTCGAGCGAATCTCGGGTCGGACTCGAGTAAACGGCGATCGGCCTCGAGGCGTCCCGGCTCGAATATCGCACCCGCACGCAGGCTCAGACGCGTCACAAGTTCCGACTCGAATCCCTCCGCCCCTTCAAATCGAACCTCAACGACGCGATCAAGCGTCGTGCCTTGGATCGCATTCGCGATCCGCTCGGCGAGGTCACCGAGTCGATCGAGTAGTTCGCGATCACTTCCGACCGCTAGGACAAGGCTCTCACTGGCCACGTTCGGATCGACCGATGTCACGCGAACGTCGAGACTGAATTGACCGGCGAGTTCGGTCAGACTGCCCGAAACGACCCCGTCGACACCGGCCTGCTCCGCTAGCCGCCGTAGATCCAGATCCGACTGCCCGGAATCCGATCTCGGCAGATCAAGGCCGGAGGTCTCGGACAGTTCGAGCCACGCCGTCGCACCGACCGCGCCGCCCGCTTCGATGCGTTCGGCGAGAAGCTCATCCAGCGCACCACTGAGAAACTCCAACGACTGGGCGCTATGCAGTCGGAACGGCAAGACCGCAACGCGCATCGATGCCGTCGCCGGCGCATCGATCGCCCCGTACTCGACGGCTCCACTCGATTCTTGAGCGGTCGCCTGTCCAGCGACAAGATGAACCACAAGCGCAAGAACGAGCGCTCTGCCCTTCCTTGTTCCGTCACAGGGTTGCAAGGAGTCTCCTGAAAACCGCTCTGGCCAATTGGCGCTCAGCGGCTCGATTCTCGACATTAGTTTGCGGCGATGCTGTCCCGAGCGAAGGCGCCGACAACAGCTCCGCGGAATGGCTTCGTTTTGGGATTCGCCGCCCCCAGACCGGCATTCCAAGGGCGCAAAGGTATGCGACGATCAATCCGCATTCAAGGCGAGAATCGTCATGAACTCGCGGGGTTAGCATCGTTTTAGCATTTCGACGCGACGGACGAAGGAACGAGCAACCGACACTGCGAAAGCGGTGTCCAAGGGCGGATTCAACTCGGGATCTAGGCGACGGTCGAATCGAAGTCGCCGGTGTGCAGGCGACCCTCCTTCAAAACGAGGACGCGTCCGAGCCGATCGGCCATGCGACGACTATGGGTGACGACGACGAGGGTCGTACCGCGGGTTCGATTCATCTCGAATAGAAGTTCAGCAACCTGATCACCCGTCGATGGATCGAGATTGCCCGTCGGCTCATCTGCCAGGATCAGTGGCGGGTCGAGTACGAGCGCGCGTGCAACCGCCACGCGCTGTCGTTCTCCACCCGACAATTTCCCGACGGCCTGCTCCGCACGATGGGCCAGATCGACGTCCTGCAGCATGATCTCGCTGCGAACTCGCATCTGACCAGGATCGACCCCCTGAATGAGTCCTGGCATCATCACGTTTTCGATCGCGCTGAACTCGGGCAGCAGATGATGGAACTGGAAAACGAAACCGAGGAATCGTCCTCGCAGCGCCGCCAATTCCTCTCGCGATCGATCGAAAACGTCTTCGCCCCGAAAGCACAGCGTGCCCGTCGTCGGATGATCGAGGGTCCCGAGAATATGAAGAAGCGTCGACTTCCCTACCCCGGACTGGCCGACGATGGCAATCCGATCGCCTTCCGCGATGTCGAGGTCGAGTCCTCGAAGAACTTCGACCCTTCCTCCGCCCGCGTCAAAAGATCGACCCAACCCGCGAATCTCGACTAACGGATTGGCAGCCGGTAATTCACTCATGTCGCAACCCCGCTGCCGGATCGATCCTGGCCCCCTGGCGACTCGGCAAGAGCGTTGCACCCAGGGACAGAATCATGGCGATGGCAGCCACTCCGACGACCTGGATGGGGTCGACTTTAGAGGGCAATTCCGAGAACTGATAGACGCTGGCGGGCAGCGTGTCGATTCCCGTCAGCGCCTCGATTTTGTCCTGAATCCAAGGAAGCTGTCCAGTCACCGCAATCCCCGAAATAACACCAATCACGGTCCCAGCCAAACCCATCAGGGTTCCCTCCAACGCGAAAACCCGTTCGATCAGCGCGTCCTCTGCCCCCATGGCTTTCAGGATCGCGATGTCGCTCGACTTCTCCATGATCATCATGACGAGGGTGGCGACGATCACGAAGGCCGCAACCACCATGATCATCGTCAACAATAGAAACATCATGACGCGTTCCGTCTTGAGCGCCTGGAAGAAGGCGGGAAAGACCTCCTTCCAATCCTTTGTGTAGAACGGATAACCCAAGTCTTCTTGAACTGCGGCTCCGACCGTCTGCGATCGGTAGTGATCCGTCGTCCGCGCCTCGATTCCATCAACGACGTTCCCGGCTTTTCGAAAATCGCGAGCCGCCTGAAGAGTCGTATAGGTAAAGGCCTCGTCATATTGATAGAAGCTAGACTGAAAAATGCCGACGACGGTGAACCGTTTGAGTCGCGGACCGGGTCCGAGCGGCGTAGGCGGACCGCCAAAGGGTGAAATGAGAAGCAACCGGTCACCGATCTCCAACCCCATCGAAACTGCCAGATGCCCGCCTATCACGATGCCCGGCGCCTTCGAATCCTCGTCGATGGATGCGAATCGCGCCGCCAGGTCCGGAGTCTTTTCGCCCTCGACCAGACGCAGGTCCATTTCGAGATCGGTCACTCTACCAACGGAAGTCGGGTCGATCCCGCGAAGGCGCACGCTGGAGATCTGCCCCTGACTGCCCCGTACCATCCCCTCGGCATCGATGTAGGGACTCGCGGCTTCGACCCCGGAAATCGCTTCGACCTGCTTCAGGATCTCTTCGTGATCGACGAAGGGCCCGAAACTATTGTGCACGGTGAAATGCGCGCGATTGCCGAGGATCTCATCTCGCCAGGTCTGCTCGAAACCATTCATGACCGAAAGGACAACGATGATCAGCCAGACCCCAGCGGCAATTCCACTGACACAGATCGCCGAGATGGCCGAGATGAAGATCTGTCGCCGCCTGGCAACCAGGTAGCGGATCGCGATGAACCACTCGACGGATTTCCGCATCTGGATGAATCCCGAAATTGCGAGCGGAATCAATCCAAGTGTGACACTTCCGAATAGGACGGCGATCAACAGGACCGAAACTTCCGGTGCCACCGTTTGACTGCCAGCCGCAATCAGAGCGAGGGCCGCTCCAGGAGCCAATCCCAGCGCAGCAACCCTGAAGAGCCATTCGATCGTCGACGCTTCTCCGGCTTTCCGTAGGGACCGGTAGGCCCAAATCGTCACCCCCAATCCGACGGTGACAGCGAAGGTGCTCGGAACAACACTTGGACTTCCTGTCGCTGAGAGTCCGAGACCCACGCCTAACGCGGTCAAGAACGTTCCAATTCGCGCAACGTTAAGCTGCGAAAGATTCCGAACGGCCAGGCTCACAATCGAAAGAAAGACCGCGCTCAGGATCAGCGTCTGGCCAAAATGCCGAACCAAGGTTTCTCGCCACTGATCCCAGGTAAAAACAGAATCAGCGGGAATCTGCGCGACCGTCGACAACACCGACAGACACAGGGCCACTACGCCCCCCGACAACACGGGCGCCAGCCACCCCTTGGAGACGCGTGCGAAGCGGTCGAGCACCAGGAGCGCCGAGCCGACGTAGACGAGAGTCATCGCAACAATCCCGGCTGCAATCGCGATGATGAACGTCACCGCGAGTCCCCCGCCCATGGATTGCAGGCTCGATCCGAATCCGGACAACGATTCCTCCATTAGAGACCCTGGGCCTCCGGCTCTTCCGCGCCGACCTTCTTGCCCTGCACGAGCAGGATCGACCGAATGAAAGCGTCTATATCACCGTCGAGCACGGCATCGACGCCGCCCATCTCGAGATTCGTACGATGATCCTTCACACGCTGCTGCGGGTGGAGCGTATAGGATCGAATCTTGTTTCCAAATCCAATCTCACGTTTTTCGCCCGTCAGATGTTCGAGCCTTTCCTGGTGCTCGAGTCGCTCCCGCTCATAGAGTTTGGCTCGAAGTATCTTCATCGCGGTTGCCCGGTTCTTATGCTGCGACCGTTCATTCTGACACTGCGCGACGATATTCGTCGGTAGGTGAGTCAGCCGAACGGCCGAGTCCGTCTTGTTCACGTGCTGTCCTCCGGCGCCGCTCGATCGATAGGTATCAACGCGCAATTCACTCTCGTCGATTTCGACTTCGATCTTGTCATCGACCTCGGGAACCGCGGTCACGCTGGCAAAGGCCGTATGCCGCCTAGCATTCGCGTCGAATGGCGAGATCCGGACGAGCCGATGAATCCCCTGCTCCGTATTCAGATATCCGTAGGCGTATTCGCCCTCGACGCGAAGAGTCACGCTGCGAATCCCCGCTTCCTCTGCCGCTTGAATGTCCAGAATCTCAGTCTTGTATTCGTGCCGCTCCGCCCAGCGAAGATACATTCGCAGGAGCATCTCGGCCCAATCACAAGCGTCGGTCCCACCCGCGCCTGAGTTGATCGACAGGATGGCATTTGCGGCATCGTGCTCGCCGCCAAGCAGTTGTTGGAGTTCGGCATCTTCGAGGATACGGTTGACTTCGTCACACTTCAGAACCACTTCCGCCACGGTTTCGGTATCCCCGGCTTCCTCGGCGAGTTCAAGCAGGACCTCAGCGTCATCGAGAACGGTCTCGACGCGGTCGTATAGGGACAACTCCCGCTCTACCGCATTCTTGCGGCGACCAACGGCCTGCGCAGCTTCCTGGTCATTCCACAAATCCGGTCGTGCCATTTCGCTATCGAGTTCTTCGAGCTGTCTTCGCAGTCCAACAACGTCAAAGACGCCCCCGGAATTCATCGAATCGCGTCCTCAATGTGCGAAGCCGATCACGTAGTTCGGCGGCATCGAAACGCACAGCCTTGCCGATCCCCTTTGCCTCTTCAGTACTCATGCTGCTCACTCCCGCCGATCTCACTCGACTTCCCTCATCGACCTAACCCGCCCAATCACATGGAAGGCTTGGCCCGATCTCCAATCACCCGGCAACCCAACAGAACCATCGTCACCGCAACACAAAACCCCGCAAAAACGTCACCCACCCGAGAATAGAGCGTTGGCGGCGCATCGATCGTCACCGGAACATCTGCAACGATCAGCGCTTCTTCAAAGAGTCTCGTCGACTCGCGAATCCGTCCTTGCGCGTCGATCACCGCTGAGATCCCGGTGTTGGCCGCACGCACCGTCCAGCGGCCGGTCTCGGCCGATCGCAGCGCAGTCATCGCCAGAAATTGATGGGGGGCACCGGTGCGACCGTACCAGGCATCGTTCGTGATCGCGAGTAAAACACCGGCTCCCCGGTCGGCAAAGCGCCGGACGAGATCCGGAAAAATCAGTTCGTAACAGATCGGAACGCCGACCATGAGACCATCCATCTCAGTGCCAGAACCCGGCACCTCGATGGCCAGAGCACGCGGCTCACCCCCTGGCGTGATGTCGGTATTGGATAGTCCCCGTGCGAGGGACTTGAAGAAACGCCCGAACAGATCGCGTAGCGGCACGAATTCACCAAAGGGCACCAGGTGCGTCTTGTCATAGCGATGCCCAATCCGTCCCGCCGAATCGATGACGAAGGCACTGTCGTAGAAATCGCTCACGCGGCGTGCGACCGGGTCGAAATCGACTCCGGTGCCACCGACGATGAATGTGACGTTTTCATCCCGGGCCAATTCCGAGATCCCAGACAGATACTCGGGCTCGGCTTCGAGAAATCCTGGCAGCGCAGTTTCCGGCCAGACGATCCACTGCGCCCCCAATCCTGTCGCCTGGCGGCTGAGATTGAGATAGGAATCGAAGATCTGGTCCCGATGGGCCTGATCCCATTTTTGCCCCTGATCGATATTGCCTTGGATCGCCGCGATCCGAATCGTCACCGCCGAACCGGGCGAGGTATTCGAGATCCAGAACCCGACACCATGCGCGATCCCGATCGCTCCCAGGGTGAGAGCCAGGTTTCGCAGAGTCGACCGCGTTCGATCCTGCCAAGCACGTGCCAGAGAAATGCCAACCACCGCTGCAAAGAATGAGAGCGCATACACGCCCCCCCATCGCGTCCAACCCAGCAGCGGCCAGTCCAGATGCAGCGCATAACCAAGCGTTGCCCAGGGAAAGCCGCCAAGGAAATGTCCTCGAGCCCAATCGACTGCGACCCAGGCAATGGCGCCCACCACGATTTCAAAACGATATCCCGTGGCGACTCGTGCGAAGAGCCAAGCGAAGAGAGCGGTAAAAACAGAGACGTAGAGAGCGGGGACGAGAGGTGCAAGAAAACCCAACGCCGCTGGCATGTGTCCGTACTCGACGGTCACGACGTAAAACCAGTAAAATAACATCACGTGACTTGCCAGACTGGCGAAGAATGCGAGCCGCATCGCGCGACCCGGTCGTTGGCCGGAGATCCCGACGATCAATGCAGCCGGTCCGAACCACGCCGCCCACAAGCCAAGGTCAAATACAATGTCGCCAGGCAGTTCCTGGGGAAACGAAAGCAGAGTCAAAACCGCGTAGAGCACTAAAGCACGGACATGGGTCTCCGGCGCGAACGGTTCGGTCGCTGTCATGCTTTCAATGCTTGCCAGAGTCGACGCTCTTCTGTCGACATACGTGCAGCGTCCGCATCGACTTCGTGATCGTGGCCGAGCAAATGCAGCAGGCCATGGATGAGCAGTCGGGCCACCGTGTCATCGAGGCTCCGATGCCGGTCCGCGGCTTGTTGCGCCGCGGTCTCAACGCTGATGACAACGTCGCCAAGCAAATCCGCATACGGCCCTGACGCTGCACCCTGGGAAAACGAAAGAACATCCGTCGCGCGCGAACGACTCCGCCACTGCGTGTTCAGCGCTTTGATCTCCGGATCGTCCACCAATGCGATCGAGAGTTCGGACTCGTCCTCACCGAGCGCCCGAAGCAGAGCTTCGCCGCGATCTCGCAACCGAACGACGTCGACTTTCGATCCCCGGATCGCTTCGGGCGGCCCGGAAATCAGAACCTTCATCCGGTGTCCCCAGCCTCGTCTTCACTCGCACCCTGCTCGGGCTCCGCGCCGTCCTCCAGCCCAGTGGAAGAGGCCTGCTCCGAGGTGTCCTTCGTGATGTTATGTGGCGCGTCGGCGCCACTCGCCGCTCGCGCCTTCACTTGCGCTGCCCGGTCGTATGCCTGGACGATGGACTGAACGAGGGGATGGCGAACGACATCGGTCGCCTCGAATCTCATGAACCCTATCTCGCGAATGGTGCGAAGAACCCGGACGGCCTCGACGAGTCCGCTCTCCGTCCCAGCTGGCAGATCGACCTGAGTCACGTCGCCTGTGATGACGACTTGCGATCCGTCGCCCAACCGGGTCAGAAACATCTTCATCTGCTCGCCGGTCGTATTTTGGGCTTCGTCGAGAATGACGAACGAATCGTTCAGGGTTCGCCCTCGCATGAAGGCGAGAGGCGCCACTTCGATCGTGCCCCGCTCAATAAGTCGGGTCGCTTTCTCCATGTCCATCATGTCGCGGAGCGCATCGTAGAGAGGCCGCATATAGGGATCGACCTTGTCTGACAGGTCCCCGGGCAGAAAGCCAAGTCGTTCGCCGGCCTCGACTGCAGGACGCGTCAAAATGATCCGTGAAACTTCTTTGGACTGAAGAGCGGCGACCGCCATCGCCATCGCTAGATAGGTCTTACCGGTTCCCGCTGGCCCGATCGCAATCGCGACATCATGCTTGCGGATTAGATCGACATAACGTTTCTGGGAAAGATTCTTGGCGCGGAGGACCTTACGTGAGCCAAGACTAAGGATGTTTTCGTAGACGTCCTTCAAGCGGACATTGGGTTCATCGCTGAGCATCCGAATCACATGACGCACGTCTCCGACGCGAACACCCTTGCCCGACTCCAAAAGCCAATACAGCTCTTCGAGGACACGGCGAGCAAGAGCAGCCTGCTGCGTATCGCCGTCGACGCGCAAGTCGTTTCCGCGTGCATGGATTGTGACATCGAGGGATCGCTCAATGAGCCGGAGGGTCTGTTCGCCGTCGCCGTAAAGGGCGACCGCCGTCGAGTTATCGTCGAAAGTCAGGCTCTCAAAAGTCGCTGCTTGTTTTCGAGCCAGTCGAATCGCTCCTCAACGCACGGGCGGAAGTAGTACCACCTCGTCATCGCGTACGGCGTAATAATAGGCGCTGAGCCGCAAGGGCGTCAATGAATTGCTCTGTTGCACAACTCGCGCCTCGATTTCCGAGAGCGCGGCGGGGTAGGTACCGGTCTCGAACATTCGTTCTTCGACCAATTGGCGAATCAACTCCGTCTCGAAGCGCCGCCCCATCTGGTCGCCGTGACGCTCCGGGATGGCAGAGCCGGCTCGAGCGCCGGCCGAGCTCAACCCGGGAAGGATCAGAACCAGCATGTACCCGAGTGCAAGAAATGGCAGCAAACCCCCGAAGGCAACCCGAAGGGCTGGAATCCAACTCCCACTCCGGGTGCCCGGCATGACAGGATGAGCAACGCGCTTTTTCGTGGTGCCGAGATCAATCACGCCGGCCTGCCGCAATTCGGCCAGGGCCCGGGTCGCGCCGAAGGTCCCGAGGCGGGAAAGATCGATGATCCGACGAACATTCAAGCGGCCATCGATGAGGCCGAGAACTCTCTCCGCATGTCCTAGTCCTGGGGCCGCATCACCCTTGGTGAGTGCACGCGCCGATTCCAGGCTTCCGATTCGGCGAAATACGGACTCTTCCGAGGGCACAACATCCGCGAAGGTCTGCCATTCGTCCAGCATTCTCAGACCGTCCATCAAGATCTGCTCGGCTCCAAGCAATTTATCGGGCGGAGTTTCATGGGCGATCGCTTCCGCCGTGAAATTGAAATTTCCGTCCTGCCTCCGAATTACATCGAATACGGTCTCTCGCGTGAGAAGATGTTGGACGTCTTCCAGTGTTTCTTTATCGACGAGGCCCTTCGCGAGCAAGAGATCCGAAAGCGGCCGTGCAGAGCGTTCACTTTCGCTCCGCAGATCGGCGAGTTGGTCCCGCGTGAGAAATCCGGATCGTACGAGTTGATGACCCAACGTGACGCTGTCCGACTCCACAGTTGCAGAGCCCCCTCGAACAACACAGCCCTCATCGAAGGCAAGGAAAATCGAATCTTCCGCCTCCCCAACAACGAGCCGGCCGGTCTTCCTTTGCTGACCGATCAGCTGGAAGACCTCGGCAATTCCAAAGTCTCGTAAATTTCCGTTCAAGGCAACAGACATTGGAACTCCCTAGAAATTCTTTCGGGCGACGAGGCTTGCGATGACGATGCCGCTGTAGCTCAGGACGGCCAGTACACCCGGAATCAAAAAACACAGCCAGGCGGCATCACCCATCAAGAGAGGATCATCGAACACGCCGAATGGCCAGACGATCCATGCAGCAATCCAGCTGAATAACAAGAGTCCGAACATCGCAAAGTCGGGTCGGCGAGACGCAATTCCGGCCACGCCAGGAATCAATACCGAAGCGGCGAGCACGATTCTATCAATCATCACACCCCGCCTTGAGAGCGTCTGTAGCCGGGCCATACGCAGTGAGGGGTCCGTCGAATCCGGGTACTGAAAGAGATGGTGGCAGTCCTCGCAAATCTCTTCACTCCAGACCGTCTCTTCACATCGCGTGCAGATTCGATGTCCACAGCGAAGACATTGGCTCGAGTGATCGAAGCGATTGGCAAAGAGAAGTCCAAAGAGCACGACCAGAGTAAACGAGCCCGCTGTCATCAACCAGCTCTCGCCGATTCGCCCCGGCGCAAGGCGCGTGACGAGACCGAACTGCAGATCCTGGGAGAGAACCAGACTTTGGAAACGGTCATAGAGTAGACCCACCGGAAAGCTCAGGTCCGCGACCAATCGCGCGTCACCCAGACTCGACAGCGAGGCCACCTTCGACGCATCCAGTCGCTGTGCCTTCACAAGAGTCGCCTCGTACTCTTCCATTCGGAACGCAGCAGCGTAGGCCTGGCTGAGATCGAAGAGCAGAGTTGCGGAGTCGACCTGGGGCGCGGCACGTTCATAGAACCCGATTGCGGCCTCTGTCTGATCTCGGCGCATTTCAATACTGCCGAGTGCAGCCAAGACATGTCCGTTGCTGGGGTAGCGCTCATCCAATGCTTCGAGTGCGATACGTGACTGCTCCTCGAGTCCGTATCGACGAGCGCGAACCACCAGCGCATGAGCTGCGACGGGATCCTGTCCGACGACCGACTCGAGCCTCTCCACATCCGCGTTGGTCTCCAGTCCGGAAACCACTGCCATCACGCTGCGCGCAACAGGATCCTGATCAACAAGCGTCGTCGCCACAGACACGAATTGTGCAAGCGGATGAAGCCCGATCACTAACAAGACGGCTGCCATGACGAGCACTTTGCGCTGATGGGACTTGCCGTAGGCGAATGCCAGGGCAAAGAGCGACAGCGCAAATCCCATAACACCTTCACCCAGCGAGAAAGGCACTAACAAGAACGCTGCGAGGGCTGCGCTTCCCGCGAAGACCGGGAGTCCCCGCCCACCCAGGAGATCGCCGACATCGTGGGCGGCATGGGGAAAGACATGAAGCGCCGAGAGCAGAACGAACCCGAGAGGTGCCCCCAAAACGACCATCAGCGCGATCAGCGAAAAATTCTCGATCAACCAAAGCTGGGCAGACAGGCTACCGACGACACTCCAAATCGCGTCGACCGTCGCGCGCATCGCTGCACCGACATCACCGGACGCAACGAGAGCGCGAACATGGGCCCACCGAAACAGTGGTGTCGCTGGAGCGAGATCCACCGCGAACTCGCTGTAGATCTCAGGGTCGTCTTCGGTCGCGCCCTTCAAGATCACACTCGCCGGGGCGACCAGATCGGCCGCGCCCAGCTCGAGTCGCACCCGACGCAGGGCCGCCGTCCGCGCGAACGCGGCCTGCGGCGCCGTCGTCCATGCCTCGATGACCTGCTCCTTCGCGACCTCAACGGGTTCGGCCACCGCCGGCCCCTGCTGCGACAGCCACGGGTCATCCACGAGCTCAGCGGCGCCGTCTGCATTCGCAAACGAAGCCATGCCACCACTCAAGGCGACAATAAATACCAATAGCGACCGACGAATCCCCAACTGAGACTCCTTTAAACGGATCAATTCGACCCTCTTTATCGGCCGAATGCCTCCCCTCCTAAAGAGATTCCCCGCGGGCCTGAAGCCCTATTTCCACGCGAATCGGACTCACGAGCGATGGGAGGGTCGTGAAGGCGCAGCACTCTTGGCGCCCGCAGCAGACCTTCGGGCTCGACGTTGGGGGGATGGGTGAGTATGATGCGCCGCCCATTAGCGAGGAGAGGCCGAATTGGCCAACCATAAATCTGCCCTTAAGCGCATCCGTCAGTCCGAACGCCGACGAAAGCGCAACCAACATATCCGCACTCAGATGCGAACCATGGTCAAGCAATGTCGTGAGGCCTTCGAGTCTGGGGACGCCACGAAGGCGAGCGACGCATTCAAGGTCGCCGAACGCGAAATTCGTCGCGCCGTCACGAGGGGTGTGATTCCGCGACAGCGTGCCGATCGCAGCATCAGCCGATTGGCCAAGCGGCTAAACGCCGTATCCTAAGTCGGTGTTGCCGTCGGCGACGGCGGCGTAGTCGGTGACAGCTAGTCGGAACCAGTCTTAGCTCGCGAGAGTCAGGACCAATTGCTCGAGCGCACGGTCCGGACGCATCACGCTACCCCCCTTCAGCTCAACATCGGTCCGATGAATCGAACGCAGGCAGAACACGAGCCGGCGTGCGGGATAGCGCTGTGCCTGCTGCTCGAGTTTGCGCACGACAAAGGGCGGTCCAGAGACGGATTCACCATGGCCCACGCGCACGAGCTTTCGGAAATGCGAAGCGAGCGCACCCAGAATCGCCGGAGCCGCTGCGCCATGGGAAAGCATGCGCGCCAACAGATCGACGGCATCTGCGGGCTTACCCTGCCCGATTGCATCGGTGAGATCCCAGATCGGTTCATCCGCCACCGCCGCGACCGAATCTTCGACATGCTTTCGTTCGATCGGTTCGCCGGGACCCGCCAGCAAAGCGGCCTTCTCGATCTCCTGGCGCAACAAGAGCAGCTGGGGTCCGACGCGCTCGCCCAGTAGTCCCGCCGCGTCCGCGGAGATTTCCACTTTCTGCCTGCGTGCTTCGAGTTTCAAGAATTTCGCGAGTTCCCGAGCCCCCTTGGGCGGATCACATTCAATTGAGACCGCGGGATCTCGAAAGGCTTTCACCCATTTACTGCGCCGATCAACCTTGCTGACCACGACGACCAATACGGTTTCGATCTTCTCCGCCGATGCGTCCTGCTTGGCCAGCCAGGCCTCGAAGACCGCCGTCCAGCCAGAATTGATCTTCGCACCCCGCCCTTCCCGTTCGCGCACAACGGCCAATCGACGCTCCGCGAGCATGGGCAAACTTGCCAGCGCCTCCTCCAGCCGTCCGGGCGTCGACTGGCCCACATCGAGGCGATCGAGATTAAAGTCTCGAGGTCCCGAGCCAAGGACCGCTGACTCGATCTCGGCCAATGCATCATCACGCAGCAACAGCTCGGCACCCGCCAACAGATACGCAGGTCGGATCTGACCCGCGGAGAGCTCCTTGACCAAATCTGAGACAATCATCCTCGGCCCTCCCCCGCATCGGGTTTCAACGGACGAGCCGGGATCGGTCGCTTGAGCATCTCGATCGAATCCGCGAGGCGCACGGCCAGAATGTCCGAAAGGCGGCGAAGCACTTCGAGTCGGTTGGTTCGCGTCACTTCAATATCGGGGCTCGCCAGATAGACATCCGACTCAGTTAGGGTTCTCGAGTCCAGTCGGACGATGTTACCGCTCGCGAGCACGACCTCGAGATCGAGTTCCAGCGTCAGGCCATACTCGAGTGCCGCCACGAACCGGGAGAAGCTCTGACTTCTCGTATCGAGGGGTCGGATTCGGCCACGTACGACGAAATCCGCACCATCTGGATCGTTCATCAGGTCGAAGATGGCACGGGATTCAATCTCACGGCGCATCGCGTCAGCGACGATCCGATCGAGCCACGGCTCCGGTGAATCATTTCGCAAACTGAGAACGGCGACGCGCGTAGGTTCATTCGAGTGGGGAGCCTGATTCCCAGAGAGCCCCCCCCCCGAACCAGCGTCGCCGAGCTGACTTCTGTAGCCGCAGCTCGCTGTCAGAATCAGCGAAACACAGAGAATGATCGCTTTCGCCCTAGCCAGATCGGCCGGCGACGTCCATGCGAAATCGAGTCGGCGCATGCCAGACGGGTAGCATGTGGCTGCCTCCGCAGCCCCGAATCGAAGCTCTGCTTCGTCGATCAGTCAGAAATTTTCAGCAGACTCTTCGCAACCGCTAGAACTTTGTTCGCCTGGATCGGCTTGGTCAGGTATTCGTTCGCGCCAAGCGAGATCGCGCGCTCACGATCCTCTTTGGCACCCTCGGTCGTGATCACACAGATCGGCATCTCAGCCAGACTCGGCTCGGCTCGGATCAGGCTAATGAGCTTCAATCCGTCCATGATGGGCATGTTGATGTCCACGAAAGCCAGATCGAAATGGTCGCTCGTGACCTTGCGAAGGCCATCCATTCCGTCCTGCGCCTCGACGATCTCGGCACCCTTCATGCGCTTGAGCGCGAACACCAAGAGCTGTCGCATCGTCGGGCTGTCTTCGACGATCAGTATGCGCTGATCCGCCATGTCCAACTCCTCATCGAGGTCCTCGATTCCAGATTCAGAATCAAAGAGCTCAGTTCGTCAAAAGGTCAATGAAGCCCTGAATCGTTGTCAGCTTCCGCTCGGACTGTCCGTAGAGTCGCGATGCAAAAATCGCGGGGGCGGCATGACGATGCGCAAGAACGTGAATCCATCCATTCGTGGCATTTCGAGATTGAGCGTAATCAAATCCGGCTTCAGATTGAGTGTCTTTCGCAGTGCATCTTCGCCATCGCGGGCAACACCGATCACTTCGACCAGAGGTGATTTCTTGAGCATGCGTGTAATCGTCTGACGCGAAAATGCCGAATCATCAATGACCAACGCTCGAATGAGTTCGTGTTTCTTCGTCATCGGGATCCCGACCTCTCCGCTTCCGAGATGCCGATTCGGGCAAGCGAATGCCATGCATCCTCACGCTCTTCCCCGGGAACGGGACGGCGATAGACCAGATCATTGCGAAGATGCTTCAGTTCAAAATCCGCCGTGACATTGATCAGGGATTCCGAATGGCCGAGGAGTAGATAGGCGCCGGGCTGAAGTTTCGCATGAAACGTCTTCATCACCCGCTTCTTCGTTTCGAGATCAAAATAAATGATCACGTTTCGACACAGGATGACATCCATCGTTCCGAGCAAAGAGAGCTTCGACTCGTCCAGCAGGTTCATGTGCACGAAATCCACGTGACGCTTGACGCTATCTGAAATCCGAGTGAGGCCTTCTTTTTGTGCAAAATATCGTTGACGAAGCGTCTCGCTCGTTTCGCGAAAAGAGGCTTCTCGGTAAATCCCACGCCGGGCGCGACTGAGGACAGCGCGAGAGATGTCTGATGCATAGACGCGAAAATCGCGACCCGGAACGAGGCCGGCTTCGAGCCCCGACATGACGATCGAAAAGGGTTCTTCACCGCTCGAACAACCCGCAGACCAGATCGCGATCGGCCGCCGCCCCGCGCGCTGCCGAGACAGCATCTCAGGAATAATTTCCTCAACCAACGCAGCCAGTTGGGATCTTTCTCGAAAGAAATAGGTTTCATTCGTGGTCAGAATATCCACGATCGCCCAGAACTCTTCCTCGGCGTTCGATCCATTGCGAAGCTGGTAGAAATAAGACGCGAAAGATCCTGATTCCACTTCTTGAATTCGACGGGCCAGTCGTTTCTCGACCAGATAGCGCGTGTCTTCGTCAAAGTTGAGACCACAGCGGCTGCGAAGATAATCCGTAAAGAGTCGGAACTCCGAATCGCTGAGCTGAACGTCATCGCAGCCTTGCGAAAACGAAGACGTGCGCGGTTGCAATGTCCCTTGATCTCGGTTTTCTCTATTCATCGGCGGCTTCATCGGACCGTCACCCCTCCAGCCGACTAATTGAACTAAGCATGACCTGCCGGACGAACTCGTCGTCCTCGACTTCGAGACGTCGAAGCAGAGCTGGCAATCCCTTAAGGATTCGGCGCACAGACAAGACTTCCGCGATCTCGGCCCGCACGGACCAATCTGAGTGACCCACCAGGGGGATGATCTCGATCAGATCCGTCTCGACAGCATGGGCCCCGAGACACGCGACGGCGGCTCGAACGACATCGGGCTCACTTCGATCGACAGCACCCCGCGCCAATGCGCCGGCTCGCTCACCACCAATCTCGCGCAGCGCATCAATTCCGGCCAGAGCGATGGTGGGCCCTTCGCCGAGTGCCTGCTCGATCAAATCGAAAATCTCGCCCGATTCGGGCCAGCCCTCTTGGTAGAGATTCCCGAGCGCACGAATGGCGACCGCGACGACTCGCGAGTCGTTGTCCGTACTCAGTCGACGAAGTTCATCGATGGCCTCGAAATTCCCGGACACGCCAATGACCTTTGCCGCTTCGATTCGAACGACCGTCGCCTCATCCGCAAGGGCCAAGCGCAGAGCGTCGCGTGTTTGCCCGAATTCAAATCGCGACAGCGCGCTGACCGCAGCCCGACGAACGGAAGGAGACTCGTCCTTTAACAGATACCCGATGATGTCTTCGTCCTCTGGACGACCCAACCGGGCCAACACCTTTGCAATGGCCAGGCGCACGGGCTCCGGAGCACCTGCGAGACGACTCGACAGCACCTCAATCAATTGGACATCAACTCCAGCCTCGGTGGCCTCGGATAGTTCAGCCAATCGCACGAGCGCTCCAATGATCGCAGCGACTTCATCCTCGGAATCGAGCTCGTCATGTTTGGCCGCCCGCTCCAACCGTCGCACCAACTCGGGCACGCGATCAAAGAAGCGGCCATGCCCAAGCGCATCCGCCGCATGACATCGCACCTGGCATTGCTGGGCGTCCAGGCTTTCGACCAGGAGTCGCTCTGCCGTCGCCCCCCCCACGCCACCCAGGATCCTGCAGGCGCGGCATTTCGGTCCTTCGGCCAGGGTGCCCCAGCCATCCTCGAGTGCCGCCGAGACAACTTCACCCATGGCTTCGAGAGTGTTGTCCGCAACCTCTTCGATCGCTTCGTCACGACCCGCCAACAAGATCGGCAGCACAACATTCGGGTCATCGAGCAGCCCGAGAAATTGGATCAGCACTAATTGATGAGCGAGGTCGGCACTTTCGAGTCGTTCACAGCTCGCAGCGACCAGCCCGTCGGTCGCGCTGGCCGCCTCTCGAAGCCTCCCTCGAAGCGCGTATGCGGGACGATCATCAAGTCGCCCAAGCCTTCGCAGGAGGGCCCCGATCGCACTCTCACGACTCGACCTAGTAGACGAAGACAAGCCCTTGAGAAGTGTGTCTTCTGCAGCGGGATCAGCGGACCATCCTAGAAGTTCGAAGGCGGCCGGACGCAACAATGAATCGCCGAGCGCATCCGTCAGCCTCGTGACGCCCACCGACGCGCCCAATCGCGAAAGTGCGCGCAACGCCGACAGTCTGACCAGAACATCCTCGTCTGGTAGAGCTGCCATGTCGACGAGTCGTTCGCTTTCCTGACTACCACCGACAACGCCTAATGCTTCGACGGCGGCCGCACGAATATTCGCGTCTTCAGCATCGATCGCGTCGATCAGCGGACCACGCGCCGTCGGATCCCCGATCGCCGCCAGCGCATCAATGACCAATTTAAGTACGTCGACGTCACGGCTATCGAGCTCCTTGACCAGGCGCGTCGTCGCACGCGGCCCGCAACCGACCAGAGCCTCAAAGGCGGAATTTCGTCGCCCGGGATTATCTCCATCCGCCAGAGAGTGGATCAACATTTCTTGAATAGGAGGCTGGTCGCCACAAACGACCAGATGCTGAACCGCCGCCTTGCGAACGCGCCAACCCGTGTCTCCCAGACATTTGTAGAGCTGGTCCGCGGCTTCCGAGATCGGCAGCACGAGAAGCTGTTCAACCGCGAGACGACGCACTTCCTCATCGGCGCTCGAAAGAGACCCGAGAATCGACGCACGTTCCGCCTGTGAAACGTCCCGGGTCATGCTTGTTCGCCCCGTTCCTTCGCAACGCGATGCAGTTCATCAATGATGAAGTCGCTCTCTGCACGAACTTCCTCGCCAATTCTCTGACGCAGAAGAGCCCGTGCTTCCTGAATTTCGAGACCAAGCGCTTGTTCGAGCACGCCGTCTCGCCTCGCCTGGTCGAATTTTTCCGGCTGATAGAGGACCATTTCCGAAACCGCGATGCGCGCGAGTCGATGCGCCCGCTCTCGCTCCGCCGTGCGCTCCGGGTCCTCGTCGATCGCGGGCCCGGTCGCCGGCGGCGCGACGACCTGGGGTGGCGTCGGCACCTCGACCGCGGAAGCCGTGTCCCCCGTTTCCGGCAGAGAGACATCCATCCCGGCATCTCGAAGAAGCGCATTCAATCCATTAGGGAGATCCGGATCTTCGATGTAAACGTCTGCACCGTAGAGTTCCGTGGGATCCCGGCGATATCCCTCTTGATGATGAATAGCGCCCACGAGGATGACGGTGGTATCGCGAAGGCTTTCATTTCGCTTGACGACCTCACAGACCTGGAAGCCAAACATCTTGGGCAGGGCCGCATCGAGTATGATCGCAGTGGGCAGCGTACGCTGAATCGACAGCATTGCCTCAACGCCGTCGTGTACGAGAATGGCCGAGAGCCCCCAGCTCCGAATTGCTTCGGCCGTCGACTTTCCACGCGCTTCGTCTGGATCGGCAATGACGACCAGGCGCGTAGAATCGAATTCGACTTCCGGCTCGACTTGGGGCTCGGGCTCGACAGGTTGGACCTTCGAGGGCGTCGCGTCCGCCCTGGGTACGCGAACCAAAAAGACGGCGGAACATTTCGTGCATCGAAGCTTGGCCCCGTCCGGACCGATTCGATCCGGGTCGACACGATAACGAACACTACATTTCGGACATCCAGCAACCATTGTACATCCCCTCAAGACTGGGTCTATTGACCCCGTTTTGGACTCAAACGCGAAAGCGTTCAGATTCTTCCCGCAGCGAATCAGAGTGCGCGATCAATTCACGCGTCACCGCTTGTAGCTTTTCTGCAGCCCCTTCATTGGTCTCCGTCTCTTCCGAAACTCTCGACAGAACTTCAGACATCTGGCTACACGCCTCAGACTGTTGGCCCAACGATCCGGTGATTCGTCCCACGGCATCTCGCATCTCATCGACGTTCATCTGGATCCGCCCGATGCCCGCGGCTTGGTCTTCCGTCGTCCGCCGAACTTGTTGCGCGACCTCGCGCATGCCGAGAACTGCCTCGAATACAATTTCATTTCCACGACCCTGTTCGCCACCGGCGAGACCGATCTCCTCGGCTGACTCGTTGACACGCTCCATCAGCGACGCGACATGCGAGGCAGCCTTGGTCTGTTCTCGCACCGAAGCAACGATCTCACCGATCCGCGTGCCACTCTCTCGCGACGCGACGGTAATTTCCCCGAGCGTTCGACCCGCCTCCGCCGAAAGATCCACACCGCTCATCACGCTGACCGAGCCGGCTTCGATTGCGCCGATTGCGTTTTCGCTCTCGTCCTGAACAGCGTGAATCAGACCTCCGATTTCCTTCGTATTGGCCAACACGCGATCGGCCAAGTCCTTAATCTCGTCTGCGACAACAGAGAAGGCCTTGCCCTGATCCCCTGCCTGCGCCGCAATGATTGCAGCATTCAGCGCGAGCAAATTGGTCTCATCGGCGACATCATCGATCACATCGAGGATGCCACCAATCTCTTTCGTGCGTGCTGCGAGACCGCGAATCACGCTCTCTGCAGTGTCCGTCGCCTGTCGAATCGCCTCCATCCCCGCAATCGTCTGAACGACCTTCGCCTGTCCGATCTCCGCGATCCGAACGACGTCGCGCGAAAGACTGGCGGTCGTCTCGGCCGACGTATCGACTGCGCGCATCGAGCTAGCCATCTCCTCCATGCTCGAAGACGTTTCTTCCGAGGCCTCCGCCAACCGATCCGAGATTCCGGAAACCTGTTGCACGCTGCGAACCATCTGTTCGAGGGAACCAGAAACCGCATCGACGCGAATCGAGAGCGCCGATGCCGTTTCATTCAACTCACTTCCGGCCGCCCCCAACTCGATGACTGCACCGTTGGATTCATCGATCGTGCTCGTCAAATTGACCGCAGTTCCTCTCACATCGCCACAGCGGTCGCCAAGGCCGGACAAAACCTGATTGGCCTGCTGCAGCCGCTGGCCCTGATCCGAGCTCGATGCAAGAACTTGCCCGGCGACGAGAGCCATCTCTCGCGCAATCTCGTCCACGCCGGTGATCGTGTTTGAAATGCGTGAAGCCATTGTCTGAATCGAATGCCGAACGCGTTCGAGTTCTCGCCCAACACCATCGAGCGACTCAATAGACTCATCATCGACATTGGGACGAAGGTCTCCCGCGGCCAAACGCGCTGCGGTGGCGCGCAATCCTTCTGCATTTCGATCGAGTTCTGCGGCCACGAAGCGCGCGGTCGTAACAGCGACCACGATCAGCGAAAGAAGAACAACGCCAAGCCCTGCGTCGAAACCCGCCAGCCCTGATTCGAGATCCGATCGCAATACGAAAGCGACTAGTATCATGCCGTCGTCGAGCTTTTTGAACGCACCGATCTCCTCAGTTGGTGCCGACCCGACAATCCCACTCACTTTACCCATGCGAAGCGCCTGATCGAGCTGGGCTCGCAGCCCCGCAGAAAGAGGTTTCGACGCCCCGCTCAAATCGATTCGGTTGTCCCGAAATTCGAGAATCTCGATCGGCGCCGGCCAGAAATTCTCCGCCGGCAGCTGGCTGGAAACTCGATCCACCAAGAGCAGATCTTGCGGCGCGGCGGCGACGGCTTCTACGGCCTCAACGACCCACTCTCTCGCCGTCTCGACCGAGCCCTCACTCGCGGTCCGGCTCATGACATCGAAGACGAGCGCCATGCCCGCGATGCTTGGGATGAGTATCGCCGCGAGCATTCTCGTATTCAGAGAAGGCGCTGGGGCCCCACTGATCTCGATGTCACCGCATCTCGCTCGACGCGCCACGTCGACGCGCCACGGTGCTAGGCCACGCCTGGCCCAGTAATAAGTCAGTAGGCCACCCAGAAGCGAAACGGTCAAGGCAGTGGTTGCGAAGGTCCCAAGTCGTCGAAACTCAAACCACGATCCGAAGCCCAGGACCCACATCATTGCGGGCACGCAGACCATCGACATGATGCCTTGCAAGAGAAGCGCCTTCTGCATCCAACCCGGCAGAGAAACGATTGCGGCATGCGCGGCGGAAGCCTCACGCCGGCCAGCCTCCCCCGACTCGACGTTTTCCTCGTGATTCAGGAATCGCTTGATGGAGTCACTGCGCAGGCGACGTACGATCTCGCTCGCCAGCCCACCCAGAATCAGCCAGGCTAAAAAACAGCCGGCGAGCGCAAGCGATTCCGCGATGTCCAGGTGAAGGAACGCGATGAGATAGATCGTGGTCGTCAAGATGACGGCGAACGCTGATCGGATTTCGATCTTCCAACATCGGAGGTTGAATGCGTGAACGCCCTTTCCGAGTTCGGCCAAACTCATGAAGGATCTCCCGTTCCCGTCCCGGATTCATCGCCGAGTGCAGATCGATAGAGGCTCTTGATGAGACGGTCGACGGACAGCACCATTATGGGCGCCTCACCCGGGCGACGGACGACATTGCAGACCGCGTCGTAACCGGCTTGGGTCGCCAATCCTGGAACGTCCTCGAGTCGACTCTCTTCGAGGGTCAAGATATCTGTCGTGGCATCAACCCACACACCCATCGCAAGACCGTCGAGGTCGAGAACGATGATTCGCGCGTGCATCCCGGTGGAACCGGGGCCGCAATTCAAGACCTTTCCGAGATCCACCACCGGAACGACGGTCCCGCGCAAGTCGATCACGCCTTCGATCAGTGCGGGGGCATTCGGAAGCGGCGTAATCTCGAGAATTCGAACGATCTCCCGGACGTGCTCTACATCGATGGCATAAGCCTGTCCCTTGATCTCAAAGCAAGTGAGATTCACCATGGACGACTCGTGCATGATGACCGCGGAGTTAGACATTAGGGAACCCCAGGGCGATGTCGGGATCGAGAATCGAAATGAACTGCTCTCCGCGGCGGCACACCTCCGAGACCGCACCGAAGTCGAGACTCTGTGCGGGCATGATCGACTCCTCCGGCGCTCGATAGACTTCGCTGACCGAATCAACCAGGATGCCGGTCACTCGATCGAAGTCACCATGCAGAACGATGATTCGTCTCGATCGATCGGGCTCCCGCACGGCCAAGCCAAGGCATTTGGCCAGATCCACGACTTCGACGACTTCGCCTCGAAGCGCGATCACTCCGAGCATCCAGTCCGGACATCTCGGTAGCCGTGTCATCTCTCGCATTCGAATGATCTCTCGAACTCGCTCGACGGCAATCGCATACGCGCTGCCCTCGAGTTCAAACACCAGAAGCTCACGACAAATTTCAGATCCACTCTCGTCGACGTCGGACATCCAGGCATCGGCCGCGCCCCGAGCGAGGCCTTCCCAGTTCGCGTCCAGCTTCGAACGCTGCGGATGCGATTCGTTCATGCGGCCTCCCAACGTCGAACCGCATCTCCGACGATCGCCGAAACATCGATCACCAGAATCGCACCGTGATCGCCGAGCTCCGTCGCCCCTGATATCCCGCGAATGGACTGAATGGGTCCCTTGATCGGCTTGATGACCGCGTCGCGCTGACCTTCGAGACGGTCGACCAACAGACCAAGTCTCTGCTCACCCATTCCGAGCACGACGGCAAATTGTCGTTCTTCTGGGCTCGCGCCTTCGATCTCAAATTCTTCCCCAAGACGACGCAAAAGCAGTGGCTCGCCACGCAGATTGAGAACCTCTCGCCCTTCACTTCGCCCAATTTCGTCGGGCTCCACCGCCATCGTCTCGAGCACTGAATTGATCGGAATGGCGAAGCGCTCTGTGCCAGTTCGAACGATCAGAGCCTGAATAATCGCCAGAGTGATGGGCAATGTAATCGTCACGGTCGTACCGCGACCCTCGGTCGAAGCCAGCTCGACCATGCCACCCATCTCGGCCAGATTCGAGCGGACGATATCCATCCCCACGCCCCGCCCACTGATTGAAGACACTTCGTCGCGGGTCGACAGACCCGCCTCAAAAGCAAGATTGAGTAGCTCTCCGCGCGTGAGGGCTTCGTCTTCCGAGATCATTCCGTTCTCGATTGCGCGAACCCGAATCGCCTCGACATCCATTCCGCGACCGTCGTCTTCAACCTCGATGACAATGTGATTGCCGCGTTGAACCGCATTGATTCGAATTCGTCCGGCCTCGGGCTTACCCGCGGCGAGACGCTCCTCAGCGGATTCGATCGCATGATCCAGAGAATTCCGAACGATATGCACGAGAGGGTCGACCAGCTGTTCGACGATCAGCTTGTCCAGCTCCGTGTCTGCGCCACTGAATTCGAGCTCGATTTCTTTGCCTAGATCCCGGCGCAGACGGCGATTGACTCGGGACAGCTTTTCGAAGATCTGTCGCAGCGGGACCATTCGAACGTCGAGTACTCGGGACTGAAGCTCCTTCAATTTCCGGTCGAGGTTCTTGCTGGTCTTCGCAAGCTCGGCCCCGATCTTCGCAGTCTGAGAATCGGTCGCCAATCGGGTCGCGAGGCCCGAAATCGCGTTGCGCTGAATCACTAGATCGCCCACCAGATTCATGAGTTCATCGAGTTTCCGGATATCGACGCGAACCGTCTCGCTGATCGAGCGCAAGGACTCGAGCTCGGATGCGCCGCCCGGATTGGACCAGGATAAAGATGATGCGAGAGAATCAGCGTCGGTCGATTCCTCGGAGGACGCGCCATCGGATCCATCGACAACCAACGGCGCTTCACCCGCACTCCCATTGGGATCGACGGGCATTGCGTCATCGACGGTCGCAGACGTCGAACCGGCCGCACCCGATACGTTCCACACCGACTGAACAATTGTGTCTGGATAGTCGAGTCGTTCGCGAAGTTCACCGGCGTCGATATCGGTTGCGACCAGGAGCGAGAATCGGATTTCACTCTCTGGCGCATCTCCGGGAGAAGGTAAGGTCGAAACGACCTCGCCCACTTCGCGAACCGCACTCGATAGTTCGGACAGACCCTCTTCGAACGCGGAGATTTCAAAGACCGAATCGACCAGCCCGATATTGCGGCCCCTGTGGATACTCTCCCGAAGCCTATGCTCCTCGTATTCGGTCAGTGCGCGCAACAGCGAGGAATCGATGTCGAGGGCATCCAACTCGTCGGTCCGCTGAGGAGCCGACGCATCGATCGCCGCATCAATCTGTTCAATGAAGGCCTGCGCCGCTTGCGCATCGCTGCCATCACCATGCTCGAGCTGTGTCATCAGAATCGCGAGAAGGGCGAGGCCTTCGTCGAGCAGCAGGGCGGCGGGCGAGTTGAAGGAGATGCGACCCAGTCGGAGTCCGTCGAGGATGTCTTCGAATCGATGGGCGAGATGGCCGATCGTGTCGAGGCCAAACATCCCAGCAAGGCCCTTCAGTGTATGGGCGGATCGGAATATCTGGTTGACGAGATCGGGATTGATCTCGCCAGCGCCGTTTCGCTGCTCCTGCAGGTCGCTGAGATCCTCGAACATTCGCTCGAGAATCTCTTCGGCCTCGGTCACGAACTCGTGGTTTTCCTTCGCCTTGGTCTTCTCTGCCTTGGCATCGGACCCCTGACTCTTGCGATTTGACTTCTCGGCGGCCACGGATAACTAACGCTCTTCATGTCGCCCAGCGAGGAGATCGAGGACCACCTGGCGGAGCATCTCGGGATCGAAGGGCTTGACCATGTACGCATCCGCGCCCAACCGCAGACCTTTTTCCCGGTCACGGTCAGATCCCTCTGTGGAAACAATGACCAGCGGAATGTCAGCGTATTTTTCATTTCTCCGAATGAAAGAAACCAACTCGAGCCCGTTGATGTCGGGCATGTTGATATCGGTCACGATGAGATCGAAAGATTCACGAGGCAAGATTCGAAGCGCTTCGAAGCCGCTCTCGGCCTCGACGATCTTGACGGCACTTTCCAGTTCTTCAAGGCTCGACGCGAGCAACGATCTCATCGTCGCGGAGTCTTCTACGATCAGAATGGACTGCAAGGCTGCCTCCAGACACAAAGATACAAATACGTGGCTCAACCTCATGTATCGGCAATGCAGAGGCAGTCTTGAGCGTGGTGGGAGCCTGCTTTGTGCTGGCTCACCATGCGGAGTGAGGGATTTTCAACTGATGCCAATTGTCGGCCCGCGCGGGGACTATCAGCGTGGCTGATTCAGCTGGTTTCCGCGTCGACTTCCCAGAAAGCACGTTCAAGAGCGGCTCGATCCAGAGCCAGACCGGCATGTTGGAGGACGACTTCCAGTCCGCTGGTGTCCGGTATGTCCGCGCCCTGCGGCCCCTGATCGCAGTAGAGCATCGCAATGACCAACCCACCGCTTTCGATCGGCCCTAGGTAGGCACAATCCGGTTCGACCCCGCCAAAGCGCGTCAACAGATCGCGATCGGCCTGAGTCGTCGGCGGGCCTGTCACAGCCCCCCGCGACTGAAGCACTTCGCGGACCCAGCCCTGATCAATGCTCTGCAGGGAGACGGGTGGTGAAGAGTCGAGGGGATCGACCTCGAGCGATTCGATTCCACGTCCGGCAATCGCGTAGACCTGTTCTTCTCGCACGGCAAGAATCGCCACACGCTTGAAGACCTCAGAGGCGAAATCGAGGACCACGGGCAGGATCTCACCCCGCGATGACGCTTCTTGGAGTTTCGCGGTCGCGTCCAGCAGATGACGAACGACATTGGTCTCGGCATCGTCGGCGGCCCTCGGCGTTTGCGACGGTTCCGGTGCAGGAGCGATCGCGTCGACCTCTGCGTCGGATGCGACTCGTACTTCTGCAGCGAAAGTCGCAGCGCAGGCGGCATCCGGTGGCCCAGTCTGGGATTTGAAATGCCGCGCTTCGGGACGCTTGATCAGTGCATCGAATACGCCATCCCTCGGCTTCGGTAACACCGCGTCGTCCTCGTGAAGACCGAGCACGAGCAACTTGGCAGCCTGTGACTTCAACCGTGCAACGAAGTCCGACATGCCATTGATCCCAGACACTGCATCGATTCGAACCGCAGTCGAAATCATGACGACCGGAAACTCACCTCGGATCAGGTACTGGCGTATTCGCGAAAGTCCCTGCTCAGCCTGCTGAAAGACATGAACACGAGAGAAATCATTCTTGACCGCGGCCTTGGCCCATTCCAGAACGGCCACGTCCGATTCGATCAGCACCAGAGCGCGCTGCGGAACCGAAATAGCGGATGACGGGACCGGGGGCGGATCGCTAGACACCGAGCCGGTGTCCTCTACGGAAGGAATCAGTTCGATCGCCTCGGACTCATCGGCCAATACGGTCGCGACCAGGATATCCGCAGAGGAAGATCCATCGCTGATTGACCCCGTCGACAAAGAGCTCACGTCGAGATCGAATTCCAGAGGCTCATCGCCGAATAACGCGTCGGAATCCGGAGGCGATTCTGGCTGCGACTCTTGCGCTTGCGAAGTCATGCTTTCCCGCGACGCATCGCGACTCCGCTCGTCACAGATGCGCATGCCCTCCATCGCGAGGTATTGCGCGTTCACACCGCCTGAAAGAACCAGTTGAGGATCCGAAGGATCGAGTTGCGTGCGAACGTCGAAACTGAAGTCGCCGGAACGCCACGTGAACATGTCGAGGATCGAAGACTCAACCGACTCCCGGAGTAGCACGTCCAGCTGCTCCACCGTCAAATCGCTCTTCGAAACCAGCAACTCGACCACAGAGCCGCCAGTCTTCTCGGCGTGCGCAGCGAAACCATCGTAGGTCGTCGCATCAATCGTCTGACTCGCGATCAACAAGCCGCGCAGGTCTTCGACTCGGCCCTCGAGACAAGCCGCATGCACCAGGCCAGCCCGAAAAACGATTCGCCCAGCGCCCTCCTCGCATTTGAGAGCGAGCACGCCGGATTTCTGCGACAGACTAATAATCTGCATGATGTCGCCGAGGCTTAGATCCTCGAGATTGCCGACCAGGCTCATTGCTTCCCCTGCAATCTCACCGATTCCACGAGTGGATGAGATGCGTCTAAAACTACGCAAATTGGAATGCCGTCCATTCGCGCGCTTTCTTGGATCGGCGTGTTGGGATGGGACTTGACCCCGACTCGACAGGGCAAGGACCCCCGAGACAAATGAGCACCCCATGGGGGGAGGAATCGCAGATTCCGAGTCAATCGCAGATTCCGAGTCAATCGAAGTTTCCAACGAAATCGAAGATTCGAAGTCAATCGAAGTTTCCGAGTCAATCGAAGTTTCCGAGTCAATCGAAGGAACGAGCCAATTCGAGACTCTCGCGTGAAACAGCGCTTCCTAAGAGCAGGCTTCTGCTTTCTTACTCGGAAACCTCGTTTCCTGGCTGCGGCAAGATCATCAGCTCCTCCGCATTCGCGGCCGCCCTCGCCTCTTCGAGGGCCCTCTGCACTCCGACGATCTCGGCCGCAGGGACACACAACTTCAGGGACATGGGTCGGGTCGAACCCTGCCAGGCGCTTCGAATACCCGCGACGAGAGCTCCGGCATGGCGCGAGATATCGTCGGTCGCGATTCCGAGGGGCGAGAGCGCGATGCGGCTGCAACCCAGCTTTTGACACCTGTCCATTGCGTGGTGGATCTCTTTGCGGACACGAATCTGGTCGAAGGCCTTGCGATCCCCGAGGCCAAGCAGAAGCAAGCGCGGAGCCACGAGCGCACGGCCGCACCCGATGAGCAGCGCCTCACCACTCTTCCCCGACAAGTTGCCACTCTCAATCCTCTGCGAGAGTCCGCCACAGAGACGCCAATCGGCTCGCGCGGCGCCACCTCGCAGTGGTCGCTCGTCGACGAAGAAACCGACCACCGCGACTTCACCCTCGGCACGTTCCAATGGTCGAGGCGTCAGCGAGAGTTCGATCGGAGCAATCATGTCGCACGAACCTCCCGAGCCACGGCATCCAGAACACCGTTGACGAAGGCGGGAGAAGCGTCGCCGCCGAAGCGTCGGGCCAGATCCACTGCCTCGTCAATGACAACGGCGACGGGAATTTCTGAGTGACATAGTTCATAGACCGCGAGTCGCAGCACGTTTCGATCAACCGCGGCCATCCGAGAGACGCGCCAATTACGCGCATGGACTCCCAGAATCTCATCGAGCGCTTCGACGCGTTCGATAATGCCGACGACCAATTGCTTCGAGAATTCCTCGGCCGCTGGCGGCACTTCGAAATTCTCGATGATGCGCACAAAAATGGGATCCTGCATTTCCAGGCGTGTTGCGCCTTCGTCTTTCGCGAGATCGATTGCGTAAAGCACCTGCAAAGCGACTTCCCGCGCCCGATGTCGGCTTCCCTCGCGTGGCGCCGGCCCGGCCGAAGCCGATTCCGTAATATTGGAGTCCGCGTCCCTCACGAAGCCGTTACTTCTCTTGTTAGGTTCCGTCGCATCTGTGCCATCTCCACGGCCGCAAGCGCCACTTCCCCGCCCTTGTTCCCATCGCTTCCTCCAGCGCGTGCCAGAGCCTGGTCGATATTATCCGTGGTCAAGACACCGAAGCCGATGGGAACGTCGGTATCGCGCATGACCTCGCGTACGCCATCCGTCACGCCACGGCAAACGTATTCGAAATGCGGCGTCCCCCCACGAATCACCGAACCGAGCGTCACGATCGCATCAAAATTTCCGGCCTCCGCCAGCTGTTTCGCCGCCATTGGAATTTCGAATGCACCAGGAACCCAAAAGAGCGACAGATCCTTTGCATCGAGGCCATGCGCGCAGAGCGCATCGCGCGCACCATCGATCAATCGAATTGAAATGAGATGATTGAATCGAGACACGACCAAGGCCACGCGCAGGCCGCCTGCGTCGAGTGACGGATTCAAGACCTTCATGACTTCTACGCTCCTTCACCCGTGCCTAATCTGGCCGTGCAAATGCAAGTCCCCACCTCGTCGAGTAACCGTAATCGCCTCGATCGAGATCGCGTCCGCCAGCTTTTCGACACCGAGCGGACCCATCGCGGCCCGCCCGTCCCCGCCAATCAGCTTCGGTGCCAGCATCCAGTGTACCTCGTCGACGAGATCCGCCCGCAAGAGTGCAGCCGCAAGTCGCCCGCCACCTTCCACCAGGAGCGTCGTCAGGCCGGCACGACCGAGTTCTTGGAAAATAGTCGGCAGATCGAGAAATCCATCTTCAACCGGCGGAAATTCGAAGACGCGGGATGAGGCTTCACGCGCACGGCGGATTCCGCGCGCACCTTCGCGACATAGAACCCAGGTCTGTGCATCTTCGCGGCAGTCGTAGAGCCTAGCCTTGGTCGGCACTCGCAGACGCCCATCCAGCAATACGCGAACCGGCGTCCGTACGACGCGGCCGCGAAGGCGCACATCGAGGATCGGATCGTCGGCCAAGGCGGTTTCCGAACCGACCATGACGGCGTCACTGCAATTGCGGAGCTGATGAACAAACTCTCGGGAGGCTGCACTCGTGATCCAGCGAGACTCCCCACTTGCGACCGCGATTCGCGCATCGAGAGTCGTCGCCATCTTCAAGGTGACGTGAGGACGCCCGCGTTCGCAAACCGAAATGAAGCCGCGATGCTGCCGTCGACAATCCTCCTCGAGGACGCCACGCGTCACCGCGACACCCTGGCGACGCAATCGGCGGATGCCGCGGCCGCTCACCTTGGCATGCGGATCGACGCATCCCACGATGACTCGGGCGATTCCGGCTTCCAGAAGGGCTTCGGTACACGCCCCGGTCCGACCTTTGAAATTGCATGGCTCGAGCGTTACTGCAATCGAAGCCCCACGCACGCGCTTCGCACCGAATTTTCGCCGGGCCGCCGCGAGTGCAACAACTTCGGCGTGCGCCCCCGCTGGCTGACCTTTGGTCGTCCCACGTCCGAGGATTTCATCGCCGCGAAACACAACGGCACCCACGCTCGGATTCGGGAACGTTCGTCCGTCACCCCGCGACGCTGCACGCAGCGCGACGCGCATCATCTTCTCGTCCCGGGCGTCGGAGGTCTGAACTGAAGGCTTGCCCGACGAGCCAGTCGCAGTCCGAACACTGGGCCTTCTTCGCGTGGCACGCGCGGTCATCGACGGACGTCCAGAGACCTCACCATCCGGTCGGCTTCTTCATCATCGGGTTCGTGCCCATTCGCCGACAGCTTCGAAAAGAAAGCCTCGTAGTCGGCGGGACGACTGAAATCTTGAAACACCGATGCAAAACGAACGGCAGCGAGCACGTCGATTGCGGACAATTCTTCGAGTGCGCGGCGGCCGATCGATTCACTACTGACTTCGCGTTCTCCTGATTCTTGAAGCGCCCTCTCGACGCGATCGATCAAGCGCTCGATCGCTTCGGCCGAAACCGGTCGCTTCACACAGGCACGCTCGATCCCACGCAAGAGCTTGTTTCGGTTGTATTCTTCGCGGCGCTCATCCTGCTTGATGATGCGCGGGAGCACTTCTTCTACGCGCTCGCGGGTCGTGAAGCGGCGACCACACTCGATGCATTCTCGGCGGCGCCGAATTTCGGAACCGTCGCGGGCAAGCCGCGAGTCGATGACCCGATTGCCCTCATTTGCGCAGAATGGGCACTGCACGGCTCAGTCCGTTTCGTTCCAGCGATTCCCGTAGAGCGGAAAGCCGCGACAGAGATCTGCGACTTCGTTGCGAATCTGGTCCAGGGATTCGAGGTCGCCGGGGTTCGCAAGAACGCGACCGATGAAATCGCCAATCTGAGCCATCTCCGCTTCGCGCATGCCTCGCGTGGTAACGGCGGGCGTCCCGATCCGCACACCCGAGGTCACCATCGGCTTTCGCGGATCGAAGGGAATCATGTTCTTGTTGGCGGTAATGCCAGCACGATCCAGCGCGATCTGCGCAGCCTTGCCCGATGTTTCTCGTCCAACGAGAGAGAGCAGGAAGAGATGATTGTCCGTACCCCCGGCTACGACTTTGAAGTCCTGGCTGAGAACGACTCCGGCGAGTGCCTTGGCATTCGCCACGATCTGCTCACAGTAACCGCGAAAATCCGGCGAGAGCGCCTCTTTGAACGCGACCGCCTTACCGGCGATCACGTGCATGAGCGGACCGCCCTGGAGGCCAGGGAAGATTGCGCTGTTGATCTTCTTCGCCCAGTCCGCATCGCAGAGGATGAGCCCGCCGCGGGGACCGCGAAGCGTCTTGTGGGTGGTCGTCGTGACGATCTGCGCTTTGCCTACCGGAGAGGGATGGACGCCGGAAGCAACCAAACCGGCAATGTGCGCGATGTCGGCGAAAAGCAGCGCATCGACTTCGTCCGCAATCGAACGGAAGACATCGAAGTCGATCGTGCGCGAATAAGCCGTCGCACCGCACTGAATCATCTTCGGCCGATGTTCGAGTGCGAGGGAACGAACCTGATCGTAGTCGATGTACTCGTCTTTCTCGGAAACGCCGTAGGGAACGATGTTGAAATGCTTACCCGAAAAATTGACCGGGCTGCCATGCGTCAGATGGCCACCGTGATCGAGGTTCATGGCCAGCACGGTGTCGCCGCGATTGAGGGCAGCTTCGTAGACTGCTGCATTGGCCTGGGAGCCCGAATGGGGCTGCACGTTGGCGTGTTCGGCGCCAAACAGTTCCTTGGCGCGTTCGATCGCGAGAGTCTCGACTTCGTCGACTTCCTCGCAACCGCCATAATATCGGCGCCCCGGATAACCCTCGGCGTATTTGTTCGTCAGAACGGAACCGACGGCTTCGAGAACGGCATCAGAGACAAAATTCTCGGACGCGATCAGCTCGATCGACAAGCCCTGACGCCGGCCCTCACGGCGAATGAACTTCGCAACGTCGGGATCGACGCGATCAAGATTCGGGGTCATCGACATGGATTCCACTTGTGTCATCGAGAAACTTCCCCGCGCTCGGAAAGGTTAAATACAGCACGACCACCGGCAGCAAGACCAATTTGACGTGCACGGTGCGCGTCGCTCAACCGGGTTCCCACAAACCTCCGCCAAGTCGACGGGCTGGTCCGGTGATCCCCTCTATCGGTCTCTCCGAACGATCTCGCTCAATTGCCCAAGCCACCCACTACCTAGCCCGACCGCTTAGCCCCACGCAGGCCGGATGGACGCGGTCGCGACGTGCCCCGCCCGTCGCCCGCCTAGCCGTCGACGCGTTCCTTCAGATACCCAACTGCATCCGCAATCGTCTGCATCTTCTCCGCATCATCGTCGGGAATTTCAATATCAAAGGTCTCTTCGAGGGTCATGACCAACTCGACGATATCCAATGAATCTGCGCCCAGATCATCGATGAAGGAGGCGTTCAATACGGCCTCTTCCTTCGAAACACCCAACTGTTCAACGATCAGATCGGTGACTTTTGCTTCCAAAGACATCGCTGAAGATCCTCCACACTCGGTCCAAAGTAGATTTGGCTAGCCTAGCGCCGTACGCACTGCACGGCGACGGCCAAGCGAACCGTCAGATCAGTTCGCACCTTCTTGGTTTTCGCTTTGATTTTCGCTCTCGAGTAGTTCCCGAACGGATTCGAGATCCTCAAGAGAGGAAAAGTTTGCCCTGCGGGCACGGCGCTCGATGCGGGCGATCAGACCCGAAAGCACCCGGCCCGGACCGACCTCGAGAAAGCCGTCGACTCCAAATTCTTTCATGCGCGCGATCATGTCTGCGAAACGCACTGGGGCGGTCACCTGCCGTCGCAACAACTCAGGAATACGGGCGCCCTGGGAATTGGGCTCGGCCTCAACATTGGTCATCACCGGCGTTTTTGGATCCCGGATCTGCAATCGCTCCAGTTCCGGCGCGAGCTTCTCGGCAGCCGGCTCCATCAGTGAACAATGAAAAGGCGCTGAGACGGCCAGGGGAATGGTTTTTTTTGCACCGAGTTCGCGCGCTTGTTCGCAGGCCGCTTCGACGGCGGCCGCCGCCCCGGCGATGACGATCTGGACGGGAGAATTGTAATTGGCCGGGCTGACCACAGAGCCGGTCTGGGTTCGCGCGTACTCACATGCCGATTCAACCACTTCGGCGGAAACGCCGATAATCGCGGCCATAGCACCGTCACCTTCAGCAACCGCTTCTTGCATGAGGCGTCCTCGAAGATGCACCGTCCGGACCGCATCCGAAAAATCGAGCGCACCCGAGGCAACAAGCGCCGAGTATTCACCCAGACTATGTCCGCCGACGTAGGCCGGCTGGATCGATCCGAGCTTCTCTTCGAGAGCGAGCAGCAGCGCGATGCTCGTGGTGAGGATGGCTGGCTGCTGGATTTCCGTTCGACGCAGTTGCTCTTCAGGCCCTTCGAAACAAAGGGTCGAGAGACTCATCCCAAGCGCTTCGTCGGCGTCTTCGAAGACTTGGCGAGCCGCCGATGATGCCTCAAAGACATCCCGGCCCATCCCGACCTCTTGCGAGGCCTGTCCAGGAAAAAGAAGTGCGAGCACGCGAGCTACTCGTCGTCTACGTCGATGATCGTTCGGCCCTTGTAGGAGCCACAGCTTCCACACACTCTATGGGGCGCTTTGGGTGCCCCACATTGAGGGCAAGTGCTGGTCGCGGGTGCGCGCAGCGAATCATGGCTTCGGCGCTTGTCTCGGCGCGCTTTCGAGGTTTTCTGCTTCGGTACGGCCATTAGATCCGTATCCCCCATTTCTTCAATTCAGTTAGTCCGACGACTGTCACCGGACACAAAAACTCGCCCGGTTCCCGAGCTACTTCTCTTCTGTCACACCCTTCAGCATTGCCAGCACTGCAAAGGGCGATTCAAGCCGTTCATCCACACAATCACACTGTGTCTTCGCGAGGTCCGCCCCACAATGTGAGCAGATTCCCGGACAGCTCTCGCTGCACAGCGGCTGAAGAGGCATCGCCAAAGCGATGACTTCTCCAAAAAAATCATCCAATCCGATCTTCGGCCCCCGAAACCAGCCTGCCTCGAGATCCTCTCCAAGCCAGACACCGTTTTCAGCGAGCCCCTGCACGCCTTCCAGATCGGTGGGTTCGCGACCCTTCGCGGGCTCAAGCGCCAAGCTGAATGGGTCACGAAGCGCGTGAGAGTAGCGCCTAGCGCAGCGACTGCACTCGAGAATGACCTCCGCCTCCAGATCACCCGATAGAATAATGTCGTCGGCTTTCCGAGCCACATCGAGCTGAAACGCAAACCCGCTCACGACCTCGGTCGCCTGTCCATCCGAGCCTTCTTCCCGAGCCCCCCACCAGGACTCGGAGGCCAGAAAGCGAAAGGACTTCGCTTTCTCATCGAGCTCGTCGACCTGAATTTTGAAATCCGACATTTCGAGACCTTCTGTCCCTCATTGATGGGCGCCCGTAGCCGTCCTTTGGCAGACGTGGCCGTCATGGGACGCCCGACTTGCCGAGGGAACACCAGATCAATATAAAGCGCTTGGAAAACAAGAACTTGGCTGAAATTCCGTGCGGGCCGGGGGATAGCGCAGCCCAAGGCTCATCGCCAAGCGAGGTCTCGAATTCGACCTCCGTAGCTCACGGATCTCGGTCGCCGCCGACTGCTGTATGCTCGCCGGTCATGTCGACTATCCGCACTCGCTTCGCCCCCAGCCCCACGGGGTTCCTGCACATCGGTGGCGCCCGAACAGCGCTCTTCAACTGGGCTCTGACCCGGCAACTCGGCGGCCAATTCGTCCTTCGCATCGAGGACACGGACCGCGAACGATCCACGGCCGAATCCGAGGCCGCGGTCCTCGATGGGCTGCGTTGGCTCGGCATCGACTGGGACGAGGGTCCCATCCGGCAATCCGAAAGTGCCAACCGCCATGCCGAGGTCGTTGAATCACTCCTTGAAACCGGCGCGGCCTATCGATGCACGTGTACCCGGGAGAGACTGGAGGAGCAGCGAGCTGCCGAGCTTGCCTCGGGCGGCCAGGGAATCTACGACGGACATTGTCGTGATCTAGCGCTTGGCCCGGCTTGCGGGACGCATACCGTCCGGCTGCGCATCGATCGCGAACGCGAACTGCGCTGGGATGACCTTGTCTTCGGCCCGAGCGGACAGCAGGCCAGTGAAATCGGAGACGGCATCATTCGCCGAAGCGACGGCTCCCCGCTCTACCATCTCGCAGTCGTCGTCGATGATCTCGACATGGGCATAACCCATGTGATTCGGGGCGCCGACCACCACAGCAACACGCCCTTTCAGCTCGCCCTCTATCATGCGTTAGGCGCGACCGTTCCGACCTTCGCGCATGTCCCACTGATCGTGGCCGAAAGCGGTCGAAAGCTTTCCAAGCGAAAGGACCCGGTTTCGATCCAGAAGTTCAAGAGCGATGGTTATCTTCCGGAAGCCATGATCAACTGGCTCGCCCGGCTGGGTTGGTCCCATGGCGACCAGGAAATATTTTCGGCAAAGGATTTGACGAAGTATTTCGATCTCGAACATGTCGGACGCTCGGGCGCTCAGGCAGACCTCGACAAACTCGACTCACTCAATCAACACTACTTGAAGCAGCGCAACGCCGAGGATCTCTTCAGTGTTGCCAGTCCCTTTCTCGATGCGGTTGCCGGAGAGCCGGTGAAGCGCGATGCCGGTCTGGACCGCTTACTCGACTTGTTGCGCGAACGCAGCCATCACCTCGTCGAGATGGCAGAGAAAGCCCGATTTGTGCTGGTCGACGAAATCATGATCGAGGCCGGACCCGCCAAGAAGCATCTTCGCCCCGTGGTGCTCGAGCCCTTCGAGGCCTTGATCGAGGTCCTCGAAGCGCTCGATGAATGGACGCCCGCCGCCCTCGAATCGGCATTCGAAGCGACGTGCAAGGCGCATGATGACTTGAAGCTCGGAAAGCTCGCACAGCCCACGCGAGTGGCCATTACCGGAACCGGCGCCTCCCCTGGCATCTACGAAACCCTTGAAGTCGTCGGACGGGAAAGATCGCTCGCGAGAATGCGTGCGGCCGCCCTCTTGATTCGCGAGCGCGCAGCAGCGACTCCCTGATAGTCGACGACAAGCCTCCAGGACCGTGCCGCATGTCCGATGCAATCGTCGACCAGTCGGCCCGCATCTAGAAAATAGTCAATAGCCAGAGCGGAGGAAGGAAGAGACCCGCGATCGCCCCGAGCGCGATGGACGGAGCGAAGCCAAAGGGTTCACCTAACGCACCCTTTGAGAGCGCCTGCGCGCCGCCTAATACCAGACCAATCACAGACGAAGCCAGAATCGTATCGAGTACACCCACGACCCCTACGACGGCACCGATCATTCCCAAGAGTTTCACGTCCCCTAGGCCCAGCCCGGGAAACCAGAGCCAATAGTCGGCTTCCATCGGACGTGGCAGCGACTCGCCAACGCCCGGCCAGTGATCAAATTCCCGGCCCATCGCCACCGAAATACGCGCATGCAAGAACGCGACGAGCCAAAGCACACCCGCCCCGATCGATGCCCCAATCGCACTTCGAATCAATCCGTCGACCCAGCCTGTTCCGTAGTAGGCGCTGGTCAGGGGGACCACGACCATCGCGAGGGCCAGTCCGCCCAGAGAAATTCCATCGGGGATGATCTGATGATCGAAGTCGATCATCGCCGCCGCAATCAGAGCCGCCGCAAAGACGCAATGCAGCGCCGTCCACCAGGTCTGGCCAAATCGCCAGGCGATCGCCATGAAGAGCAGTCCCGTCACCAACTCGACCGCCGGATAACGCAGCGAGATCGGCGTCGAACAGCCACGACAGCGTCCGCGCAGCACTAGGTAGGAAAGGACCGGGATATTGTCCCAGGGTTTGATCGGCATCTCGCAATTGGGACAATGAGAGGGTGGAAAGGCGACAGAGATCCCGAGCGGGACGCGATGAATCACGACATTGAGGAAGGAACCGACCAATAGTCCGAGACACAGAGCGATCGGGAGCACAGCACCTGATGCGATCTCTATCGTCATGCTCCCCCCAGAGCCGTGCCGCCTTGCCGATCAACGCCTGAACAGCGACGGTGACAGACCTTCTACTTAAAATCGCGTCGGCTGAAAATCATCGACCCAAGGATCAGCGTCGCGATCGTGTACCCAAGGGCATAGACAATGGCTAATTGGATATCCGACGACAAGATCGGTAGGCCATGAACGGCTTCGAGGGTCTTGTTGAAGACCTCGAAATCGGGCACGACGCGAAAGATGAGGCTTGCCATCACTCCGACCGACGTGACATCCGACTGCTCGCCGAGCGCGTGTAGATCACGAGAGAAATGTCCGATCAGCCAGAGTCCGACCGTGAACAGCGAAGCCAGCATGGGCGTGGTGAAGGACGAAAAGAACGAGGCGATGGCGACGAGCACCATCAATTCGAGTCCAATCAGCACGATCGCGAGCCCATGACCGAGGTTGAGAGGCGCACCGGCCATCCACGACACCAGCGCGAACGCCAGGGCCATGAGTCCGAGCTGCAGCCAGACTGTGAACGTGAGGCCGGACCATTTCCCGACCAGGAATTCCGTTCGAGAGACGGGCTTCGAGAGAATCGTAAAGATCGTTCTTCTATCGACCTCGTTGTGAATCAGCCCGATGCCAACGAAGATGGCGATGCCCGCGCTGAAAAAACGAATGGCCCCCATGCCGACGTCTTGAAGAATCTGATCGACTTCGACGTAGGAAAGCGTCGAGAGAAGCACGCCGGATCCGATCATTAGGATTCCGAAGCCTAACAACGTGTAGAGAAGCTTGTTTCGAAGCGCTTCCCGAAATGTATTCGCTGCGAGCGTGTGGACACGCAGTAGCGAGTTCATGCCTCACCCTCCTCATCACGAACCGCAGTCAGGAATACGTCTTCGAGAGAATTGCGATGCGGTGTCACGGAAACCACCTGCGCACCGGCATCCAGAGCTGCCCTGAGGACATCGCGAACATTCTTCTCGGGCACCGTCAATTCGATTCGATCGCCAAGGCCGCGCATTTCCGCACCATGATCCTCCTCCAACTGCGTTGCAGTTTCGGCCGGCAATTGCGCGAGCACAACTTCCGTCGACAGCGTCCCGTCCGGGAGAAATTCCTCAATTCGACCCTGATGTCGAATCGCACCCTTCACGATGATCGCCACGCGATCGCAGATCATTTCGACATCGCTCAGGATGTGCGTGTTCATGAAGACGGTTTTGCCCAACGAGCGAAGCGAAAGAATCACGTCTCGAATCTCTTTACGACCGATCGGGTCCAGGCCGCTCATGGGCTCATCGAGAAACACGATTTCGGGATCGTGGATCAAGGCCTGCGCAACGCCGACTCTCTGCAACATGCCTTTCGAATAGGTCTGCAATCGAGCGTCGGCGGCATGGGAAAGGTTCACCACTTCGAGAAGTTCATCGACTCGATCGCTGCGATGCTTCGAAGGCACCGCGCAAAGCCGTGCATAGAAATGCAGAATCTCGCGGGCGGTCAGATAGGGGTAGAAATAGGGGTTCTCGGGGAGGAACCCTATTTGATGACGAAACTCGGACTCAGCGACGTCCCTGCCGAGAATCGATGCCTTGCCCTCGGTTGCCCGGATCAAGCCCATCAAGATCTTGAGCGTCGTGGTCTTACCGGCGCCATTCGGCCCGACGAAACCAAAAATCTCACCCTCGTGGACCTGAAAGGTCACCCCATGCAGAACTCGAATGCGTCGCAGACCAAATCCCGGCCGAAAATCCTTCACGACCTGATCCACGCTGACAACCTGACGTTTCTCGAGCGTCAATGCCTCATGCCCCCCTCAGCAGACGGTTGCCCGCTGGATTGAGATTCATTCCATGCTTTCCTGCGCTCCTGGTCGAACTCCGAATAGTGGACCTCGTAGCGACTTCCTATGTAGGACGAGCGGATCCGCCCCGTCTCTGGGTCGATCTCCCAGACCGAGCCTCGCGCAAGCGAACTTGGAACTGCGTCGGGTTCGGCACTGGGAAGCTTCTCGATAACGCGATGCGGGCCTCTCGTAAGGTCTTCGATCACGAAGATGTCCCGCCCGGACAACTCGACATAAGCCATGCGGGCACGGTCGAGATGCCTGGCCTTGTACTCGATCTCGATCTCATCCAGAGCGATCTGCAACATTACTTTCGTCTCTTCGTCTTCGGTCGTGCGCAAGATCTCCCGCAGAAAGATTTCCGAAATATCGATATCGGCTCGGTGACTCTTGAGACGGGCGACGAGACGCGGGAGATAGCGTGGCGAGTCGGGCAAAGACATCGCAACTTCGAGGGCCGCCGCGGCCGCCGCGTAGTCAAATAAATAGAAGAAATGGTTGAAACCCAGATAGAAATGATGCCGCCAATCATCCGGATGGTTCTCGATGGCGCGCCGCAAGAGGCGATTCCCCTCGCGAACGAGTTCTTCGTTATGCGTCAGCCAAACCGCAGCGAATCGATAGGGGTGGCCCACGTGCGGGTTGAGGGTCGTCACCACGTCAACCAGCTTGCCTAGATGACTGGCCTTCTCGACGTCCACTGCCTCAATACCGCCGACGACTTGAACAGCTTGAAGCCAATAGAAATCAGCGAGTAGAGATCTGAATCCAAATGCCATCGAGCGGGCGACGGCCGGCCGCGGGACGAAGCTCTCTCCAAGATCGCCGCGAGACGTAATCGGCAGCCGTGAATGCGCCCAGCCGGTGCATCCGATCGCCGCGACGAGCAAGACGACCCTCTTGAATTGGCTCAACCCGGGCTCCTTTGTCGAATGACACTTTCGAATGACACGCAATTGCGTGGAATGAGGTTCATGCCAGGATTCAAGCCACGAGCGAAACCGACGAGGAGAGACCTCGTGCGGGGCTAGAAGTCGTCGGGACCCCCGGCAATCGACAGAAGTCGTGCCGGCTCATCAAAGCGAAGTCCACCGCCGCCGACAGGTGGCGAACGGTCTCCAGCCTGACCCGTGCCGCAGAATTGACCGATCAAATCAGGATGGGCGAAGACGATGATGGAGAGGAAACCATCACCATCGAGATCGCCATACGCGGACGAGGTGAATTTGGGAGCGCCAGCGGCACAGGTGCCACCGAGTGGGTTTGTGTTCGTCGCCGTGTCGTAGTCGAAGAATACGTCGCCTTCCGGCGCCCATCCCACTGCAGCAAAAGCCGTGTTGATCGACGACGAATCGCGAGTAATCGATGTGGGGGCAACTCCGAGTGTCCCGGACGGCTCAGAGGCGGTCGCCACAAATATGTTGAACTCCGCGAAATACGTTTTTTGTGCATTGGACAACGCACTGAGATTCGAGTAGGCCTCGGCGCGTTTTGACGTCAGCTGGTAGCTGATGAACGATGGAATCGCGACCGATGCCAAAATGCCAATGATCGTAACGACGATCATCAGCTCAATCAGCGTGAAGCCGCCCGATCGATAACCAGAATTCTTGAGCATCTCAATCTCCCCATGGGGTGCCGGCGCAAGGCAGACTCTTCCATGTCCTCACCCTCCATTGGTGAGAGCAACCCTCGTGCCAGAAGACGTGGGTCGCCCCATTCATCGGCAAGTGTCTGTGCAGCCTTGAGCGTAGGCGCCGAGATCTCGGTTCACTTGACGTTGCGGCGAAGTGACTCGAAGCTGTGACCCGGCGCACGGAGTGACGAATGACAGTCTTCCGAAACAATTCACGGCACAGATCGAGCCCGATTGAGAGCAGGGCACACAAACCCACTCAGGTCAGACTCAGTTGGCGGGCGCTCCGGTTGACAGCCTCGGACGCACGTAGCTAGTCTCGCGCGCTTCCAGAATGAGCTCCCATCGTCTAGTGGCCTAGGACACGGCCCTCTCAAGGCTGAAACACGGGTTCGAGTCCCGTTGGGAGCACCATTCAGTCCCACTCTCGTGTCCGCCATCCACCGCCGCCACCACCCCCGGACCGAGTTCTTTGGCCGCGCACCTCGTGTGAGAATCGCTTTAGATATGAGTGCTGAATTCGCCTTTGCTTTCCTCGACTGTGAATTTGGGGGGCTCGATGTCGAAATCCACGACCTGACCGAGGTCGGGATTATCATGACCGATGCACGCCTGGTCGAGCAGAGCGAAGCACAGTGGCGCGTGAAGGCGCGACCGGAGCGAATCAGCCCGGAAGCCGCCGCGATCTTCGGCTACGACGAAAAACTCTGGGCCGAAGCGCCGGGGGTGAGGCAAGTGCTCACGGAAATCGTTGACATGCTGCCAAAGGACCGGAAGGTCATCCCGGCGGGACAAAATGTTCGCATGGACGTGATCTTTCTGGAGCGAGCCTTCAAGAGCTGCAACATCCCTTACCCCTTCGACTACCACGTGATCGACCTGGCCACGCTCTTCTACTCTTGGTCACTGATCGCTGGCGAACCCGCCCGTGCGATTTCACTTCGACAGGCCGCAGTGACGGCTGGGCTACTCGGTAGCGGTGGCGTGGCACATCGCGCACTCGAAGACGCCCGACTCACCCTCGAGTGTTTCCGCCACTACATCGCGCGACTCGCGCCGCGGGAGCCCTCAGAAGTTTCGGTCATCGGAGAGACCGGCGCGGACACCGACTAACACAGCACTCATACGATCACGCGATCACACGTCGTCGAAGAGGCCATAGGCGTCAGAGTAGCCGCACCCTCCACTTGCGCAGCGCCCGCCAATCGAGCCAGCCAAATAGAATGACAAGAATCCGCCCGCGAAGTGCCGACGCGAAATCGAGAACCACAGGTCGCCCGTCCTCACCAGCGAGGATATTGCTTCGATGCCTCAGGTCGAGATGAACGACGCCTTTGTCATGGATGTCGCTGATCGCCTGCTGTAAATCGATGAGAAAAGTCGGCGGAAGTCGGCCAGCCAATGACCGAGACAGCAAGACGCCAGGGCGATATTCGAAGATCAGCGCTTCGGCATCGAGCGTGCCGAGCAGACGCGGAATCGCTTCGACGCCTTCGAGGCGATGATAGGCCCGCGCCTCCCGACCCAGCATCCACGGGCCGACCCATCGTCGAACGAACGCAGTGCGAGGCGAATAGTCCTTCACGACTACCCTGCCCGCTTCTGTTTCGACGAGCAGCACATCGGGGTTGCCCCAGCCGCCGCGATTCAAGACCTCGCAGATTCGACCGCCGAGACTCGCGCGATCGAGGCCCTTCAGTCCAGTCGTAGACACACTCATCCCGTCTTCACGCCACTCATTCCACTGTCTCGCCACGCCGCCACATCGCTAGGCCACAAGGCCGCTGCGCCACCAGAAAATCAGCACACCGGCGGACAAGGTCAACAACGTACCCAGCTCGTTGTTGTCAGAATATCGCTCGAGCGCCCAATGCCCAGAGAACTCGTCTGGCCGGTCTCCCCGGAAGCGCCGAAGCCTCGGCCAAAGCGCCGGAACGGCGCCGCGATAATGCATGAAGCGATCGCCGTATGCAGCCTCCAGCCGCGCGCTCTCATTACGCTCCTTGCGTGGGAAATAGTGAAATGCGAACCAGGGCCAGACAAGGGCGAGCACGATGAGCGTCCGCCAACCTCCGGCCCAAATTGCAAAGCCGGTCGCCGCCATGATGGTTCCCAGGTACAGCGGATGTCGCAGGTAGGCGTACGGACCCGTCGTCGTGAGCTCGGCATTCTTCACCAGATGTCCGGCACCCCAGCCCCGGAGCGCGGCACCGAAACCGATCAACGGCAAAGCCACTACGAGGCCTTCCGTGCGGGGCGGCCATAGGACAAGCCCGACAATCCCAATCAGATAGAGAGGAAGAAATCGCGCATTTAGATTCTTGAGGCGGATCGGGTTCCGCATACCCGTGAGTCTAGTGATCTTTGGGCAGGGACGTCGCGCCTTCTTGGACCAGAGCCCAGAGCTGCTCGCGAAGGTTCTTACGGAACTCGGGATCCGCGGAAACAGGATCATGGTCCGCTTCCAGGAACTCACGGAGTTCTTCCTCGCTGAATTCCTCGGCAGTCTCGTCAAAATTCAAAACGGGATCCGCCGACGAAAAGGTCGCGGGGGCCGGTTGCAATGGGTTGCTTCGCTCGGATCCCAAGTGACCCTCCTCCCGATCCGCGGGCTTGAACCAATCCAGGAACACTCGCCACACTTCACGTCCGTTTTGTCGCGCCAATGTCGTCTCGCCTTCAATCGGCAACCTGAATCGATCACTCGACAATCGCAGTCAGTCCGGAAGATTGCGCAGATCGCGCCAGTTCATCCGGTCTCTCTAAAGAGTGGTTCCCAACCCATGCATGTGTCAGAAACGCGAGTCGCTATTCCGATAATCCTCTTCCAATCGTTGATCGATTTCGCTTCGTAATCATCCAGCGACTCCACACCCCCTGCGGGGTCGGTTCTCTCACTCCGACGGCTCAACGTTTCGATCGCAGGCCGTCGACCAGCAAATCAATCAATGAATGGCAAATCTCACGCACGCCAGCCTCTCGGGGGACTCGGGCCAGAATCCCGAAAAGGCTCGACATGATGAGGACGGAGAGGCGCTCCGGATCCATCTTGAAGGGGGTCCCCTCACGAAGGCTGAGCCGGCGAAGATGGCCGACCAATTCCTCGTTGATCACGGGCGCGTTATGGATTGGATCCCGGAGATCGTAGGGGCGACGGATATACAGGGCGAGAAGCTCGGCGTTCAGTCCGGCATCGCTGATTCGACCGAACTCGTCGATCAATATGTCAATGAATCCAACCAAGAACGCACGCAGATCGGGGTCACCCTCCACCATCAGCGCCAGCCGCTCTGCACCCCGGCGGTTGATTCGACGCGCCAGCTCCAGCATGACGTCGTCTTTCGTCGGGAAGTGGAAGTAGAAGGTTCCCCGGGCAACCCCCGCATTCTTGGCAATTTGATCGATCTGGGCGCTGGCGAAGCCAACTTCCCTGAATTCCCGCAGAGCCATCTCGAAGATTCGCTCTTTGGTGTCGGCACGCTGACGTGATCGAGAGTTCTGGATTCGGGTCTTGGCATCAAGAAGAGCACCCACCGGCGCTCCTTCTCCGGCCGGATTCGAAGGCGCAGTCGCCTCCGTCACCCCAGGATTACTCGGCGAACCATCCACAATCAGAAAAATGCGACATCCACTGACAACCGTCAATCAAAAAGTGAAGGGCCGTCAGATTACACTTCGGCAACACGAAACGAGAACCCCGCCCCTACTCTGCGTTTCGAACGCGTCGTGGGGGGCGGGGTTTGAGGTCCGGGGTGCGGAAGCTGAACAACGCGACCTCCGACCCGTTCGAAGTGGCCACCGGGCCGGCTCCAGGCGCGGCGACGGCTACCCGCGGAGGATTCCCTCGAGACCGGGCGTGCCGGCCGAGATGGCGCGGCGCATGCGGTAGAGGTTCGCCTTCACGGCGTCCTCGCTCTTGTCGAGGGCATGGGCGATGGCCCGAATCGACTGGTGTCTCAGATGCTTCAGATGGAAGATCTTGCGCTGCAGAGGCGTCAGATGATTCGCGATGACATCTTCACATCGCCTCAGGACGCGTCGCGCGTCGACCGTCTCATCGGCACCCGGCAGACCACTTTGGATGTCCAGAGCGCCGCCCTCTTCCAAGGGCTCCAGTCGCGGCCGCGGCCGGCGGAAGCGGCGATTCACCTTGTTCCGAGTCACACCGAAGATCCAAACCAGAAGAGAGGAATCTCCCTTGAAGGACGCCAAGGCCGTCATCAGTGTAAGAAAGACTTCCTGCGCAACATCTTCAGCTTCGCCGGGATCGCGCAGTCGCTTCAGAGCGAAGCGATACACCCGGGGAAAATAAGTTTCATAGAGGAGGTCGAAATGCTCCCGGCTTCCAGCCACAATCTGGTCGACCAGTTCGCTGTCGCATTCCCAGGCCTTGGAAGCATTCGATGCATTAGAGGGTTTGGACGCTTGCTGATTCGCGGCTGGCTTCGTCGTTTCGTTCGTCTTTTCTTGTAATTTAGGCACGTTGGTTTCCTCGATTTTAACGAGACTTCGTGCGGGTAATGTGCGTGTATCCGTTGACCGTTGATCCCGATTCGAGATCGAAGAGCGGCTAGCTGTCGGCTAATCCGCTCGGCACAACTGACACATGACACATCAAGCTCGGCTCCCTATTCGATCCCATCTCGCTTCGCGGGTCCCTGAACTCCCGCGCGATGGGATTCGATTTGCCGAACTCTTTTGGCCCACTCGAGACTCGTCGAGTTGTTGGCTTCTCAAAAGTCCGCCCGGTCTCCCGGACTGATCAGCTATACAGCAAACGGCGTGCCATTCCCATATGATGTGTCATCAGGCTCATAAGTCTTTGGAATTGAACACTTGTGAGCGAAATCACAAGGTGGCGGCGTGAACCCATATTCGCTCGAAAGGGAGAAACTTTTTCCCCATCTGGGAGTGTTCTTTCCGAGGCCTCAGACCTTGCCGGGAATGACCCACCAGCGGCCGCCCTGCCAACGCCATTCATCCGTACGCCGAAGGTCCGCATTCCAGAAGCGCAGCGGTAGATCATTACGGCCGATGAAGCGCAGTGACAGATGAAGCGAACCCGTCGGGTCCCCTTCGATAGCTAACAGCTTGATCTGGCTCGGCCGATTGAAGCGAATATTCGCACGATCAAGCGCATCGACGAGTGCAGCATAGTAGTCAGAATAGGACGCAACGGTCTGGAAGAACTGGCGCACGCTCGGATCCTCGAAGGTCGCGCGGGAGTTGAAGCGGCGACTGGTGATCTTGCCGTAAAAGATCTTCGAAAGAGGAAGCAGGCTATCCGCAGCTTCCCTGGGCAAGGCTGCCAGGACTTCACTCCGTTCGGCCTCGGCGAGCGGATCATCCCAGTCTGATTCGCGCGGACCGACGCATCCGGTCGAGAAGACCAAGGCCAGCAGCGCGGCCGCGCCGAGGGCCATCGCCCAAGTGCGACCCGCCGTCGCGATCACTTGGTCGCCTCAAGATCAGCATCCCGTCGTCGGTGCAGCGCATCCAATCGAATCGTGATCGCAGCCTGAGCGGCCGCCAAACGTGCGAGGGGCACGCGGTACGGAGAGCAAGAGACGTAGTCGAGGCCGATGGAAGCGAAGAAGCGAACGCTTGCGGGATCCCCTCCATGCTCGCCACAAACGCCCAGCTTGAGATCAGGGCGGGTGCTCCGGCCTCGCTCGGCGCCGAGGCGCACCAACTGACCGATTCCCTCTTCGTCGATCGAAACGAAGGGGTCGGCATCGATGAGCCCCTCCTCGACGTAGTCGGGAAGGAAACTGCCCGCATCATCCCGCGAAAGCGCGTAACCCATTTGAGTCAGGTCGTTGGTCCCAAAGGAAAAGAAATCGGCGTGTTCCGCAATCTTGTCCGCTGTCAGAGCAGCCCGCGGAACTTCGATCATCGTTCCAATCGTGGGACGCACGCGAGATCCTCCCTGTTCGCGCCTCACCTCGGCGATCACCTTCTCCGCCAGGGTGCGCAGCCTCGAGAGCTCTCGTTCGTGAGAGACGAGTGGGATCATGATCTCGGGTTTGACCTTCACCCCATCTGCGGCGACACGACAAGCGGCCTCCGTAATCGCGCGAACCTGCATGGCGTAGATCTCGGGATAGGTAATTCCGAGCCGACAACCCCGATGACCGAGCATGGGATTCAACTCGTGAAGGCCTTCGAGTTTGTGCCGAACCTCGCCGACCGAGGTGCCCAGCACTTTGGCCACCGCATGAATATCCTGCTCCTCCTGGGGTAGGAATTCGTGCAGCGGCGGATCGAGGAGCCTGATCGTGACGGGTAGCCCCTCCATGGCACGAAAGAGCCCTTCGAAATCGTCACGCTGCATCGGCAAAATCTTCGCCAGCGCCACTTCTCGGGCGCGGGAATCCGATGCCAGGATCATCTCTCGCACTGCCAAGATTCGCCGCGGCTCGAAGAACATATGTTCGGTCCGGCAGAGGCCGATGCCCTCGGCCCCAAAGCCTCGCGCCACGATCGCATCCTCGGGCGTATCAGCATTCGTGCGAACCCGAAGGTCTCGAACACGATCGGTCCACTTCATCAGCTTTGTGAAACTCCCGTCGAGCTCGGGAATCACAGTCGGGGCAAGGCCTAGCATGACTTCGCCCGTCGACCCATCGATCGTGATCGAATCGCCTTCCCGGACAAGCTTCTCGCCAATCCGCATCACGCCCTGGTCGTAGTTGATCGCCAGCGCGCCACATCCCGCCACGCACGTTTTCCCCATTCCACGTGCGACCACGGCTGCATGGGAGGTCATGCCACCCTTCGCCGTGAGAATGCCCTCCGACGCGTGCATGCCGACAATGTCCTCCGGCGACGTTTCGGTCCGGACCAGAATGACCTTTGCTCCGCCCTTCGCGCGGATCTCCGCCTGCTCAGCCGAGAACACGACTTCTCCAGCCGCTGCGCCCGGAGACGCTGGAAGCCCCCGTGCAATGACCAAAAAGGTCTTCGATCGATCAATCGTCGGATGAAGCAGCTGGTCCAAAGAACCCGCGTCGATCCGCAGAATGGCTTCTTCGCGAGTAATCAGCCGTTCCTCGGCCATTTCCACGGCCATCCGTACCGCCGCGCTCGCCGTCCGCTTGCCGCTTCGCGTTTGCAACATCCAGAGCGTCCCATCTTGGATGGTGAACTCGATGTCCTGCATGTCGCGGTAATGCTTCTCGAGCCGCTTGTAGATCGCGACGAGTGCCCGGTACGCCTTGGGCATCTCGCCTTCAAGCGTTGGAAGACTCATCGTATCAGCGGCGCGACTGGGCTCGTTGATCGGCTGAGGTGTCCGAATACCAGAGACGACGTCCTCACCCTGGGCGTTCAGCAGATACTCACCATAGAAATCCCGCTCGCCCGTCGATGGATTACGCGTGAACGCGACGCCGGTCGCGCAGCCCTCGCCCATATTGCCGAAGACCATGGACTGGACGTTGACCGCGGTGCCCCAGTCGTCGGGGATATCATTGAGACGCCGATAGGCCATCGCTCGCTGATTCTCCCAGGATCCAAAAACAGCCCCAATCGCGCCCCAGAGCTGCTCTTCGGGGTCCTGGGGAAAGGGCTTATGCGTGAATTCTTCGACGATCTCGAGATAACCCTCGACGACGCGACGGAGGTCCTCGCCGCTGAGTTCCGTATCGAAACGGATTCCACGGGCGTCTTTTTCGACGTCCAGCCGATGCTCGAAGCGATCGTGAGGAATCCCGAGAACGACATCGCCATACATCTGAATGAATCGGCGATAACTATCAAAAGCAAAACGCTCGTCCCCCATCTTGGCCAGACCGCCAACCGTCTCATCGTTCAGCCCGAGATTCAGCACCGTATCCATCATGCCCGGCATGGACGCGCGTGCACCGGAACGAATCGAAACCAGCAGTGGCTTCGAAGCGTCGCCAAAGCGAAGTCCCATCAGCTTTTCGACATTGGCCAGCGCCGTCAAGACATCGGCCTTGACCTCGACCGGGAGTTTCCGACCCCTTTGATTGAATTCAGCACAGACGTTCGTCGCGATCGTGAAGCCGGGGGGAACCGGGATCCCGAGCGACGTCATCTCGGCAAGATTCGCACCCTTCCCGCCTAGTGTGTCCTTCATGGTCGCGTCGCCATCCGCGCGGCCTCCTCCAAAGAAATAGACTTGGCGATGGGAAGACCGAGCGTCTCCAGCTCGACGTCGCGCCGACGAGGATTTCCGAGACGACTTCGAGGAGCCTTTCGCGGGCCGCTTTGCGGCCTTCTTATTCGCAGCCTTCCGGCGCTTCGAGGTCGAATTCTTCGCGCTTTTCTTCGCAGCTTTCTTGGCGGATTTCTTCACCGCCTTCTTTGCGGCCTTCTTCGCGGACTTCTTGCTCGCCTTGCGCCCGGCACTCTTTCCCCTTGCCGTCTTTCTCCCCGCCGCCTTCTTCACCCTGGATGTCTTGCGTGCGCTCACGAGCCCTCCTCCAGGCGTTCCGTGAGATGAGTCCGCAGGCCGTCGATGGCGACGCGTTCTTGATTCATCGAATCTCGTTCGCGAACCGTGACACAGCCATCCTCTGCAGAATCAAAATCGTACGTGACACAGAATGGCGTTCCGACTTCGTCCTGTCGCCGATAGCGACGACCGATATTGCCGGCCTCGTCGTAGGAGACATTGAAATGTTTCCGTAATTCCTTCTGAATCTCCCGCGCAGGCTCGGAGAGTTTCTTCGAAAGAGGCAGAATCGCGGCTTTGATCGGGGCGAGCGCGGGATGGAAGCCCATCACGACGCGGGTTTCGCCGTTGTCGAGTTCTTCCTCTCGGTAGGCCGCGACCAACAACGCGAGTGTCGTACGATCCATGCCCACAGAAGTTTCGATCACCATCGGCGTAAAGCGTTCCTTGGTCTGCTCGTTGGTCACCGCCAATTCCTTGCCGGAATACTCGGTGTGCCTGGAGAGATCCCAATCACCGCGATCATGGACGCCTTCAATTTCCTGCCAGCCGAAGGGAAAGAGAAATTCGACGTCCTCGGCGGCACGGGCATAATGGGCCAACTCGTCCGACGCGTGCGGTCGCGTCCGCAGCAGACTCTCGTCAATTCCCAGATCTTTGTGAAATTGAAGCCGCACCTCGAGCCAATGCTGAAACCATTCCTCACTCTCACTCGGATGGCAGAAAAACTCCATCTCGGCCTGCTCGAACTCGCGTGAGCGAAAGGTGAAGTTGCGAGGCGTAATCTCGTTACGAAAAGCCTTGCCAATCTGGGCGATGCCGAAGGGCACCTTCTGTCGAGCGGATTCCCGAACGCGTTTGAAGCCGGAAAAAATCGCTTGGCAGGTTTCCGGACGCAGATAGGCAGTCGTCGATTCGTCGACCGACGCGCCGAGTTCGGTCCGCAACATGAGATTGAACTCACGGCTCTCCGTCAGGTCACAATCCGTCACCGCCCGCTTCTTCGGCGCCTCGGGGCATCGTTCGCCCTCGATCTGATCCGCACGGAACCGCCGCTTGCAGGTTCGGCAATCGACCATCGGATCGCTGAAACCCTCGACGTGGCCACTCGCCTCCCAGGTCCTCGGATGCGAAATGATCGCACTGTCGATCCCGACGACATCGTCGCGTTCGCGCACCATGCGCCGCCACCAAAACGCTTTCAGATTATTCTTGAGCTCAACGCCGAGCGGTCCGTAGTCCCAGAAGCCTGCGATGCCTCCGTAGATCTCGCTGGACGGATAGATGAACCCACGGGCAGCACACAGCGACACGAGGGTCTCCATGGCCAGTGGGTTTCGCTCGCGCTCGGCGTCGCCCTGCGCGGGAGATTCGGAAGCATCATCGGACATGGTTTCGGGCCCCTGAATGAGTCGACACTGGTCGGGGTCGGCTCATTGCTGCATGTTGTCAAAAATTCATCGAGTCGGGTTCTGTCGGGATCCTGATAAGTGCTGGATCTTCTTTCAGATTCCGCGGTGGTCAGTGCTGTTCCGTGGCTCTTTCATGGTCTTCAGTCAAAGTTGTCGATGCGCTCGAGCGCCCGGCCACATGGCAATCTGGGCGGCCGAGTATCCCAATTAGGGTCCTTAGGGTCAAGCCGCAACGGGCCCCACAACCGGAAGTATCTCCTCGAGGAACCGTTCGCTTCGAAGCTCAATGCCTATGTGGAAACGCTGAAAGCGAAAGACTAGGTACGCGGCCTCGGCTATCGCGGCGAGGGGAATCTCGATTGTCGCGAGGTCGTCGATGGAGCAGGCAAGGCCGCTGTCGAGGAGTCGGAGCGTCCCGAGTGCAATCGGGATCAGCCCGTCGAGGCGAAGCCCGCAAGCCGAACAAACGAGTCCACCGTCGGCGACGTGGAAATGAACGCGATGATCCCCGGCGACTCGATCATCCGGGACACGGCCACAGCGAACGCAGAGTCCAAACTCGGGCCGCAAACCCAGTGCGTCGAATCCGCGCAGCTCGAGCAGCAATCGAAGCGTCGTGCTGGGCGAGACCGTCTCGAGAAGTCCCAGACTCTCCGTCGCATAGCGAAAGAGCCGCGCGGCTTCTGGGCCTTGGATGCCCTCGGGCGAGAGTCGATCGAGCATTTCGACCAGAAAACTCGCCAGCGCATAACGCGCCGCCCCGGATCGAAGTCCAAGGAAGGGATCGAGCAGCGTTGCCTTTTCCAGAAAGGCCATGGACGCCCGCGAATTGGCTCGACCTCGAATCAAGAGGTGATTGAAAACATCGAGAGTTCCGGGAAAACGTCGATTGCTGCGACGCGCACCCTTTGCAATCGCCGTGAGTCGACCGGAATCCGATGTCAGCAAATGCACGATCCGATCCGACTCTCCGTAGTCGACGGAGCGAAGCAAAACGGCTTCGGACAGAATCGACGCCATCGACGCCTATTCCGGTTCCGTCGGCTTGGATGGGCTCGAAATTTCCAACCCATCCGATCCAGAAGCGACGTCTCGAAGGCTCGTGCCGCCCAGGACTTGCGGGCCTTGTAAGTCCAGAGCGAAGCCCCGTGACTCTGCAAGCGCGCGAACCGGATCCAGCCAGAGAACAACTTCTCGCGAAGCCGGTGTCGAGGCGGTGCCCAACAAGAGATTCCAGCCCGCTCGCAGGACGAAAAACGCGACACCCAGAAACAGGACCAGCGCGATGCCGACCGACGCTTGCTTGACGCGACGGCTCGGGGAATGGCGTTCCCAGGAACTCAGTTCGGGTTCGTGGAGCATTCGCGAGACGGCGTCTTCGGCGTCGAGGCCGAGCGCATTCGCGACCGTGCGGACAAAGCCTCGAACGAAGCCGTCGGTTTCGCCGTCAAATTGACCGCTTTCAAGGCGCTCAAGGGAGCGCAGGGGAATGCGTGTGGCCGCAGCCAATTCTTCCACCGACACGCCGCGCAAAATTCGCTGGCGCCGGAGGTATTCGCCGATTGGACGAGATTCGAAGGTTTCGCTGAAGTCGGGTGGCTCCAGCTCGGAAGCCATGGCAGGCTCGTCATGGCCCGGCACTTCCCCTGTGCCCGCTTCCCCCATGGACGTCGATCTGTGCTCGATTGGATCGACTTGATCGGTCATAGCCACCCCATGTGGCAGACCTTAGCAGCGCGTGAGAATCGAGTTGGACGCGAGAGGCCCTCGCCTCAGTGCAGCAGATCGAGATAGGCCTGGGATTGAGAACCCCAATTGTCGCGGGGTGCCTTTTCGGTGGCTTGCCGGAAATGCTCGATCGCTTTGTCCCGGCGACCCATCTTCACGTAGATCTCACCCAGCCGGTAATGCGCTTCGCCAAGGGCAGAGCTCCCAAGACGCCGGGAGTCCAAGGCGGCATCGAGTGCCTTGACCGCTGCCAGCGTCTTTCCCTGCTTGGTTCGAAGAATGCCGAGATTGAGCAGTGCCGGTCCGAAACGCGGAAAGAAATCAAGCGCGTCCTCGAAATGCGAAGCGGCTTCGTCCAAGCGACCGAGCTGTAAGAGCGCCCAGCCGCAATTCGTCAGCGGACGCCATGGCGTCGAAAAGGTCGGATCATCGACGAGCGCCTCACAATGCTCCAAAGATTCCTCGTAGCGACCCAGCTGTGACAAGAGCGCGGAAAGAGTCAGTCTCGCAGCGTGGTGCGTGACAACGAGCTCCGGAGCCTGAGACAGTCGAATCGAATCGAGCAGTAATTCCTCGGCCTCGGCGGTCTTCCCCTTGCGACGATACGCCTCGCCGAGCCACAGATGCGTGGCGGGGTCGCTGGCATCGAGCGTCAAGGACGCCCGGAGTTGCCGAATCGCCATCGCCGTTCGACGCGAGGAGAGGTAACCAATTCCGAGATCGCGCTTGGCGACACCCGGAGTGACACGGGTTGGGCTCAAGTCCGAACTCGAAAACGACGTGACGCAGCCAAGGCTCGAAGCGACAATCGCCGCCATGAGCAGTCTCAGACAGGTCTGCGCAAGACGTGATTTCCGACCGCAATGAACTGGTTTGGCCATCATTCCTCCAATGAATCTCGAAAGCCCCTGGCTTCAGAAACTCGAAAGTAATCGCGAGAGAAAAGGAACGCGCTTCGATCCCTCTCGCCGAACCCGAACGAGTGGGATGCGCCCCAATGCAGAGGACCCACTGTTCGATGACTCATCGCCCGCATCCTCCGTCGTCGACGACGAATCGGAGGGCGCATTGCGAAACTTTGAAAGCTGTTGCGCCGGTGGCACGACGGCTTCGACCGGCGGATTCGCCTGCGTAGGATTGGGCGCCTGCGATGCATCGGGCTGTGTCGCAGAGATTTCGTCGAGAGCGATTTCGTTTGGATCTTCAGCCGCCACATCGTCAAGCAGAAGCTCGGGAGCATCAACATCAGCGCTCGATCCAGAAGTCGATGATTCGGCCAACGCCGATGCAGATGCCGACTCGTTCACGTCCAGGAGAGCCGCCGGGTCCGTGGCCGAAAGCTTCGGAAGAGCCGAGTGCAACGGCGGTTCGAGAATCGATTGACTGGTCGCGGGCTGGGAAGGAATCGCCTGAGGCGCGCTCGGCAATTCAAGCTCCCCCATCAGTCGGCCCCAGAGCGCCATCGCCTGGGTTCGCCCCTGTCCGCCGGGAACGCCTTCGATCATATCTTCATCGAATAGAAAGCCCAGCCGCTCGGCGCTGCTCAGCGCGGTTTCGAGTGCTTCCGCGATACCGACGCTGGCGTCGATCGGCTCCTGATTCTTGAACACGACGATCTGCCCGCCCTCGTTCGAGCGAACCCCAATCGCGAGACCCATCCCACCATATTCCTCTGCAAAGGCCACGATCGCGGCTCTCGCCGGGCCGACAGGGAGGAACTTCACATTCAGCACAGGGGCATTCATTGCCGGACGGAGCGCAAGCAGGCTCGCCTCCGAAAGCGCTAGCGGGTCGGACGAACGTCGAAACATGCCTACTGCATCGGCCTCGGAGCAGGAATCTTGAGCGACTCAAGACGGCAGCCCTCGCTGGAAGGGTCTCGCGACGCTCGCAATTTCGGGCCTGACACGGCGAGCCCAATCGAATCAGCGGAGACCTTTCGCACGGCACCGAGAGGGATACAATCCCCCTAGGCGAAGGCGAAGTGTGGTCACATGGACCCCCTTGAAGGACATTCTTTCGTCTGATTGGCCTCTCACTTCGACCACACTGCCTGACGTGCTTCCGAGCGCATGAACGCAGGCTAAATGCACCCACACACCACCCGCACACTACCCACTCCATTCCAACTACCCAGGACCTCAAAACGACTTTAATGTCCCAACTATTTTGCCGACTCAAGGTTTGCCCTACTCGCTTTTCGGCAGAAAACTCCAACCAACTGCGAGATGAATCAGCGTGACCGCCAAGAATCCCGACGGCATCCCAAGCTCCCAAAATCCTGTGAGCCAACAGCCTGGCAACTCGAAACCTGCCGAGCAGCTCGAAGGCATCGCCATCCGCTTTGCCGGGGACTCCGGCGACGGCATGCAGCTAACGGGAACGCGGTTCAGCGATGAGACGGCGCTGGCCGGAAATGATCTGTCGACTTTCCCGGATTTCCCGGCTGAGATCCGCGCACCGGCCGGAACCATGGCGGGCGTTTCAGGATTCCAGATCCATTTCTCGAGCATCGACATTCATACACCGGCCGATCAGCCGGATGTCCTGATCGCGTTCAACCCCGCCGCCCTTCGTGCCAACGTCGATGATGTTAGGCCGATGGGAATGGTGATCGTCAATATCGATTCCTTCAATCAGAAATCACTGACACGCGCCGGTTACGGTGACGACCCTCTGCCCGAGCTTCGCGAGCGATTCCAGGTCGTGGAGGTTCCCTTCACCACGCTCAATCGGGCGGCTCTTCAGGGCCTCGATCTGAGTCAGCGCGAGATCGACCGCTGCAAGAACTTCTTCGCGCTGGGCGTCCTCTGCTGGCTCTATGGACGACCCATGGACGCCACCGAGCGATGGCTCGGCGGAAAGTTCAAGGGCGACGTGCTCGAGGGCAATATCCGAACGCTTCGCGCAGGCCATGCGTTCGGCGAGACTACAGAGATCTTTCCCGCTTCCTTCGTCATCCCGGCCGCCAAGATCGCCCCGGGCACCTATCGCAACATCACAGGCAACCAGGCCCTGGCCTGGGGCATCGTCGCCGCCGGTGTCCAGATGGAGCGCAACGTCTTCCTCGGTGCTTATCCGATTACGCCGGCCAGCGACGTGCTGCACGAAGTGGCTCGCTATCGCCATTTCGGAGTCAAGACCTTCCAGGCCGAAGACGAAATGGCGGCGGTCTCTTCGACGATCGGCGCGGCGTTTGCGGGCCAGCTGGCCGTCACGGTTTCGAGTGGCCCGGGTTTCGTGTTAAAGCAGGAGGCGTTAGGCCTCGCTGTGATGGTCGAGCTGCCGCTGGTGGCGATTAATGTCCAGCGCGCCGGTCCCTCTACGGGATCCCCCACGAAGACCGAACAAGGCGATCTGCTTGCCGTCCTCTTCGGCCGTCACTCGGAGAGCCCGATCCCAATCATTGCGCCCTGCACACCCGGTGATTGTTTTCACGCGGCCCTCGAGGCCTTCCGCATGGCCGTCAAATACATGACGCCAGTCATCGTGCTCAGCGACGGCTACCTGGCCAATAGTTCTGAACCCTGGTTGATTCCCGAGGTCGACTCTCTTGCTCGAAATCCGGTCAAGCACGCACACCCGGCTGACATCGGAGAATTCCAGCCCTACGCCCGAGACCCGGAGACCCTTGCCCGCCCCTGGGCGATACCCGGAACGAAGGGCCTCGAACATCGAATCGGCGGCCTCACCAAGGAAGACAAGACCGGCAACGTCATCTATGACGCCGACAACCACGGCAAGATGAACGCGCTGCGGAAGGCCAAGATCGAGGGCATCGCCAAGGACTACGCGCCGATCGAGATCGACGGACCTCCCGAAGGCGAAATCCTGGTTATCGGCTGGGGCGGAACCCTCGGCGCGATCACCGCCGCCGTCGAGTCCGTGCGCGAAGAAGGCCTCTCGGTTTCGAGAATCCACCTGCGACATCTCAACCCCTTCCCGAGCGACCTAGGAGACATCCTCGGTCGTTTCGAAAAGGTTCTGCTTCCGGAGCTCTCGGACGGACATCTCGCTCTGCTCTTGCGCGCCAAATACCTCGTCGACGTTCGATCTCTCACGAAGACCGAGGGTCAACCCTTCAAGATTGCAGAGCTCACCGAAGCCATTCACGAGCTCCACGCATCCGAGAACTAATATTTGATTTAAACTTCGGTTGATACTTCGGCCTAGCAAGCAAGCCCTAACGGACCGAATGACAGACTGAATAGGAGCCACGACCATGGCAGCCGATCCGGCACTCAAAATGACCCGCAAAGAATTCGTTTCCGACCAGGACGTCCGCTGGTGTCCGGGATGCGGTGATTATTCCATCCTCGCCAATGTCCAGCGGGTCATGCCCGAACTCGGCGTTCCTCGAGAGAATGTCGTCTTCGTCTCGGGAATCGGGTGCTCGAGCCGCTTCCCCTACTACATGAATACCTACGGCTTCCATACGATTCATGGCCGCGCGCCGGCGTTCGCCACCGGCATCAAGGCAAGCCGTCCGGAGCTCTCTGTCTGGATCGTGACTGGCGACGGCGATGGCCTCTCGATCGGCGGGAACCATCTCCTGCACACGATTCGTCGAAACATCAACACCCAGATCCTGCTCTTCAACAATCAGATCTACGGCCTGACCAAGGGACAATATTCCCCGACCTCAAAGGTCGGCATCAAGACCAAGTCCACGCCGCAGGGATCGATCGACCATCCCGTCGACCCGATCGCCTTCGCCATCGGCTGCGGCGCAACCTTCATCGCGCGAACCATCGACGTCGACGCCAAGCACATGCAGAATATCCTGAAGCGCGCCCACGAGCACAAAGGCACGGCCTTCGTCGAGATCCTGCAGAATTGCCCCGTCTTCAATGACGGTATCTGGGAGGATGTCCAGGACCGGAAGTCTCGCGCCAAGGCCTCCCTCGTCCTCGAACATGGCCAACCGCTCGTCTACGGCCCAGCCGAGAACCGACAGGGCATCGTCTTCAAGGATGGAATTCCCAGCGTCATCGATCTGGCCGAAGACGACGATCCGATCGAACGGGGCGTCGTCGTGCATGACGAGCATCCCGAAGCGTCGTCGTATGCGGGCGTATTGGCGACGCTGCAACGCCCGGATTTCCCGCTCCCGGTCGGTGTCTTTCGTGCGGTCGAAAAGCCGACCTACGAAGCCATGCTCCAGGATCAAGTGGATTCCGCGACGGCAGAACGCGGCGTCGGCGACTTGAGCGCGCTGCTTCATTCCGGGGATACCTGGCGGATCTAGCACGCGGCGCGTGGCCCCCACGCGCTCGCTAAACCCCAGCGCGTTGCACACGACGGAAAGTAGAGTCCTCCCTCACGTGCGGTCGACGGTCGATTCCGCGAGTGCTCGAACGCGAAAGGAAACGTCTCATGTCTCGGATTGACGATCGGGCCGAAGTCCAGAGTCCGCCCGCCGGAACACCTCAGATCATTCCACAGATTCCCTACCAGGACGTGCTCGCGGCCATCGATTTCCTCGAACATGCTTTCTCCTTCGTCGAGCGGCGCGATTTCCGAATTGAGTATCCGGGCGGCATCCACGCAGAAATGCAGATTGGCGATGGCGTGATCATGCTAGGCGGGTCCGGCGGACATGGCGCGTTTCCACCCACATCCGAGGGCAATCCATCGACGCTGCTCATGGTCTATGTAAAAGATGTCGATGCCCATCACGATCGGGCTCGGGCCGCGGGCGCGACGATCGTGGCCGAGCTGGCGGACAAATTCTTCGGCGACAGAGTCTACGAAGCCCTTGATCGCGAAGGACATCGCTGGTCCTTTCACCAGCATACCGGGCGTCGGTTTGAGTTCAACGGAAAGGACAGCAGTGTTCGGAAAGACGATGATCCTGGCCAAGATCCACGCGCCTGACCACGAATTGAATTGGTCTGCATGGCCCACTGCATCTCGACGTATCGTAACTGCCGAGTGGCGACGCTAATTCTCGATCCAAGCAACGAATGGGTCGACGAGCATCTTGATGATCTGTCGATGGGGGTCAACTGACCTGTGGCGCCGGACCACTTGTTGGATGTGCCGAGAAGCTTCCTATGGCAAATGCTGCCGCCACCATCGGGTTGCTCTCCGCTGCGTCCAGCAGAGTCCCAACCGGGCCTGAACGCGCCCCGACCTCTCTCTTCACACAGCGCCAGAGCGTATTGCTTGGGCGGACCCAGCATGCAGTTTATGCATGTGGGTCCGTGTGAGGAATGGCGTGCGAGACCCCGCCATGACGTCTCAGAGGACTTCTTCTGCCGTCGCTGCAGTTAACGATTGGGGCAGGCGCATTCGGAACAGAACATCGCAATCATTGCCCGAATTGTCTGTCGAGCAAGCATGCCGACGAACATCCCGGCCATCGCGCTCCCGCCCTTCCCGCTCAATCGGATGCAAGTTTCAATTCGGCGTGAAGAATCGAAGAATAGAAGGCTGGCGAGATGGGAAGCTTCGTAGGAGCAGCCCTTGGCTGGACTTCTCCCAACAAGCTCCCCATCATTGGTCGACTGGTCTGGGCTGCCCCCACCTTTGACGGAGGCTCTGCCCAGAAACCGCTCTACTGGTTTGAGGCTCTCCGATGAAAAAGATCCAACAAGTCAGCATCCATGGACCCGATGATGTCCGACTCGAGGCGGCTGTTATGCCTGTGCCCGGCCCTCGAGATGTCGTCGTTCGTGCCATGGCCTGCGGCATATGTGGCAGCGACGTGGGCTATGCCCGACTTGGCGGCGTGATCGGCCCGACTCTGAAGCCTATGCCGATCGGCCATGAAGTCTCCGGGGTCGTCGAGTCTGTGGGAATGGACGTGCGCGGAATAGAAGCGGGCGTGCGGGTCGTCATCAATCCACTCGGCGCCGGAAACCAGATCGGCAACGGCGGATCCGAGGGCGCGTTTACATCTCACGTTCTGGTTCGAAACGCGGCCTCTGGCGAGTGCCTCATCCCGATTCCCGATTCACTTTCCTTTGAGTCGGCGGCTCTTGCAGAGCCCTTGGGTGTTGGAATGCAGGCGGTCAATCGAGCTGCAGTCGCCCCGAGTGATCGAGTGGTCGTGTTTGGCGCAGGACCAATCGGGCTTGCCGCAATCGCAACGATGAAATCTCGCGGGATCGAAGACGTCATCGCTGTGGATCTTTCGGAGACCCGACTCGAGATCGCCCGTTCGATGGGCGCTCGGGAAACGCTCAATCCAAGCAATGATTCGGTCTGGCGAAAAATTCGAGAGTTGCATGGCGAGTCGCCGGTCCTCGGGGCGCCAATGGCGGGAACCGACGTCTACATCGAAGCGACCGGTGTGTCTTCGATTATTGGCGAGGTTTTGGCTTCGGCCAAAACAGAAGCACGTCTCAGCATCGTCGGCCTTCACCGCGGCGAAGTCCCTATAAACTTCCTACTCGTCATGATGAAGCAGATGACGATTCTCGGTTCGATGGCCCAGCCCAAAGACTGGAACGACATGATCGACCTACTCAATGATTCGGATCTATCGCGAATGATCACCCATCGCTTTTCGCTCGACCGTTTTTCCGAGGGACTCGCCGCTGCCCAGGACCCGAACGCCGGAGGTAAGGTTATGATCGACTTGAGCGAGCTCGCGCCGGAAAGCTAGAGACTGCAAACAGCTGCCAGAATCACGCAATCACAAGCTGCGAACTACGACTCCAACCCCGGCGCCGCCTTCGCAAGCGTCTCACCGATCTCGGCCGGCGAAGGCGAAACCAAAACGCCATTCGCTTCGAGCGCCGCGATCTTGTCCGAGGCCTTGCCCTTGCCCCCAGCGATGATCGCGCCCGCGTGGCCCATGCGCTTACCGGGCGGTGCATTCTGTCCGGCGATGAATGCGGCCACCGGCTTGTCCATGTTGGACTTCACGAATTCCGCCGCCTCTTCTTCCGCGGATCCACCGATCTCGCCGATCATGACGACCGCCTTGGTTTCGGGGTCGGCCTGAAAGAGTGCCAGGGCATCGATGAAGGTTGTGCCTATGACAGGGTCACCGCCAATACCAACACAGCTCGACTGACCGATGCCAAGACGCGAGAGCTGATCGACGGCTTCGTAGGTCAGCGTTCCCGAACGCGAAACCACACCCACCGGTCCGGGCTTGGTGATCTGAGCCGGCATGATGCCGATTCGACATTGACCCGGCGTGACGACGCCCGGACAATTCGGGCCTAACAGGCGGGTCCGACTGCCGTGCAGCGCTGCTTTCGCACGAGCCATGTCAAGAACCGGAATGCCCTCTGTAATACACACAGTGAGGTCGAGTTCGTTCTCCGCCGCTTCTAGAATCGCGTCGGCAGCGCCCGGCGGAGGCACGAAGATGACAGAAGCGTTTGCACCAGTAGCGGCGACCGCCTCGGCAACCGTATTGAAGATTGGGATGCCGTCGATCTCGCTTCCACCCTTGCCCGGGTGAACCCCGCCGACGACCTGGGTTCCGTACTCGCGAGACAGGCCCGCATGGAACGTGCCCATGCGTCCCATGCCCTGGATGATTAGCTTCGTATTCTTGTCACAGAGAATCGCCATCTCAGGCCGCTCCCTTCACGGCTGCGACGACGAGTTCGCCGGCCTCTTTGAGCGTTTCCGCTGGGGTGATGTTCAAATCCGACTGAGCCAAGATCGCTCGTCCCTCTGTTGCCATGGTCCCCTGCAGTCGAACAACAAGAGGAACGCCAACGCCAAGATCGGCGGCGGCAGCGACCACGCCTTCGGCGATCAAGTCACAGCGGACGATGCCGCCAAAAATATTGACGAGAATCGCTTTGACGTTGTCATCTGTCAGGATCAGCTTGAAAGCTTGTTTCACTTTCTCTTTGTCGGCGCCGCCCCCCGCATCGAGGAAGTTGGCGGGGGTGCCACCGCAGTAATGAATCATGTCGAGGGTCGCCATGGCGAGTCCCGCTCCATTCACCATGCAGCCGATGCTGCCATCAAGACCGACGTAGGCGAGATCGATCTCATTGGCGGCGCGTTCGCGCTCGTCCTCTTCATCTGGATCGCGCAGCGCTGCTATTTCCGGGTGCCGGTAGAGGGCGTTGTCGTCAAAGTTGAGCTTTCCGTCGAGAGCATAGAGGTCGCCTTCGGCGGTCAGTACCAGCGGATTGATCTCGACCTGTGAACAGTCCTTGTCGAGATAGAGATTGAAGAGCCCTCGTACGAAGGGCACGAATTTCTTGACCTGATCCGGATCCAAGCCGAGTCGGAAACCCAGATCGCGAATCTGGTAGTCGCGAAGACCCACGTTGGGCTCGATCAGCGTCGTCAAGATTTTATCGGGCGTCGCTTCCGCCACGACTTCGATCTCCATTCCACCCTCGGTCGAGGCAACGAGCGCGAACTTCTCCGCAGCGCGATCGAAGAGAACGGCGAGGTAATACTCTTTCTCGATATTCGACCCGGCCTCGACGTAGACCTTCCGAACAAGCTTGCCCTCGGGCGGCGTCTGCGGCGTATGCAGGGTCATACCGAGAATCTCACTGGCGGCGGTCTTCGCTTCAGTCGCAGACTTGGCCAGCTTGACGCCGCCACCCTTTCCGCGACCGCCCGCATGGACCTGCGCTTTCACGACAACGATCGGCGTTCCGAGGCTCTTTGCAGCGCGCTCCGCCTCTTCCGGCGTGGTCGCGAGTTCGCCGTCGGGAACGGCGACGCCAAACTCCCGAAAAAGCGCCTTCGCCTGGTACTCGTGAACATTCATTTTCGTTCTCTCTCCGTTGATGGAAGGTCGAAATTGGAAGTCGGAAGGTGGAGGGTGAGAGGTCGAGACTAAAGATCGAGCTGTGAAACCAGAACCCGCACATGCTCAACCGAGGCATCGAAGTTGGCGCGTTCCTCTGCGTTCAGTTCGACTTCGATGATCCGCTCAAGACCCTCTGCGCCAATTACACAAGGCACACCGACATAGAGACCGTCCACGCCGAACTCGCCTTCGCACAGGCACGCACAGGCCAAGACGCGTTTTTGATCCTTGAGATAGGACTCGGCCATTTCCAGCGCCGCAACCGCGGGCGAAACGAATGCGGAGCCCGTCTTCAAGAGGCCGACGACTTCGCCACCCGCGCCCTTGGTTCGCTCGACAATCGCCACGATCTTTTCCTTCGACATCAGGGTCTCGATCGGAATCCCGGCGACTGTGCAGTACCGGACCAGCGGCACCATCGTGTCGCCGTGGCCACCTAGCACGAGTGCTGTGACGTCGCGAACCGACACGTCCAATTCCCACGCAACGAAACTTCGAAATCGCGTCGAGTCGAGAACACCCGCCATGCCGACGACTCGATTCTTGGGGAAGCCAGAGACTTCCTTGAAGGTGTAAACCATCGCATCGAGGGGATTTGAGATGACGATGACGAAAGCATCCGGCGCATTGTCCCGAACACCGACGGCGACCTGCTTCATGATCGACAAATTCGTCTTCAGAAGGTCGTCTCGACTCATCCCCGGCTTACGCGCGAGTCCGGCCGTGATGATCACGACGTCGGCACCCGCGATGCCCGCATAGTCGTTCGTTCCCGAGATCTTCGCGTCGCTACCGATGAGTGGCGATGCCTCTGCCATGTCGAGCGCTTTACCCTGCGGCAATCCTTCGACGACATCGAAAATGACGACGTCCCCGAGTTCTCGATAGGCGGCCTGCTCGGCGAGCATGCCGCCGATGTTGCCACCACCAATCAATGCAATTTTTGGTCTTGCCATGAGAGAATCCCTCCGAATTCGGTTGACTTCATTTTTCGCGTCGGTTGTTTCAATTACTCCACCGACTGCAACGACTCTGACTGCTCCGACTAGTCCGATTTGGGCTGCGCTCGGATGCGCAGCGAAAGCTCGTCGAGCTGCTCCGCGTCCACCGCTGACGGGGCTTCCATCAACAAGTCCTGGCCCCGCTGCGTCTTTGGAAAAGCGATGACATCGCGAAGGTTGTCCGTCCGGGCCAGCGTCATCACCCAGCGATCAAATCCGAAAGCGAATCCGCCATGGGGCGGCGCGCCGACATCGAGCGCATTGATCAGGAAACCAAAGCTCGCCTCCATTTCCGCATCGCTATATCCCATGATGCTGAGAATCTTGCGCTGAATATCGCTTCGATGATTACGAAGACTTCCGGAGCCAAGCTCGACGCCATTCAAAACGACGTCATAGTGCGTCCCGCGAACCTTCTCCGGTTCGGTGTCCAAGAGAGCCAGGTCTTCCTCGACCGGCGCGACGAAGGGCTGATGCACATGGGTCAGCCCACCCTCGCCATCGTCTTCGAGTAGCGGAAAGTCAATCACGAGCAGCGGATCCCACTCACGACCATCGACTCGCCCGAGCCGACGCCCGAGGTCCTCGCGCAAGCGCGAGAGAACCGTGTTCGCCCGGGCGGCAACGTCGGCCTGGAAGAAGATCACCATTCCGGGCTCGGTTTTGCAGCGCTCACGAATCGCTGCAAGTTCGGGTTCGCCCAAGAATTTGGTGATCGGGGATTTCCATGTGCCGTCGTCCTCGACCCGAATCCAGCCAAGTCCCTTGGCCCCAAGCTCCTTGCGAACGAGTTTTTCGAGTCGATCGATCTCGCCTCGCGATAGCTCCTTGGCATTCGCGATCGGCAGCGCCTTCACGATGCCACCGGCTTCAGCGACGCCGCGAAAAGCCTTGAACTCACTCGTCATGAAAACGTCGGTCAACTCGACGAGTTCGAGCTGTATGCGAGTATCCGGCTTATCGCATCCAAAGCGACTCATCGCCTCAGTCCAGGTGATCCGCTTGAACGGCGCTTCGAGTTCAACGCCACACGCGCGGCATCCTTCGACCATCACGCGTTCGAGAACGGTCAAAATCTCTTCGACGCCCACGAAGGAGAGTTCCAGGTCGATCTGGGTGAATTCGAGTTGGCGATCTGCGCGGAGGTCCTCGTCCCGAAAACACCGCGCAATCTGGTAGTAGCGATCACAGCCACCGATCATGAAGAGCTGTTTCATGATCTGCGGGGATTGAGGCAAGGCGTAGAATTCGCCCGGTTGGAGGCGACTCGGAACGAGAAAATCGCGCGCGCCTTCCGGTGTGGCCCGCGCCAACATCGGTGTCTCGATCTCGAGAAAGTCCTGGTCTGAAAGCGACTCGCGAACAGCTCGGGCCAGATCGTGTCGAATCTGAAGAGCGCGCTGAAGCGGTGGGCGCCTAAGGTCGTGCAATCGATGACGCAGCCGAATCTGCTCGTCGACGTCTGTTTCCTCTTCGATGGCAAAGGGAGGAACGCTCGCCGAATTGAGAATGCGCAGCTCGCGCACGTTCACTTCGATTGTCCCGGTCGGCATGTTCGGGTTGATCGTCTCCTCGCTTCGACTCTCGACCTCGCCGCGAATCATCAAGACCCATTCCGAACGCAGGTGATGGGCGCGCGTATGCGCTTCCGGAGCGGATTCGGGCCGAAACACGACCTGCACGATTCCGGTTCGATCGCGAAGATCGACGAAGATGACTCCACCATGATCACGCCTGCGACCGACCCAGCCCGCCAGGATCACTTCGTCCCCGACCGCCGCCTTCATGACGTCGCCGCAGTGGTGACTGCGGCGCAAGGATCCCATGACGTCGAGCGGTGCACCGGACTTGCTCATCGGGGGCTGACTCATCGAAACTCCTGTGACTCTTGTGTATCTGGCGGTGTATCTGGCGGTTTAGTCGGTGACAGACTTGGCGAACGTGGTGTAGACGGCATCGGCTTAGCCTGGTTGGTCGAGTTCATCGGGTTCATCCGACGCTCGACCGGGTCTCGGATGCTCCGACGGCCAATTGACCCGTCGAGAGGCCTAATCGTCGCGACGCGCGAGTCACAAACGCGCAGCACTTCGCGAGGCGTTCGAACCAAGAAAACGTTTTGAAATCGGCCAGTTGGATAGCAACAGCGCCCGAGGCTGTCAATCGCCAGAGGCGTCCTAACGCGCTGTCACTGGCGTTTCTCCGGCGGGCCCGGAGAGAGCTCGTTGGCGGAGCTGATGCGGTTGCGCCCCTCGCTCTTGGCTCGGTACATCGCCTTGTCTGCGGCATCGAGCAGCGGCTCGCGCGTGTCGCCATGAATCGGACAGGTCGCCACACCGATCGAAATCGTCAGCCGCAGCGTGCCGTCATGTCCGGCCTCGAAAAGATGCGACTCGACCCGCGCCCGAATCCGCTCCGCGATGCGCAATGCGACGTCATGCGGGGTATCGACGAGCAGGATCGTAAACTCGTCGCCGCCATATCGCGCCAGCGTATCCACCTGCCGAACACACTCGAAAAGCAACGTCGAAAGCTCACGCAGCGTATCCGATCCGACCAGATGCCCATGAACGTCGTTGACCTTCTTGAACCGATCCAAATCAAGAAAGAGGACCGAAAGCGGATTGCCGTAGCGAGCGGCGCGCTGAATCTCGTTGTCGGCGGTCGCGAGTAGGTATCGGGCGTTGTAAACGCCGGTCACGTCATCGATGAACGCCCGCTCCTTCGCGTTGTGATACCGCTCGGCGGTGGACAGAGCGGCATTGGCGTGACGTGCAATCGTGCGCGCGGTTTCCAGGTCCGCCCCATCAAAACGACGGCCCTCGGAGAGCGCCCAGACATGACCCACCTCGCGGTCATCACCACGAAGGGGCAAGGACAGGAGCGCACCCGGTGATTCCAGCCCGACACGACCGAGCGCATGATGCAGAGGCCCCCACGGCACGACGCCCACCTCGCCATGTCCCATCGTCGATTCGAGGGATTTTTCATCGAGCAGCACGCGAATCAGCGAATCCCTCACCTCCTCCGGGAAACCACGGGCGGCCACGCCCGCACCCCCCGGTGCAGGACTCGGTGAAAAGAATGCGATGCCACGACGACAGTCCAGGCGAGCCAGAAGAAGTTCCAGCGCCATCGGGTAGAGCTTGCCGGGCTCGAGACAGCTCCCAAGGGCCTCGCAAGCAAGCTCGGTTTCGAGTTGCGAGCGCAGACTCGACTCCGCCTGTTCGACCTCGAGCAGCCGCGCCACGATCTGCGTTGCCACCGGCAGCGCTTCGAATTGCGCCATCGGCAATCGATAGACAGTGGTGCCTGGAGATTCCGATTCGGCAGAGAGCATCCCTGTGTCGGCGGATGCCATTGCATTCGACATCGCGATTCGGGCGATCGCCGCCCCGGGTCGACGCCATTGTGCCCACACGACGTCCGAAAGAATCGCGTCCGCATCCTCACCGACAGCGATCAAGACCACATGCGAGGCGCCGACAGAAGCATCGGCAGCGGCAGCCGCCGTCTCGAACGCAGCACAGGAAAACCGAGTGCCCTGTCCCGACGCGGCCAGACCCACGATCAGCGTCGCCGCGATCGCATCTGCGCCCCCGCCCACGATCAGGACTGGAATTGGGGCAGACCGATCGACCTTCGACATCGCAGATTCTCCCCAATTGAGTTTCTCGCCGAGCCCCAGGTCTCGACGTCGTTTCAAAACCGTCCCAGTACAGATATCGGAACAGAGGGTGACGGCCTTGAGCCGACGTGTCGACGACCGCACCTGGGAAAACGGACGAAATCGACGGGCTGGTCAGCGCGCCCGCTCTGCCTGCGAGGGCGCTCTCGGCTGCAGTTCCGTCCAGCTTTCGCCCCCGTCGACGCTTCGTAGAATCCTCTGACGATCGCCCACGGCCATTCCCGTCTTCCCCGATGGCGAAAATGAGATCGCAAGCAGCGAATCGAAATGGACGGCCTCGCCAGCGCCCCTCCACGGACGCCAGCGCTCGCCCGCATCTGCGGAAGTCCACAGACCGCCCTGGGCTCCGACGACGACCGCACGCTGCCCCCCGATCGCCACCGCGTTGAGATCATGCGTCGTCGGCGACACGATCGCCTGCCACCGATCTCCACCATCCACGCTTCGAAGTACGACGCCTGCGCGTCCGACAGCAAGGCCCAGACCCGCCTCGCCCATCCAAAGCGAAGTCAGGATCCTTTGTTCTCGGAGATGAAGTCGCAATTCCGACTCTTCGCCACTCCGTTCGCGGAAATAGCTTTCCAGAAAATTCGGTTCGTCATCCAGATAGTCGTCGAAATTCCAGGGCGGGTCGCCTAACACAATAATTCGCGTGGCCGAAATTGAAGAGTCTTCAAGTTGGGCTCGCGCATCTTCGAGTCGCGCGGCAATCAACTCGAAGAGCTTCGTTGCATCACGCGGCCGCCCCATTCGTTCGAGTTCGAGCGACCCGATGATCGGCTCGAGGACCCATTCGAGATTCTTGCGGTGGCGGTTCGCCGCCACGAATTCCCGAAGACGTTCTCGGTCACGGTCCACAAGATCAACCTGGCCCACACTGAATTCAATTTCCTCGAAGCGCGCAAAGTCCTCGGGCACCTGGACTCGCCAGCTCTCTCCAGCATTGTCCGAGCGTTCGAGAAGACGACCCATCGACCAGCACCGACCGCTATCCGGTGCGCACGCAATGTCCAATCGCTCGATTGGCCGCGGAATATCCAGGTCATCTCGGCGCCGGAAGACCACCCAGCCCGTCCCTCCTTCTTTCCACCCCAGAACCAGTCCATTCGCTGCGACGGCGATCGCCCGGTCGTTTCGAATGGCATGGACGCCAACGAGTGGCATGGATGCGGATTGGCCCGGCAGACGCTGACGCCGCCAATGCACACCGCCATCATCGGTCCGCAAGATGATTCCCTCGCCCACTGCCCAGCCGACCTCCTCGTCGACCATGGAAATCCCACGCAACGTATTCACAGCGGGAAGATGGGAGCGGCTCCAGGTTTCGCCCAAATCGGATGTCCAATGAATCTCGCCCGTTGTGCTGAGGGCGATTGCGCGGGCATCGCTGATCATCTCGATCGCAACCAGATCGTTTGGGGGCCAGATCACCGTCGATTCTGAAACGACTTCACGCTGCTCACTCGGACAAGCCAGCAACAGCGCACACAACAGGATCGGCGAAAGTTTTTTGAACAGTCGGATAATGTTCATGGATCGACCAGTGAAGACGGGTGTCGTCCTCTGCGGACCGCGCTCCCAGGGAGCGGGAAAGCTCTCAAGCAGATGCAACCGACAGACGCATCAGCGTCACCCGGCCTGCCGTCGAGTCTTCCACGCAGATCGCTTCACCGCCCATCGACGCCATGCCTTGTTGCACGACATCCGGTGGAAATCCGGTCGCACTCCGACGCGCCGAATCCGGGATGTCGACGAGGGAGACAACGACACCCCGTGGCTGATCCCCACCGAGCGCTCGCGCCAACAATGTCAGCGGCTCGTCGGGCATTGCTTCTTCGATTCGCTGATGCACGAGCCCGGTCAAGAGTCGTTCGAAGACCACGCTTGCCCCGGCAACCCTTGGCAAATTCGGTGGCATCAAGACCTGGAAATCAACGCGCGTCTCGGTGTCGTTTGAAATCCGGTCGACGACACGCATGATCGCGTTGCTCACATCGAAGCGACCCTGCTGCGCCTTTCCACCGCGAATTGCCACTTGCAGCTCGCGAAGCCATTTCTGGGCACTTTCCGCAGAGCGCAGGCCGCGCTCGAGGATCCTCTTCTGGTGCTCAGAGATCTGATCCTCAAGGCTCAGGGAGAGCATCTGCATCGATTGAACGGCATCTGAAATAGGCTCACCAATCTCATCCGCCAGACCCGTGATGTACTCATCGTTGGTCTGCTCTTCGAGCAGAACCATGATGACGCCCACCCGATCGTCTTGCGCCTCGATCGGCGAGGCCATTCCCGTATAGGCGAACTCGCCTTCCCGAATCTGCAGGCGAGCCGATTGCCCCCGCTGCAACACTTCCGCGGTGACACCCAGCACGACCTCGCGCGCGCCGCCGCCGAAGACCATCGCCAGGGGTTGCCCCATCGGGTCATCTCCGACCCGACAGAAACGGCCTCGAAAGGCGGGGTTCGCGTAGACGATGCAACCATCAGGGTCACCGACCAGGATCGGAGTCTGGAGATGGGCCAGAAGTGAGATGTCCTCGGCGCCGCTCATGCGTTTCCCCACGTCAGGATGCCCGCCTGATGCATTCGTGAAAGCGATCGCAGCGCCTCGAATGGGTCCATCCCGGACACGGAAACGAGATCACTAAGCGCCGTCTCTCCATCAATCATGGAAAGCAGGAATCCCGCACTCGGTGGCAGATTACGACTGTGCGGACTGTCCATGGCTCCGTCAGCGAGACGAGCAATCTGGGTCAGATCACCGAGTTCCCGACGATATTGTTGAAACAGGTTGGCGCGAAGAAGTTCAATCATCGCCTCACATTCGAGACTGCCTTCCGTCGGCGCATTCGTAAGGAGCTCGAGTGCCGTGTCACTGTCTTCAGCGCGAAGCAAACGTCTGGCATCCTCCATGATCGATGGCTCTCCGGCGTCCGATGGACCGCCGCGCGGTTTCGTCCGGCGATCGGCGTCACGCATATAATCGAGCGCTTCCTCGTTTCCGGGATCGCGCTCGAGGGCTTCGCTCCAAAGCAGGAAGGCCTGGGCGACATCGCCCGTCCCATAGAGTTCGAGCCCCTGCTGAAGCAGGCCAGACACCGCATTTTGTCTAGAATCGGAATCATCCGACATAAATTCGACCTCAGTCTCGGAGCTGAACTTCGTAAAGGTCATGCTCCTCAATAATTTCATCGATCTCGACATCAGACAGCGTGCCCGTCGAGCTCACGGTGATGGACTGTTCCTTGTCCGTCGCGAGATCTCTTGCCGAAACGCTCACGATCCCATTCGCATCAATGTCGAAGCTCACTTCGATTTCGGGTTCGCCCTTCGGCGCCGGCCGAATTCCCGACAATATGAACTCGCCTAATAGATCGTTCTCCGCAGCGAGATCGCTTTCTCCCTGCAAGACGCGAATCTTGACGGCAGACTGATCATCACGAGTCGTCGTAAAGACATGACCCTTGCTGACGGGCACCGTCGTATTGCGTTCGATCAACCTGGCGAAATGCCCACCGTAGGTGCCGATTCCAAGAGAAAGTGGCGTCAAGTCGAGAAGCAACATGTCATTTCCTGAATCAAGCAAGGCAGCCGCCTGCACGGCTGCGCCGAGTCCAACGACCTCGTCCGGGTTCACGCCCTTGTGAGGACGCTTTCCGAAGTATTCGGTCACGCGACGCTGCACCAGCGGCATGCGCGACTGCCCGCCGACCAGCACGACCTGATCGATGTCGGAGGGCTGAACACCTGCATCAACGCAGCACTGCTCGACGCTCTTCAGCGTGCCCTCCACCACATCATGCACGAGGCTTTCGAGATCCTCGCGAGTCAGCTCATAGTTGAGATGCCGTGGACCCTCAGAGTCACTCGCGATGAAGGGTAGATTGATCTCGACGGTATCGCGAATCGAGAGATCGCATTTAGCCTTTTCCGCAGCGTCCTTGAGCCGCTGAAGGGCCATCGTGTCCGAGCGAAGATCCATCCCTTCGCTCTCTTCGAACCATTCAACGAGATGCTGAACGATGCGTCGATCGAAATCCTCTCCCCCGAGAAACGTGTTGCCCGAGGTCGCCAGGACTTCGACGACACCGTCAGACATATCAAGAATGGAGATGTCGAAGGTGCCACCGCCCAGATCGTATACAGCGATCTTCTCCTCGCTCGGTCGGTTCATGCCGTAGGCGAGCGCGGCTGCCGTCGGTTCGTTGATAATGCGGAGCACTTCGAGCCCAGCGATCTTGCCAGCGTCCTTCGTGCACTGTCGCTGCGAATCGTTGAAATAGGCGGGAACCGTGATAACCGCTTCATGGACCGTCTCGCTGAGATATTCCTCGGCGACCCGCTTCATCTCTCGCAAGATGATTCCCGAAATTTCGGGACACGTAAAAGTCTTGCTGCCCGCCTTGATGCGGGGATCCCCATTCGGACCGCGCACGATTTCGAAGGGCGAGAGATCAATCGACTTCTGAACCTCGGGGTCGTCGAAGCGACGGCCGATCAGGCGCTTGGCCGCAGAAACCGTGTTTCTGGCGTTGGTGATCGCCTGACGCTTAGCGAGGTGACCGACGAGTCGTTTGCCGTCCTGTGAAATTCCAAACATGGAAGGTGTCGTCTTGTACCCCCCCGAATTCGGAATCACCGTCGGTTGGCCATTTTCCATCACGGCCACGCACGAATTCGTCGTTCCCAGATCAATTCCAATCACTCGGCTCATGCCATTCCCCCTTGCGCTTCCTTGTGCGCCCCAAGTCGCACAGCAGCCAAGGCTCGCCGTGCATCCAAATCTTCATCGTCCAGCTTGAGCGCTGTCTCGAACGAGCCAACCGCCGCTTTCATGTCGCCCAACTCCCTATGGATCCTGCCCATCAAAGTGTGTGATCCCGCCACGTCTGGCGCGCCCTCGATCAGCGTCTGTGCATACTCTTCGGCCAGGCCGATTTTCCCGAGTTGCAGACAGATCCGAGCCGCCCGTTCGTTCAATTCGGGATCGTGTGGGCGATAGATCAAGACTTCGTCCAGCAGCGTCCAAGTGTCCCGAATTTCCCCATCACTCATGCGCTCGATCGGCGTTGCCAGGAGCTTCGTTGCACGCGCACCGGCCGCCTGAATCCGCAGTCCGCCGAGTGCTTCCTTGAATTCAGCCCGCCCAGGATCGAAACTGATGGCAATTCGAATATTGGCTTCCGCCTCTTTCATGCGACCTGCGTTCTGAGATACTTCGGCCGCCCGAAAAATTTCCTGCGCCGTGGCCCGCCGCTCTTCAAACGCGAACTGGTCGATCTTGAAGGGCATGCGCTGACGCAAGCGTTCGAGTTTCGTAAGCGGCTTTGGAGCGGCTACTTCGGGTTTCGCAGCGGACTCACTCGCCGCCAGCTGCGCAACTGGCGCTTCAGCGTCCGACTTCACAGTCGAACGATTCTCGACCTGGCAAAGATCGGGATCCGAAAGGAGTTCGTGGGCCTCCAGAACCTTCTTGAAGATTCGATCGAGACGTGCCGCGTGCGATCCGATGTCCCGACGAAAATATCGGTCGGGATGAAATTCCTTTGAGAGCTTGAAATACGCGCGCTTCACGACCTTGGGCTCGGAGCCTCGGGGAACGTCGAGAAGCTCGTCATACGGCAAATCCAAAGAGGCTTCGAACTCGAGGATGCGGCGCTGTGTCGCCACATCGATGTCCAGTTCTTCATCGATCTGCGTCTCATCGATCGCGCGCGTTTCCACGGACGTACTCTCGACCTCGAGGGATTCGGTAACCAGCGAATCGCCGGCCGGCTGCATCGACGCTTCTGCCGCGTCCGCATTCCGAATGGGTTCGAGGAGTCCTGCGTCGATCCATCGACCCAGGACTGTGTCGGCTTCCAGCGCCGGAATGCCCGCCATTTCACGCAGTACGCGCCATGGGGTGGCCCCGTCAAAACGGGACAGCAAATAGCCTTCCGCGACACTCAAATTGAGCTGCCGTATATCACATCCCGATGCCAGGACGAAAATCTGCCCCATTGAATCCGAATCCTGCTCCACGGTCTGCATCGACCTCCCAGCAGGGACTGACCACCAGGCGAGCCCCCACTCGAAACTCATCGGCCGGCGCGCCGCGAAGTCTGAGAAATCATGCGCAGCGGCCCAGCCTTTACACCGGGATTCGTTAAGCGATGCGGATCGGGCCCCCTCGGGGATTTGGCATATTTTCCCGGTTGAAATGCCGAGTGGGCAAAACTGCCACGCGAGTCACGATTCGAGACGGCGATGCCCCAGGGCCTAATTGTCTGAAATTGGGGCTCGCCGTTCGGCGCCGAGAGTCAATCTCGCAGCAGTCGCTCGAGGATGGCGTTCTGGGCATAGAGTCGGTTCTCGGCCTGGTCGAAGACCAGACTTCTCGGTCCATCGAGCACATCGGCCGTCACCTCCTCCCCGCGATGAGCGGGAAGGCAATGCAGCAGATAGGCGTTCGCCGTATGGCTGAGCAGCTCGGCGTTGACCTGGTAGGGGCGGAAGAGTTCGCGTCGTAGCGCCGCCTCGTCTTCTTGGCCCATACTCGTCCAGGTATCCGTGTAGACGAAGTCAACGTCCTTCACAGCGACGACCGGATCAACGCCGACCACGATCTTGGCACCGCTATCGAGAGCCAGTTTCCTGGCCTTTGCAAGGATTCTCGCAGACGGCGGATGAGAGGTCGGCGTCGCAACATGCACCCCGAGCCCCAGAACCGCGGCCAACAGAATCAGCGAATTCGCAACGTTGTTTCCGTCCCCAACATAGGCAATCGTCGCGTCCTGCGGCTTCATTACGCCCGCGATGGTCACCAGATCCGCCATCGCCTGACATGGGTGAAGTAGATCTGTTAGGCCGTTCACCACCGGAATCGTTGCGTCCCGCGCCAGCTGCTCAACGAGTTCATGGCTGTAAGTACGCGCCATCAGACAATCGACCCAGCGAGACAATGCCCGTGCCACGTCCTCTGGGCTTTCCCTCGTCCCAATTCCGATCTGCTCCGGCTTGAGCAGAATCGCATGGCCGCCCAATTGATTGATGCCGGCTTCGAAAGTGACGTGGGTGCGCAGTGAAGGTTTCTCGAAATACATGGCGAGCGTGCGCCCTTCGAGAGTTCTCGGCCGTTTCCCGGAGCGGTGCAATCCTCGCAGCTCGAGTGCACGATCCATCATCGACCAAAGCGCGTCCGCGGACCAGTCCGCTACGCTGATAAAATCCTTTGGATCCTTCGCCATCTCATTACCCCGCAGAACCTGCTGGAGAAGGAACCAGGAGCGTTCCAATCCCCGCATCGTCGCTGAAGATCTCGAGCAATACGGCATGAAGAACCCGACCGTCGACGATATGCGTACGCCCCACATTCCCCAACAAGGCCTGAATACAGCATTCCATCTTCGGAATCATACCGCCCTTGATCGTTCCATTCGCAATCAGTCGATTGCATTCCTCTACGGAGAGCTCGCTGATCAGTTGATTTTTGTCGTCGAGCACGCCCTCGATATCCGTGAGGAGCATCAGCTTCTCGGCTTCGAGCGCGGCCGCTAGAGCTCCCGCCGCTTCATCGGCATTCACGTTATGACTCACCCCTTTGGCGTCGACGCCGATCGGCGCGACCACTGGGATGAAGCCCGACTCGACTGCGTCGCGCACGACGCTCGGATCAACGGCGATCACCTCGCCGACTCGACCTAGGTCCTGTCCGTCGATCAGCTTTTTCTGGACTCGCAGCAGCCCGCCATCGCTTCCCCTGTAGCCGACCGCCGTTCCGCCAGCCTGCCCGATGAGTTCCACGATCTCGCGGTTGACCTTGCCCCCGAGCACCCTCTCGACGACTTCCATCGTTTCGTCGTCGGTCACCCGTCGCCCATCGATGAACTGAGACTTGCGCCCCATTCGCTTGAGGGTCTCCGCGATCTGTGGCCCACCGCCGTGGACGATCACAGGCCGGACGCCAATCTGCTTGAGCATCACGACATCCGCGGCGAAGGAAGCCTTCAACGACTCATCGGTCATCGCATGACCGCCGTATTTGATCACGATCGTCTTGCCGTAGAGCCGCTGCATATAGGGCAGCGCCTCCATCAAGATCTTCGCTTTTTGTTGGGCGTTCTCTTGTATGTTGTCCCGAGCATTGCCCGGGGCATCCTCGCGCCCGTCATCGTTGCCGTTGTCGACTAACTTCTTCATCGGTTCCGTACTAGCCCCGAGCTTGCCGCCGCGCGGTCGCGACCTCTTCGATACTCTGAAGCAGGCTTCGGTAGAGGAGAACGTTTCGCACGGCTGCGGAAAACGCAGCGGCGAGGACCTCGGCCGTTCGCGCTGAAGCGGACTGGCCCTCTTGCAGGAACACCCGTAGCACACCGACAACCTTGCCACGCAATTTGAGTGGAATGCACAGATAGGGTCTCGCCATCCCATCACTCGGCGTATCCACGGCGACATCAAATCGAGCATCGCGGGCTGGATCCTCCGCCGCGACGAGTTGGCCAGTGGCGACCACGCTCCCGACCAACCCACGGTCGGCCGGAACGTCATTTCGATCGTTGGCGATCCCGCCATCGGCCTCTGCCAACATCTCGAGCAGCGTCCGCTCCGAATTCAACAGATAGAGGGAAACCGGGGCAGCGGATAGCTGCGCAGCCACCGCCGTCGTCGCCATCCGAAGCACGCGATCGGGCTCCACTTCCGCCGCGACCGCCTCACAGACAACCCTCGCCAACTCCGCATCGCCTTCCAACATGGCTACTTCGGCTAGAACAACACCTTCCGCCGTCATCGCGCTTGCCGCTTGCAACAAGCGGTCGACTTCGGGGTCCGCAGCCAGAAACTCGGAAATCTGCATTCCGAGCAGACGAAGAACATTGCTCTCGTCTTCGGACAGCGCTTCGGCATCCTCGCTTTCCGTCATGCACAGTATGCCGACGGGAATCCCGAGACAGATGAGCGGCACGATCGCAAAGGCGCTGTCCTCATAAATGCCGGCGCCACGACCGGAGAATCGAGGATCGGCCTCGACTTCCGAGACACAAAGGACCTGACCCTGCTCGAAACAAATGCCCGCTGGCCCTTCGCCCACTTTGCGAGCGCTCAGCGTTACCGATTGAACGTCGACACCCCGGGTCGCCACGACCGAAAGCCATTCACGATTCGCATCTGCCAGCATGAGCGACACGCGAGAAGTCTCGAGTACAACACTGGCTGCATCGACAATGCCCTGCCGAAGAACATCGACACGCTCTTCCGGCGAGGCCAATCGAACCAGCTGTGAGAGGCGATCCATCCCCGAAACCAGACGATCGATTCGATCCCGAAGGCGGCGACGGCCCGCATTCGCCTCGAAACCATCGACGGCCCGCCCAACCGCAAGCGTCAGTTCTTCGTCGTGCAGCGGCTTGGCGAGGTAATCGCAGGCGCCCAGCCGAAGCGCCTCGAGAACGATTTCCTGATCCGTCGAAGACGAGAGCATGATGATCGAGAGCTCGGGTCTCATCTCGCGAATCGAGGCCAACACTTGAATCCCGTCCATGTCAGGCAAGCGAACATCGAGAACGACGACACCGACCGATGGATCGGTGGCGGCGGCCAAAGCGCTCGCCCCGTCCTCCGCAAGAATGGTTTCAAATCCACCGTCGCGAAGAATCTCATCGATCGCTTCGCGAAAGAAGCGTTCATCGTCCACGATCAGGACATGCCCGTGACTCCGCTCGTGTGCATTCGTTTGAAACACCGGCCATTCCCCCCGCTCAAGCGCACTTGAGAAAGCTACAGGATGAATTGCGAAAGATCCTGATCATCGACCAGGTCCTTCAACTTCTTTTGCACCAGAGCTTCGTCGATGATCACCTTGATTTCGCCTAGATCCGGCGCGTCGAAAGAAAGTTCTTCGAGCAGACGTTCCATGACCGTATGCAGTCGACGCGCACCGATGTCGGCCATTCTCTCGTTGACGGTCGCAGCGAGTTCTGCGATGGCCTCGATGCCGGATTCTTCGAAAACCAGATCGATGTCTTCCGTCGCAAGCAGCGCCGTGTATTGTCGAACCAGGGAATTGGTCGGCTCCGTCAGGATCCGAACCAGATCGTCTCGCCCCAGACTCGCAAGCTCGACACGAATCGGAAATCGGCCCTGTAGCTCAGGAATGAGGTCCGACGGCTTGGCAACGTGAAAGGCGCCCGCCGCAACGAAGAGAATATGGTCCGTCGAGACCGCGCCATGTTTCGTCTGCACCGTCGAGCCCTCGACGATCGGCAACAGGTCTCGCTGAACCCCTTCTCTTGAAACGTCGGCAGCCTGACGATTACCGCCGCCGACTGCCACTTTATCGATCTCGTCGATGAATACGATTCCCGTATCTTCGACACGGCGCACGGCCATTTCTCGAACCTTGTCCGCATCGACGAGCGCCAGCGCTTCCTGCGCGATCAAAGCCTCGCGCGCCTCCGCCAGCTTCATCGTTCGGCGCCGCGTCTGCTTCGGCATGAAGCCCGAAAGCATGTCCTTGAATTGCAGGCCCATCTCCTCGACACCGCCGGGCGACATAATGGACATCGAGGGCCCGGTGGTCTCGTCGTTCAATTCAATTTCGAGCATGCGCTCTTCTAGTTCGCCGAGTCTAAGTAGCCGACGCAGCTTTTCCCGAGTGTCATTTCCCGGCGCCCCGGGTTCCGTGATCGTGTTCACCACAGGTGCCGCGGATTCAGGCAGGAGAGCATCGAGCAACCGCTCTTCCGCCAGCGACTCAGCATTCGCACGTACAGCCTCTTGCTCTTCCTCGGAGACCATCTGGATCGCGAGCTCCATTAAATCGCGAATGATCGATTCGACATCTCGACCGACATATCCCACCTCAGTAAATTTCGAAGCTTCGACCTTGATGAAGGGCGCCTGCGAAAGTTTCGCCAGGCGGCGCGCGATCTCGGTCTTGCCGACGCCGGTCGCCCCGATCATGATGATGTTCTTCGGGGCGATCTCGTCTCGCAAGGCCTCAGGGACCTGCTGCCTGCGCCATCGATTGCGCAGAGCAATCGCGACCGCGCGCTTGGCCTCCTTCTGCCCGATGACATATCGATCGAGTTCTGAGACGATTTCCCGCGGTGTAAAGGATTGCGTTTCTGGTGATGCTGGCATTTTACTCAAGGGAGCGTTTCCATTTTTATGTTGTCGTTGGTGTAGATGCAGATTCCAGCCGCAACCTTGATCGCAGCTTCCGAGATCTCAGTCGCACTCATCGTCGTATGCGCGGCCAATGAACGCGCCGCTGCGAGTGCATAGCCTCCACCCGACCCGATTGCCGCCACACCATCATCGGGTTCGATCACATCGCCATTGCCCGAAACCATCAGCAATGTCTCCGTATCGCCCAACAGAATCATCGCCTCCAATTTCCGGAGCACACGATCCGTACGCCAATCGCGAGCAAGTTCGACCGCCGCACGACGAATATTGCCGGGATGACTTTCGAGCTTGGACTCAAGGCGTTCCATCAAAGTCAGCGCATCCGCCACACCGCCGGCAAAGCCAATCAGAGCGCGACCCTGGCCGATTCGACGCACCTTCTCAGCCGTTTGCTTCATCACGGTTTCGCCTAGCGTGACCTGGCCATCTGCGGCAATCGCCACATGGCCGTCGCGTAAAACCGCAACAACCGTCGTCGACCGAATTCGGCCGGCCTTTCCGGAGGCCGCAGCCCCATCCAGTTCATCCATCAATTCTTCCCAATCACTTTCAGCTCTCGCATGTCACGCCCGCGCATAGAGGTCCATCCCATTTTTCACCGCGCCGTGCGTTTCGATTTAGTTTCGACCTATTTCGACTTGTCCTGCCCGCCTTGTCGCTCACGTGCCCTCGGATGTGCATGATCATAGGCGTCGCGCAGATGTTCGATCGAAACCGCGGTGTATTTCTGCGTCGTGGACAAACTCGCGTGGCCGAGCAGCTCTTGAATTTCGCGCAGATCCGCGCCCATATCGAGTAGGTGCGTGGCATAACTGTGGCGAAGTCGATGAGGATGCACATGCTGATCCAGATCCGCACCGATCCCGCGCTCCTGCAAGATGCGACGCGCCTCTCGAGCCGCCAGCCGTCGTGGCTTCTCCTCCCGCCGAGAGCGCAGGGAGATGAAAAGGGGTTCACCGAGGACCCCCGTATGTCGCCGAACCTCGAGCCACTCCGCCAATGCCTCGCGCGCCGCGGCCGGAATCGGAACGATCCGCTCCTTGCCGCCCTTGCCCATCACCCTGATCTCGCGCGCCCGCAGTTCGAGATCCCGGACATCGAGGGCCGTCAATTCTCCGACCCGAATTCCGCTTCCGTAGAGCAGCTCAACGAGAGCCCGGTCGCGAAGCTTCATCCAGATTGAACGCCGCTGCCGATCGCCCCCTTCCGGCACCGGCCGCCGGGTCTGAGGCCGGTCGCGAGTCATCAATTGCTCGCAGTCATCGACTGAGAGAGGTCGCGGAAGACGCTTCTCCAGCTTCGGCATCGGCAATCCCGCCGTAGGGTCATCGCGGACCACACCCTCACGCACCAACCAACGAAAGAAAGAGCGAACCGAGGCGAGCTTCCGACCTAACGTGGCGGGACTGCGCCGACGGTGAAGACTGGCCAGCCAGGCGCGAACATGATCTGCATTCACATCCGCCGGCGAGATTTGCGCGCCCGTATGAACGGTCAGCTGCCGAACATCAGATTCGTAGGCCCGACGGGTATGTGGAGAGAGGCCCCGCTCGACCGAGAGATATTGGCCAAAAGACTCGGTTGCCTGGGACCAGTTCATGAGGCCCCCATTGCCGTCAGCGTTTCGCGACGCATGTAGCGATTCATCGCGGCCAGGGCGCGCGCCGCGAGCAGCTCGTTCTTCTCTCGCTTTGGAAGCTTTCTTCGGCGGCCACTGCGCTTCGTAGCACCCGCCGCAGACTGATCCGAAGCTGCCATCAAGGCACGATCGATGGTTTCGCGATCAAGCGGCGGGAAGAGTCCGTAATTCACGTTCATCGGCTGAAAATGCTTCGCATCCGCGTTCTGCAAATGTCGCAGGAGCGCACCGTGCGCGGTCTCGACAGGCGGCAATTCAAAATCGAGGCCTCGAGCCAATCGGGCGACGCCCACACCCGCCACATATCCGAGGGCGGCGGACTCGACATAACCCTCGACCCCTGCCATTTGTCCAGCGAGGAAGACACCCGGGCGCCGTTTCAACTGCAGCGTCGGATCCAATTGAATCGGAGCATTCACGTATGTGTTGCGGTGGATCGATCCAAACCGCGCAAAAACCGCCTTGCCCAGCCCCGGCAAGGCTCGAATAATTCGCTTTTGCTCCCCGACACGCAGCTTCGTCTGGCATCCGACCAGATTCCAGAGCGTCCCGTTCTGGTCTTCCTGACGAAGCTGAACGACCGCGTGGGGGCGCCGGCCGGTTCGCGGATCGACTAGGCCAACCGGCTTGAGGGGACCGAACGCCAGCGTATCGCGTCCGCGCCGGGCCATTTCTTCAATGGGCAGACACCCCTCGAAATACATCGCCTTTTCAAATTCATGCAAGGGGACCGTCTCGGCACGAAGAAGTTCCTCGACGAAAGCTTCGTACTCGTCCCGCAAGAGCGGCACGTTCAGATAATCGCCTACGCCCTCGTCGTATCGTGAAGCGCGAAACACGATCTCATCGTCGATCGAATCTGCGTAGATTGTGGGCGAGATGGCGTCATAGAAATAGAGATATTGTTCGCCGAGGGTCTTGGCGAGATCTTCCGCCAACTCGGGGTCCGTAAGCGGCCCCGTCGCCAGAATCACCAGTCGAGCCTCTGGAATCTTTGTGATCCGCTCGGTTCGAACTTCGATGCGTGGATGACCGCTGATCGCCTCGGTCATCGCTGCGGAAAATTCATCTCGATCGACGGCCAGCGCCTTGCCGGCGGGAACCGCCGTGCGATCGGCGACTCGAATCACGAGGGAATCGAGCATGCGCATTTCTTCTTTCAACAGACCGACGGCGTTGCCCAGCGTATTGGCGCGGAGAGAGTTACTACAGACCAGTTCGGCAAAGTCGTTCGAAGCGTGCGCGGGAGACCTTCGCTCGGGCTTCATCTCGAAAAGCGTCACATCGATATCGCGCTGAGCCAGCTGCCAGGCCGCCTCGCTGCCGGCCAATCCAGCCCCTACGACAATGACGCGATTTTCGTTTTCCGCCCTCATCCAAACTCCTGTCTGCTGCGTCCGGTCATCTCTTCATGGCCCATCCTGGTCACCGGGAACCTCCGGCGCCTCGACGAGCAATGCATAGCCGTCCTGGCCGGGCAAAACTTTCGGCTACGAGGGGAGCCTTCAGCTGCTTTGGAGCCTTCAGTGTTCAAGAGTCATTGGCATCGGGGGCAGTGATCAGCTGTGTCGCGCTGAACACACGTAGACAACAACCGCGATCATGAAGATAGCTCAGCCGGTCCCAGAACGCGGGCACCCGCCACGCCGATCACCATTTGGCATAAATTCGGCCGTCGCGCTCCATGATGATTCGACCGGCGAGCTCAAGTTCGACGAGCGCACCCGCCAATTCCGAAACACCCAGCCCTGTCCGCCCAACGAGATCATCCCGCGTCGCGGGACCGTCTTCGAGGGTCTTCAGAATCCGGTCTTCCACCGAGGTCCCGGTCAAGTCGACTCCCGAGACGACATTCGATGGTACGACGGGCCTTACTTCGACGCAGGCGTGCGGCGAGCCGCCGATGCGATTCAGAGACGCTTGAAAGCCGAGGTCTTCAAGCACATCCCCGGCCGAGCAAATCGGGCGTGCACCTTCGCGTAGGAGTTGGTTCGTGCCTTCGGCAAAGGGACCTTCAACCGAGCCGGGCACGGCGAAGACCTCCCGGCCCTGACCCAAGGCATGTCGCACCGTCATGAGCGATCCACTGCGCCGGCGAGCTTCGACGACTATGACCCCCAGGCAGAGTCCGCTGATGATCCGATTGCGCAAGGGGAAATGCGCTCGACGTGGCGGTACGCCCAGCGGCATTTCGGAAATCACAGCTCCGGAGAGTGTCATCTCTTGTGCGAGTTCTCGATGTTCCGGCGGATAGACCTGGTTCAGCCCACAAGCGAGTACGCCAACCGTTGTCCCGTTCGCTTCGAGAGCGCCGCGATGCGCTTCTGCATCGACCCCTCGCGCCAGCCCCGAAACGATCACGAGACCTGTCGCAGCGAGTTCCCGCGCCAGACGACGAGCGGTCTCACGAGCTGCGCGGGTCGCCGCGCGGGCCCCAACAATCGCAATTCCCGGTCCAGCAAGCGCGCGGACGCGACCCCTAACGAGCAGCACCGGGGGCGCATCGACCAGCTCCGCCAAAGGCCGCGGATAAGCCGGATCAGTCAGTGGCACGACTCGCAACGCCAGTCGTTCGCATTCTCGCAGACGCCGCTCGCCTCGACGATCATCACCAAGGTCATCTCGCCGACGCGCCCCCCCGAACTCACCGGCGGCGACGTCCGGCGGCAGAAGTTCAAGCTGGCCACGCAGACGGCTCAGGACTTCTCGCGGAGACATCCCTTCGCGCAACCGAATCCCGACGGCTTCTGGCTTCCATGCAAGAGACTGTTGCAACTCCAACCAGTCGAAAGCCTCTGACGGCGACAAACCGTTGTTGGATGCATCGATCTCGTGTGTGCTGATGACTTTCTCTGACATGGCCGTTGATCATTTCAAGGGGACACGATCTGCGAGGCCCAGCCAATGAACAACATTCTCTCAGCCGATGCTTGCCAGAGCCTTTCGTTCACGGAAATTCGGATTTTGACGATATCCGTTCTCCAAAACGAATCGGGCCCGCGCGAATGAACACGCGGGCCCGATCATCAAGCTCCATCCAGAGCGGATCGAAATAGAACGCTCGAGCGCCTAACGCTGAGCCATCGTTTCAATCATCGGACGCACGGTGTCGCCCACCGCGAGTTCGCGGCTCGACGTCAGCACGAAGGCCACGGACGTATCCGCGGTGACTGAAACAACGACGAGTCGCGCCACACGATGATCGGGCGTCCGAACATCCACTCGACGCGAGCGGTCGTTCAGGATCTCGCCAGACTCGAAGACCTCGAGTTCACTGCCGATTTCGACACCATGAAATTCGCCCCGATTCAGGTAGACATAACCACCATCTGCCATCACGGTTAGCTCACCCGGAAGGAAAACGATCTTCCCCTCGATGCTGTCCGGAGTGGAACGCGCAGTCACGTGCCGCTCCGCCATCGGGCGAGACATGACGCGAACACCTCGACGCATCTCGGCGTAGCTCATTCGAATTTCCGCCAGTGACGTGTCGCCGGTCAACTCGCGAACTTCGAGCCAGCCCAAGATATCGACGTGATGACCCAGGATTCGATTGGTGTCGACGTCCCGAACTTCCTCAACGACCTTGAAGATCGTGAACTGATCACCGATCTCGACATCGCCCTCACCCATGCCGAGTACGACCGGGTCTCCCGCAGCGAGATAGGTTCGCTCGCTCGAACTGTCGATGATGCTGGTCGCACCGTCCAGATCCTCTGCGCTCACGAAACCCATCGCATTTCGTTGGCTGATCGTAATCTGACGTCCAGAGACCATGGTCTCTGGCTCTTGTCCAACCACGGAAACCGGGAAGGCCTCGAGCGCCGCAACGGGAGAGACCTCCTCTGCCTCGGCGATTGGCTCGAAGGCGGTCATTTCGTCATCGATCATTGAATCAGAGACCACCGCTTCGGCGACCGGCTGCTCAGCCTGTGGCTCAAGAAACGACTCGGCCTCCTCATCACTCACGATGCGCATTTCATTGGCCGTGATCCAGATCTTGTCGCCGGGCGTAATCAGATGTGGATTCTCAATGTTCTTGTTGTCGATCCAAACGGACGGCCAGACCCAGGGTGTCCCCAGATAGGCCGCCGCGAGATCCCAAAGTGTGTCCCCGCGCGCAACGTTGTGGAGTCGACCGGTTCGCCCAAGGTCGTCGATGCCAACGGGACCAAGCTTGACTCCCGCGGACATCTGGACTTCGTCGGAACCCGACAAATGAACACCGCCTGGGCTGGCCAGTTCGGCGGCCACTTCCGCTTCACCACCCTCGCCCGAGTCTTCTGAGAGAGCGAGCGAGCTTTCCGGGATCGGGTCGGCGAGGACCAGAATCGGCGCAAAAGCCAAAACCGCCACAAGAATAAAAATCTGAATGCGCAACATGTACTCCTCCATGAACCGGATCGTGCAAAGCAGCGGATCCGATGCCGGTCAAGAAGGCGATTATCCGATCTCGGACAAAGGACCCCCTCGCCGAACTTATCGGCCCGCGCTGGGCATCTCTTGAACGTGTGGCTGGGTGGCTGACGGCGAGAGTCCCGCGGGTACGTGCCCGGCGGGTCGATGAGAAACGCGTCACAAGGGCCCTCACGGGCTCCGACGACTCGAGCCTATCCTTTGCCGCCACGCGCCCTGGTCAGAACTGGGCGCGCAGTCCAAATCGGATCTCTCGGCCGGGACGCAATACGTCATCTTTGTTGAAGGCAACATGGTTGCGCCCACGCACATCCGTCAGATTTCGTGCGCTGAACGTCCAGGTCAGCGGGAGCCCGGAGGCTGGCTCGCAGCGAAAGGACAGCGAGGCATTCAGCGTCGTAAAACCAGCAGTCGAGGGTTCGAAAGAGGTCGTACGCCGCTGGGCCCATTTGAGGACAGCCAAGGTCCGGCGCTGGCTCGACCTGCACCTGGACCCAAAACGGCTCCGGTCCTCGACTTCATCCGATTAGGTCGCCGAGTCGAGCCGGGCGATTCGGTCGCGGGCTTCCTTGGCCCAGCTCGGCTCCGCAAACTCGACTCCGCGCTCCTCCGCGAGCTTCGAAAGCTGCTCAAAGAAGTCTACGGACTTTCGGCTTTCGACCACGGCCTTCGCCGACTCTGCGTTCTTCTCGTAGGCCTCGGCCAGATGATTTCGAACGATTCCCTGGGCTTCGACCGCGCTGGAGGGAAATCGTTCCGCAGCTTCTTCGAGGTAGCCGATCGCCGCGGAGGGAATGCCGCGCTTGAGCAAGACCCAGCCCAGCGTGTCCGCGGAATTCGCGTCATCGGGCAGCTGCTCCTTCGCCTGCTGCGCCAACTCGAGGGCTCGATCGAGATCGCCTCCGGAATCGGCCAACAGATAGGCGAGATTATTCTTGGCCACGGCCAAATCCGAATTCAGTGAGATCGACTTCTCGTAGGCATCCTTTGCATCGGCGGGACGCTCATTGCTTTCATAGGCCATCGCCAAGCGGTACTGAAGATCCGAGGACTCCGGGGCTGCCTGCGCAGCACTTTCCATGACTGAGAGCATTCCGTCGATGTTTCCGGATCTTCCTTCCAGACTTGCAAGCGCCAACTGCGCCGTGACGTTACGCGGATTGAGTTCGATGGCCCGCATGAGAGCTGTCCGCGCCGCTTTTTCGTCCCCGAGCGACATCTTGACTTCCGCATCGATCTCGACGATTTCCGATTGATCCGGGTTGGCCTCCAAGGCTCTGGCGACTCGCTCGACGGAGGCCTCAATCTGATTATTCTGACGATCGATGCGAAGCAACTCGCGAAGGACTTGGGAACGACCGGGCGAGAGCCGATCCGCCTGCCGAAGCCGTTCGGCGCCCAGCTCCACTCGACCGAATGCCATATCCAGACGACCCAGCGCGAAAAGCGCCGGAGCCCCTCGCTCCTCTTCCGGAATCTTCGAGACTTCGGCGTAGGCGTCTTCGCCACGGCCAACGCGAATCAGGCTCTGACCAACGATGATCCGAATATCGACATCTTCGGGATGGGACTGCAGATATACCCGACCGAGTTCGATTGCGAATTCATGTTCACCAAGCTGTGAATGAAGCTTCACGAGCAACTTTCGCGCACCAGCCAATCGGGGATCAATCTCGATGGCGCGCGCGAGTTCGACACGAGCTCGACTGAGTTCGCCCGAGGCACCCAGCGCAGATCCCAACACGAAGCGCGCCTGCGCCCAGTCGGGCCGTGCCTGCAAAACGGTCTCGAGGGATTGCTTTGCGGCCTCCATGTTGCCACTGGAGAGTTCGACCTTGGCCCGAACGAAATTCGCATCTGGACTATCGGGCTGCTCTTCGAGCACACCGTCCACCAGGTCTCGTCCAGACTGAATCATCGCGCTGTCCGATTCCTGGTAGCCAATATCGACTAACAGCTCCGCTTCGCGAAGCAGCGCCGTCGTGTTTTTGGGTTCGATCACCACTGCAGCGCGTGCAGCTTTCAGCGCATCGGCCAGCTCGCCCTGTCGCCCGAGATAGGCGGACAACACCAGTTGTGCGGTCACACTGTCGGGAGACTCAACAGTGGCGCGACGAATCAATTCGTCTTCCTTCTCTGGCATTCCCTGACGGCGATAGAGGCCGGCCATCTGGTAGATCAACTCGACCTTGGTCTCCGAGAGCTTGATGCCCTTCTCGAGGACTTCGATTGCCGTGTCGAATTGGCCCTGGTCGTTGTAGTAGCTCGCGAGAAGCAAATAGGACGATTGAATGGCCTCCTCGCGCAATACATTGGATCGCAGCGAAGCCCGGAGACTCTCATCAACCTCGTCTGTGGCCGGCCTTTCGGTCGGCGCAGATGCCGCCAATGCAAGGGTCCGCTTCAAGATTTCGAGCCCCTCGTCCTCGCGACCCTCGCCCCGCATGAGCATCCGTGCCAACGCCGACAATGCCAGAAAACTCTCCTCGACTTCGATCAGCTCGCGAAGTGTCTTCTCTGATGCTTCTGTCTCCCCACGACGTTCATAAAAGCCACTCAGCAGAAATCGAAAAGCCGCGCCATTTGGCTCGTTCGCGATCGCCGATCGAAAATCAGACTCGGCGCCTCCGAAGTCTTCGCGAAACTCTTTCGCCTGACCAAGCAAGACGAATGCGGCGGAATTCGTGGGATCAAGCCGAAGCACGGCTTCAGCCTGTTCCGAGGATAAATCGAAATCATTAATCGCCGCAGAGACCGTTCCGTACCGCAAGCGCGCATCAACGTTCTCGGGATCGAGACGAACGGTCTCGGACATTTCCCAATAGGCTTCGCGAGGCTTTGAAACCTTCAGGTAGGCCAGCGAGAGCGCTTCGTGGGCCGTTGCGTTATCGGGTTCGAGCTGAAGAACATTCTTGAATTCGATGATCGCTTCTTCGGGCTGTTCATCTTCGACGTACTGTTCGCCCCGTTCGATGAATTCACTGACACGATCTTCATCGCTCGAACATCCGCTCACGACGAGAATGCCAAGCGTCGCGGCGAGTAGGATCGAAACAGTGCTTTGGGGTTGCAGCCAGAGACTCGAAGTCATCAAATGAATCCTTTACACATCACCAAGGGGCTATCAGCGGTTAGCCCTAGGGGAACAATATCTGGCTGAGAGAGTGCGCCATCCCAAAGGTCGATGCCAGACTAAGTCTCGTCGGGTCGCTGCCAACCTGGATCGCAATTGATGGGAACGTTCCCCGGAAGTCGAACGGACGCCGGAAACTCGACGGCAGGAAAGAGGCGGATTCGCTGGCTACTGGCGGAAGACCCCGGATTCACCGATCCGTTGGAATGACGTAGCGCTTGCCCTCTTGGGACAACCAGCCGGATGCCTTCAGTTGCTTGATCGATCGCGTCACGGTTTCCCGAGAGGTACCAACCATGTCGGCAATTTGTTGATGCGTGAGAACTGGAGTGAGGAGCCGTCCGCTGCCCCCTTCTTCTGGGCGCGCGATCCGCTCGAAGAGATTTCGCGTCCTTTCCTCGACGCCTTGGAACGAAAGCGAGCGCGCCTGTTCGTTCGTCTCCCGAAGTCGATTCGCGAGTTCCTCGATCACGGACAGGGCGAGATCCGGGCTTTGGCGAAGAAGTTCGATGAAGTCCCGACGAGACAGAGCCAGCAGTACCGATTCCTCGAGGGTCTTTACGCTCGCCGAACGAGGCTCGTCCCCGAGCAGTGCCATGTCGCCAAAGAATGCGCCGGCTTCGAGAAAGTTCATGATCTTCTCGCGCCCGTCTTCAGAGGCCTTGGTCACCTTCGCTCGCCCCGAGCGAATCACGTACATATAGTCGCCGGTCAAGCCCTCTTCGACGACCGTCGCGTTCTTCGGAAAGCGGCGCTCGATCAAATGCGTTCCCAGTTCCTCGAGGTCACCCTCAGAAACTCGACTGAAGAGCGGGATAACGCGCAGCGAATTCAGTACTTCTTTCCGAACTAAACCGGCCGTATTCATTGGTCAACCTCGCCTTGAGTCGCACTGACGCTTGGCGCCATGGATGAGACGCACGCGACGCGTCCCACTGGAAAACCTGCCGCGATCGGCCCGACTTCTCGAGGAAGTGACGTCCACAGCCCGCTCGGGATCGTACGTCTAAATCCCATCTAGACTGAGTGACCGAAGTCACAACTTCGGTTCCAATCCTGGAGAAACCGCCTACACGGCGAAAAATGCACCGGACCTGCAGTCCTATCGCCCGACGCCCCAATACTCGAACCCCGCTGCCGCGATTTGCTCCACATCGTAGACATTTCGTAGGTCGACCATGCGCATCTCGGACATGATTTCCTTGGCTCGCGCGAGGTCGATCATTCGGAATTCATTCCACTCCGTCACGATGACCATCACGTCGGCGCCGTCGAGCGCCTCATAAACGTCTTTGCAGAGCACCATCTCTGGAATCAGCCGGCCGGCCGCCGCCATAGCGGCTGGATCGTAGGCACGAATATTGGCGCCTCGCTCGCGCAGGGATTGCACGATGAAAATCGCCGGTGACTCGCGAATATCGTCGGTTTCGGGCTTGAACGAGAGCCCCAGGATCGCGACGGTTTTGCCGTCCGGCTCGCCTTCCAGCGCGAAAATGACTTTGTCCACCATTCTCATGCGCTGGCGTTCGTTCACGCGAATCGACGCCTCGACAATCGAGAATTCCTGCCCAAGCTCTCGCGCAAAGAATGCAGCCGAACGCGTGTCCTTCGGAAAACACGATCCACCGAAGCCGGGCCCCGCATGCAGGAATTTCTTGCCGATACGGCGATCGAGCCCCATGGCTCGTGCCACCGCCTGGACGTCGCCGCCCACTCGCTCGCATAACACCGAGATCTCGTTGATAAACGAAATCTTCGTAGCGAGAAATGCATTCGCGGCGTATTTCGAGAGCTCGGCCGTGTGGATATCCGTCTCGACGAAAGGCGTTTCATTTAGATAGAGCGGGCGATAGAGATCCTTCATGATGGCTATGGCATGGTCATCGCCCTCATCGGTTCCTATCACGACGCGATCGGGCCGCATGAAGTCACCAATCGCTGCCCCCTCACGCAGAAACTCCGGATTCGACGCGACGCTGAATCGGGTCTTGTCTCCACGCAGGTCGAGTTCTTCCTGAATCCATCCGCGAATCTTGTCCGAAGTGCCGACGGGCACTGTGCTCTTGGTCACGATGACCTTGTAGCTGTCGATTCTCTGGCCAATTTCCCGGGCGACGGCCTCGACGAACTGGAGGTCAGTGCTGCCATCCTCAGACGAAGGGGTCCCGACGGCAATGAAGATCACCAGACCTCGGTCGATGGCTTCGGCGCCGTCGATGGTAAATTGGAGGCGGCCACTACGTACATTTCGCGCAACGATCTCATCGAGACCTGGCTCGTAGATCGGCATCTCGCCGCGCTCGAGCAACTCGATTTTATCCTGCGCCTGATCAACGCAGGTGACCTGGACACCAAACTCCGAAAAGCAAGCGCCGGTCACCAAGCCTACATAACCCGTACCGATGACTGTGATGTTCATATTTGGGCTCCCTCATTCTTAGCGCCCCGATTCGGATCGAGTCCTAGCGGGATGTCGACTAGCAAGATGTCGACTAGCGAGACGTCGACTAGCGAGACGTCGAATCGCCTCGCCGACGTCCCGTCGCCTTTTCCTGAGCTTCGAGGTCGGCTTCAACCATGATTTCGATCAATTCTGTGAATGTCGTCTGTGCGGTCCAACCCAATTCCTTGGTCGCTTTTGTCGGATCCGCGAGAAGAGTGTCCACTTCTGCCGGTCGTACGAGATTCGAATCCGTCTTCACAAAGTCCTTGGGATCGAGTCCAACGAATGCGAAGGCCGCTTCGTAACACTCTCGAACTGAATGCTGCTCGCCCGTTCCAATCACGTAGTCCGTCGGCTGGTCTCGCTGCATCATCAGCCACATCGCTTCGACGTATTCTTTGGCGTAGCCCCAATCACGCTTCGCCTCGGTATTGCCAAGCCGCAGTTCATCCTGAAGTCCGAGTTTGATGCGAGCGACCGTCTCCGTGATCTTTCGGGTCACGAATTCCCGACCACGGCGAGGAGACTCGTGATTGAAGAGAATTCCAGACACAGCGTAGATGTCGTAACTCTCTCGGTAGTTCACCGTGATCCAATGACCATAGAGTTTGGCAACCGCGTAGGGACTCCGCGGATAGAAGTCCGTCTCTTCATTCTGTGGCGTCTGCTGAACTCGTCCGTACATCTCGGAGCTCGATGCCTGGTAAAATCGAATCGAGGGATCGACGACGCGGATCGCTTCGAGCATTCGGGTCACGCCCAGCCCGGTAAACTCGCCGGTCAGTGAAGGCTGGACCCAAGATGTCGGCACGAAAGACTGTGCAGCCAGGTTATAAAGCTCGGTCGGCTGACACGCCTGGATCGTGCTGAGCAGAGAGACCTGATCGAGAAGATCCGCCTGGTGAAGCTCGATGCGGTCAGCCAGATGCTTGATTCGCTCGAAGGTCTCGGTACTCGACCTTCGCACGATGCCATGAACCTCATAGCCTTTCTCGAGCAAGAGCTCCGCAAGGTAGGAGCCGTCCTGCCCCGTTACGCCGCTGATCAGCGCTCGCTTCGTCATCAAAGATGACCTCCTTCATTGAGCGTCTCATCTCCGCTCGGTTCGCTTTCGGCGTCTTCAGTCGAGGCTGCCTTGGCCGCCGGAGCTTCGAGAGCAAACGCGTCGAGATTCCGAAGCAGTCGAATCGTCACGCCGACAACAGCCGCGAGATACAGGAATGCCAGCCAGCCATCGAGTTGAGAGAACGACACGGCAATCATACAAAAGCAGCTCGTCAGGAAGTAGAGCATCAGGACGGCATTCTTCTGGGAACCCTCCCGATACAAGAGCCGATGATGCATATGGAGTCGGTCCGCATCAAAAACGCCTCTGCCGCTTCGCAGGCGTCGCAGGATCGAGAGCAACGTATCGAGCAGTGGAATCGCAAGGGCGAGAATCGGCACGATGAAGGCCAGGAACGCGGTCTTCCGATAGCCCTCTAGGGCGAGAAGCGAGAGCCCAAAGCCGATCAGCAATGAACCGGTATCCCCTAGAAAGATTCGGGCCGGAGGAAAGTTGAAGGGTAGATAGCCGATCAGAGCCCCAAAGAGTGCGAGCCCGATCACGACACCGGTCCACTGCTCGGCCTGCCAACAGAGAATTGTCAGCGTGGCAGCGATGATCGCCCCGAGTCCGGACGACAGTCCGTCGAGACCATCAATCAAGTTCATCGCGTTCGTCACGCCGACGATCCAAAGCAGCGAAACCGGCCACAAGATCCAACCCGGTACTTCGTACAGCGTCTCGGAAATGGGATCACTGAAGAAGTCAACCTGAAAACCTGCATACACGGCGACCGAGGCCGCGACGATTTGAGCGACGAGTTTTCTAATCGGTGGCATCGCGAACCGATCGTCCCACGCTCCGACACCCACCATGATCGTTGCGCCCAAAGCGAAGCCACCGATTTCCGAGGAGAAGCTCCCGGGAACCGATAGAACGTAAGCCAGAGCTAAACCACTTGCGCATCCGAGCCAGACCGCGAGCCCACCCATGAGCGGCATGGCGGCGCGGTCGCTCACCTTCCGCTCGTTCGGTTGATCGATTGCATTGATCGAACGCGCAAAACGCAGCACTAGCGGCGTAGAAAGCGCGCCGACGATGGCAGCGATACCGACGATGGCGATAGCTCGAATTTCGTCCAACTCTGGGTTCTCCAGGTCCGGCTAAACGGTGGTCAGAAAGGAACAGCGATTCGCCGCCCGGGTCTTCTGTCCGCCTATACCTGCCCGCTTAGTAGTACCCGTATTGTTCGCGAGTCCCCTCGGAACCGTTGAGTACCGTTCCGACAACTCGCCGGCGATCGAGAATGTCGAGAGCGGCTTGGACTTCTTCCTGGGGTGTGACATCCGCTCGTACGACCATGATCAAACCGTCACAAATCTCCGAAATACCCTTCGCATCGGGCAACCCCAGACAAGCGGGCGTATCGAGGATGACTCGGTCATAGCGTCCCGCGACGTCTTCGACCAGATTGCGCATCTCCGGCGACGCGAGCAATTCCGATGGATTAGCGGGAATCGTCCGAACCATGAGCACATCGAGATTGACACCATCGAGCTTCTGAATGGCTTCATCGACGGTCGCTTGGTTGAGCAGCACTTCGGCCAATCCGACCTGGGGCTGCAGACCGAGCGTCCAATGAATCTTCGGACGCCGGAGATCACAGTCGATCAACAAGACACTCCGTCCGACACTCATCGCCGTGACAGTCGCGAGATTCACTGAACAGGTCGACTTCCCCTCACCTGAATTCGCACTCGTCACTGCAATGGTTTTCAAGGGTCGCTGCGAAGCGAGAGCATCGATCCGTCCACGCAGACTTCGATACTGCTCGGCGACATAGGAGTCGGGTTGCAGCAATGCTATTCGTCGCTTGTTGGCGTCGCTCGCGTCTTCTGTCGTTCGCCCCCGATTCCTGCGGAAGAGGCGGCTGAAGGCTCCGGGGCGCGGGGCACTGACCGACGGCGCAATCGGCCCCTCAAAGGGCACGGCGGCCGGCACAGGCGAGCCGACCCCGGACACCTTACGGCGTCTCTCCTGTTCGGCGCGCTGTAGCGCTTCGTAATGTTTAGGCATCTAGATTCTCCCTAAAACCTTCCCGGTTCGCCTAACGGCGAAACCGAAACAAGCGACGCTTCGAGCGTCTCTTCGAGGGGCTTCCCTTACCCCCGACTTTTCCGTTTCCCTCGGATTCGTCCTTTGGACCGAATCCGAGGTCATGAGCCACTTCGCGAATTGCATCTGCACCGAGCGAGGTCTCCTGTCGCGCATAGCCCAACAAGAGTGCGCCGTCGCAGACGTTATTGATCATACGAGGCGTTCCCTCGGTCACATAATAGAGCTCTCGAATCGCCTTCTTCTTAAAAATACCGCGACCCGTATAACCTGCCTTGTTCAATCTCTCGTTCACGTATTCCGTCACTTCCCCCTCGTCAAAGGGGCGCAAATGGTGTCGCAGCGAGATGCGCTGGCGCAATTGGCGGAGTTCGGGCTGATCGATCAGGTCCTGGAGTTCGGGCTGGCCCACCAGCATGATCTGAATCAACTTCGACGTCGGCGTTTCGAGATTCGAAAGCAGTCGAATTTCCTCGAGCATTTCTGTCGATAGATTTTGCGCTTCATCAACGATGAGCAGAACACGTTCATTGGCAGCGAGTTTGTCGATCAGATACTGGTTCAGCGCGAGTAGATACTCGGCCTTGGAGTCGCAAGCCGGACCCACTCCAAGCTCCTCGAATAACATCCGAAAGAATCCCATGGGATCAAGCCGCGGGTTGAAGATGAAGGCCGAGTTCGTCGAGGAGTCGAGCTGCGAGAGAAGAGCATGCAAAAGAGTCGTCTTCCCCGTACCGACCTCCCCTGTCAACATGACGAAGCCCTTCCCGGAATTCACGGCATACACGAGCGTCGCCAATCCCTCGCGATGGGCTTCACCCATGTACAAGAACGACGGATCCGGCGTCATTTCAAAGGGCGAACGAATCAGCCCGTAATACTCGTTATACACTCTAGGTCCTCTCCGCTAGCCGCGCCGCGATCCAGAATCGAATCGGGCTTCGGTCGCGCTGCCACGCGGCTCTTCCGTCTCGACTTCCGCGGGCTTCGTCGAACGCACTCCGTTGACCATATAATAGGTGGCAACGCCTCCAATTAGAACGAACGCAACCACACCGACGGCTGCCAGGGATTCACGAAGAATTCGCCGCGAGCGCGCAATCCGATCCGGCTCAAGCATGATCTTGGGAACCGAGACGAGAACGGGAATTCCGAGCGCTGCCTGAAGTGCCGTCGAAGTATGGATCGAGGAATCCGAGATCTCGGCGATCAATCCGATGCCGCCGCCTAATGCGACACCCAGGACCGTTCCGAGGATGAGGAGCAGGATACGGTTCGGGGAGCTGTGTTGCCGTGGCCTCTCCGCCGGTTCGAGAATTCGGAACCGCTCGCCGAGTTGACGGCGTTCGAGATCGGCCTGCACGTCGGCTTGCTGGCGACGATGACTGAAATCCTGGTAGCTCGCATAAAGCTGGTCGTACACTCGCTGTAGGGCATCGAGCTGCTCGGCCACTGCAGGGGTCTGCGCCAGCCTCTCTTCGAGCTCGATCACCGTCGCTTCGAGTCGTTTCACTTCCTCCTGCGACGCCTTGCTCCGTAGCTCGGCACGATTTTGTTGCGCCAACGCGCTCTGCTCACTCTGCGACAAAATTTCCTGCCCATCAGCGCCTTCGCCTTCGAGCTGCTTCGTCAGGATCTCAAGTTCTGCCTCGACTCGAATGACGTCGGGGTGCCGGCTAGTAAAACCACGTGCCAGGAGACCTCCACGTTCGATCTCCAATCCCCGCTTGCGGTAGGTCGGACTCGTCGGATTGACGTCAGACGAGAGCTCAGAAACCGTCATGACTTGGTTTGCCCAGAATGCAGCATCGCTGTTCGCGGCGTCGAAGGCTCTCTGTGCGTCCCGCAAACTGCCGATCGTGTACTGAAGTCGTTGCTGATGGGAGTTGTACTCTTCTGGCAGCCGGCCGACGTTCGCCTCTTTGACATCTCCGATGTCGCCCTCGACACGCCGGAGTTCCCTCGTCAGCGAATCGATCTCATCCTGCATGAAGTCGAGACTCTTTGCTGTGACTTCAGTGCGCCGAGTGATATTGGCATTGATGAAGTCGTTGGCGATCCGCTGAGTCACGTCCCTTGCGACGGTGGCGCTATCACTCTGGAAGCTGATTTTGAAAGTTCGAAACGGCTGTTCTTGGTTACGGTTTCGTCGCTCTTCGAGTTCTGTCACGACCGGCTCAACCGAGAAGAATGAGTGCATGAGCTGGACAACTTCGAACCGCTCCATGTCCTCGTGTTCGTCTTCAAAGAGATTCATGTCGCTGATGATCTCTGAGAGACGAGCGCGGCCGAGAATTTCCGCAGTCATCAACCCGAGCCGCTCCGCGAGTTCGCCACCCCGCACGCCGGAATTCACCAAACCCTTGTCAATGGACTGGGGCTCCACGAGCACTACCGCATAAGAGGTATAAATATTAGGCAGAGCCATAGCGATCCAGAACGTCACGAGAATGACAGCGCCGGACACGATCGCTATGAGCTTTCCGCGACGCCGTGCGACGCCGAAGAGATCGGGAAGTTGAATGCCTTGCTGATTACCTTGATCGAGATTCATAACGCTCGCCAGCCCCCTAGAATTGAATGGGGTCGAATGAGTAACGAAAAGTGATCCCGCCAACGACAACGTCGGTGACGAGTGATTTATCTAAATTGCTCTGGTCGTTCTCGATACGTTGGAGCGAAAACCGGCCCAAGATCGAAAACCCTCTAGAGATCCTGTACTCGGCAGTGGTCGCGAGGGAATACAGCCGAAAACGAGTAACGGCTTCAGACCCGAGCGCTGAAATTTGCTCACGTTGTGTCCACCCAAGATTGAGATTGAAAATCCATTCGCGACCCAATTGCTGATTGATCCTCAGGTTCACGGTATCCACGATCGACGTCGAAGCATCGCCGCCAGATCCGGATTGAAATCTCGTGTACTGAAGCGACCCGGTCGAGAGGTGGTAGCGCTTGGTTAGACTCACATCGGCGACATACGAGATGTCCTTGCTTGATGCCAACTGCATATTGGAGGCTGTGAACTGTTTTGTCCGGATGAACGACGGACCCGCCCGAGCGTTCAGGTCCAAACTGGGCGTGATGGCGAGGACCAAGGACAGCGATACGTCGATGGTCCGCGTCCGGCTGCCGGGCCGCAATCCCACGGCTCGCGCGTCGCGACCTAGACCCGTAAACGATAGTCCGGCCTGGGTCCGCTCGTTGAGTACGCGGGTTGAACCGATCGAAACCGAATATCCGCGTGAATCGATGTTCTCGCGATCATTGAAGGCGGTGTCGTCAAACCTGAAATCGATTTGAGCTGATTGCGCGGGACTGAAACTTCGGAGATAGCCAAAATTGGCCCGCGAACGCGTCGATCGTGCGCTGTCCGATACGACCAGAAGATTTTGATCTGGATCGGACGGCGCTAAGCCAGAATCCGAGTCGATCAGTCGAACAATTCGCGAATTGACGATACTCCCACCAAAAGAGAATGTATTCGTGGGCGACGGCCGCCACTCGACATCTCCCAGCCCGTTATGATTGAACCCGCTGATACCTGCGGTCGAAAGATAGGCTTGGTAGGTCGGTCGGTAGCTGAACTCATACTCCAGCGTGTCTTGCGTATTACGCACGAGTGCGCGCGGTGAGAACTCGAAGAGCCCATCCGCACGGGGGTTCGCCGAACGTCGAAAGACATTGCTATCACCGCCAATATTATTATCGACGGAGAGGCGTAGCTCTCGCGCATTTGCCTGTGTGGCTGCAAGCATCAAAGCAAATCCCAAAACTGCGCAAAACCGCGCATGAAGCATCCTCGGCCTCTTCTAATCCGGCACGACAACGGTGTCACCTGGCTGAAGTAAGAGGTTTGAATCGGGCGCCTTGCCCGCGCTGTACGCGCCGTAGTCAAAGATGTATTCAACCAGCTGGCCGTCGACCTGGCGTATGATCTTGATTCGGTCCTTCTTCGCCCACGCGTTGAAACCGCCCATCGAGGCAATCGCTTCGACGACTCGCATCTGACGAATCAGTGAGATTTGCCCGGACCGGGCGACACCGCCGATGACGGTGACCGTATGACTATTGATGGCGGTCACGATCACTGTCACGTCCGGCGCAGTCACAAATTCCGCCAACGCTTCGGTCAAGACTTCCTTCAACTCTTCCGGCGTCAAGCCTTCGGCCTGAACGTCGTCGACGAGGGGCACGGAGATCTTCCCGTCACGTCGAACGGGAATTTCAACTGAAAGTTCTGGATTCTTCCAGACCACAATACTCAGTTGGTCTGGAATGCCAATCACATAGTCATCACGTTCGCCTGCGGCCGGCTCCGGCGGCATCGGCGCACCGCGACCGACACAGCCGACACTACTGGAGGCGAAAACCACCAGCGCGAGGACTGCGATGAGTCGTGAAATACTTCGAACACCAGTGCGAACAGCGATCATTGTGGGTCTCCAGCGAGTCTGCATCATCGGCCCTCGCTCAATCCGTTTTCTTTCATTTTATAGAGCAACGCCTTGTAACTAATCTGTAGACGTCCGGCTGCTTCTTTTCGATTCCAACGCGTTAGACCAAGCACACGTTCGATGACCTTCTTCTCCGCGATCTGCGAAGCGCGCTTCGAGATGGCCTTCAGGTCGAGTTCCTGGCCGTCCGCAAAACCTGCCCCCAACGCCGCGAGATCCAATTCATCCTGGTCGGCGCTGACGTCCCGAAGCGGTGCCGGCTGCGAGAGTTCATGAAGAACGGTCTGCTCGCTCCCGAGAACGACCATGCGCTTGATCATGTTTTCGAGTTCGCGCACGTTGCCGGGCCAGTGGTACTCCATGAGCAGCTTCATGGTTTCGGGCGAGATCTTCTCGAAATCCTTCTTGTACTGCTCGTTATACATCCTGAGAAAGTGTTCGACGAGAAGCGGAACGGCATCTATGCGCTCGCGCAGCGGCGGAATCAGAATCGTAACGACATTCAGTCGGTAATAAAGGTCTTCTCGAAATTCCTGACTTCGAACGGCTTCTTCGAGGTTGCGATTCGTCGCCGCGATGATTCGCGCATCGACTCGCACATCCACCTCTCCGCCCAAACGCGAGAATTCGCCGTCCTGAAGGACCTGCAGAAGCTTCGCCTGCAGACCCGGCGCCATTTCGCTGATCTCATCGAGAAAAATCGTACCCTGGTTCGCGTATTCGAATTTTCCGAGCTTGCGCTTCTGTGCACCCGTGAAGGCGCCTCGCTCGAAGCCGAAGAGTTCACTCTCGAGCAGCTCGGATGGCAGCGCCGCGCAGTTCACCTTCACGAAGGGTCGATTGCGCCGATTGCCAAGCTGGAACAGGGCCCGGGCGACGACTTCCTTGCCCGTTCCGCTCTCACCCCGAACGAGCACGGTGATGTCCGTGTCTGCAACCTGCTCGATGATCTCACGCACTTCACGCATCTTCGGCGTGTCGCCACCCATTGGAAGTCCGTCGACCTCGGTCCGCACGCGTCCGCGAAGACTCTTGACCTCTTCTTCGAGCGCACGATTCTCCAGCGCCTTTCGGAAGGCGAGTTCGAGCTCTTCAACCTCGAATGGCTTGCGCAAAAAGTCGGTCGCACCGAGCCGCATCGCCTCAACGATCGTCCGCGCCTGCCCATGACCCGAGAGCATGATCACCGGCACTTCGGGCGCCCGTTGTTTAATGCGCCGAAGTGTTTCGAGTCCGTCCATGCCCGGAAGCACTGCGTCGAGCGTAATGAGATCGGGCTTCGTCTTATCAAAACCCTCGAGCGCACTCTCGCCGTCCACCGCTGTGAAGACGCGGTAGCCCTGACGCGTGGCGAGGGCCTCCAAATAGTCTCGGATCCCGGGATCATCATCGATCACGAGAACGGTTACCTGTCCTGTCATCGAATCCGTAGAACTCCCGGCAAAACACATTTTTGGTTGTTTTCTGCCAAATTCGCTCTCAAGCACTCAGACAAACACTGTTCCAAAATCGACTCGGAATGATCTTCCACCTGGGTAGTCCGCATCCTAGCCATGGGTGAATGCCTATTTCCTCGAATTGTGAAAAAATATACCAGAAATGGATACTTGAATACCCGATAGGAAACTTTCTTCCCTCATCGGTCGACTCAGTTACATCTTTCGGAGGATTTTGCTCTCAGGACTATTCTGGGCCATAAAATTGAGAGGCGCGCAGAGCAGACGACCCGGGGGGATACCCGGACGCTCTCGAGGAACCGACGAAGTCGCACACATGCTAAAGAAGGAACCCAGTCGTCCCGAATATCCCAAAAGGACCACATCTTCGGCACGCCTGGCTCCCGACGTATCCGCGTGGTCGCATCGCGCTCACCGCGTTCACGACCACTAGAAAGACTGAATGCCTGCCCCCGAACGAGCCAATCCGAACGAAAAAATCCGAGTGCTCGCCGTTGCCGGGGCTCGACCGAATTTCATGAAAATCGCGCCGCTGATGCACGAGTTCAAGGCTCGATCCGACCGCTTCGATCCAACCCTCGTGCACACCGGCCAGCACTACGACCAGGCGATGTCCGACTCGTTCTTTCGAGACCTCGGCATCCCCGAACCGGACGTCAATCTAGGCGTTGGATCGGGATCGCACGCCGTTCAGACCGCGCAGGTCCTGATGAAGATCGAGGAGCTCTTGATCGAGCAGCGACCACATGTCGTCCTCGTCGTGGGCGACGTGAACTCGACTCTGGCCGCGACCCTGGCCGCCATCAAACTGCACATTCCAGTCGCTCATGTGGAGGCGGGACTTCGATCCTGGGATCGAGACATGCCCGAAGAGCTGAACCGCATTCTGACCGACTCCGTTTCACATTGGCTCTTCACGACCGAAGCTGTCGCAGCGGAAAACCTCGCACGCGAAGGCGTGTCCCAAGAGAAGGTTCACTTCGTCGGAAACGTCATGATCGACACGTTATTGACGCATCGTGAACAGGCAAAAAAACTCGGCACCGCACGTCGACTCGGCCTCGAAACCAATCGATACGCGGTACTCACGCTGCACAGACCGAGCAATGTCGACTCACCTGAACAACTACGACGACTCTTCGAAGTATTGGGAAAGCTCAACCAGGAACTCCCCGTCGTCTTCCCAGCACATCCGCGCACGACAAACGCGATCGAACAACATCTTGGGGGGTTCAAGCCGGATCTCCACATGAGCGGCCCGCTCGGCTACCTGGATTTCTTGAGTCTCATGACGGATGCTCAGATGGTGTTGACGGATTCGGGTGGAATTCAAGAAGAAACCACTGCACTAGGCGTTCCCTGCCTTACACTGAGGGATAGTACGGAACGTCCCGTCACAGTCTCCGAAGGGACCAATACAATCGTGGGTACCGACCCCTCGGAGATCGAGAAGGCCATCGAGAAGCTGCGTGCGGCTCCGGCCACAAAGCAGCGTCAGCCCGCGCTGTGGGACGGCAATGCCGCAGCGCGAATCGTCGACATTCTCGAGAAAGACCTGGGGAATTCCTAGATGACGGAAGCGACGCACCTAACAACAGGCGAAACCAACCACGCGGCAAACGCGGCAAACGGCACCTCGTCGCCAGACAACACCCAAAGCTCTCAGCCACCGCTGGCCCACCCGGATCAGCGGTACGTTGCCTATGTAACTTGTGGCTTCATCGTCCTGGCCTTCGGCGTCTATTTCCCGATTCTGCGAAACATGGTTCAGCACTGGAGCGCGGTCGAGGACTACCAACACGGGTTCATCATCGCTCCCCTCGCACTCTTCTTCGCCTATCAACGACGTTGGGATCTCGAGGATTCGATCATCAAAGGCAGCTGGCTTGGCCTCATCCCGATGTTCATTGGCCTGACATCCCTCACGATCGGCCGCCTCGGCACCGAGCTCATGACCATGCGAGCGGGATTCATCTTCACGCTGATCGGCCTCATCCTGTTACTGCTCGGTCGTGAGATCTTCAAGATCCTTGCGTTCCCCCTCTTCTTTCTCTTCCTGATGATTCCGCTGCCGCAATCGCTCGTGAATACGATCGCCTTCCCGCTGCAGCTCATCGCGGCGAAATTTGCGGTCTGGAGCCTTCAGGAAATAGGGATCCCCGCTCTGCTGGAAGGCAACATCATCCATCTCGCGCACGCCGAACTCTTCGTCCACGAAGCCTGCAGTGGGCTGCGTAGCCTCATGGCCCTGATTACGCTCGGAGTCGTCTTCGCCTACTTCTTCAATCGAAGCACGCTCTGGATTCAGCTCCTTCTCGTCTCTTCGACGATTCCGATCGCCATCATGGTCAATTCCTTTCGCGTGGCCCTGACCGGCTACCTCTCGCATCGTTTCGGACAAGAATTTGCGACCGGCGTCATTCACGATTTCCAAGGCATATTTACTTTCGGCCTAGCATTCTTTGCCCTGCTCGCACTGGGCCGCCTGATTGAGCTGACCCTGCGGTCGCTTGAAAGTAGGCGAGAGATCGGCGGCCAGACCAAAGACATCGTTCACGAGGAAGTCAACTCGCAATGATCAAATTCCTCGCCGCCTTTTTGATCCTCGGCCTGAACAGTTATGTGTATTGGTTCTTGGGTAGCGACGAGGTGCTCCCTCCCCGCTCGGAGTTCGCCCAATTCCCAGACCAGTTCGGCGACTGGCGCTGCTATAACCGCGAAACCCTCGACGACGCTGTCATCAACAATCTACGCGTGACCGATTATCTCTCCTGCGGGTACTATGACAAGGCAGAACACAAGGCCGTCCATCTTTATATTGGCTACCACGAACGTCAGACTCGCGACCGCGAGACCGGCGCTGCTTCCGCCATCCATCCACCCGAACATTGCCTTCCCGGCGCGGGTTGGGATGTCATCGAATCCGATATCGTCGCGCTCGATTTCGGTCTCGACGGTGAAGCCAAACGATTCGTGATCGCGAAGGGAAATCAGCGCTCCCTAGTTTATTTCTGGTATCACTCTCGCGGTCATGTCATCGCGCAAAGCCACGAGAAGATTCTCTGGATGTTCCTCGATCGTGCCCGTCGTGGTCGAACGGACGGCTCGCTCGTTCGGTTCACCATCCCGGTTCGCTATGGGGATGTCGACGCTGCCGAAGCCCATTTCAAAGACCTCGCGCAGTCCATCGCGCCGCTCCTCTCGGAGTATGCCCCGGACTAACCCGTGCGACTTCCGGCACAATTCGTGAATGGGCGTGAAGGCTCGTGATGGGACATTCAAGCAAGCCATGAAGATCCTATTCGTTACGCACTACTTCCCACCCGAAGTCAACGCGCCCGCCAATCGAACGCATGAACATTGCCGGCGCTGGGTCCTCGACGGTCACGATGTCACCGTCATCACGGGCGTACCGAACCATCCGCGCGGTGAGGTCTTCGATGGTTTTGAAAATAAATGGATTCAGGAAGAAACGATCGATGGGATTCACGTCATCCGAACATGGATGTACCTCGCCCCCAATGCCGGATTCCTGAAGCGCATCGCCAACTATCTGGTTTTTGCTCTCACGGCGATTCTCGCGTCTTTTCGAACCAATAGGCCCGACATCGTCGTCGCAACCAGTCCGCAATTCTTCGTCGGTGTAGCCGGGGCAATCATTGCGAAGCTGAAACGCCGTCCCTTCGTTCTCGAGATTCGAGACCTCTGGCCTAAATCGATCGTCGAACTCGGGCAGCTCAGCGAAGGACCGATCCTCAGAGCGCTCGAAGCGCTTGAGAGGTGGCTCTATCGAAGCGCCAGTGGCGTCGTCGTGAATACGAGAACTTTCCACGATCACATCACGGCCCGGGGCATCGCGAGCGATCGGATAGAACTCGTCTATAACGGCATCGATCCAGCGGCCTTCCACCCGAAAGCCAAGAATCTCGAATTGTTGGCGAAACATAATCTAGCGGGACGATTCACGGTCGCCTATGTCGGCACCTTGGGCCTGGCCCATGGACTCACTCTCCTCATCGACGTCGCCGAAAGGATGCGCGAGCGGAAAGAAGTTCAGTTCGTGCTGATCGGAGATGGCGCCGACCGCGCGAAACTCGAAGCCGACATTTCACGACGCGGCCTCACGAATGTGACGCTCCTCGGACTTCAGCCACGCAGCATGATGCCGGACTGGATTGCCTCGATCGATCTTCTGCTTGTTCTCTTGCGCGATCTACCTGTCTTTGAAACGGTGATCCCGTCCAAGATCTTCGAATTCCTTGCAGAGGAGCGGCCCGTCGTGTTGGCGGCCAAGGGCGAGATTCGGCGCATGATGGACGAAGCCGGGGGCGCGTTGGTGATCGACCCCGAGGTCACCGACCAGCTCGCTTCTGCAATCGAAGAAGTGATTCAGCGGCCAGAAGAAGCGGCCAGCCGAGCGGCCGCTGGGCGAAGCTGGGTCGAGCAGGGCTTCATCCGTGATGATCTGGCCAGAAAAATGGCACGCTTTCTCGAGCGTGTCGTCGACTCCGTCGACTAATGCTCGCCCGACCGGATCAAGAGAACCCGACCGGTGACGGTGAAGTCGCAGTACAGATCGCACGCCGATTCGGCGAGTTTGATGCGCGCCTCGCGGCCCGACTTCTCAGGTGCGTAGCTCGACCTGACAATCGCGAATTTTATGAAGCAGGGTCTTGTAGCTGATCCCGAGTCGCGTCGCCGCCTGCTTGCGATTCCAACCGGTCAGCTTCAGCACATGCTCAATCGCCTCACGTTCGATCTCGAGGGCGAAACGTCTTCCGACTTCCCGAAGAGGCAGCTCACCGGCGGTCTCTTCCATTTCGACAAGAATCGCATCGAGCTCGACTCGACGTTCGGCTCGGCTGGCCTTCGGCCTGCGAAGATCTTCGAGAACCGACTCCTCATTTTCGAGCACGACGACCCGCTTGATCATATTCTCGAGTTCTCGGACGTTGCCCGGGAATTTGTACTGATTCATCGCCTCGATCATCTGCTGTGACAAACCGTGATTGGGCCGCTCATAGAGCCGCGCATAACGATCCATGAACATCTCGACCAGTAATGGGATTTCGTCACGCCGCTCACGCAATGCCGGCACTTCGATCGCGACGACGTTCAGACGGAAGAAGAGATCTTCTCGAAAATTTCCATCCGCAACCATCTCGGTCAGGGATCGATTCGTCGCACAGACGACACGAACATCGACACGAACTTCGCGATTCCCGCCGAGGCGCGTGAACTCCGAATCCTGCAGAACTTGAAGCAGCTTGGCCTGCAGTGAAGGACACATCTCTCCGATCTCGTCGAGGAAGATCGTTCCGCCATTCGCCTGCTCGAATTTCCCCTGCTTGCGCCCGAAGGCGCCTGTGAACGCGCCTTTTTCGTAGCCGAAGAGTTCGCTTTCGAGCAGATTCGTGGGCAATGCCGCGCAGTTGACCTTGACGAACGCATTCTTCGCTCGACTCGAGACTTCATGCACTTCTCGCGCAACAATCTCCTTGCCGACACCACTCTCGCCCTGAATCAACACGGTCACGTCGGTCTCGCCGATCTGTTCAATCACAGAACGGATCTCACGCATGGCACTGCTCACCCAGACCGTCTGTCCGGGCGCCACGGTTGTGCCTCGACCATCAGTCGGAGCACCCGGCTGTGCGCTATGCAATCCGAGCCGATCAAGTGCGGCGTCGAGTTCCGACTCTTCGAAGGGTTTGGTCAGATAATCGACCGCTCCGAGCTGCATCGCCTCCACAATCGTCGTCGCCTTCCCCACGACACTCACCATCATCACAGGTAATTCCGGCCAGGACTGACGGATTTCAGCGAGCGTGGCCAGACCATCGGCTCCCGGCATCATGATATCGAGCATCACCACGTCGGGATTTGCGCCACTCTCGAGGAGTGTCAGCGCGCACGCTCCGTCATCACACGTATCGACATCGAATCCACGCGACTCGAATAGACTCGCCAGGTACGCGCGCATGCCTTCCGCATCATCAACGATCAAGGCACGGGGCGGGCGGGGCTGATCGGCGGTCCCGGAAGGCCCCGACGACTCTCCATTTTTTCCGATTCCAGCTCGCGATGCCAAACTCAGCCGCCTTCCGTCGCGTGGCGACAGGGCAATTCAAAGACGAAGCGTGCGCCGCCAAACTCGCTGGCCTCGACGTGAATTCTTCCGCCATGCGCCGTCATGACCCTCCGACAGATCGCGAGACCGATGCCCAGACCTTCACAATCATCGTGCCCTTCACCCCGGACATAGGGCGCGAAGAGATGCTCGCGATCTTCTTTGGGGATACCGGGGCCGTCGTCTTCCACGATGACTTCGATCGACTCAGTCGCACCGGACTCGGAATCGCGACGCGTATTGGTCAGCACACGGATGATGCCACCAGGTCTGCCGTATCGAATCGCGTTGCTCATCAGATTCGTGATGACCTGCTCGATCCGACGTTCATCGAAGCGGAAGCGCGGCGATCGGGCAGCCAAGCTGAGGTCGACCTTGATTCCGCGCTCCTCGAGCAGCGGTGAAAGGGATTCCATATGCGACCGGATCAGTCCGTGAACGTCGGCGTCCAGCATCTCGACGGAGAGCGGGGTTCCCGATTCTGGCTGTGCTTCGAGCAGATCGACGACGAATTGGTCCAGCCGACGACAAGCCTTCAGACTCTGATCGATGTAATGCGCCTGCTCCTTGTTGAGAGTGCCGTGCGCTTCATTCTGGAGCAGCCTTCCAAACCCCGAGATGACGGTAATCGGATTGCGCAGCTCGTGACTGACGAGATGCACCAGTTCCGTTCGCGCACGCGCTTGCAGTGAAAGCTTCGCTTCAAGAGAAGCAACGCGGGCCAGTGCGTCCTGCAACGCATCGCTTCGCCGATCACTGCCCACATCACTCGCGCCTGGCGGCTCCGAGTGCCCATGTATCGCCTCGAGCTGAACGTTCATCTCTTCTTGCTCCAAATCACGTGGGCATCGGATGCTGGTCCGATCCACAGCGTGGTATCCTCGTAGTGGTCCGTCGGATACTCGAAGAACCATCAAGATCATCGGCGCGTCTTCGTGGCCCCTTGACGGGATTCCCATACGGGGAATGGAGAAATAATGCGCATCCCAGCGGTAGGCGAGACGCAAATACACGCAAGGCGTAGTGCTGGAAGACGGAAAGGACACTTTGCCCGCCCGACCTAACAAGACAAAAGCGAAAATGCCGAACGCGAAGCAGCGTGCCAGGGCAGAAGAACTCGCGGCGGAAATTCGTCGCCACGACGATCTCTACTATCAGAACGACGCCCCCGAACTCACGGATGCGCAATATGACCTGCTGCGTCGCGAGTTGGTCGAACTCGAAGACCAATTCCCAGCGCTACAAGCCAAGGATTCACCAACTCAGCAGGTTGGCGCCGTCCCGGCCAGTGGATTCGCCACCGCCCCTCACCGGTCTCCGATGCTCTCACTAGACAACGCCATGACGGAAGACGAAATGCGTGCCTTCGACGTGCGCGTTCAGAAAGCCCTCTCGACCGAGAACGCCGCTTCCTCGAACCCGGAAGATGTGGCGTACGTCGCCGAACCCAAGCTCGACGGTTCAGGAATCGAATTGATCTACGAGAACGGCCGCTTCAAGCAGGGGCTCACGCGGGGCGACGGCCGAACGGGCGAAGACGTGACGGTCAACCTCGAGCAAATCGCTTCGATTCCCCAGAAACTGGCCACCGGCGCCCGGCCGAAATTCGCCTCGGTCCGAGGCGAGATCGTGCTGCCCCTCGCGGCCTTCGAAGAACTCAATCAAGCGCGCATCGAACGCGACCAACGTCCCTTCGAAAACCCACGCAACGCCGCCGCTGGGAGCCTTCGTCAGATCCATGACGTCGACCTGATTCGACTTCGAAGCCTCGAATTCCGCGCCTATGCCCTCGAAGAAGGGCGACCCAACGGATGCACGAAGCAATCCGAGATCCTCAACGTTCTCCGCGATTGGGGATTCATCGTCAGTCCTGAAATCGAAATCTGCCGTGGAATTGGTAAGGCCATCGCATTCCACGAACGGCTTCTGCAACTGCGCGGGAAACTCCCCGTCGAAATCGACGGCACAGTGTTCAAGATCGACGACGTCGCGAAACAAGACACGCTGGGAAGCCTGGCCCGAGCACCGCGATGGGCCATCGCATTCAAATTTCCTCCAGAACAAGCTGAGACCGTGCTCGAAGGCATCGACATCCAGGTCGGGCGGACCGGTGCGCTCACCCCAGTCGCCCGCCTTCGCCCCGTTCGCGTGGGCGGCGTCACCGTCTCAAACGCATCGCTGCATAACCAGGACGAACTCGAAAGAAAGGATCTCCGCATAGGCGACCGCATCGTGATCCAGCGCGCCGGCGACGTGATTCCCCAGGTCGTGCGCGTTCGACTCGACTTTCGACGCAAAGCCCTCGCCGAAGGGTTCCGACTCGAACGCCCGGCCCCGACGACGCATTGTCCGATCTGCTCGACTCGCGCGGTCCGACTCGAGGGCGAGGCCATCACGCGATGTGCGAATCTCGATTGCCCCGCACAGCTTAAGAATAATCTGCGCCATCTTGCCAGTCGCGGCGCACTCGACGTCGACGGCCTGGGCGCAAAGCTCGTCGATCAACTCGTCGAAGCCAAGTTAGTCACCCGTCTCTCCGATGTTTTCGCCCTCGAACTCGCGCAACTCGCAGACCTCGAACGCATGGCGCAAAAATCGGCCCAGAATCTGATGGCCTCCCTCGAACGCGCCAGGCAAACCACACTTCCCCGCTTTCTGATCGCGCTAGGCATTCGCCATGTCGGCGCCACTGTCGCAGAACTCCTGGCTGACCATTTCGGGAGCCTTGAAGGGCTACTCGCCGCCAAACCCACCAAGATCGCGGCGATCGAGGGAATTGGACCGATCATCGCCGAGAGCGTCGGCCGCTTCCTCGAAGATGCGTCAAACCAGGCGGAGATCGCACGCTTCGAAGAACTCGGACTCGTGATCGTTGTCCCGGAAAGTCGCACGCCCAGCGATGCATCCAAGCGTCCACAACCGCTCGACGGCTTGACCTTCGTCTTGACTGGGACGCTCAGTCGGCCGCGAGGTGAATGGAAAAGTCTAATCGAAGCCGCTGGTGGAAAAGTGACGGGCTCCGTTTCGCGCAAGACGAATTATGTCGTTGCCGGTAGCGATCCCGGCAGCAAGGTCACCACCGCCGCAAAACTCGATGTCGAAATTCTCGACGAAGCGGGGATCGAAGCCTTGTTGTCAGCCCGTTAGTTTCCCCCCGCATTATTCGACTCGGCGAAAATGTGTGGTTGCCCCGTTGAATCGAGCATTCGTGGCGTGACCGACCAAAGCCGCGCGTTCGACTTCACGGCCGAAGGTTGGATAGTAGAAGCGCCGTTCCAGACACCACTCGAAGCACTCGGCGAGTTCTATTTCAACCACGACAGGCATCGATTCATCACTCGCCAAATCACGCATCGCCCGCGCTGTGTTCGCCTCGAGTTCGACCTGCCAAGCCGGGTCGATCGGTAGGCAGAATGCGACTTCGCCAAACTTTCCTTCGACGCTATCGATGATCGTCACGCCCTCATCGTCGACCTGAAAGTGTCTCCGATGAAGCGGGGCGTTTCGCGACCAGCCTCGACAGATGGCCACCGCTTCGCCGTTCTCATTCCACCCCGTCAATTCGACTTCGGGCCGACCGCCGACTCGATGGGCCGCCCAAAGCTCCGCCTGTTCCCTTCCATCGAACTCAAAGGTCGAATGACTCGCCGTCGCACGCGCGAGATCTCGACGGCGCCCGGCTCGATACTCATAGAGCCCCATATCCGTCACGAGCCGATTCCCGTCGACGGAGAGCTCGAAAGCCAATGCATCACAATGCGCATGGCCAGGTTGATGTTCGGGCGAAGGCGCGGCCACCGATGCGATGAGTTCATAGCCGCCGGCCGATAGTCGGAAGTATCCGGTCTGGGGCAGGTAGCCCGAGCGGACTAGGTCCGCCGGCGTGATACCAAGGCGAGACGCGTAGTCCCGAAGCTCGGCAAATCGAGCCGCAATATCGAAGGCGCAATCCGCAAAAAGCGCCGGCCGACCATCCGAATGGGTCATGAGATCGAGAGCCACGAGCATCTCGCGAATCACGTCGGAAAGCTTTTGCACCAGTCCATCGGGCGCCCGCGACTCGTCCGAGCGACAAAGATTGAGCAGATCGAGCAACCCCTCGAGCAGGAGCCCGTGATACATCGGACTGCGCTCTTCGTGGCCACCATCCGGGCGCACTTGAAGGTCCAGCTCTTCGATCAAGTCGGAGGCACGATTGCGCCATTCGCTCGCCACATCGCCGTCCAATAACATCCCCGTGAACACGATGCCAATCAAATTCGAGAGCAAGTGGTTGGCCTGTAGCCGAATCTCGAGTCCATGAGACAGTGTCTCGGCCTGACTCGCCATCGAACGAATCATCTCTTCTTGGATGTCCGCATCCGCACCCTGAATCCCTTGGGCGACCAGAAGCTTCCCCCAACACAAAAGCCGAAGAGAAATCGGATGTGGATCCCAACCCACCCCCGATTCATGGTGGTGAATCCAATCTCGAATGAAGACCGCGCGAGCTTCGGGGGAAAATGCGGGCAACCGGAGTGCCTCGTGCTGGTGCAGGTGGTAGGCGAAGAGGGGCCCGCCATGGCTGGTCGCCCAATCGATTGGAGAGCCGATCGGGAAAGAGGTTCCCAGCATTTCAATGGCTGTGACACCGTCGGATTTCACATGCGCGGGCGGAACCAAGAACGCCGTGTGGGGACGATCAGTTGCCAGCCGAGGACTCTCACCGGAATAACTGCGCGGCGCAGAGAGTCCAAACAGGGTATGCCGCAGCTGAGCACGCGCCTGGGCGGGACGAAGCCGAAGCAGTGTTCGCAGGACGCTCGGAAGTCGAGGAACCAAACCTAACACCGATCCAATCCGGCTCATTCTCGTTCACCCGCATCATCGGCTGCTCTATCCGAGGCCTCCACCGTATCGCCCTGCTCTCGCATTCGCACGGCCATCGCATACACATCGCTGCGGGTACGTCCGGACTGGCCAGCGAGATCGCGGGCCAGATCACGGGTCGATGAACCGAGGGCAAGTTCTGCACCAATCGCATCGCCCAGCTTCCGGTCATCCCAGGTTGACACTTCCTCAATCTCGTCAGCGCCTGCGCCGCCAATCACGAGCGTGCATTCACCGCGGGGTGGCGTGTCTAAGCAGGCCGCTGCAAGCACAGAGGCCTCATCGCGCAGAATCTCTTCGTGCTTCTTCGTGAGTTCGCGCGCCAGGCAGGCCCGCCGGTCACCGAGTATCTCGACGATTTCGCGCAGCGTCTCGGCCACACGACGCGGCGATTCGAAGAGCACGATCGTTTCGGGACGGCCACGCTGGGATTCCAACAACCGTCGACGCGCCCCGGCTTTGCGAGGCAAAAAGCCAAGAAAGAGGACTCGCTCGGTGTCGAGCCCGGCCACCGTAAGCGCGCCCAACAAGGCAGACGCACCGGGAATGGCCTCGACGCGATGTCCGGCAGCTGCGACCGCGCTCACCAATCGCGCACCCGGATCCGAAACCAGGGGTGTCCCCGCGTCGGAAACCAGCGCTACATCGCAGTCCGACTCAAGCACGGCGATGACCTCTTCGATTCGAGCCGCTTCGTTATGCGCGTGAAGCGAAATCGGCCTCTGAGCAATTTCGAAATGATCGAGCAATACCCGGGTCCGCCGAGTGTCCTCTGCAAACACCGAGTCAACCTCACGCAAGATGCGCAGTGAACGCAAGGTCACGTCCTCGAGGTTACCGATCGGTGTCGCCACGATGTAGAGCGTTCCCATCCCCTACCCTGCCCAACCACCCATGACGAAGACGAATTTCCGACAGGTTCTCGGATGCGAGGGCGAACGCCGTGCTGCGCTATTCCTCGAAGCACGAGGGTATCGCATCATCGCACGCAACGTCCGCGCGGATCGCGTCGAGATCGACTTGATTGTTGGACGCGGTGCCACGCTCGTGTTTGTCGAAGTGAAGAGCCGACGTGCTCCGCATGCGTCCAGCCTCGAAGTGGGACCTCACGGTGGCCTTCATGAGGGTCACAGTCTGGCTGCGGAAGCCGTCGATGACCGCAAGCAACGCCGGCTCCGCCGCGGCGCCCACGCCTGGCTCAATGCAAATCCCGAGCAAGCGCGCGGAAGCCGGCGACGCCGCTTCGATGTCGTGACGTGCCTCTTCGATGGAATGGGCGAGACCCAAAACAAAACCACCGCGCCGGGATCGGCACGGTGGTCGATTGAACATTGGGAATCAGCTTTTTGAGCGCTCAGCTCTTCTCTGACTCTTCCGTAGCCTCGGACTCGTCCGCGGGGGCCTTGCCCGCCTCGGCTTCGGCTTTGGCTTCCGCGGCAGCCTGGGCTTTGGCCATCTTGGCGGCGCGTTCGGCGCCCTCGGCATCGAGCTTGACCTTGCGCTTGGCTTTTTCCTCTGCGCGCGCCTTCTTACGAGCCTTGCCCTTGAGACCGTCATCGCTCGTCTCGGTGGCTTCATCCGGCGTCTCGACGACCTGCGCGGCCGCCTCCTCCATGGAGCTCGCGTTCGCGGCCGCCTCGGCCTCCTCGGCCTCCTCTTCGGAGATCAAACCCGAAAGGTCGCGAACCTTGCTGTGAAGCCGGGCCTTCTTGCCCGAAAGATCGCGCAGGTAGTAAAGCCGCGAGCGACGGACATAACCACGCGACTTGATGTCGACCTTGGTGACCAGCGGCGACTGCACCGGAAAAGTCCGCTCGACGCCGACGCCGCTCGAGATCTTTCGAACCGTAAAGGTCTCGCTGACGCTTCCACCGCGGCGACGAATCACCAGCCCCTGAAAGATCTGAATTCGCTCTTTGTCGCCCTCTCGAACCTTCACATGAACGGCCACCGTGTCGCCGACCTTGAAGGGAGGAAGATCACGTCGAAGGGTCTCGTTTTCGACGAAGTCCAGGGTTCGCATTGCTGTTTCCTTTTTACTCCGACCTGATGGCCGTGTGGTTCCGCCCGATCCGGGCGGCATGTGTACCGGCTTCGCTATCGCTCCGCCGTCGATTCGTTGGGTGTTCGATTGATTGGCTGTTGGCCTAAAATCCAGTCGCCTAAAATCGCGCCTGTTTTCGATGTCTTACGTCAATTATTTTGTTCCGAGCTTCCTGTGTCGCCGACTGCTTTCGCCCCTGCCGGATCCATCAGCTCGGGGCGCCGTTCAAGAGTTCTGGTCTGGGCGATTTTTTGGCGCCAAGCCTCGATCGCAGCGTGATCACCCGATCGAAGGATTTCCGGCACCGAGAGGGCCCGGTAAATTGGCGGACGAGTATACTGCGGACCTTCTAGAACGGCTCCCCCCTGGAACGATTCTGTTTGGATCGAGGCCGGATTTCCCAAAACTCCGGGCAAAAGCCGGACGATTCCCTCGATGAGAACCATCGCCGGCACCTCGCCGCCGGACAAAACATAGTCTCCGATCGAAATCTCTTCATCGACCGCCAAATCGAGTACGCGCTGATCGATCCCCTCGTAGCGCCCGCACACCAGCAACAGTGGGGGCCCCTGGGCCAGATCCATGAGTTTCGCCTGATTGAGCGGCGTACCTTGAGGAGAGAGGTAGATGACCCGACCGATACGTTCGGGGCCTTTCGGACCTGCCAGCGCCTCGATCGCCGGCACCAGCGGTTCCGGAGTCATGACCATCCCCGGACCGCCGCCGTAGGGAGAGTCGTCCACGGATCGATGGCGATCCTCCGCCCACTCGCGTAAATCATAGGCTTCGACCTCAGCCACGCCCTGCTTCCGCGCTGAAGCCACGAACGCCGTCTCGAGAAAAGTCGAAAAGAGCGGTGGAAAGATCGTCAGAATGTCAATTTTGAACATCGTCCATTCCTCACCGGCGCCGCTGCACCCTAAACGGGCTCGAGCAGACCCGGAAGATCCGCAACGACGATTCGACCCGCATCCAGATCGACGTTCTTCATCAACTCCGCCGCGGTCGGAAGCAATCTTCGCACGCCATCCTCGTCCTCGACGACCAGAATGTCATGCGCGCCGGTTTCCCAGATCTCGCGAACGATGCCCACTTCGAGACCGGTCTCCGACGCGACACGGCAGCCGATGAGTTCATACCAATAGAATTCGCCCTCGGGCAGCGCCGGCAGATCGCTGGCCGGCGCCGCAACCACGAGACCGACCAATCGTCCGATTGCGTCGCGCCCTTCGACTCCATCGAAAGTCAGCCGCACCTCGCCTTTCCGGCCAAGACCACAGCCGTGAACGCGATAGCGTCGCGCCTCGGGATCATTGGCGCTGCTGCCGACCCAGACCGCCTCGGTCGCGAGCAGCGTTTCGGGGCCGTCGCTGGCGAATCGAATCCGAACTTCGCCGTCGAGACCGTGCGCCCCGATGATCTCGCCGAGCACGATTCTCTGATGGCGCTGCCGCGAGGGCGGTGGGGGCGCTGACTGCTTCAGGGATTTCAGAGGTGGTTGCTGGGTCATCAATTTTCGACCGCGCAGGCCGACAGAACGAGCATGGGCTCAGCGGTCACGACGACAGACCGAGTAGCCGTGAGTCTCGACCGGACGTAATACAGCAAATCTTGCTGAGGAAGGAAGGGGATGCGTGGCGTCGGCTGTTTGGCCGACGGGCTCGTCCACTTCCCGGCCGAAGTGCTAGTCAACGATGTCGAGTCGAACTCCATCGCCATCGGCCGTCGAATTCAAAATCGCCCGCAAGGCCTTAGCAACGCGACCCTGGCGACCAATGACTCGCCCTCGATCGCCATCGGCGGTTTCGAGTTCGAGCAGATCACCATCCTCTTCGATGGCGACGTTGACTTCTTCTGGTTGGCTGACGATCGCCTTGGCCAGGAATTCGACCAGGTCTGCGGAGTCGTCACCTTTTTCTGCGGGGCCATCGGAGTTGTCGAGAGAGTCGTCATTTCCGGACATTAGTTTGTCGAAGCTCCTGTCATCGCGGTGTTGCCTGCTCGGCGAACGCCATTCACGAGGCTGCGGACCGTTCCCGAGAGCTGCGCGCCCTTCCCGACCCAGCCGTCTATTCCTTCGAGATTCAATTTGACCGCCGGCGGATTGATGCGCGGATCATAGGTTCCAAGAAATTCGAGGGGACGACCGTCGCGCTGCTTACGTTCGTCGATTGCCATCACCCGATAGAAGGGACGTTTCTTGGACCCCATACGCATCATTCGAATTTTAACCATGTTGTGGACGACCTTTCGCTTTGTTCGCTTCGTTTGGATGATTTATTTTCTTTCGCAACCCAGACATCTCACGTCATTTGCGACCCGGTGGACCGGCTCTTCTAGACGTCGAATAGATGTTGTGGGGCTGCTCTAAGCCGGCGCGCAACTTAGGGAAATCACTCTCGTCGGTCAACCGGCGGCCCCTGATCCTCCGATTCCAATGCCTGATCAGCGCCAGATCCAGCGCCATACCGGCCCATTTGCACCCAGGTTTGAACGATCACGCCTCAAGCAAGCCCCCCTCGGCCTGAGAAAACTCAGCGCCGTCCGAGCCCGAGTCGGCTCTCTTCCTTCTGCTCGAAACAGCTGGAGCAAGAATACTGCTCGTGGTGAATCTTCTGCAGGCGATCGTACTCCTGATCGAGAGCAACCCGGCGAACCGTCATCACTCGATCCCCACAGAAATCACAAAGCTGCCCAAGTGCATCTACGGAGTTTTCTCGACGTTCTGCCTGCATCTCATCCCCTTTTCTGACGGCCGCGAGCATAGCCGACCTGGAAGCGCAGCTCTCGCGGTGCATCATCTCCGAAGACCCTGGACAGGGCCGCCAGAAGCTCGGGTTTGCGCAATTGAAGTTGTTGTGACCAAACCGGGCTGTCGACCTCGAGTTCGAGAATTTTACCGCGAATACCCAGTGGCCGACAATGTGTCGCCACCTGTTTGCCCACGACCTCCTCCCAGCGTGCACCGATTTGATGCGCCTTTGCGACGGCGTCCAGCCCGAGTTCGCCCAGGACCAACCCGACGAGATCGGCAACCGGGGTGGGCGTCCCCTTTCGCCTCTTCCCCTGCGGCGGTCGACGACTCACGGCGATGGCTTGGCGCCCACGGCGCCTCCGTCACCTTCATCGCGATGATCTCGAAACGCCATCCCGGTAGGCACTTTGGGATAGAAGAACGTCGATTTCTGGGGCATGACCTCGCCTTCCGCCGTCGCGCGAAAAACATCGTCCGGGGTCATCGGATTCAGATACAGCGCGACGGTCCCCACCCCGTCTTCAATCTCCTTGGCCGCTCGCTTGGCGCTCTTCGGAAAACTCACGGCCCCGGTGCGGATGGCCTCCGGGTCGAGGCCAAAGACGACGCTCAAAACTTCGTCCTCGATGATTCGAACCATCAATTCGTCTCGGGCTTCGTTTCGGCGGATGAGCAGCCGTGGACCGTCGGCGCTGGCGGCGACGAAGGCCGGATGCGGGGCCAATAGCGCGAGCTCCTCTGCCAATTGCATCTCGATGTCATCGGGTGACACCTTCGCGAGCTCCGTGATCGTCCACCCCGACAATCGCTCTCGCCACTGAGCGAGATCCGGTGCCGGCACGTCACGGACGACGCGATGAATCGGCAGCAGGAGACTGCCCGAGGCGTAGGCATTCGCAAAAAAAGCGATCGTCGAACGCCAGGGGGCAAAGGGCTGATCCCCGTTCGCTTCGATCTGCTGGCGTTTGTACTCGAGGGCGGTTTCGTAGCGATGATGACCGTCGGCGATCACGCTCGGTCGAGCCGCGAGAAATCCCTGAATCCGTTCGATCTCATCGGGCTGGGTCAGACGCCCGAGTCGATAGGCAATGCCAGCCTGGTCCCTGGCCCGGCCAATCTCGCCTTCGTCCAGGGCGTTCACCAACATCTCGGCCAACTCGTCCGCACGATCCTCATAGAGAAGAAAGACGCAGGAAAGATTCGCTTCGGAGGAGCGCAGCAGCTTCAGCCGATCCGCCTTCGGACCCGACAGCGTCCTTTCATGCGGTCGGACAACGCGGGTCTCATATTCTTCGAGCTCGAGTTCTGCGATGAAGCCCACGCGCTCGAGTATTTCGCCAGAGGGCGCTGTGAACTGCTGACCCATCACATAGAAGGCAGCCGAATCGTCGCGAATCAAGATGCCGCTGGCGCGCCAGGCGTCGAGCAGTTCGCGAATCCATAAATAGTTCGCATCGGCTTCGTCGGCGGCATCGCGCGTCAATTCGAAACGAATCGCGTTATGCGGATCGAAATCAAAAAATCCTTCGCGCTCATCCGAAGCGATCACGTCGTAGGGGGGCACGATCACTTTCGACAGCTCGACACGCTTGGTGTCGTAACGCACGGCTCGAAATGGACGAACAACAGTCATCGAATTGTTTTCTCCTCAGCTTCTTCGGCTTCTACAACTTCCGGGCGACATCGATTCCAGGCAAGTGCCGCCCGGATCACAAGATAATCCTACAGAGCCGACGGCTCGCTTGCCTTCAGTTCGGCGATTGGTTCCAGGCCGTTTCGAGTAAGCCAGCATCGAGGGCGCCAGCACGCAAGATCTTCGGAACCGCTCCCGTGCAATCGACCACGCTGCTGACGGGCGCGGCGCCCGCATCGCACTCCTGCAGAGACGCCCCCGCCCAAACCAACAATGGCGAAGCGAACGTGTCACCGGTGGCCCCAGCCACCATCTCCTCGGCTGACCGGCTATCTTCCGCCGGCGTACGGCCACTGCGATTCATGCTCGTCGACGTGATCGGCCCGAGTCCGGCCGCCTCGATCGCAGCCACGAGCGCCAACACCACGGGATGTCCGCTGCACCGCAGGCCCAGCGCACCATCCGCGCGAGCAACACCAGGGGCAAACGAGGATTCGCTGGGGATGACCAGCGTCAATGGCCCGGGCCAGAAGCTTCGGGCCAGAAGCTCAGCGTGTCTATCAAAATGACAGCCAAGCCCGATGGCCGAGGAGAGCGACGACACGAGAACCGACATGGGCTGATCCGTTGCGCGGCCCTTCCAGTCGAAGAGCCGATCGATGGCCTGCGGTCGATCCGCGCAGGCGCCAAGACCCCAGACGGTTTCCGTGGGATAGCCGATGAATCCATCATTTGAGAGTCGCTCGACCGCGCAATCGATCGAGGCCGAACCCGCCGTGGGTGGCGAAGAGGCGGAACGAGAGGACGATGGCAAATTGGATCGGTCCATTTCGGCCTCGACTAACGATCAATCGCTCGGGACGCGATGTCGTTTCGATATTGCATGCCTTCGAAGGAGATCTGGTCGATGGCGGCATAGGCACGATCCCTGGCCGTGACGACGTCTCGGCCACGTGCCGTGATTCCCAAGACGCGACCACCAGCCGTTTCGAAGCCTTCGCCCGATTCACTCCGGCGCGTGCCAGCGTGAAAGGCCACCAGCGAATCCTCTTGACTTATTCCACCGAGTCCGGAAATCGGCTGGCCGACTTCGTAGTCTCGTGGATAGCCTCCCGAAGCGAGCACGACACAGACAGCGGCCTCTCCCCAGCCGATGCCGGTCGCCGGATCGAGTTTCCCTCGAGCAGCGTCGTCGAGAAGCGGCAGCAAATCGCCTTCCATTCGCACGAGGAGCGCCTGGGTCTCGGGATCCCCAAACCGAACATTGAACTCGATGACGAAGGGCTCGCCCGATTCATCGACCATCAATCCGACGAAGAGCACACCCTGAAATGGATGTCCCTCCTTGGCCATGCCTCGAATCGTCGGATAGACGACGCGTTCGAGAATCTTCTTCTCGACGGCGTCGGTCACGACTGGAGCAGGCGAATAAGCACCCATGCCACCCGTATTCTCGCCGCGATCTCCATCGAGAGCGCGCTTATGATCCTGTGCCGCCGCCAGCGTGACGATTCGCTCGCCATCGGAAATAGCGTAGTACGAGGCCTCTTCTCCTCGAAGCCATTGTTCGACGACAACGCGATCTCCGGCATCCCCAAAACGTCGCGCGCCCATCATCTCGTCGATCGCGGCATGCGCGGCCGCCGCGTCTTCACACATCGCCACGCCCTTGCCTGCAGCCAAACCATCGGCCTTCACCACACACGGGCTTTTCAATTCATCGATATAGGCGTGGGCGGGATCGCTCTCTTCGAAGACGGCATAACGGGCGGTCGGAATCTCATGCCGCTGCATGAAATCTTTCGCGAAGGCCTTGCTGCCCTCGAGCTGGGCCGCCGCGGCGGAAGGTCCGAAGGTCGCGATGCCCCGATCTCGAAGACGATCGGCCAGGCCCGCGGCCAATGGATCTTCGGGACCCACAACGACGAGATCGATGGATTCCCCGGCGGCCAGCGCAACAATCGCGTCGAGATCCGCCGCCTTCGTCCCAGCATGGCAGGTCGCCCATTCGGCAATCGCGGCACTGCCCGGCGCCGCATGTAGACTTGTTAGTTCCGGGCTCTGGGCGAGCTTCCAGATCAGAGCATGTTCACGCCCACCGGCGCCGATCACCAAAACCTTCAACGACATTCCTCCTGCAAATCTGGTTTCCGGCCTGAGTCGATTCCTGTTTCTCGATCACGCCGCGCAGCGCATGCGCCTGACTCGCGCTGTCTGGGACTTGCCCACGCCGTGTTAGTGGCGGAAGTGCCGCGTCCCCGTCATCAGCATCGGAACCCCGAGCTTGTCCGCCGCGGCAGTGACTTCCTCATCTCGATTCGATCCACCCGGCTGGATGACCGCGGCGGCGCCCGCGGCAACGGCTGTCTCGAGCCCGTCCGCGAAGGGAAAGAAAGCGTCGCTCGCCAGAACCGATCCCTCGAGCGGCAGCCCAACGCGTGCGGCCTTCGCCGCTGCCGCATGAACCGCGTCGACCCGGGATGTCGCACCGCCCCCGATCGCCAACGTCCGGTCCGCCAGCGCAAAAACGATGGCGTTGCTCTTCACGTGCTTCACGACCCGCCAGGCAAATTCCATGGCGATGCGCTGTTCATCACTGGGCGTCGTTTGGGTCGCCAGCGTGGCGGTCTTCACTTCTTCCGGTGCGGGATCGGATTCCTGAACCAGCAGCCCGCCAAAGACCCGACGCACCTCGACCTGACCTGGATCGATCTTCGAGCGATCAAAGGCCAGCAAGCGGCGGTTCTTCTTCTTCTTTAGGAGTTCGAGCGCTTCGTCGGTAAAGCTCGGGCCGATCAAGACTTCGGTGAAAATCTCATCGACCTTGGCCGCGAGTTCAACATCGAAAGGTCGATTCGAAACGATGATGCCGCCGAAGGGAGAATCAGGATCCGTCGCGAAGGCATTTTCATACGCTTCGAGAGGCGACGAGCCCGCACCCACACCGCAAGGCGTGTTGTGCTTCAGGATCGCCACCACTGCACGATCGGCTGGATCGAAGTCGAGAATCAAGGCCAGCGCGGCCTGGGCATCGATCAAGTTGTTATAAGAGAGCGCCTTGCCATGCAGCAGCTCAGCCAGTTCGAGGAATCCGCCATAGAGGGCGGCCCTCTGATGCGGATTCTCGCCGTAACGAAGCTCTGCAGATTTCTCGAGGGAGATCAAAAGGGAATCCGGAAAGACTTCCGCCTCGACCTCGGGATCATTCTCCCCGAGCCACTGGGAAATCGCCGCGTCGTAGCTCGCCGTATGCTGAAACGCCTTGAGTGCAAGCCGGCGTCTCGTCGCATCGCTCAGTCCGCCCGCTTCGCGCAGCTCCGTCACGATCTCCACATAATCAGTCGGGTCGCAGACCACGCCAACATAGGCATGGTTCTTCGCCGCAGACCGGATCATTGACGGTCCACCGATATCGATTTTCTCAACGGCCTCGGCTCGCGTCACATCGGCCCGCGCCACTGTCGCCTCGAAGGGATAGAGATTGCAGACCACCAGATCGAGAAGCCGGATCGAATGGGCTTCGAGATCGGCCTGATCTTCTGCGAGATCGCGACGGGCCAGAATTCCGCCATGAATCTTGGGGTGCAGGGTCTTCACGCGACCGCCCAACATCTCCGGGCTCGCCGTCAACTCCGAAACATCGAGAACCGAGAGACCGGCGTCACGAATTGCGCTGGCAGTTCCGCCGGAGGCGACCAATTCAACGCCAAAGCCCGTCAGGTCCTTGGCCAGTTCAACGAGCCCCGCCTTGTTCGAGACCGAAAGCAGAGCACGAACGACCGGTCGGCGCGTCTGGGCGGAGCCCTCTTGTGTCGATCCTGCAGCCGGACTCGTCGACGAATTGCTGGGGGGCATTCGTTTCTTCTCCCTCTTATTCCACTTGATTCAAACTCAATTTCAAAACTTCCTGAACGACCCAAACATCGCAGTGTGGGTTCTGTCCATGCAGTCCGCGTCGATCCTGTATGGGGAATCTGGGGGGCTCGCCATGGTGTAACCGCGCGCAGACTCGGCGTCAAACCGCCGGGGTGAGCGGGTGTGGATCCATATACGGGGGCAATCCATTCCCCGCGTAACGCGGCACCCGATTCCCTATGCCGACGAGAATTTCGTAGCCGATTGTCCCAGCGGCGACCGCGAGATCTTCGATCGGGACGCGTTTTCCGCCACCAGTTCGGCCAAAGACCGTCGCGATCTGACCCAGCTCGACCGCCGAGACAGCCTCCGCACCGACGTCCGCGGCACCGCCACTCGGCCCCACATCGACGGTCACATAATCCATCGAGACGCGGCCAACGATCGACCTCATCGCCCCCGCCAGATAGACGCGCCCGCGCCCGGCCAGTGAACGGGGCAATCCGTCCGCGTAACCAATCGGCAAGGTCGCCACCCGGGTCTCCCGAGTGGCGCGCCAATCGCCGCCATATCCCACGCCATCGCCTTTCGCGACGGAGCGAAGGGCCACCACACGAGCGGCTAGGGTCATGACCGGGTCTAGGTCGAGGGACTCCGCGCTCTTTTCCGAAAACGGCGAGACCCCGTAGAGCATCAGACCCGGCCTCACAGCAGACGTCGTCAGCTCGCCGCCCTTGGGCTCAATCTCGCCCATTCGGAACAGACCCGCCGAATTGGCGACGTGCAGAGCCGGTGAATCCGAGGCCGCGCCGACCGCGCCCTGAAATCGGCGACCGAGTTCGACGAATTGCGCGACCTGATCGCGAGTCGGTCGGAGATCCGCCTCATCCGCCTGGGCCAGATGTGTAAAGAGTCCCGAGAGGCTCAGCTGGGGGGTATCGACGATCTGCTGGAGTAGAGCATGGGCGTCGGTCGGAGCGACGCCCATACGGTGCATTCCCGTGTCAATTTCGACTTCGACGGAAAGGGGCGAACCCGAGTGGCCAATGGCACGAAGGAGTTCGAAGCCACGCTGGTCATGCAGCACCGGGGTCAGCCCCCACTTGAGGGCGCGCTCGGCCGCCGCTGCATCCGTCAGTCCGCCGAGCAACAGAACCGGCGCGACGATCCCCGCGCGGCGCAATTCTGCGCCCTCTCCCACTGAGATGACCGCCAATCGAGAGATACCTTCGGCCAGCAAGCCGCGTGCGATCTCGGCGATGCCATGCCCATAGGCATCCGCCTTCACGACGCCGATCACAGCCCGTCCATCGGCGCAGGCGATCGCATGACGTGCATTATGTCTCAGCGCATCGCGATCGATCCATGCCCACGCCGGCCGATCTTCCCCTGAATCGTGCATTCCCACTCTCCGATAACGACCATACCGCAAGGCTTGATGCTTTGAACCGGCGGCGGCGTGACAGTCCGTCGGGTATTGTGAGAAGACGACGGCGAACCGGGCGAGTCGCGGACGAATCCCGAGGAGGATCGAGCAATGGGCGAGGCACCAACGGATTCCGCGAACGCAGTCGGGGTCGAGGTCGAAATCGTTGTGAACGGCGATGCCACGAAGCTCTCCGGTTCATCCTCTGTCGCTGACCTACTCGTCTCCCGGCGTGGGGCCGTCGCCGTCAACCGAAATATCGTCGTTCGTTCGTCGTATCGCGACGTCCAGTTAGCCAGCGGCGACCGAATCGAAATACTCGAAGCCGTCGGAGGGGGATAATCATGAGTAATCCAGCGAAAACAGCATCTGGAGAAGCGACTAAAGGAAACAGCGGCACCGAAATCTCCGGCTGGCAGGTGGGCGAATGGAAATTCGAATCACGGCTGATCATTGGAACCGGGAAATACGAAAGCTTCGAGCAGAATCTCGCCTGCGCTGAAGCCTCGGGCGCCGAGATGATTACGGTCGCTCTGCGGCGCGTGAATTTTGATGCGGCCAAGGGTCCGCGACTCCTCGATGTCATCTCACCCAAAAAATTCGTCATCCTGCCGAATACCGCCGGTTGCTATACCGCCGAAGACGCTGTCACCACAGCACGATTGGGCCGCGAACTTCTCGAGACCAACCTGATCAAGCTCGAAGTGATCGGGGACGAGCGAACGCTCTTCCCCGACGTCCCGGCGACCCTCGAAGCCGCGAAGACCTTGATCGAAGATGGCTTTACCGTACTTCCCTATATCACGGATGATCCGGTGGCCTGCCAGCGACTCGAAGCCATGGGTTGCCCGGCCGTGATGCCGCTCGCGGCACCGATCGGCTCCGGCATGGGAATCCGAAACGCCGCCAACCTCCGCATCATTCTCGAAACCGTCGAAGTCCCGGTCATCGTCGATGCCGGGGTCGGCACCGCCAGCGACGCCGCCGTCGCCATGGAACTCGGCGCGACGGCCTTGTTGATGAATACGGCGATCGCCCACGCCAAGGATCCACTAAAAATGGCAATGGCCATGAAACAAGGTGTCCTGGCGGGACGCGCCGCCTACGAGGCTGGTCGGATGCCACAGCGACTCTACGCATCGGCATCGAGTCCCCTTGATGGCACCGCAACGTTCTAGTCGCCCCATCCTCTGCGCCGTCCTCGACGGACGAGCACTTGGAGGCGCGCCCGAAACGCTGGCGCGCGATCTCTTCGAGGCGGGTGTTGATTGGATTCAGCTCCGCGATCGATCGGTCGCGTCGCTCGAACTTGCGCAGCTCGCCAAAGGTCTCGTCGACGCGCGGAATCAAGTGCTGAATCAGCGGCGGACCGATCCAACGACGGATGTAAACGAGCCTCGCGTCCTCATCAATCGGCGCGTCGACATTGCGCTGTGCTCGGATGCGGACGGTGTTCATCTCGGATTCGACGCGCTGGCCGAGACCCACGCACGAAGCCTGCTTCCGGAAGACCGGCTAGTCGGTCGATCCTTTCATTCTGTCCAGGAAATCGAATCCCACGCCCTGCGGCCCGATCCGAATCTGGCTTATGCGCATCTCGCTCCAATCTGGGATCCGTTGTCGAAAAGGGCCTCGCGGCCTGCCGTGGGTATTCTTCTCCTCGAGAAGGCCTGTGCCATCGGCCTTCCGATCCTCGCGCAGGGGGGAGTCGACCCCGCAAAAGCCGAGCAAGCAGTCGCCGCCGGAGCTGCTGGGATTGCGGTCACTGGAATCATCACCGGTGCGCGCAACCCAATGGCCGTTACGAGACAACTGCGTGAGGGACTCGACCGGGCATTGGATGCATGACTCATTGCGGCGTCCATTGGACATCTTGGCCGGCAAGCAGCGGGCATTTTCTCTGCGAGGGGTAGAATACGAGCCGATTGAGCCCTAGTTCGCGTGAACCGGAGAAGCTCGAGCGGCTTCAGAGTGTGCAGACCGACCGAAGAACCTTGCCGGGTGGTCGCCGATGCGATGATGTGTGCTCGATCCGCGGTGCGCCCCCGGGATGGAGCGATGACGGAATGAATATGAAGCTGGATCGACAATATTGGGCGCTCGTCGCGCTGGTCCTGATCATTTGGGGAGGCGCGCCAGCGGCCTTCGCGGGTGATCCTTTTCTTCGACAGACTGCGGCCGTAGACGTCGTCCGAAGCGTCGGACCCAGCGTCGTCAACATTACGACCGAACGCATTACCAAGACCACGAGTCCCTTTCGTCGACGCTCCGGCGTCGATCCCGTCTTCGACAATTTCTTCGAGAACTTTTTCGTGCCACGCTCCCAGACCGTTCAGAGCCTGGGCTCCGGCGTCATTTTCGACGCCGGAGGTCATGTTCTCACGAACGAACACGTGATCGCTCGTGCAGATCGCGTACGCGTCACGATCGCGGACGGACGCGAGTACGAAGCGGAGTTGGTCGGGGCAGACCCGAACAACGATCTCGCGGTCCTCAAAATCTTGACCGACGAAATGCTGCCCTTTTCCGAGCCCGGCATCTCGAGTGATTTGATGGTCGGCGAACCCGTCATCGCCATCGGAAACCCTTTCGGCTTCTCCAATAGCGTGACGACGGGCGTCATCTCCGCCAAGAATCGATCGGTCCGGTCCCAGGGAAACGACTTCACTATCCACGGACTCCTACAGACCGACGCCCTGATCAACCCGGGCAATTCCGGCGGTCCTCTACTGAATGCCGAAGGTCAACTCATCGGAATCAACACCGCGATCTTTGCCGGTGCCCAGGGGATTGGTTTTGCCATCCCCATCGATGTCGCCAAGCGGGTCATTCATGAACTGCTTCTCTACGGCGAAGTCCACCCCGTCTGGCTGGGTCTCGAATTCCAAGACATCGCGCCCACGCTACGAGAGATTCTCGACTTGCCCAACGGGGTCACGGGCGTGCTGGTCAGTCGCCTGAATCCCGATGGCCCTGCGTCGCGGGCGGGCATTCGTCGTGGGGATATCGTCGCCAAAGTCGATGGGCGATCGGTCAAGAATGCGCAAGAACTCTTCGAAATGCTCAAGGGACTCACCGCGGATCAGGAACTCCATCTCAATCTCTACCGAGACGGCAAAGCCCAGACCATCATGGCCGTCGCCGAAGAATTGCCCCAGACCATGGTGCATAATATCGCGCGCCAAAAGCTTGGGCTCGATCTGACACGTTCTGAAATTCATCGGGCCTTCGAGGTGACCGATGTCAACGCCGGCTCCGCAGCGGAAACACTCGGCCTTCGGGCGGGGGACTTCCTGCTCGGCATCAACGGCGTCGCGCTTTCATCGAACGAAGACCTTCGGCGTGCGGTGGCCCGACTTCGTGGCCGTACACGCGCACTCGTCGTGGTGCAGAGAGGACTCGGCCGATACCATCTGACGCTTCCGCTGTTCTAGGAACGGCCGGTCGCTTGCAACATCCATTTCTTCGAAACGAGGTGAATCAATCGTGCGACATTTTCAAATTGCGACCGCCGTCGTCGTCCTTTCCCTTCTGGGTCTCGGCGGAAACCTAGGGTTCGACTCTGGAGTCGGCGACCTCGGCCACCACGGTTTCATGAGAGGCCTTGCTTCGATTTCGATCTTCGGACCGGAGTCTGCACAAGCTCTGGATTTCTTTGGTGACTCATCAGAGGGAAAAAGCGGAACGCACGCCGAACGCGAGACCTTCTGGCGTTCTGAAAGCGAAATCCCGGAGACACAGCCGATCGGGATTCCGACCAGCTTTGCGGACTTGGCCGAACGCGTCGCACCCGCCGTCGTCAGCATTCAGACATCCGGCATCGTCGCAACGAACCAGCGTGTCTTCCCTCCCGGCTTCTTCGGAGGGAGCCCATTCCATCAGCCCAGCATGCCACAGGAACGCCATACCAGCGGAGAGGGCAGCGGTTTTGTCATCTCACCCGACGGTTATATCGTGACGAACAACCATGTGGTCGCCGACATGGATGAGATCATCGTGCGCTTCCTCGACGGCACTGAACTCGAAGCCGAGATCGTCGGCCGCGATCCGAAGACCGACATCGCCCTGCTCAAGGTCGACCCCGGCCAGAACGCCCTCGACACCATCGCACTCGGCGACTCCGAAATCGTCCGGCCGGGCGACTGGGTCGTGGCGATCGGCAACCCCTTCGGTCTAGCCCACACCGTGACAGCGGGCATCGTCTCCGCGAAGAATCGTCGCGACGTCATGGACCCCAAGCTCTACGAAGATTTCATTCAAACCGACGCCGCGATCAATCCCGGCAATTCCGGCGGCCCCCTGATCGATCTCCATGGTCGAGTCATCGGAATCAACACCGCCATTCGAAGCGGCGCCAACACGATCGGCTTTTCGGTCCCAATCAATCAGGCCAAGCAGATTCTGCCCCAGCTTCGAGCAGAAGGTCACGTGACCCGCGGCTGGCTCGGCGTCTCGATCCAAAACGTCACCAACGAAATCGCGGACCATTTCCAGCTCGACGAAGCGAGCGGCGCCCTGGTCTCTCAAGTCCTGCCTAATACGCCGGCGGAAAAAGGCGGCATCAAGACCGGTGACATCATCATCGAGTTCAATGGTGAAGCCATCAATCGATGGAATGACCTTCCCATCGTCGTGGCGAACACGCCCGTCGACACCAAGGCCAAGGTCGTCGTGATTCGGGAAGGCAAGCACAAGAGCTTCAGGATTCAGATCGGCCGCCTCGACGATCCGGATCAGGTCGTGAGCCACACCCCGGAGAAGAATGACGGCGCCGAAGCACTCGGTCTTCGTGCCCAGAACCTGACAGACGAGTTGGCCCAGGAACTCGGACTCGAAGAAGCGCAAGGCGTCATCGTCACCGAAGTCGCACCCGGTGGCCCCGCCGCCGAAGCCGGCATCCGAAGAGGCGACATCATCATCGAACTCGATCGCCAGAATATCAACAGCGTCGGTGACTTGGCGAATGTCCTGAATGATTCGAAGGACAAGAAGAAGATTCTCGTCCTGGTGCGTCGTGGGGCGAACACGCTCTTTGTTCCGCTCAAGCGGGCGGGCTGAACGCGGTCGACATCGAGAGCGGAGCCCCGATCAGGCGTCAGGCAGTCAGACCGTTAGGTGCTGATAGAGTTCGCCGTCGATGAAGCCCTGCTGCCGGTAATACCCACGCGTTCCGATAGCGGAAATGACCGAGAGCTTCGGATACCCGGCCTCGCGTGCACTCGATTGGGCCGCTTGGAGGAGCCGCGCGCCTAAACCGCGGTGTTGGGCGCGACCGCCCGATGCAGCGCCTATCTGAACCGATCCGCCATAGACGTGTAGTTCGCGCACGAGGGCATTTGTTCCCAACTCGTCGATAAACGACGAATTCTTCGGCAGACACAGCCGCAAGAATCCGACGATCCGATCTTCGGTCGTCACCAATTCGAGAAAAATCTCGCGACCACATTCGGTCTCGAACTCGGTTTCAACGAGTTCGAGGGCGGCCGCTTCGAAAGCCTCACCCCGAATCTCCCGATGACGAATCTCCACGAGCGGATCGCCACGACGCGAGATCTCGGCCTCGGCGATCTGGCGAAAGTTGGTTCGCTTGTTGCCGGCCACAATGTCGTCCGAAGAAATATCTCGAATGACCCGCGTCACCCGACACCAGCGCGGAACCCGCGGCATCGCGTCGGCCACGACTTCGAGTAACTCCGCGTCGTCATAGGGCGACCACTCGCCCCGTTTCCAGGGCCCCATCAGTTCCGCGGTCTCGATCAGGCTACAGGGGTAAATCTTGAGCTCATCCGGGCGAAAGGATGGATCTTCGAAGAGGCGCCGAAAATCCTCGCGGTCGCCAGCCGGCGTCGCCCCCAATAGATTTGCCATCCAGTGGGCGTGGAGCTTGAAACCTGCTCGGCGCAGAACATCGAACGCGCGTCTTGTGGCGGCGACATCATGACCGCGACGATTCATCGACAAGATGCGATCGTCGAGACTCTGCACGCCGAGTTGGACTTTCGTCGCGCCGAGACGGCGGAGGCGGATGACTTCGGCTTCGTCGACATGATCCGGTCGCGTCTCGAGAACCAGCCCGACACATCGAGCGCCGGCAGCTTCATTGGCCTGCTGAGCGCGGAAGAGTCTTGCCCAGTCAGATTCTTCGTCGGGAAGAACGAGTAAACCATCCTGTTTGTCTTGCAGGAATTTCGTCACCGTCTTGTTGTATGGGTTGTTGCGAAAGGCCTCGCCTAGAATCTCGGCATCGATCTCTTCGAAATTCGGCGTGGTCGGGCGACATGCATCTCGCCCATCGCGTCCAGCTCCGAAGTCGTTCATCGCCTCCAGGCAACGCGCGACGAAATAGATCTGATAGGCGTGTGGGTAGAAGGACCAGGTTCCGCCTAATACGATCAATTCGATCTTGTCCGTGGGATGCCCCGTCGCATCGAAGGCCGCGAGACGATTCCAGGTCTGCAGGTAGGGATCGAAATGATTATTGGCGGCGCGCTGGGCCCCAGGCTCGTCCGAGAGATAACTCTTCGGCATGCGCACATCATTGGGACAGAAGATGCATTTCCCGGGACAGGGGAAGGGCTTGGTCAAAACCGTAAGCGGCGTGACGCCACTCTGCGTCCGAACGGGTCGACGCTGAACACGTCGGCGAAATCGGGCCTCATCGAAACGAAAATCGGCTTCGTCCGAAAAGGCCGAAAAGGCCGCGATCAATTGGCTTCGGGAAAAGAAACCGCCTTCGGGCTTGGCGTGTTCGCGAAGCAGTGGCTCCATGACCTCCGCCGACAGGGGATCCGGGATTTCATCGGGTACGGCCTCGATTGCACGCAGAAGTGGCAAGAGCGAATCGCGCATCGGTCGTGGATCGAAGAATCGATCGGGTCCCCGGCCGCGGAAACGTCCGGCCAGGCGCTCGCCCGACGGATCGCTGGCCGCCTCCGCCTGCTCAGTTCCTTTCCATTTTTCAGTCATGCCCGTGCTCAGTCATGCTCTCGTCGATCTCTCTCGCTCCGGCTTCCCCAGTACTCGCCGGCGGAGTCTAGGCCGCTCGCGCACGATCGCCGCGCCAACCGAAAGACACTCTCTGCCCCACGAGTACGTCTCCCTGCGAGCTAGGCTCCCGATCGTCATGCACCCGCAAACCCGCCTCCAACTCCTCGCGCTCTCAAAGGCCTTCTATCTTGCCCATGCGGATGCCTTCGACGCCAGTCGCGGTCATCAGCCTTGGCCGGGCTGGCAGCGCCTCTCGGAACTGCTTCCGGCCCCCGCGGCTACGATCGATACGGCCCCCAGCCCGCAACGGGTTCTCGATATCGGCTGCGGGAATGCTCGGTTTTTGCGCTTCCTGGTGGAGGCCGGCGTGCCCGCCGACTACACGGGCATCGACGCGAACGCGGGCCTCCTCGACTCCGCACGCACGCGCTTAAGGGATCTGCCGAGCCAGAATTGGCGTCTCACGAAGCAGGATTTCCTGGCCTCGGAGTCTCCGGGTGATGATCTCCCGGATGGCCCCTTCGACCTGATTGTCATCATGGGCGTGCTGCACCATGTCCCGGGGAGCGACTGGCGAAGGAGCCTGCTCGAAGCCGCGACTCGGCGTCTGGCGAAGGGCGGGATTCTGGCGCTGGCCAGCTGGCAGTTCGCTGGCCGGCCGCGCTTCGCCCGCCGACAGGTCGCCTGGTCGGATCTCGGGCCAGTGCTCGGTGCGCCGATCGAGGAGTCGGAACTCGAAGCCGGTGACGCACTTCTGCGCTTCGGAGATGACCCGACTCAGCCGCCTCGCTACTGCCACCAGGTGAGCGACGCGGAATTCAACTCCTGGCCGGAACTGCTCGGGCTCGATTCTCTGGCCGAATACCGTTCGGATGGCGCCCAAGCCGATCTCAACCGTTATTGGGTCCTGCGGCGCAGCAATCCGAGGTCCGATCGGGACCGAGAGAGATCCGGACCGCTTTAGCCCCCATCGCTACATCTAATTGCCTGCCAGGCGGATGCACACACCGAGTATGTGTCAGCACAAACGAGCAATTCTGACCGCATGCATCTGCGGATTCTGGTTTTTCTCCGCTTCCGTGGCGTCCTCCGCCCGCGCACTCGAGCGCGACGGAGTTCGGCGCTGCAGCTTCGTCCGGTACCCGGCGGAGCGACCGACTCTGGCTAGAGGGTAGTCTGCGCCGACTCGATCGCGGCGTCTTCAACCTTCTGGGCTGTCGTCGTTGCCACCATCGCTTGAACTTCTGCGAGTTCCCGGGCCGCACTCGTATGGCCCTGCTCCGCGGCTCGGCCCAACCAATCGAGTGCCTCTTCGCGAAGCAGCGACGTTGAAATCTTTCGCGAGTACATGCCGCCCAGATTATATTGCGCCGATGCGTAGCCCTGCTCCGCCGCCATGCGCCACCAATGTTCGGCCTCATTCGGATCGACATCGACGCCCTGACCCGTCAGATAGAGCGTTCCGAGCATGTTCTGGGCGCCGGGATGCTGATGTTGGGCGGCCAGTCGATACCAGCGAAGCGCGTCGTCGAAACTCTGCTCGACACCGAGTCCCTTGAGATAAAGAACCGCGAGATTATTGCAGCCGTCCGCATTGCCCTGCTCCGCGGCCATTCGACTCCATCGAAGTGCTTCGTCATAGCGCTGAATGACGCCGTCGCCTCGCGCATACAGGTAACCCAGCTGTGCCTGGGCAGGCGCGTAACTCTGCTCGCCGGCCAGACGATAGAAACGCACGGCCTCCGAAGCGTCGCGCGGCATCAGAAGACCTTCGTCGTAGATCACGGCAAGCCGATATTGAGAAATCATATAACCGAGCAGAGAGGCCTCTCGGTAGAATCCAATTGCCGACTCCACATCGGGGTCGACGCCGAGGCCTTCTTCATGAGCCTGGCCGAGACGATGGAATGCGCCGCTATGTCCGAGTTCTGCGGCACGATGCCAGAGCGCCACTGCCATCACAGGATTCGGAGGCCCACCGTCTCCTCGCTTCGAGAGATCGCCTAACATGAAAAGGGCAGGCGCGTGTCCTGCTTCGCCCGCACGCGAAAGCCAGCGGCGACCTTCGACGAAATTCTGATTCACACCTTCGGCGGTGACCAGCATCAGGCCGAGCTCGAATTGGGCGGTCGCCAGTCCTTGATCGGCTGCCAGCGTGAACCAGCGAAGCGCCTCGGATTCGTCACGCGCGCGCTTCGAGGTTTCGGAAGCGCTTGCTGCGTTTCTGTAGAACAGCCCAACGGCCAGCTGTGCTTCGACCTCACCCGACTCCGCACGACTGAGAAGCGCTGGCGACGGTTCGCCGTTTGAAGCGTCGCCATCGCGGCTCGCGCCGATTTCGTTGCAGCCCATGACGCTCGACAGACTCGCAAGAAGCAGCATCAGGAGGAGAGATCGGCCGAATCGGAGCGACCGAATCGGACTCCGGTCCGTCGTTCGCCGATGCGACGCATTCATTTCATTCCACATTTCAAAGTCCCCCGCGCGGCCGTCTCGCGGCTGCCATCTACTTGCGTCATCGGCGTATTCCACAGGGGGATTGAGAGGGGAAATCAGGCTTGGGGTGGAATCCCGAGGTCATGGCCAGGGATCCAGGGTGCCCCGACCGCTTCTCGGAATCACTGCGCCTAGACAGAAGGCGGCGGTCCGAGACCCGCTGCGGACCGGCAGGCCTCCATCACCGGGGTCGCCAGAGCGCGTGCGCGCTCGGCACCCGAGCGCAGAATGGATTCGATCTCGTCGGATTTTCCCTCGAGCGCCGTCCGACGTGCTCGCATCGGTTCAAAATAATCCATCACGCGCGCCAGGAGATCCTTCTTCACTTCGCCGTAGCCGAGCCCGCCGGCGGTCGCGCGAGCGAACATTTCCTCGCGTTCGACCTCGGTCGCAAAAAGGCTCCAGAGTTCAAATACCGCCTGGCTCGTATCCTTAGGATCCTCGACGGGCGCGGAGTCCGTCACGATCCCCATCACGCTCTTCTTGAGTCGACCCTTCGCCGCGAACATTGAAATCGTATTGTCGTAGGACTTCGACATCTTCCGACCATCGGTCCCGGGAACCGTCGCCGTATCGTCCAGAATGAAGGGCTCGGGTAGCACCAGGGCATCGGTCTTGTAGAGGCGATTGAAACGCTGGGCCATGTCGCGTGCCATCTCGATATGTTGCTTCTGATCTCGGCCCACCGGCACGAGATGAGAACCGTAGAGAAGGATATCCGCGGCCATCAGAACCGGGTAAGTGAAGAGTCCGTGCTCGATGTCTTCACCCTTGTCCATCGCTGCCTTGTAGGCATGCGCGCGCTCGAGCATCCCCATCGGCGTGATGGAGGTCAGAATCCAGGTCAGCTCGGTGACTTCCGGCAAATCACTTTGTCGAAAGAGAATTGCGCGGTCCGGATCGAGACCTGCGGCGAGATAATCAAGTGCAACCGCAAACGTGTTCTGGCGACGCGTCGCCGCATTTCGCACGGTTGTCATTGAGTGGTAGTCCGCGATGAAGTAAAGCGCGACATCGTGTTCTTGTTGCAGAGCAACAAATTGGCGAAGAGCACCGAAATAGTTGCCTAGATGGAGATGCTCACCCGTCGGTTTCGTACCCGAGAGCACGCGCAGGGCCCGTTTGGGGAGCTTATCCGTTTTCGATTCAGATGGACTGGACATGGATCAACTTTGCTCGACCTTACTCGACATGGCTCGTCATCATTGTTGGGTTTTGGTTTTCACCTTCGAGAAACGCTCGGCCTCACAGCCAATGTGAACACGTGTAATATCATTCAATCAGTCTTCGACGAGCGTCAACCAATGCTCGAACTCGGGATCTTCTCCCGCTGATGCTCGCCGAAATCGTTCGCCCAATCTCTCGGAGATCGGACCTGGACAGACACCGCCTAACATTTGGCCATCCACGGACTCGACCGGCCAAACCCCCGCCGTTGTTCCGGTCAGAAAGGCCTCGGCCGCATTGAGCAAGGCGTCGGGCTTTAGCTGCGCTTCATGGACCGGGATCCCATCGGCCTTCGCGATCGCCATGATCGCGCTTCGGGTCACGCCGTGCAGAACCTTCTCGCTCTGTGGCGTCAGGAGCTGACCGGATTTATCGACCACAAAGAGATTCGTCGTCGGACCTTCTGCGAGGTGGCCGTCTTCATCGACCAGGATGATCTCGTCGTATCCCTCGGCCCGCGCTCGCACCTTCGCAGTCATCGGCGAAGCGTAGTTCGCAGACACCTTCACCTGAGGCGAAACGATGTCGTCGCGCCGATTCGCCCGAACCTTTTCGATCCAGATCTTCAGATGCCGAGCCTTCGCCGGAGAAGCTCGCGGCAACCGCTCGGCGATATCCGCTTTGGGATCGTAGGCGGCGATTGCAATCGAAACGTGCGTATCCACGGGAACGACATCAATCTCGACCGATGCGAAATAGCCCGACATCTTGACTGCCCGGGCACCCGGATTCGCCCGAACCGTCTCGCGAATCGCCTCGCAAAGCGTTTCCGGGGTCTGGTCGACGGGCAGCCCCATCATCTCGCAAGAATGAAAGAAGCGATCGACATGCTCCTGCAACCGAAAAATTGCATCCCCACGGGGCGTGGAATGCACCGACATATAGTCAAAGACCAGCGAGCCACGCTGATGCGAATGGGCCATTACATGCACGGTCGCATCTGCCCAGGGCCGAAGCGCTCCATCTACCCAAATGAGCCGGTCGTTCGCCGCCAATTTCATCCGCCTCCGGCGCTGATTTTCCCACGGGCGCAAATGTATCAGAAGTTTTGCTGCCCGAAGGCAGTTTTCCCGCCACCCGATGGCGGCCGAGGGCCACTCTCTATTCGAGCGAGATCAAAACTCGCATTGATTGGGAGTCCACCATGAGCGCCGCCATCCGCCAAGCCAGCAACGCCCTCGTCACCGCCGCCCTCCTCTACAAGGAATTGGCCGTTTCTGCGAGCGACCTGCTCCGCCCAAGCACCTATATCTAGTTCGAGTCCTCGGACTGAGTCTCTTCCGCAGTATCCTGCCCGTTCGAGCCCCTCAGCGCATTCCATGCCTCGAGCGTCTCATCCCGCCTCCGAATCGCCACAGCCGTGGGCTCCTGCGTCTTCACCCAGGTCCGTGCGGCCAATGCAATCGCAAACAACATCGCTGCCACGCCGACCAACAAGAAATCGATCGGCGTCAGCCCGATAATCGACGGTCGATAATTCGTCGTCAGATGGATCGCCTTGAGTACGAAGCCGATCAGCAATGCCGTCCATCCAGACAACAGCATGAAGTCGATCAGCGGAAGCACGGGCATCAAAAAACTCCCTCATCGTCGTTATTGTTTGCGCCTTGCTGGCCAAGTGCGCGTCGTCATGACATCCGTCGCGCCATCGCCAATCCTAATCGCCATACCCCCGTCCGGTCAAACCCTTCTGACAGAACCCACCGGTTTATTCCCCCTCGTGCCTCACCCGGGATTCGCCGATCCCTTCTCGACATGGCGCCGGGTCACCCCCGCGCTACATTCAGCGCCCCGACGGCCCTAGGGCCGTTCGCCCGACCGGATTTCAACCGAAACCAAGCACGCCAAAAGCGTTCACGGAACCTCGGAACGAAGTCAGGATCCCGGGCCGCCCATCGGTAAGCAATGGGTCTATTCAGTGGCTTCGGCCACGGCCCCAAACGAATAGACAACCCAGCGAACCACCCGGGCCGACGTAGCTCAGCTGGTAGAGCAGCTCACTCGTAATGAGCAGGTCGTCCGTTCAAATCGGATCGTCGGCTCCATTTAGGTCTGCGGAATAAAAGAGGTTTCGCAGACGGGCCTAACATGGATCGGGTTAGATTCATGCCAGAGTCACCTTCATGTCACCTTCAAGCTTTTCGCGGTGTTCGCCGCCATGTCGAAACGCGGCGCGGACCGCCCCGTTATTCGCCTTTCGGCACTCACGGTGTCGTCATCGGTTCACTCAGCTCTCAGCGAAGGGTTGCGAAACGGCGACGGCACTCTAGCCATCGCGTCTCAAGGTGACGTTCAAGGTGACACAACCGACCTGAGAGCAAATTGTGGGTCTAAGGACGAACACGCATCAACTAGCCACTGATGACCCGCTCTCTACTAAGCAGTTTCAGCGACCAACGCTCAGCACATCGACCGCCACAGCCACCACAGCCGTAGGCTCATCCACGGTCGGAGTAGGCACACCGAGCTTTTTATATTCGGCCTTTACTTTCTTCGGCAGGTAGAACTGAGTGGCAGGCTTGCCGCCTACATTGTCGACTCCAGCTCTGACAGTTCGTGTTCTGAAAGAGCCGGGTTGGCTTCCCGGAGAGCGCGACGACAGCTCGCTCGATGGACCCCGGAAACGCCTCCGCGACCGCTTTCAGCCCATCCTACAAGGGAAACAAGGACTCATCGGACCCACACGAATTCCGGAAGAGCCCCTTTTTCAAACTACCGCTAAGAACACATCTGACAAGTCGACTTAGGATGAGGCGTATTTGCCCGCATCGGGAATTACATGGTTTTTTTTAAATTACATGGTTTTTTCTAAATTGATGCCGTAATAGCCACGGAGACATTAAGGATGATCACCCCAATCAGAAATACAGCAAGGGCATAGAGGTCGAACCGTCTGGCCATAGTCTCGCACCCATGAACCCGGTGGATGCCCAAAGA